>Ga0209284_10000004_pt1 | contig 325937 bp, 262 predicted proteins | sample FRY03_FD_187211 | JGI IMG/M metagenome (GOLD analysis project Ga0209284, IMG submission 187211) | Freshwater microbial communities from Lake Fryxell liftoff mats and glacier meltwater in Antarctica - FRY-03 (SPAdes) (version 2) | ecosystem: Environmental > Aquatic > Freshwater > Ice > Glacier...
ATATCACGATTGGCGTTTCCGTTATCGCCACTGAGGGTAAGAACGGAAGAACCCGGCCCAGTGATGGAGAGGGTTCCTGTTGTTGCAGTAGTAACGATGTTTGGCAACGCAGAATTAAGCGTAATGGAGCCCGTAACATTTGAAAAAACGATGTCATCATTGCTTGATGCTGTATTTGCATCAATGATTGCTTGGCGCAGAGAACCAACGCCAGAATCTAAATTATTTACAACAGAGTAACTAGCAGGGGTAAGCCGGATTTCAAGAGCTTCGACAGAAAGGCGACCCACCTTGGGGCGTTTTGATATGGCCAGAGCATCAAAATCGAAAAGAGAGTTGAGCCATTGATTTAATTTATAATTTCGCATTATAACCTACTTTAAAAAAAACATAATATCGATAAATAAAATAAACTATCTACAAAATCAAATCAACAAAAGGTAGACATTAAAACAATACTTAATAATCGTCAAAAATGCGATGCAAAAAGCCAAATTCCTGAAAAAACCAAGAATTTTGTAACCGCCTAATCTGAAAGATTGGGAAGCCCAAAACCCACATTTTAAATTCCTACGCATCGGAACAAAAAAAAGATCATACAAAATTGAAAAATTATCAAGAAACATAAAAATACCGATAGTGCCTGCAACGAAAGACCTAACTAAAAGATTTTAGAAAATAGGTTAAATTTAACGGATAAGCAAATAAAAGGAAGGAAAAGGTGAAAAACAGTTTAAAAAAAATGGTTTTTCGGCACATAAGTGTACATAAAGACACTAAAAATAAAGGCTAGAAGCAAAATAATAAGGTGCAATATTTTAAAAACAGATTTTTTTTTGATCGCAAAGTCTTAAAAATCACCTTCTTTCAAAAAAACCCAAGCACCCTTACAATCACACCAAACATCCCATTTAACGCAAACTTGTGAAGATCCTTTTGGATTTCTTTGTTTTTTAAACGGTTAAATTTTTAAAATGAGTGTTTACGCATACATTTACATCTTTAAACGAGTATCAGGGCTGGCATCTTTTGTCCACCAAAACTTACCCAAAAACAGAATATCCACCAGCTGAATTCTAAATAATTTGAACTTTGCGGGCCAAGAACCTGGCCAGACTTTATATCCATACCAGCAAAACCCAAAACAAAATCACCCTCGCGATTCGCCTAAATTCAATGCGATTTTCAAAAAGGTGAAAAACAAAAATCTTCCGCAACACCAATTGCTAATAAAAGATCTATTTTGCATTTATAAGTTCGCTTACTTGTTAGAAGCAGTAACAAAATAAAAAGAAAAGAAATGAATCTTTAATCTACAGCGACATCAGGGGTGCCGATATCTTTTAAGCCACCCTTAATGTCTTCTCGAGCATTTTGCGCCAATTTCTCAAAGCGATCCTTAATTTGCATAATATGTTGCTCGTTCATATTCTCGATATCGAGGAAAGAGTTGTGAGCACCATTCATGGAACAAATCAACTCATCGTGTTTAAGTTGAATCGCAGCACTATCGCAATTTTGCGTGTTCTGAACAAGAAAAACAACAAGGAATGTAATAATGGTCGTGCCAGTATTAATCACAAGTTGCCAAGTATCACTGTAATTAAAAAACGAGCCAGTAAGGGCCCAAAACAAAATAACAAGAACAGCAGATGCAAAGGCAATTGGATTCCCCGCAGCATACGAAGTCCATTTGGCAAAGCGCGAAAAAAAAGAGGTTCGATTAACCAATGGTTCATGCCTTTTTAATCGGTTTCTTAGTCTGAAGAAAACTCAACCTTAGATTCATATAACTATGGTAATCCCACTATCAATACGATTCAACCACCATGTTATGCCTAGCGTACAAACATATCTCGAACCTACGAAAAACCGTAATGAACCATTTAGCTTTCTGATTTAGGACTTAACTGCTCTATTTCACCCGCAACCTTAACCATAACTGGGTCTTTTAATGCCCATTGCCTAATGCAAGGGTAGTAGCTTTATAAATCAGAAAGATCTGCATGATGTATCAACAGGGCTGACAATTTGTGGCGACTGGGTGAACGAAGGACGATTTGAAGGTGCATTTCTTTCTGGAAAAGCAGCAGCAGAAAACCTACTCAAACAAACCGATGATCCGCAAAGCTAGATCTGCTTTTTGAAATCCTAATTACTTAAAGTCTTTAGACTTTCCTTACTTTCTAGGATGCGTTTACTGCAAGAATTTTTGTAATACTTTCCAGGTAAGGAAGACTTTTTTACATCCTTTGGTTTTCTTGGTTTTTTCCTTTAAGAGGGATTTTATTGGCAAGGATTAGCATCGCTTGGCGAGATATTGCAACCTAATAAGAACCAACGACAAAGCAACATTTTGATAGTATCCCACTTTAAACAAACCATCAGATTGCAGCAAATTATGCTGCCATTTCATTCCCTAATAAGCTTCGCAATTTTCAGAGTGTTTTCATTTAGGAAGCAAAATTCGGCATAGAGAAGGCTGATAACCTTTTCTAACAAATTAGATAGGATCGATTGAACGGCCTACCCTACCCCGAACTTTTTATATTAAACTTCATGATTCTTTTTAATTTTGAATGCAAGGATTATTAAAACCCTGATTACCTTTGCAGGAGTTCAATTAGCTGACATAGAAATAAGGGGTTTAAGCAATGAATCGAGTCAAAAAGGCAAAACTCGACTTACGCATTTTAGTTCAATCGTTTGCCATCATCTTCGCAATTGCAACCGAGATAAAAGCAGATTCAATCGCAACCAAAAAGGCCAATCCACTTCAGAACAACAACCCAAAAAGCTCTGTTGTTGATTCGGTAAAACATCTCCCCAAAATTTCAGAGAAGGCTAAACCCAATACCCCAACTATTCCTACGGTAAAACCTAATAACCCGCCGGTCTCTATTCCCGAAGTGGTTAAACCAAAAACTGCGCCACTTCCTGTAAAACCCAATAACCCGCTGGTCTCTATTCCCGAAGTGGTTAAACCAAAACCTGCGCCACTTCCTGTAAAACCCAATAACCCGCTGGTCTCTATTCCCGAAGTGGTTAAACCAAAAACTGCACCACTTCACACGCCAATAATATCAGCAAACAAGCAACTTCCTAATAATCAAGCTACTCCAAGGTTGGTTCAAGATTCCCCCAGAATGGTTAGGAAAATCGCCCCAGCAGAGAAAAATCCTGATGGCAACGGCCGAAGAAGCAGCCCTATTAATCAGAATTTTTATCATCAACAAACTGTCAGAGATTTTTACGAGCACACGAGAAAATACCCTGCGCCCATGATTAACAACCAAGGGTATCTCAACAATTACAACACTTATTCATGGGCGGATAACAACCGATATTTCCGCGGATACAATTACAGAAATTTGAACTACATCACCTGCTACGACCGGTTCTATAATCGATTTTCCATAATCGCAGTGCCGGTTGAAAGCTTCGAGTATCCTATTGCAACCCAGCTTTATCCTGTTGGTTACTATCAAACCTTCGACACAATAGGTTTTCTAAGCCCCATCCTTATGCTGCTAAGAATCACCCAAGGGAATTACACTTGGGCGACGATACAAAATTAAAGGCCAGATGGAATTGCTTACCAACCCGGCGAACAAACTATTCTGCAAGGGAAACACAAATAAGTTCGACATCGTTGCGCCAAAAAATACACTTGTTTGCGAATGCAGGATGCGACCAAAGCACATCGCGATTAAAGGCCGAGTTCGTGGGTTTAAGCAAATTTGCCCTGCTGATTTCTTCATAACCCTTGTTAGAAAGCTTGGCACAAATCAAATCACCCGTTTCGGAAGCAAGATAAAAGTGGTCCCCATTTTTAACCAAAAAAGCAGTGCCATGCGTAGTACGCTTGCCCGTGGTGGGTTTAAAATCAGTCCAAAGCCTTTCACCTGATAACATCGTAAAAGCACCAAGCCAACCTTGATGGCAATCAGTGCCATAAACCACGCCGTTTTCTGCAAAAGGTGTGCTATTGCAAGGATAAAGAGCGGTTTCACGGGTACCCTGCCAGAGAACGGAGGCACCAGGTTTTTCGGAAGAAAGCTTGAAACCAGTCCCCACACTGCCAATGCCACCTGCATAAAGAAAATCCCCATCTTTAACCGGGGCTGAAACTGACATTCCATAATTGGGCTTCAAGGGAAGAGACCAATAAACCTTGCCAGAAGCAAGATCAAGACTGTTAAGTTTATCTGCATCCCAGATCAAGAGTTGATCAAGGCCTGCGGCATTAATCAAAGTAGGGGGACAATATCCAGATTCGGAAGCGGAAAGAGCCCGCCAGACTTCTTTGCCTGTATCTTTGTTGAAAGCAACAGCAACACTACCTTCGCCACCAACTAGGCAATAAACTAAATTACCTTTAATGAAAGGGTGCCCACAAAAGCCCCAAAGAGGAGTAGGGGCGTTGAAATCTTTTTTGAAATCTTTGGTCCAAACAGGTTTGCCGGTATTAACATCGAGGCAAAAGAAATTGCCTTCTGCACCCAAGCCATAAACTTTACCATCAACAACCGAAGGGGTCACCCGAGGGCCAGAGGCATAAGAGATTTTATAAACAACAGGATATTCATATTTCCAAAGAAGAGCACCGGAAATAGCATCGAAGCAAAGAAGCCTTTCATTTCCCGAGCGTTCATCACGCTTATTGAAATCATTAGTGTTATCGCCAGATTTAACAACGAAGTCTGGTACAAAAACTTTATTGCCTGAGACAGCAGGGCCAGAAAAACCACCCGACACCTTGCTCCTCCAAAGTACTTTAAGCCCATCCTTGGGAAACTGCCTGAGGATACCTTTTTCATTCCAAACAGAGTTTCTGGTAGGCCCAAGCCATTGAGGCCATTCTTCTGCGATTGCAAAGGAAGCGCCAAAGCAAACAAAAGTTATCATGCAAATTAGAAAGCGCGCTTTCATGACTCATTCCTTTTCAATAAGTGTAGGAAACATCATTATGATGAAGGATTGAGATTAAAGAATCAAGAGAATCAGAGCAAAATGAAGTTGATTTTATCCAACAAAGGCGCCACCAGTAAAGCCAACAGGAAAAGCAAAGAAATCATCAATCGCCCCAAAGAGGTAATCAAAGACTCTAATTTCGGAAGGAGAATTAGTATAGGGTGCGGTAATAACATCGAGGGTCCCATTACCATTAACATCAACTGCTCCGATGGTTACTCCGCCAGAAAAACCTACAGGGTAGGCAAAGAAAGAATCAAGAGTTGCGGTGCCAAAAGAATTAAAAACTTTAGCATGAGGCCCACCGCCCGGACCTGCGGCAACCATAATATCTGCAATACCATTGTTGTCGAAATCACCTGATGCAACAAAAATACCTCTGGTTACGCCTGGATCAAAAGCAAAGAAATTAGCCAAGGCAACTTGTTGCCCCAAAACGAGAGCCTGACCACTGAGGCCTAAAACATGTGGCCCACCCCCTGCCCCAGCACCCGTGATGACATCAGAAAAACCATCGGCATTAAGATCGCCGGATGCTACAGAAATACCACCCGTAAAAGCGGTACTATAAGCAAAATAACTTGCAATAATAGAGTTGTCTAAGCCACTAAAAACTTGAACATGAGGCCCGCCCCCCGCCCCGGCTCCAGTAATGATATCTGCATAGCCATCGCCATTAACATCACCGCAAGCGACAAAAATACCACTTGAAAACTGCGGGGCATAGGCAAAGAAGTTGCGAATTTCAGAATAGTTAGCGCCATCATAAACTTTAACATTGGGACCACCCCCTGGCCCCGCAGCGACGACAATATCTTCGACGCCATCCGCGTTGATATCGCCACCTGCAACACGAACTCCACCACGAAACGCAGGATCAAATGCAAAAAAGCTAACCTGGCTACCAGCCAGTTTGTCATAAACATTAACCTGAGGCCCACCGCCTGCATTTGCCCCTACGATGATAAGATTGTTAGAAGCCCCAACTGATTGAATAAGGCTGGAAGTTGCAGTGGAATAAAAGAATGTGTTGGAAACATCTGGCACCCCCAAGTATTGCGCAGTAATAGTTCTTCGGCCACTAGGCAGACTACTAGTTTGAAAAGAAGCCACGCCATTGAGCAGAGCAATCGGACCACTGATAGCAACGCCGTTATCAAGGAAAACCACATCCCCAATTGGAATTCCATCAGCAGGATTTACAGATTCAACCGTAGTGGTGAAGGTGATGGGGGAGAACCTGCTGGCTGGATTCTGGGACGAAATAATCTGGGAAGAAGTGGCGTGCGTGGTAAGAATAGATTGGGAATAAGCTGTTGAAAAAGAAGATGACAAGTAATTTGAATCTCCTAGGAATTGAGCCCGAATGAGATGGGTTCCCGTCGTAGAAAAAGATGAGGAATAAGTTGCAACCCTTGCGCCGGTGGCAACATTTGTAGATGAAGTATTAATGGTTTGCAGCGGTTGAAGAACGCCATCGATATCAAATAGAACCTGCCCAGTGGCAGACCCACCTGAAAACTGCGGTGTAACCACCGCAGTAAAGGTCAAAGGCAAATTGGTGCCATAAACAGCCATCGGGCTTGAAACCGTAACTGAAGTTGATGCCTTGCTGACAGAATGAATAATCGAATTGGTCGAATTACTGGAAGCTATAACACCCACGCCCGTAAAAGATGCGGTGATGGCATGAGGAGAATTCGCAATACCCAAAGTGGAAACAATAACACTTGCGGTTCCCCCCACAACAGCAACAGAAGAACCAAGCGCAGAACCATTATCAAAGAATTGAACCGTGCCAGATGATATTGGCCCCCCAAATCCATTTACAGTTGCAGTGTAGGCGATGGCTTGCCCATAAATCGAGGCGTTGTCAGAATCCGAAGAAGAAATCATAGTCGTGGTAACAACTCCTACCGCGGTGAGAGTAATATCATTACCATCGCCACCAACATACGAAATCCTGTATGAAAAATTATTCGAAGTAACAAGCGCACCTTCAGCAAGACCAGAGAAAATGCCTACGACAGCATCGGCCCCATCGTTATTGATAATGGTGTATCTGGTTCCAATAACATTGGGAGAAAAGTTGAGTGAAAGATTAAGCACGGGACTACCAGAAAGGGAAACATCCCCCTGAACTTTGAACTGATCGTAGTCTAAACCAGCTACAGGAGTAGTTGTTCCCAACCCATTTAAATCAAAAGTAAGTACAGCGGCATTACTTCTAATATCAAGAGAACCAGTGGACAGAACCGAAGTGAAATTAGTAGCGATCCCTGGTGCCAAAAATGCGGTTTGACCTACATTAACTGTAAGAGAACCTATTTTACCAGACCCCATAAGTTTAGATGCGTTTTGAACAGTAACGGGGACATTATCCGAGCCAATCTGCATCAGGGTACCGCCATTAACAACCGTAGCAGCTTGTGAGTTATTGGATCCAGTGATAAGAAGAATGCCTCCCCCCTCTTTTCGAAGAGTGGTAGAACCGCCATCAATTTTCCCCGAGACAGCAAGTGTACCTTGATCAACCCCAATGCTGGCACTAAGCGAAGTTCCAGCAAGGGTGATGTTACTTGCCCAAGAGTTACTACCCGAGACGCTACGAAGCGCACCCTGATTACCAACACCATTGCCATCGAGATTTAGAGTTCTGTTGGAGAATGAAATATCCCCCTCTAAGGCAAGTGTAGCAGGCCCCGAAGCGCCAGAGGTAGAGACAGTAATAGCGCCAGCAGCACCAGAGCCAAGCGAGTTAGAATTCTGCAAAAGCAAAGTACCTTCTTGCACAGAAACAGGAAGGGTGAGCGTGGTGGGGCCGTTAATTTTAACCGTGCCAGCTCCGATTTTGATCAACTGTGAATTTAAATTTATGGCATTCGCAGACTGAGTGATATTACCTAATATTTGCAATTCGCTGCCTGCCGCGGCCCCAAAAGAAGAAGTTTGATTAATGGTGATCGCACCCGACCAAGAATTTACACCAATGCTTTGCAGGCCCCCAATCCCGGTAAAACCAGTACTTCCAACTGTAATATTATTTGTAAAGTTAAGGCCGGTCCCTTCAATTTGAAGAGACCCCGCACCAGAAAGCCCGGGCGGCGATACCGAAGTTTGAGTGACACTTAGGGAATTGGCGTTTTCAATTGAAGCACTATTGGTGAGCCTCAAATTTCCTGAACTTACCAAGACTTTTCCAAGCAGATTAGAATTAGAACCTGACAAGGTTAAAGTATTGGAACCCCTTTTTTCCAAAGTATCAGCAGCAGAAAGCGAAACGCTGCCTGATATTTTAAGTGTTCCCCCGGGTGTCCCACCTATTGAAGCATCATCCTGCACAACCACATTACCCTGCCACTCGGCTGAGTTTGGATTACTAGGAGAAGAAATAATCTGAAAAGCCCCAAGCCCTTCTAATCTTTGGGAGTTAGTAAAAGGAAGACCCGGGATCTGATCAGGCCCGTTGCCCCCCTGAATTACCAATTGATAACCGGCACCAATAACATAAGACTGGCCACCCACATTAGAATCACCAATGGTGAAAGCACCAAATTGTGGAGTTGGGTTATTGGGATTCAATAGGTTTGCAGGAACTTGGCTAACAATAATTTGTTTTAAAGAAGAGCCTTGTGGAAGCGTACCCAAAGCCGCATTGTTTTGAACATTTAAAAACCCATTAAACACAGTAACATCACCGGTAAAAGTATTCGCTTGAGTAAGTTCTACTGTTCCCATGCCCCACTTTCTTAAACCAGCAGACCCACCAATTGCCCCATTAATTTCCATCGTGCTTCCAAACTGCTGGCCAACACTGGCATCACCATTTGGATTACGAGCCCCCGGAATCTGAGCTGCTGAAGGATTGGCAACCAAGGTAACGGTGCCATTCCACTGATTGGGAACCGAAGATAAAGCTGTCATGCCATCCAAGGAACCTTGAGGAATACCCAAATTTATTCCCGCTGTGCCAAGCGTTGGAACAAAACCATCACCACCAACCAGAATAAGATTTCGATTGGAAATTTGCGCACCGCCATTGTAAAGATTCCCAATAGCATTTTGAGAATAGTCTGAGGAACTCAAACGCAAGGTTCCACCATTAATTTCAACATTGGCATTAACGGCAGAACTGCCCAACCCTTGATCATTCGAAACAACCAGAACACCATTTTCAACTGAAGTGATTCCCTGATAGGAGTTCTTGCCGTCAAATACAAGAACGCCAGAACCCCGCTTGATTATTTTATTATTATTCACATTCGAAATGCTGGTGTAATTAGCATCAGCATTGCCATTGATATGGTTTGAAAAAATCAGCCAAGATCCCTCGTTGGCAACATTAAAAACAAAATCGGAATTATTTTGACCGATTTTAACAGGCATATAAACCCAGTTGGCATTTGTGTTATCCGGGAACAACGCAGAACTGCCCGAGTAAACCGCATTAATTTGAGTTTGAACATTCAAAGGATTAGCAGAAGCGCCACCGGTTGGATAAAACCCAAGGGTAGGGCCGGGAGAGGTCGTGAAAGTTGCAGGACCAAATTGAGGGTAATCCCTTGAAAAGATGTAATACCCAGAGCCAAAAAGATCAATGTTATTAACAAAATCAAGCGACTGAACACCTCCGGGAAGATAGGAAGCCATGTTCCCGTTCGAATCAAGGGATAGGTCGTTGATAACATTAACAGAGATCGAGAAGGGTATGGCACCACCATTCGGATCAGGGCGTGAAAGGTTTCCGAAAACTCCCGCGGTTGGCGTGACAAGAACTGCGGGATTATTTGCAAGGTTCGGAAAGAGTAGGCTATCGCCATTTTGCGGCAAACCTGGTTGCCCACTTGAGGTACTCCAATTACCAGCTAAATTATTAAGAAACGAACTAAAAGTTGGATCGCCTAAAGCAGGGGGCACATTGGGAATTTCGCTTCCATCCCATACTCGACTTGCGCACTCCACCCTTTCTTCAAGCAATTCCAAAAAAGGAGAAAACGCCCTACGGTTTTTCCTGGAACCATTAACTTTGAAAACACTGTTGAAATTAAAGGCCATGAGATCACCCTCCCAAAAAATTAACGGGGTTACGGCTACCCTCCACCCATAAAAGTGGATGCGAGAAATTTATTAATCCTGAAGTTGGAAGTAAAAATCAGGTATGTTGAAATGTCTGACGAACCGATGAGCGCCAACTAACATGCAATAGAAAAATATTCTTAAAGATAAGTAAATGATGAATTTCATTATGGCTATAATGAGATTAAGATTTGATTAATTTTTAAAACCAAAGGGAATGCCCAATTGAAACTGTACCAAGAACCATTTTTTAAGTTCGCTTTTTCGGATCAACGAAAAATAGAAAAGATTCACCTCCCAGAATTGAAAGGCGATACAAACATCATCATCTGCAAAAACCCATTCCCCTCTAAAAACCAAGATGATATCCTGCAAACTGGCAAAACCAATAACGAAGGCTGGGTAATATTTTCCCGCCCTATGATAGTGATGCCGGGCGATGTATTTTATGCCATTCAACTGGAATCAACATGATTACCTCATCATTTCTAATCCACCTTATTTCTTCCTTCAACAATTTCCAGCGAATTACCTGCAGGCACTTCAATTAAAAAAACCAATACCCTTTTCATCATGGCAGATGATCTGTTAAAGGCAATTAATCAATGACTAAAAGTATTTTTGAGTATTGTTCCGAATTCCCTTTTTCATCAAAAGAAGTTTTTGACTGGCATAAAAACGAATCTGCATTTCAAAGGCTGTCTCCACCTTGGGATGAAGTTCGAATCGTCGAGCGAAGCGACAGCATAGAAAAAGGCGCACGAACCATCATCGATGTCAAAATCTGGCCCATTTGGAAAAGATGGATCGCTGAACATACCGATTACTCTGAAGGAATATCCTTCACGGATACCCAAATTACTGGCCCCTTTGCATTTTGGCAGCATGATCACAGGGTACTGCCACTGACCCCAACCACTTCAACACTCACCGACCACATCGAATACACCCTGCCCATGGGAATCCTTGGCAAGATTTTTGGGGGGGCCATGATCAAGCAAAAACTCCAGAAAATGTTTCACTATCGCCATACCATCATGCACGCAGACCTAGAAGATTCAATTTTGGCAAAAGAAAGTTCGATTAAAAAAGTAGTTGTCATTGGCGCATCCGGATTCGTTGGAACCAATCTGTGCGCCTACCTGGATTCAATAGGGCTTTCTGTAAAAAAAGTAGGCAGGAAGACAGACAACACCAAGAACAGCGCTTACTGGGACCCCAAAATGGGGGACCCCTCGCCTGAAATCTTTGAAAACGCAGATGCTGTGGTTCATCTTGCAGGCGAAAGCATTGCAGAGGGAATTTGGACTAATGCTAAAAAGAAGAGAATTCGCGACAGCAGGGTTCTCAGCACAAAATCTTTAAGCAAAGTTCTTTCTAGTTTGAAGAATCCGCCCAAAGTTTTTCTCTGTGCATCCGGCACGGGAATCTATGGCGATAGAAACGATGAAATCCTAGACGAAAATTCCTCAGACGGCGAAGGCTTCCTTACCGAGGTTGCAAAAGAATGGGAAGAATCCACCGAAACGGCAAAAAAGGCAGGTATTCGGGTAGTAAACATGCGCTTTGGCATTGTTCTAAGCCCTTCAGGCGGAGCATTAAAAGAGCTTTTAATCCCTTTTAAAATGCGCATGGGTGCATACTGGGGGAAAGCCTCATCAGCTTATATGAGTTGGATTACAATGGATGATTTATTAGGAGCGGCTCGATTTTGCATGCAAAACGAAAAAGTGAGCGGACCAGTTAATTTTGTCGCACCCGGCCCAGTCACAAATTACGAATTCATTAGCACGCTTGAAAAAGTTTTTAACCAAAAGGCCTTCCTTCCTGTGCCTCCTTTTCTTTTAAAGTTATTCATTGGCCAAAAAGCCAAAGATTTACTTCTAAGCAGTACCAGAGTTCATCCAAAAAAATTATTAGAAAATCATTACGAGTTCCGCTATCCAACTCTTGAAGATGCGATCAGGCACCTTACTGGAAATGCCCTAAAACAACCATGATCTGCATAAACCAAATGAGTGGCAGATTTTCAAAGACATTAATAAACTTTAGTTAAACAAATTAAGTTTCAAAAAAAAACAATTACTTTAGTAACATTTCTCTTTACCTTTTAAATTCGATTGCTAATGTAAGCATTCCTGCCATGAAATGGTTGTTCCTTCCATGATGTGTGTTTTTGAAATTCACAAACCGAGATAATGAGAAATGAGCCAGAATAATCAAGTTGATTTTGCAGCCTTGGAACGCTTTGGCGCCAAATGTACGACTCTTCGTAAAGAAATCGCCAAGATCGTTGTAGGGCAGGATGCTGTCATTGAACAACTTTTGCTCGCAATTCTTGCCAAAGGGCATGCCCTTTTGGTTGGTGTACCCGGTTTGGCAAAAACCCTAATGGTTTCTACACTTGCAAAAGCATTGCACTTGGGGTTCAAACGAATTCAATTCACCCCTGACCTAATGCCTTCTGATATTACGGGAACCGAAGTTATCCAAGATGACCCAGTAACTAGGCAGCGCGCATTCAAATTTCTTCAGGGGCCTATATTTTCAAACTTAGTCCTCGCTGATGAAATCAACAGAACACCCCCAAAAACCCAAGCTGCCCTTTTAGAGGCCATGCAAGAAAGAAAAATTACCGTGGGAGGTGCAGATCACATCTTACCTTCGCCTTTCTTTGTTCTTGCAACCCAAAACCCCATCGAACAAGAAGGTACTTATCCCCTTCCCGAAGCACAACTCGATCGCTTCTTGTTTTTAATTCAAGTGGGTTATCCCACCGATACCGAAGAAGACGAAATTATGCGCAGAAGTGCCCTCGATGCTGAAACCATAAGCACGGTTCTTGATGGCAATGAAATTGAACAATTGCAAAAGATTACCAAGCAAATACTTGTTTCAGACATGGCTTTGGAATTTGCGAGAAAAATCACTCGCGCAACTAGGCCTAATACTGAAGAAGCAGCTTCTTTTGCATCAAAATGGATTCAATGGGGCGCTGGGCCCAGAGCTAGCATCAGTTTGGTTCTTGCTGGCAGAGCACGAGCCGCTTTGCATGGCAGACCTCATGTCACCATTGAAGATATCGAAACTGTAGCTTATCCGGTTCTCAGACACAGACTTCTACCTTCGTTTACTGCGCAGGCAGATGGAATCGCCCCAGATGATCTAACCAGAAAAATTCTGGTTGAAGTCCGTTCTAAATTAAAGTTATCAACCAACAGCTAAATCAAGAATGAACCAAGTTCCAGCAAATAATCAGGTAAAACTTCTGGAGCAAGCCAAGTATCTTGGTCTGCGTGCTCTCACCCTCGTAGAAGGCCTGCGAGTTGGCGACCAGAAAAGCCCTACCCGAGGCTTCTCTGTCGAGTTTGCACAACATCGTGAATATGTTCCAGGCGATGATCTTCGACATATCGATTGGCGTGGGTACGCCCGCACTGAAAAATACATCGTCAAACAATACGAGCAAGAAACTAATTACACCGCCCATGTTCTTCTGGATTTATCAGGCTCGATGAGTTACGGCGCAGCCGGAAAATCCAAGCATGAAATGGCGCAGTTGCTTGCAACGGTACTTTGCCAGATTGCTGCCAGCCAAGGCGATGCAGTGGGACTTAAAACAATAGACACCCCAACCCACCCCGAGCGATTACTTTCGTTCGCCCCAAGCACAAAATCGGATCGTTTAAAAATCTTGCTAAACCAGATTACCGCTCTTGTGCCCGGCCCTGAAAGAGAACAAGAAAACACTCCACCCCTTATTACCGCTGCCTTAAGGCAGATTTCGGAAAGGCAGATCCGCAAGGGGATGGTTATTGTTATCAGTGATTTTCTTGAACCTTGGCCACTTTTACTTAAAGAAATATTTGAAATCCGAGCGCGTGGCCATGACCTTTTACTAGTTCAGGTATTACATAGTGATGAAATTGATTTCCCCATGGAAGGCCAAATATTATTTGAAGATTTGGAAAGCAGCGGATCCCTTGTAACCAGACCGCAATTACTGCGCTCTACCTATCAAAAAGAAATCAAAATCTGGCTCGATGAAATTGATGTTTCATGCACCAGGCTTCAAGCAACCCATTTGTTGATCAGGTCGGACAAACCCCCTGAAGATGAACTGCTTAAGATGCTTGCCCTCAGACTTATGAAAAAACGAGTATCAAAAATCCAATAAAGGTTGACTATGCATTTTCTGGTTCCATGGATGCTTTTGGGTGCTTTAAGTGCAGGAATACCTGTCGCTTTGCATCTATTACGAAAAAGCAAACCAACCGTGGTCCGTTGGGCACCCATGGAATTTTTGCGTAAAAGCCTCAAGGAAACTAGCAAAAAAATTCGCCTCCGCGATTTGATTCTACTTTTACTTCGCATGGCAATTTTAATACTGGCTGCGCTTGCACTCGCTAGGCCTTCAACACTTTCCCTTTTTGGCAATGGCCCCATCGACGCTGTAATTTTAATTGATAACTCCCAAAGTATGTCCACCTTGGAAGGCCAAGCTTCGCGATTAGATATGGCGCTTACCTCTGCAAGGCAACTTTTAGGCAATTTACCCGCGGGCTCTAAAGCTAGGATCATCAGCCTCACCGACCATACGGTGGAATTAAGCTACAACAACTCGAACGAAACTGATGCTATAGCCGCAGCTCTATTACAAATTAAACCTACGGATAGAAGCAGTAACTTTTATCAGGGCTTTGCCAATGCCATTGATATCTTGAAAACATCATCCTTCAGCCAAAGAAAAATCTTCTTCTTTTCTGACATGCAAAGGCCTGGTTGGGAGAATGAATCAAGCTCTTTCAAAACCCTCGTACAAAATATGCCATCTTCAATTTCCATTCACATGATTCGCCATGGATCCGATGTTGACAGTAATATTCAGATAATGGATTTCCAACCAACGGCAGGAATTATTCTTGCCAATCAACGACAAACCTGGGGTTTAACTGTACGCAACAAGGGTATTAAGCCGGCCACCGGGATTAAAACCACGCTTGGCTTGGGCTCAGACTTTGAAACGGCAGAATCCGCAATAATTGAAAAACTCGATGCAGGGGAGGAAAGAAGTATCACCATTGATCTTCTAATTCCTGAAGATGGGTATCAAATTGTAAAAGCAGTTGCAGGAAATGACAGATTCACAAGAGATAATCAAAAAGAAAAAATAGTTCTTGCAAGAAAAAAGCTTCAAGTATTAATCGTTGGTGCAAAATCTGAAATAGATGCAAACCGGGATAACACTTTTTTCCTTTATCATGCGCTTAGGTCGGGTTCCTCAGATTCTTCCAATTCTGGTATTGATGTAAAAGTAATTTCGGGAAGAAGCGCTACCCCAGAAACTCTGGATGAAACAGATATAGTTTTCATGGTGGATCCAATGCTTGCGGGTTCTGAAAGCGTTAATGAGGGCTTCATGGAAAAACTTGAAACTTGGGTTTCAATGGGAAATACTCTGGTTTACTTTGCGGGCAGCAACTATGCACTTGCCTCAGATTCAAACAGCAAAAAAACGGGCAAGTTCCTTCCTGCTGCAAATCCAATCCCAAACCTTATTCCTTCAACTATTGCGACAGAAAACTTTCCTCCTATTGGTTGGTTTAATCGCTTTCGCTCCGCCCCTTTAAACCTCATCAATCAATCTGAATTCCGCAAGAGGATTACATTCGAAACTTCACAGGATCAACAAACATCAGCTTTAGGCTACTTTTCCGACAACCAACCACTTGCAGAAATGAAACAAATTCGTGCTGGTTTTATAACCTTGCTTCCTTGGGTTCCAGATCTCTCCTATAGTGATCTACCATTAAGGCCTAGCTTTGTTCCATTCATACAAACTCTGCTTTCAAGAATTTTAGACACCTTAAACGATGCAAAAAACCCATCAATATCTAGAGAGATTTCTCTGCGACTTCAGCTACAGGATATTCTCGGTGGCGAGAAATACAAATGGGTTTCGCCTACTGGACTTGCATTGGCTTCATCTATGGAAAAGTCGGTGGACGAAGTTGTTTTCAGGGGCGAGTTTTATACCCCTGATGCAGGTATTTGGAAATTGGAAACCACTCCCCCTTCAAACTCTAAAGCCAACCCTAAGAATCTAGTTGCAGTGCAAACATCAAATGAAGAAGGTGCAGATCTTAATCCATTGCAAGAAAATGAAATCAATGACATCTTGGGCAAAATTGTATCGCATCAAAATAACACTGGAGATACATCAATTACAGGTAGCACTGGCGAGCTTACCAATCTGCTTTTGTATCTACTGCTTTTCTTTTTTGTATTTGAAATGTTTTTCGCATGGTGGTGCGGGCAACCTTTATAAGGTAGGGGAATGAACAAGCTTCTTAGTTATATTCTGGGAATTGAAACGCAAAATGGGGCGAGCATTGTTTCAATTGAAACTGTGCCCATGTATCTGGCATTGTTTTTGTCAGTTCTGGCATGCGTTGTGCTTATTGTACTTTCAATCAGGCTGTACCGTGCAGAGCAAATAAAGCTTCCCTCCAGAATAAAAACCTTGGCGGTTTGCAGTCGTATTGCTGCAATTTTTGCTTTCTGCATGCTTTTCTTTCAGCCATTATCATGCAATCTAAAACTAAAAGGCACACGCCCTTCACCCAACCTACTTATTCTCGATGATTCCCTGAGTATGCACACCAGAGATACTAGAACCCAGGCAGATGATATTGCTAGGGCCGAATCCCTTGTAGGCAAAATAACGCTTGCAGATCCCACATTAAATATTGATGCAAAATATCCCTCTCGGCTCGAATTGGCAAAAGCCCTTCTGACTGACAAACAAAATAATTTTTTAAAAGCACTTGAATCTAAGGGCCCATTAAAAAAATACCTTTTTGGTGGTGATTTAAAGCGCATCAATGAAAAAGATAATGATCATTCTTTCTTGGATGATTGGCAAGGAAACCAACCCAGAACCCTACTTGCAGATTCAATCGAAAAAGCCATCGCAAACACAACCGAACCACCTGCATCCTTGATTATTTTCACTGATGGCCGTGATACCAATTCGACTGCAAACCTAAACGAAATCTCAAAACTTGCAGGAGAAAAGAACATTCCGATTTTCTTTGTGGGCTTTGGCCTTAGCCAACCTGCAAGCATAGAATTACGAGACTTTGTTTTGCCAGAAATTGTTCAGGCGGGAGAATTATTGGGCGTTCCCGTGCGCTGGAAACTCTCCAAATTCGACATGGATAACAATCCCGCTGCCAAAGTTGAACTTCGGTTAACCTTAGATGGCGTTGAAGTTGCACGGGATACAATTCCAGCAAAACCGGGTGAGGATATCCGACATGCACTTATGTTTCGTCCTCCATTTACCGGATTAAGTAAAGAAAACTCTGAAGTAAAAGTTTTTGCAAAATTAACGGGAATAGCAAGCGCCTCGGCAGAGGATTCATTGACCCGACCTGTGAAAATCATTGATCGCAAAATCAAAATCTTAGTAATCGATAAATCCCCCCGATGGGATCTTCGCTTCCTATTGATGAATCTAACTAGGGAAACTGCTTCTTCCGGTGGTGATGGCAAACCGCCCCGCAAAGCACTTGATCCCAAATTTGTAATTTTAGAGGGCGACCCCGACTTAACCTCTAAAGACCCGTTCCTTCAAGAAATTCCAACTTCTAGGAAAGACCTTTTCGCTTTTGATGTGATTATTTTGGGTGACATCCCTTTAGAAAAACTTGGCCCCGATGGACCTGAACGGATTCGACAATTTTGCGAAGAAGGTGGCGGGTTGATTATTCTAGGTGGTAAAAGGTACAACAATCAGGGGTGGAATGATTCCCCATTGGGCAATCTTCTTCCCATTGAACCCGGCCCTTATGACACCATTTCTCTTAATGAAAAACGCACCACGGTTTTCAACCCTCTTTTAACCAAAGACGGCCTAGTTCAGGAAGCCATGAAACTTGCTGAAACACCCGAAGCCAACTTCCGTACTTGGAAAGATCTACCCGGAATGTACTGGCATGCCCCTGTCAGCAAACTTAAACCCGGTGCAACACCATTGCTGGTTCACCCCAGCGTTAAAACTCAAAACGGCCCCCTTCCCCTTCTTGCCACCCAGCCTTATGGCAGAGGCCAAGTTGCTTGGTTTGGTTTTGATGAAGCTTGGCGTTGGCGCTATAACGATGGCGATGCGATTTACGGTAGGTTCTGGAGCCAATGGGTTTATTGGGCTGCAGGGCCCAGAGTTGGGGCAATTAAACAAATTCGATTATCCATCGACAGGCCGGATCCCTTTTTAAACACAGGCGGGCAGATTGCGGTTAGGGTTTTGGATAAAAACTTCATGCCTGAGCGAAAGGAAAGTATCAATGCCAAAATTGATTGGCTTGATGCACCTGAAAATGCTGATGCAAAAACAAAGTCCAAAGATATCGAGTTAAAAAAAATCCCAGATAAAGCTGGAGAATATCTGCTAAATCTGACCCACGATAAAGTCGGAAAATTCTCGTTTTTTATTCCGGGGGAACAGGATGCGCGAATTGAATGGCGGGTATTTCCGCAACAAGATGTCGAAAAAGGTGGGTTGGCAACTTCTCAACTTTCTGAATCTGCGAGGCTTAGTAAAGGGCAATTTGTTCTTGAGAATGATGCAGAAAAAATTCCTCCCGAAATTCTTGCAAAATCTTTCCAGATTACTTTCAACACCGAAATACCAAAACTTAACCCATTACTTTTTCTTGTGCTTACAATCGGACTAAGCCTTGAATGGTTTTTTAGAAGATGGAACAACCTGAGTTAATTATGCCAGAGGCACTTATTTACAAATCCTTGGCCCCCATACGCCACCAGATTAAGAAAATCTGGCTGCTCAATAAATCCATAGACATAATTTATGGGATTTCTAAATCCCTTCTTTTCGTCCTACCTTTGCTTGCCATTGCCTGTCTTGCAGATTGGTTTTGGGATATCGAAGAAGAAACACCCCTGCCCGTGCGCTTAATCATGACCGCTTCTTGGTTATCATTATTGCTGGTAAGTGTTGCAAGTTATGTTGTTTTACCTGCAATCAAAAGATTCAATGAAGATGAAACTTCATTGAAAATCGAACAAACATTCCCCGAATTTGATCACCGTTTAATCACTGTCTTACAACTATCCAGACCCGAAGCCCGATTTGATAGAAAATCAGAAAAACTTCTTGCTGAGTTAATAGGCGAAGTTGTTGATTGCTACCCCAACTTCAATTTTAACACCGCTCTTGAACTAAAAAAACTCAAGGATTCTTCCTATAGATTCGCACCTGCATTCTTGTTTGTTATTCTCTCTTTAATATTTGCACCTGATTCCGCAAAAGCATTGTTCGAGCGCCAACTTCTCTTAAACACGCCTATCCCTAGAAATACAAATTTTATTAATCTTCCAGAAAAAATCGTACTTGCTGAAGGTGAAGAAGCCAGCATTATTTTTGATTTGCGCCTGACAGAAGGCTACACCCCTTCGATTGGAAAAATGCGCTGGAAAAATCAAGAAGGTAAAACGCTACTCCTTCCGATAGAACCCGATGAAAATGGACTGTGGAAAGCAACTCTTGCATCTTCAATTGAAGATGGTGTTGTAACAATGCGAATAGGCGATGGTAGGGCCGGGCCTTTGACTGTTATCCGAAAAAATCGCCCCACTTTGGAGATGGTCTCCGCAAAAATCCTTATGCCAGATTGGTTTGGCAAACGCCCTGATGGTTCTCTTTATGAAAATATCTTTCCAAAAGGTGACATCCAAGGCATTGAAGGAAGTATTGTTCAAGTGGAATTTAAATGTTCGCAACCTCTTAAAGAAGCGACTTTAATCATCAAACATTCGGATTCAAATCTTACCCCCGAATCAATGCCCTGCACTATTGGTGAAAACAAACAAACCTTCATTGTTCGTTTTAATCTTAAATTGGGAAATGTTAGGTATCAGATTAATTGCAGCAATCGGGATGGTTTAGAATCCAACCCCAACTGGCAGCGAAAACTCACCGTATTGCAAACCCAAGAACCATTGGTCACTTTATTACCAGAGCAAGTGCCAGGCATTGTAAGGGTTTTTGGAAAAGACGAAGACACGGAAATTGATGGCCTACCTGTATTAATTGGGAAACAGTTCAGGGTTGCATACAAGGCTGAAAGTTACACAGGTTTATTAATTGCAAAGTTCCGATATCGAATCAATGAAAAAGGCGATTGGCAGACACTCCCCCTTCAAGAATTCAAACCCGAATCAGAAAAACTGGGAAAATTCTTAACAGAGTCAGGGGCTTTTGAAAATAGTCCTGCAAAAGCTGTTATCGACTTCTACCCATTACCCTCGGATGATCCATGGAAAGCACCGGCAAGGAGAATTGCTGGCGGTAGATTTGATTTCCAGATCGGGCCATTAAAGAATATCCGGGTAGGCGATAAAATTGAGTACTTCGTTGAAGTAACCGACATGAACCCAACAAACCCTAAAACAGGACAGTCTGAAATATTTATCAAAGAAGTTGCTGGGATAGATGAATTACTTGCTTGGTGGAGACGAAAAGAAAAAGAAACAGAAAAATTAATGCAGCTTAAGAACAAGCAAGCTACAGTTTTTGAAGGCTTTTTACCGAATTTACCACCCAAACCCTAATTTGAAGAGTTAAATGGTAAATTAACATTGACAAAGTAATTAACTATAGATTACAGTTAATGATGATATTCCTACCTAAGGTGAGTACAAAATGTTAAAAATTATCCGCTTATCTTTGCTTTGCGTACTGATTTCACTACCAGTTCTGGCCCAAGGCCAAACTACAACGAAAGTGAAAATTGAAAGGCAAGAATCAACCGCCTTGCAAACAGAAAAAGCCACAAAGCGCTTGGAAACATTGCTTAACATTTTGTCTTATTACAACCTAAATGACACAGAAGAATCAAAATTAGTAACCGAAGCAACAACGGTTCTCAAATCTTTACGCCAACAAGATATGGTTGCAGTTATTAAACACCTCGAAACTTCTGCAAAAGCAAAAGCTAAGACTACCGCTGATGATGAAACCAAACTTGCCTATGTTCGCCATCAACAAATTTTAGAAAAGCTTCGTGAATTAGCATTAAAGCAACAAGCCATTCGTTCGCTTGAAATTGCGGCTGAAAGAATGGCCAAAGCTTCAAAAGAAGAATTTTCAATCAATGCAACACTTATGATTTTTTATGGCATGCTCGAAGACAAAAATGGCAAAAATAAATTTCAATTCCCCACTATTGTAACCAAGTTGATTGATCGGCAACGCGATCTCAATGTTGATGTATCTGTAATTCTTTCACAAGCGGCAGATCTTGAATTAAAATTAGATGATCAGCGCAAAGAAAGATTAAAAGAAGGTTTGAGGATTGCCAAGGCTGAAAACATCAGGGGCACACTTTCTTTAGTAACTGATCATTTAAGCAAATATGGTGACAATCAAGAATCAATTCGCAATTTCAAACCTGCATCAAACTATACCGAACAAAATCATTTTGCGATGAAGAAAATAGCGGACGCATGGAGAGCACCTAAAAATACGATTCAATCGCTGAAAGAATTGCAGGACAAAGTTGGAAAAATGGTGCGGGACCAAAAAGAAATCAACGAAAAGATGAAAGACGAAGATGCACCGAAGACGCCTGAAGCAAAAATGGAAGTGGCTAAAAAAGAAGCGGATATGGCAAATGTAACCAAAGATATTTTAAAGAGCCCTGAACCAGCCATTCAAAGTGCAAAACCAGATTTAGCAAAGGCAGAAGCTGCGCTTGTAGAAGCGGCCAAAACTTTGGCTTCATCGGAAGATAAAAAAGTAATGGAAGCACAAGATAAAGCACTTAAAGCATTGGAAGCTGCTAAAGAAAAAATCGATGCCGAAGTCGCAAAGATCATGGATAAGGCGAAAGACCCTGTAGCCAAGGCGCAAGACTTGGTGAATAAAATCGAAAAACTAGAAGAGAAACAAAAACAGGTAAACGAAACTGCCAAAAACATGACAAAGCCCGATGCAAAACCCGATGCAAAAGCAGCAGAAAACATTGCTAAACAAGAAAAAGACTTATCTGCAGAAGCAAAGGATACAGCTAAAGAATCACCAAGCATTCCTGAGGAAGTAAAGAAAGCCCTGGAAAAGGCCGCAGATGCTCAAGAAAAAGCTGCAGATACTGTTGCCAAGAATTCCGAACCCAAAGCCGGGTTGGAAAAGGCTGCACCCAAAATGAAGGAAGCACTAGAAGAATTAACCAAAGCAAAAGAGGCAGCCAAAACTCAGGTTGCAAATGAAAAAGCCAAGGCTGACGATGTTGCCAAGCGGGAAAAAGCTGCTGAGGATTTAACCAAAGCCGCAGAGATGCAAAAAGAAGTTGCCCAGAAGTTAGATAAGGCAAAGCAAGAAGGCGCAATGGATGCATTGAAATCAAAGGATGTTGCTAAAAATCTTGCCAAAGATGTACAAAAAGCGATGGCAGAAACAGAAAAAGCTGCAAAAAATGCCATGGGCGATGCCAAAGAAGCAACCGATGACGCTGTAAAAGATCAGAAGGATTCTGAAAAAGCTCTGCAAAACAATGACCTTGCGAAAGCCGCAGACGCTGCTGCAGACGCTGCTGAAAAACTTGAAATGGCTGCAAAAATAGCATCGGAGATGGTGAAAGCTGACAAACAAGAAAAAGCTGTTGCGCAAACAAAAGAAGAGATGAAGCAAGCCGATGTGGGCGAGGCTGCACGCAGGGTTGCACAAGCCCTCGACAAAAATAAAGAAGCTGAAAAAGCCACCGCTAATGCTAAAGAGAAACTTGGCGAAGGTAATCGCGACATGGATCTTGCAAAAAAGCAAGGAGACCTCGCAAAGCAGCTTGATAACGCTAAAGACAAAAATCCTGAAGCCGCTGAAGCTGCAATGGATGCAGCCAAGGCTTTAGCCAAGGGTGATATCAATAAAGCCATTGAGGCGCAAAAAGCTGCGTTAGAAGGCCTTAATGATTCTCCAGAAAAGGGCGCCAAGGAGATGGCAAACGAGCAGAAAGCTTTATTGGAAGCAACTCAGGATCTTGCCAAAGCCCAAGATGCGGGAAAGATGGCAAAGGATGCCGCAATGCAAGCCGAAGCTTTGGTACCGGACAATCTAAAGAGTGATTTAAAAGCGGCAGAAGCATTGCTAGAAAAGGGCGCGGAGGCTGCAGCTAAGGGTAACATTCCTGAAGCCTTGGCAAAGCAAGCTGAGGCTACTAAGAGTTTGGAAAAAGCATTAGAAATGCTTAACGAGTTGGCCAAGGCATTAGATGTACCCATGGGGGTTCCAGGCGAAACAGCATTGGCAAAAGCAGAGGGAAAATCTGACCAAAAAGCGGAGCCAAAAGATGCCAAAGCTGAAGCTAAGGATTCACCCATGCCCAATGCCAAACAAGACGAAACCAAAGGCGATGGCAATCGCAAACCAGATGGTACGGAAGAAGCAGCACTTGCAAAATTGCTTGAACTTCAAGCCAATGGTGGGTTCCTTAAGCTTCCTGAAAAAGAACGCGAAGCTCTTTTGCAATCTTTGGGCACCAATCTCCCTCCTGAATATTCAGCCATGATTCAGAAATACTACCGTGATTTGGCAGACAAACAAAAAGCTAGTAAGTCGCCACTTCCATCTTCCAGATAAGTTGAACATGATGCACCAATTGAACAGGCGAAAGTTTAATTCTTGGGTAACGGCTTCAATTCTTGGGATTGAAGGCACGGTTCTCGCTCAAGAAAAAACTCCTGCTGTTATTCATGCAAAACTAGATGAGCCTACAAAAAAAGCGATTGCCAAAGCATTGGCATTCATGGCAACAAAACAAAACCCAGATGGATCTTGGTCTGATGGGGGATACCAGCACAGCACCGCAATAACATCCTTTTCTTTGTTGGCATTCATGAGCCAAGGCCATCTACCTGGGCAGGGTATGTATGGCCCCGAAGTAAATAAAGGAGCGCAATTTTTAATTGCCTCTGCGCGCGAACCCGATGGCTTGCTTATTGGATCTCGTGGAGGCGGCCAAAGCATGTATTCCCATGGGATTGCAACGCTTACCTTGTCCCAACTTTGGGGAACAACTTCTGATGATTCTATTCGCCCCGTGCTTAAGCGCGCTGTAGATTTGATCATCCGCAGCCAAAATCCGCAAGGTGGATGGCGCTATAACCCGACTCCTGCCGATGCCGATATTTCAGTCACGGTAATGCAAGTGATGGCACTAAGGGCTGCAAAAAACGCTGGCATTCATGTTCCTGATCAAACACTTAAGAAAGCAATCGAGTATATCGAAAGTTGTAAAGATGCAAAATCCGGAGGCTATAGTTATCAGCCCAAGGTAGGTGGCCCTGAATTTGCACGAACAGCAGCAGGGCTTTGTGTTTTACAACTTGCAGGCAAATACGACTCCAAGGATATTCCCCTTGCTGTGGAATATCTTGAAAAACACTTCAAGAGCAAATCTCATTTTTGGTATGGGCATTATTACGCCAGCCATGCCATGCATCAAGTGGGGGGAACAGCATGGAATTCTTGGTATGCAAAATTAAAAGAGCTTGTTTTACCAGAACAAGGGCCAGATGGTTCATGGTCCGGAAACAATCTTGACTCCCACAAGGTTGGTCCCATTTATCAGACTAGCATTGCTGTGATTGCGCTATCGGTACCTGCGCAGTACATCCCCATTTTTCAACGCTAATTTCGGATTAGTATCCCTGCATGCAAAGGACTTGTTCTTTGAATGCAGGGGGTTTGTTTATTTCAGAAAAACCTTCATTAAATCATGCCCCTTGGCAAAAAGAACTGAACTAGCAGCAGCGGCAACTTCATCATAGGTTGTCTGCCCATTGGTAAGAATTCCTGTGCCCGCGATGACAAACGGAACCGCACCGTGCGAATGCGCCCGGGTTTGAACTGGGGTACGATGGTCGGGGGAAACAAGAATACGCCAATCTTTATAAGCGGGCAATACTGCCATCAAAGGCCCAACTATATGACGGTCAATTTGTTCTAGAGCTTCGATTTTGGCATCGACCCGCCCTTCATGCGAAGCTTCGTCTGGTGCTTCGATATGCACACAAACAAGATCATGATTTTTAATTGCTTCAATCGCATAACGGCCTTTGGCAGCATAATCGGTATCTAGGTATCCTGTTGCAGTTGGAACATCGATACGATTCCAACCCAGCAACATGCCCACCCCTCGAACGAGATCAACCGCACTGATGATTGCGCCATTCACTTGGTGAACATCTGCAAACTTTTTTAAAATCGGCGATACTCCCATGCCCCAAAGCCAACATTGGGTAGCAGGTTTGTGGCCCTCTGCAATCCGTTTTTTATTGACCTGATGATTTAGAAATAACGCCCTGCTTTTTTGCATGATGTCTCGCAACAATTCACAACCAGGCCCGCTAGGAAGATAGGGATCTACCGATTTATCGGGGATATCGTGGGGCGGTTGCCCCTTGGTTTCTTTGGTAAAGGGTGCTGATTCTTTGGCACGGTAAACTAAGATGTTTCGGTAACTTACTCCGGGATGGAATTCGAGTACTCCCAGCACTTTCCCTGACGGCGATTTAATTTCGCCACCCAACTTTTCCTGCAGCGTATTAATAAGTTCTTTACCATCTTCGTTTGTGATGTGGCCCGCGGTAAAATCTTTCATCACATCATCAACAACATTCACAAGATTGCAGCGAATCGCCCAATCGCCAGGATTAAGCTTGATTCCCATTGCCACGGTTTCGAGAGGTGCCCGACCTGTATAAACTTCTAAGGGGTCATAACCAAACAAGCTAAGTGTCGCAACATCACTTGCAGGGGTAAGAGATGCGGGTACATTGTTAGACAAACCTACCATACCCATTTTTACCGCAGCATTCATTGCAGGCCTATTGGCTGCTTGAAGAGGCGTTTTCCCTCCCAACGATACTTGTGGGTCATCAGCGCATCCATCTGGAATGACAATTACATACTTCATTTTAATCACCTATTGGGGTTAATCTTCAACAGGATAATGCACGGCGCTTCCTGATACGCATTCGAGACGATTTAATTCCTGAGCTGCTGCTTTAAATTTTCCACACTTAGACAAGTGGGTCATAATAACCAATTGAACCTTGCCGTTTGCGTTTTCGCCTTCCGCTTCATGCTGAATAATAGAAGCAATGCTAATTTGGTGATTAGCAAGCAGGCGCGTAACATCCGCAAGAACGCCTGGTTTATCTTCTACAAGCAACCGAAGATAGTACCTACTGTTTACATCATCGCTTAAAAGTAAAGGCGTGACATCACTAGAATCAGACCATAAATTCATGGAGGCGAAAGTATTTTGCGCCCTACCAACAGCAATATCGATAATATCTGCAACCACACTGGAAGCGGTGGGCATTCTTCCTGCACCAAGGCCATAATGAAGGGTATCTCCAACAGCATCACCAATGACTTGGATAGCATTATAGGCGCCACGAACCTGTGCAAGAGGGGAATGCATTCTAAGTAAAACGGGGGAAACATGGACTGCAAGTTTGCCATCATAAATCCAAGCTTCGGCAAGCAATTTTATGCCATAACCCAACTCATTGGCAAAATGTATATCAATGCTGTTTAAATCAGCAATTCCAACTCGATCAATGGCATGAAAAGGAATTGTTTGCCCGAAAGCAATTTGGACCAAGATGGCAAGTTTATGTGCGGTATCGGTACCATCAACATCCATAGTCGGGTCGGCTTCTGCAAATCCGAGTTTTTGGGCTTCAGCCAAGGCGTTTTGATAAGAATCACCCGTTTCGCTCATGCTAGTGAGAATAAAATTGCATGTACCGTTCAGAATGCCACGCAGCCCAATGATTTTATTTGCAGCAAGACCCTGAGTAAGAGACCCAATGATGGGAATACCACCCGCTACGCTTGCCTCAAAAGCAACACAGCGATTATATTTTCTAGCGCAATCGAAAATTTCTTTACCATGCGTTGCAAGTAAAGCTTTGTTAGCAGTTACGATATGTTTGCCCGAGGAAAGAGAATCCAAAATGGCTTTCTTGGTCCAAGTGGTGCCACCAGCCAGTTCCACCACAATATCGAGGGAAGGATCATTAACAACATCTTCCCAGTGGGAAGTAATAATTGAATTGGGAAGATTTATATCTCGCGGCTTAGCGGTATTGCGAACAGCAATTTTGCAAAGCTCTAGGGGTCTGCCGGCTTTTTTAGCCAGCCTCTCTTGCTGCTCGAACAGCAATTTGGCCACGCCCGTACCAACGACACCCAAACCAATCATTCCAATTTTTAATGCAGAAGCAGGCATTTAAGTAATCCAATCATCGTGAAAAGCAAACAACAAAAGCTCAAAAATTCGAAGCCCATAATGCGGAACTATGCAATTATTCTATAAGCTACTTATTCTTTTTCTTGAATCGCTTAAAAGGAATGGTGGTTTGTGGGGTTTTTGGCCCTAACAATTTACTGATGGAATTGGTAATAATCATCTCACTAGGTGGGGCAAAAGCCCCTGTTGGCTCATATCCCCCTTCTGCAAATGCCTTATCTGTTGGAATATAACCAGGGCCACAATCCCCATAGGAAGCAACACAAACAAACAAATCAGGCCGCATTTCCTGAGCAGCTAATTGGTATTCAACAAAGGCTTCGCCTGGCAGGTTCAATATAGATGCAACGCCCAGATCCAGACAGGAAACACTGATTGTTTCTTCCCGCCTTTGCAGCCAAGAAAGTTTTAATGCTGCAATATTTCGGTTTACTTTTGTTTCTTTGGTATCTGCAACCTTCTTCAAGTTTTCTTCCAAAGAAAATTCTTTTTCTTTTCGAGTTCCCAGACTAATCTGCTCAACACGCACTTCCATTTTTGTAATCGGGGAAGTATAGGTGACTTTCCAAGCATCCGTCATTCCAAGATAAATTCTATCTCTTAATATTTCACGATTCCCTTTACTGCCGTCGTTGTATTTCCCTGCGGTGATATTTCCCGCACAACCAGTGAAATACATTTGAAAAACCGAAGGGGAATCAGCTTGCCTTTTTCTGCGAGCCAATCCACAAAAATCCGAACTCACCATACCATCGCCATAATAACTCATCGGGTGTGTGGCATAATAATGGATTGCAACCACGGGCTTTTCGCCCATCCAAAAACTGAGTGTCCGCAAAGTTGGATCAATCAACCCCTCTGGGAAATCACGGATTTCCTTGCTTTTTGCTGCGCTGGTGCGCGTGTGTATTACTTTCCCTTCCAAATCAAGAATTCTACGATTCGATGCAACTTGATTCACCCTGCCATATCCCGTACCCACTCGATTTATTTTTTTAGTTTTGGCGAGGCTGGCTTTCAATGCCTCCGCAGTTTTTAAAAGGCACTGATTAAAATACTTAAGATCCAAGCTAGACGATGCATTATTTTTTTGAATAATTTTTTCTGCTTCAATATCTGCTAAAGGGGCATTATGCTGATGAACAGTATGTAAATGAACACGCTCGATTGTTGTATGCGCAGCATCCGCAAGTGCTTGGCGCCATTTTAAATATGCATCATTGCGGATTTCGCACCAATCTAAAGCACAAAGAACCAGCGGCGCACCACAACCCAAAAGCACAACACCAATAGCTTCTAATGGATCATCCTGCCCACGAACGGGCTCAATCCAACCTCCGCAAAGCGGATGGCCCAACGGTGGCGTAATATCTGCTGTAAATGTTGCTACATGGCAATTAAGCATGTGAATGAAGTCCTAATATTGAATAAATCATCAATGCATAAGACTAAACTAGCAAAGAATATACAACTAAAAAATTTAATGTTTAATACATGCCTAATCTTCACAAAACTAAAAGGGTTGACATAGAATCATCTCAAAATAGTTAAATTCAATAAATTATTATTGTGATAATTTGTTGTTTTAAATGGAGCAAAAAATGGCAAGTAAAATTGAAGTCCCACCAGCAATTCATTTACGCCCAGAAGATAATGTTGCGATTGCGACCCGTACGCTGGAAACAGGCGTTTCGATCCAGGTAGGGCAGGATAAAATCGCACCTTCAAAAAGAATAGGTTTGGGCCATAAGATGGCTATAAGAACAATAAAAAAAGGTGAAACAGTCATCAAATATGGTCAGATTATTGGATTTGCGACCACGGATATAATTCCGGGCGATCATGTTCATGTTCATAATATCGGTGCGGAAAACTTTGCCAGAGACTACGCCTTTTGCGCAGACCTCCCACCTCCCCCTGCTAAACCATCTGAACTTAGACATTTTATGGGGTACGATCGAGGCGATGGCCGATATGGCACACGCAACTACATCGCAATTATCAGCACGGTCAACTGCTCTTCCAGCACTAGTAAATACATTTCCGAACGCTTTCGTGCTTCTGATCTGCTAAAAGAATATCCAAATGTAGATGGCGTTGTGGCTATCACCCACAAAGCAGGTTGCGCAATGCAATACAATGGCCCCGACCATAACCAACTCGATTTGACTCTCGCAGGGTTTGCCAAGCATGCAAATGTTGCTGCATACATATTGATTGGTCTTGGATGTGAAACAGGCCAGGCGATCCATCTGATAGAAAACCAAAATCTCATTCAATTAAATGGCACTAAAAATAAACCGCTGGTGCTAAGTATTCAAGAATGCGGAGGCATTAGAAAAACCGTTGATGCCGGGATTAAAGCGATTGCGGAACTTCTGCCCTCAGTTAACCAACACAAGCGGGTAAAACTATCCGCAGATAAAATTATTTTGGGTACAAACTGTGGCGGATCTGATGGGAACAGTGGAATCACTGCCAACCCTGCACTTGGGATCGCATCTGATCTATTGATTGCCCAAGGCGGAACCTCAATCATTGGGGAAACTACGGAAATTTATGGGGCAGAACATCTCCTTACACGCAGAGCAATCTCTAGAGAAGTTGGCCAAAAGCTCGTGGATAGAATTAAATGGTGGGAATGGTACACGGGCATTTTTAATGCTGAAATCAACAACAATCCTTCTCCCGGAAACAAGGATGGTGGTCTTACCACTATTTTTGAAAAATCCCTAGGCGCTATTGCCAAGGGGGGAAGTACTGCAATGGTGGATGTGGTTCGTTATGCCGAACCCGTAAAAACAAAAGGTTTTGTTGTAATGGATACACCTGGTTATGACCCTGTAAGCATGACAGGAATAGTTGCAGGCGGCGCCAATGTATTAGTATTCACCACAGGTCGGGGTTCTGTTTTCGGGTGCAAACCCGCTCCTTCAATCAAGGTCGCAACCAATTCGCCCATGTATCACCATATGATTGACGACATGGATATTAACGCAGGTGTAATACTTGAAGGCACCTCTGTGGAAGAAGTAGGCAAACAGATATTTGAAGAAATACTTGAGGTTGCAAGTGGTAAAAAAACCAAGAGTGAAATCAACGGTGTTGGAGAAGAAGAATTTGCCCCTTGGAGCATCGGGCCAACCCTTTAACTATGTTAAAGGGTAAATTTTCTTGGTAACAAACCTAGAATCAAACCGATTATCAAACCACTGATATGGCAAACATTGGCTACAGGACCCATGATTCCTGTCATGCATAATACTAGCCAGAATAGCAAGAATTTCACCGTAGAACTGGGAACACTGATTCCTAGTTCGGGCTGGAATTCGGCTTTCATCCATGCATAACCTAATAACCCGTAGATCACACCAGACATGCCCCCAAAAGTAGAAGCGGGAGCGATATGAAACCCTTGATTAAAATTAATACCACCCAGGAAAAATTGGGCAAGGTTTGAAAAGACTGCCAACACTAAGAATATGAAAAAGAATTTAAGAGCACCTCGTTGGGATTCAATTAAGCGCCCAAATTCAAACAATAACATAAGGTTAAAAAGTAGATGAAGGGGGCCAAAATGAAGAAAAACTGGGGTTACCAAACGCCAAGGTTGAGTGGAAAAAGCTAAGTTTGAAAAAAGAGTCATCCCCCATTTCAATTCTTGTTGCACTAAGCCAAAAACTCGAACCATTTGTATTTTTTTTTCATCGTCAAAAAGCATCGGGACACTTACCGCAAGGATACATATCGCAAGTAGAAAAGTAATGCGGGGAAATTGCACAACCTGATCTGAAAAAACCACTTTATATTCGGGGGCGGCCCTGTCTTCTTTTTCTTGCTTAGTGCGCTGATTTTTAGCTATTAACACGGCATCAGCATACATCCTATTTTGCGGATTTTCGAGATATTGCAGCAATTCTTGTTTACCCGAACTCTGTTTATCTTCATCAAAAACCCAAACATTATAACCAGCATTATGCCTATCAATGCGAACCAGCATACCTTGGGTGTAAAGGTAGTCTTCGAACTGCCTAGCATCTACAGGATCAGGAATAAAACCAATTTGCCTCATAAAATCATTTCTTTCATTAGCAAGTACAATTAGACTTTCATCATGGTAATGGAATTTGAACATCAGTCCATATTTAACATTTGGAAGGCCCAATAAAAGCTAATACAAAACCATTGGAGGAAAGGAATTAATAACATTATGGAAAATATCAAAGAACTTAAAGCACGATCCCTAAGGTTGACAAACAGACTTAAGGAACTTTATCCCGATGCATACTGTGCGCTTAATTACCAATCGCCTTTGCAACTTTTGCTTGCAACCATACTTTCAGCCCAATGCACGGATGCAAGGGTAAACATGGTAACCCCCCAACTTTTCGAACGCTTTCCCACCTCTTTCAGCCTGGCAGATGCCAACCCCGATGAACTCGAATCAATCATACGATCTACGGGTTTCTATAAAAACAAAGCCAAAAGTATTATAGCTTGCTGCAAAGCATTGGTTAAGGATCATAATGGGGAAGTGCCAAAAACAATGAATGAACTGGTCCTGCTAGCAGGTGTGGGTAGAAAAACTGCAAATGTGGTTTTGGGAAATGCATTTGGTATACCCGGTCTTCCAGTCGATACCCATGTGAGCAGATTAAGCTTTAGATTAGGCCTTTCAAAATCCAAAGATCCTGTAAAAATTGAATTAGATTTATACAAATTGGTGAAGGAAGAAGAGTGGACAATATTTGGGCACCGAATAATCGAGCATGGCAGGAAAATTTGTGCCAGTCAAAAGCCTAAGTGTGAGGATTGCGCCCTTAGCGATCTTTGCCCCCGTGAAGGAGTTACTAAAGTAAAATCATCCGATAAAGAAAAAAAGAAACCATGAACCAACCCAACCTACTTAACCGCTTTTGCGCCTATGTGAAAATTGACACCCAAGCAGATGAGAACTCCAAGACTTATCCCAGCACGAAAGGACAATTAGAATTAGGTAAACTGCTGGTTAAAGAACTCCACGAGGTCGGAATCAAAGATGCCTACCAAACCGAGTATGGATTGGTATTTGGCACAATTCCAAACAACTCAGGCAAATCTATCCCTACGATCGCTTGGGTGGCACACATGGATACTTCACCTGAAACCACAGGCAAAAATGTCTCGCCCATTATTCATGAAAACTACGACGGAAAAGATATCATCCTTCCAAAAGATAAAACCAAAATCATCGCCACCAACGAAAATCATGACCTACCACCCCTTAAAGGAAAAACCATCATCACCACCGATGGAACGACACTTTTAGGCGCAGATAATAAAGCGGGCGTTGCCGTTATAATGCAAGCTGCTCAAGAATTAATCAAAAACAACAATATCATTCATGGCGATATCAGAATCTGCTTTACTTGTGATGAAGAAATTGGAAAAGGTGTTAACCATCTCGACCTTAAAGAATTAGGAGCAATTGCAGCCTACACTTTAGATGGCGGAGGACAAGGCGAAATCGATGGCGAAACATTCTCTGCGGATCTTGCGATTGTCACCATTCAAGGCAGAAACATCCATCCATCGATTGCAAAAAACCGCATGACCAATGCCATCCGTCTTGCCGCAATTTTTATCGAAAGATTGCCTGCAAAAAAACTTACGCCTGAAACCACCGAGGGAATGGAGGGATTTCTTCACCCTTACATAATTACAGGCGGAGTAGCAGAAGTTTTGATCAAGATTCTATTGCGCGATTTTGATTCCAAGAAACTCCGCGAGTATGAATCTCTACTCGCCCAACTTGCTTCACAAATTCAACTGGAATACCCCGAATCCAAGTTCGATATTCTTGTTACGAAACAGTATCGCAATATGGTAGATGGAATGAGCAAAGAACCCCGGGCGATACCATTCGCTGTAGAAGCCATGAAACTCGCAGGTTTACAGCCAAAAGTAACTTCGGTAAGGGGCGGTACCGATGGTTCTAGAATGACGGAAATAGGTCTGCCAACGCCCAACTTATCCACCGGTGAACACAACCCCCATTCCCCTTTGGAATGGACTTGTCTCGAAGAAATGGAAAAAGCTGTTGAAGTCCTAATACATCTGGCTCAAGTCTGGGCCAAACCTTAATAGTGGGAATTAAAGTTTTACTAGGATTCAAGAATCTTTGCGCTTTTATCCTTCGAATCACTTAACCATGCAACATTAGATGGATCATCTGCAAAACGCTTGATTCCAACTTCTTTTATCTTTGTATCTGAAACCACATGCAAAGGAGTATAAGAGGGGTGGTGGGATTCCCTTGTTGGATTATTTCTTGCAGCGTTATAACAACAAATCATAGACCATCTTGGGTTATTCGAATTATTCTGATCCGATCGATGCAACAAATTAGGATGAAAAAATATGGCATCACCCGGCTCCATTACACAATAAACCAGTGGCATTCTTTTTAAAATTTCATCAACCCTTTCCATGTCGGCACCAGCCTGATCACCTGATAACACATGGTTTATACGCCCGCAATGATGCGAACCTGCAATAACTTGCAAACAACCGTTTTCTCGGGTGGCGGGATCAACTGCAATACTGACACTTGTAAGCAGCGGACGAAGAACATGGTTTTGATACCAATAACCATAATCTTGATGCCATGCCCAAGCGCCACCGATCTTCGCATCCTTCATGATCATTTTGGAATGATAATGATAAGCCTCTCCCTCAAGAATCTTTTCAACCGAGCGAACCATGCGCTCGCACCGGGCAAACATGCCATAGATGCCATCACCCGGGTGATTCCATAGAGAAAGCTTAACAGTGCCACCTTCGCCATCCCGCCTTCCGAAAGAGTGTTTATCTAGTTCGTGATCTTCGCGCGCGGACTTGCTTAAAAGATCAATTTCTTGCGGGTCAAAAAAAGATTTTGAAATGAAAAAACCATCTGCATGATATCGTGCAACATCAAAATCACTTAGCAATTTTCGGGTCATCTATGCCTCCATGTATAATCATCGTTTTATGGTAATCAATGATCAAATGGAAGCAACTTCTAAGTTATCAACCCAGAATGGTTTTTCTTCGAGAAAGGTAATCCCAAATAACATAACGATCAAGATCCTTGCCTGCTACAAAAATAACCCTACCCTTGGAACTTTGAGCCATCTTATAAGCAAACTGAACATCTTCGGTGGACTGATTCCAAGACGACATTAGAAAAACATTAACGGTAATGCCTTCGCGTGCACAAAGCATCGCTTCCTTCAATGTTGCGGCCTCTGTTCTTGGATCGGGGGGATAAAAAAGGTAAAGATCCTTCCCCTCAAAATGAGCTGTAGGCAAACCATCGGTAACGATCATGATCTGCTTATTGCAAGTATCGGAATTTGCCAAAAGATTGCGGGCCTGTTGCAAACCATGCTGAATATTAGTGAAGTGGGGCGGTATATCCATTTCTGTAATGTCAGGATCCGACATATCCGCCTTCAGCCTAACTACTGGATCAAAAACCGTCACAGGCTTAGGCATCAACGATACTATTTCTGAACTGCTCCGAACCTTGGCAAAAGTGTACATCTCCACAAAATGCAATCTGTCACCCGGATATTCCGAACGAATCAATCCATCCAAGGCTAACCCCATGCGTTTCACATTTACATACTGTCCATCGTATCGCATCGATCCAGACATATCGAGCAAAACAACGGTAGCGCACTTGGGGTTGTTTTTAGTTTTGTTAACTACCAAATCCCCGGCATGAAGATACTCGGGCATTTTACCACCAGACCGAACCAACATGTTAACGATAGAGGATTGAATATCAAGGCTGGCAAGAGGATCACCAAATTCAAAAGGTTTGGTTTTCTGAGTTTCAACAACGCCTTCGCCAGAAACCCCAACCATATGCCTACCAGAACGAGATGCTTTAAGCTGGTCAAAAATCTTACCAAGAAGCTTGGATTGAAAGATTTTATAGGCCTTAGGAGTCAGCTTGAGGTTTTTGCCATCCGAATCTATACCCTGATTTTCTTGCATGGCTTTGATCAATTCTTGAATTTGCTTTTGCAAGGCACTCAATTGATCCATGTCGCCCGATTCTAAAAATTCAGATAGCTCCTCCATATTAATGATGCCGATCTGAGCATTCTCCATCGCATCTTTTAATTGCTTTAAAAGCTCATCAATTTTTTCAAGTTCGGCCTTTACTTCCATTGCCTTGGGGACGGTCATGGGTTGCGACCCAGTAAATTCATATTTGGATGCAAGCTCATCAACTTGGTATTTACTGGCTAAAGTTTCAAAAACGCCAAGCAACAGATTTCCAAATGGGGATTTCTCACCACCAGCTTTGTACCAAAGATCTTCAATTTGATTGAGTTGTTCAGTCTTTGTTGCTTTATTGAATTCTTCAGCAATATTTTTAGGGGGCTTTAAATTACGATAAGAATTTTCGTATTCATCTTTGGCTTCTTTGATAACAGATTGGGTTTCAAAAGTTTCTAAGATTTTTCTTTTCCTAGCTTCAAGAACCTCCATCAACCGCTCCATGGTTGGCCCAAAGCCTTGAATTTGGCTTGGATCAATCTGCACTGCGCGAGCAAGTTGCTCTTCAGTTAACCGTTTCAGTGAACCATAATGCATCATGTGCTCAAAAGCAGGAGACACAAGATCAGGAGTATCCGAATTAGGATTCGGAAAACTTGCAGGATCATACTTTTGATAGGTATGAACTATGCCACCAAACTTAGGTTCAAGTGCCATCTAACCCTCACTTTTATCGTAATTCGTAGCTAATTCTACCATGCTTTGATGAACGGGAAATTTTGTCTGATGCATGCAAACCTGCCAATACAAATTCAATGCATGAAGCCCGCACCGCATCATTTTCGCTAGGATTTACTTCAAAGGTTTTTTCCCAAGCCTTCGGAATCACTTTAATTCTTTCCGCATAATGCGCTGATGGAAGCATATCCCCTACTTCAATTTTAACACCTTTACCAAAAACTTGAGATATCTCCTCCAACCCGCCAGCATCTACATATTCTTGAAATACCACTTTTACTGCATCTGAAATTAAAGAATCGAGAATCTGTTTTTCTGACATTTGATGACTTCCCATCAAATCTAACTCCAACTTCCCCAATGACGAGGAAGCAAGATGCGAAAGATCACTAATCCTAGGTACTGCGGAAGCTTCTTGAAGGCAAACGCCCCTTCGCCTAGCACTCGCAATCATGGTTTTATAATTTGCAATAGAAAACCTAGCACTCACCCCAGACTGTTGATCAATAAACTTGGATTTACGAGCAGACCTGCTGATTTGCTCAACGATCTCCTTCATAAATCTTGGCACAGCCACAGGGAATTCTTTATCTTCAACATTCCCAGCCTCCTGTTCCATAATTTCAATTCCCACATCCCTATCAAGGGGATAATGAGTTTGAATAAGCGAGCCTATACGATCCTTTAACTGAGGAATTACTTTGCCACTACGGTTGTAGGTAGAAGGATTCGCAGAAAAAAGAACAAATATGTCGAGGTCAAATTTAACTGGATAGCCCCGGATTTGTACATCCCGCTCTTCCAAAACATTAAATAATCCAACTTGCACAAGTTCATCCAATTCTGGAATTTCATTCATTGCAAAAATACCACGATGCATTCTCGGGATAAGCCCAAAATGCAGCGCATCTTCATTTGCCATGCTTACACCAGAAACCAACTTCCCCGGATCAATCTCACCAATGATATCAGCGAATTTTGTACCTGGAGCTAATCTTTCAGCATACCGATCTTCACGCCTCCACCACCCGATAGGAACCTGATCCTCGGCATGCAGGGCAAGAAAATTCTTACCCGCAGAGGTAATTGGTTTGTAAGGATCTTCGTGAACGGGAATTGAAGGATGATCAATAAAAGGAAGGAATTCGTCAAGAAAGTGGATCAGCGCACGCATGAGCCTACTTTTAGCCTGACCTTTTTCGCCCAGAAACAGAATATCATGGCTTGCTAGGAGGGCAATTTGCAAAGAAGGCAAAACAGTATTTTCGTAACCAATAATGCCAGAAAACAAAGGCTGATTATTTTTAAGCAACTTAAGAAGATTAGACTTTATTTCTTCCTTTACCGGCCTCGATTTCCACCCCGAGGCTTTAAGCTGTTTTAAATTGCTGGGAAGTTCTGAAATATTCATTATAGACCCGTAATTTTAGAGATTAAACTCATAACCCAATCTTATTGTAATTTAGAAATGAAATTTAAAACAAATATTAAAAAGAATTCTCGAAAATCGTTTGAATTCCTGTTCTTATATCTTTATAAGATATTCTTAAATTGCAGAAAGCCATGTACCGAAACACCATTGAAATAGAATTAAAGAACATTGAACCACGGCTCTTATTGGTTCCAAGAAAAGTCGTTGACAAAGTTGTTTTATACCAGCGCAAGCTACCCGCAATCTTAAACTTGATATCAGGCCAATTTTCCGGCGTTGATTCTGTTTGGACAGATTTTGAAACCATTAATTCTATATCCAAGGATCTTGAATTTGAAATGGAAATCGGATCCCTGCCTTTTGGAAAAATATTGCTCCTTGCACGAGTAGAAAGCGAAATGTTAGGAAAGTTCAACACAGAGGAACGCAACATTTTGTATTGGCGTAGAATTTTTCACGCCGAGGTTAAATTAAAATTCCTAGAACTCAAAGAAAAAGGCCTTTTGTCAGAAACAGTAATTGAAAAAAAAATCAAGATGATCGGTCGTACTTTGTTTTCTGAAGCATTAATGGTGCTGGAACAAGAACACAAAATTTTCCCAGAACAAGATATCGTAGACAAATACATTTCTTTCGCTTCATCATTTGCAGAAATCTACCGTTTTGCTGAAAATCTTCTTACAAACTATTTCCCTTCCATCAAAGACTACGATTCCCTGTTATCAATTATTCGAGAAGATGTGGCTGAAGATATTATTTTTCAAGAAACCCGGTTAACTGGAACTCAAAACCCCCATCCAACACCTGAAACCCATGCAGAAGAATCCAGCGAATATTTTAAAAGGCTTTCGGAACAGGCGGAAAAAGAATCTGCACTCAACAATGCCACAGAATCTGCAATATTATGGACCCAGGCAAATCGGGTCGCCCCTGCCGAATTATCTCCGAACACCATCGAAAAAGCACACAAAGAAATCCGCAAACTTGTCAAAAGGCTTCAAGCAGTACTAAATTTTAATTCAAATGATTTTCAAATCTGGGAATCAGCGCTTCTGCCACTACTAGACAAAGCAGACCAAGGCACTTCCCCTGTTGAAGCTCGGTTGCTAACAGAACTACAAAACGCATGCGAAGATTACGAGCAAGAAATATACCGGATAGATATTTTAAGCTGGGCAATGTCGTTCGGGAAAAAGTCGATGAAACGGCCCCTTCGTTTTCAAAGATTAATAAAAATTCACCAACGCCTTAAAGAAGCTAGCTTGAATGCAATCACAACAAGATTAGCATTTGCAGACCGAAAAAAACTCGAAACTCTACTCCAGTTAGTATGGAAGCAAAACGAAAAATTACTTCGCGACGAAATAAGACCAATCATTGAAAACAATTTGCAAATGGTAGGTTTAAAAGGTGAGGGTGCCTTTGGCGAAATTGCCAGACGAAGGCTAGTCGAGGAATTTCTAGACCTCATTATTGAACAAGGGTACCTCAATTACTCCGAATTACGCGATATGATTTCCAGAAACCACCTTAAACTTGAAGATGTCAGAGATGCTGCATCTTTCTTAAAAGGTGATGCTCTTCTTTCTTTAGATGAAAATCTTTCCACACAATTAGATGGAATATACAGGCGCAGTGATTTTTATCTCCGTTGGCTGGAAAAATCTACCGCTTTAAACTTCGGTACCGCTTTGGGCAGAACGCTTACCAAATTTATTACGCTTCCTTTTGGCGGTTCCTTTTTAATTATCGAATCTGCTGATTTAATTAGTGACAAAATCTCGGGCGATCGTATTTCCGGTTTAACCAGAACTTTGGCTTTTATAACGCTTGGTGTATTCTTTTTTTTCGTGATTAACAATCTTACCTTTCGAACTTTTGTTTTGGATTGCCTTTTAATTTTCTGGAAAACAGCCAAGTTTATTTTTTACAAACTCCCTTCAACCTTCTTTACTTGGAATCCTTTCTTGTTAATTTGGAAAAGCCTACCCGTACAATTAGCTTATTCCCTAATACTTAAACCTCTTTTATTCACCGAAGCCATCGCCCTATGGTTGCCATCATACCCCTACCATGTTTTCGAAATTGTGCTATTCATTGGGTTCACATTGTTACTTAATTCAAGACCCGGAAGGTTACTCTCCGAATTTGCAATCTCTAGCATGATGACTTTGGGCAAACTGATCCAAGATGGATTAATTTCAATTCTCTTCACCATCATGGTCCAAAGCTTCAAAAAAATTATTGAAGGGTTAGAGTTTATCCTGCAATGGGTTAATGACTGGCTAAGGCTGCGAGGTCGGGCCAAACCATGGCAGGTGGCACTGCGTGGCATATTGGGATTACTTTGGTCGCCTATAGCTTTTTTTCTGCGTTTTTACACGGTTGTTTTGATTGAACCAGGAATCAATCCGATCAAATTCCCTATTTCTTCGGTCGCCGCTAAATTCACCTATCCCATCATAATCCCGCTCACTCCAGAAATTGTCCACTTCTTTTCGCCTTTTATTGGCGATGTGCTTTCTAACTTATTCTTCGGTACAACCATCTGGCTACTACCCAATTTATTCGGTTTTCTTTTCTGGGAAACCAAAGAAAACTGGGGCTTATATAGGGCGAATAGGCCCCAATCACTTAGGCCGATGGCAGTAGGCACTCATGGCGAAACTATTCCTCAACTTCTTAAATTAGGGTTTCACTCTGGAACCATCCCCAAGCTTTTCATGAAATTACGAAAAGCAGAACAAGAGGCAGTTTCACGAAGTGATTGGCGCAAAGCAAGAACGCTCAGGCTTGATTTACAAACCATCAAGGAAAGACTGGCACGCTTTATTGAACGCGATTTGCTTATTCCAATGCAACAAAACAACAAATCGTTTGTAAGGCCTCTGAGGGTTTCAGAAATTTCCTTGGGGCTAAATCGCATTGAAGCAGAAATGACAGGCATGGAGGATAACGGTTACGCCTCGTTCAAAATATCCCTTGTGTTAATTGATGGAGTGCTTGTGGGAAGTGTTTCCAAACCGAGTGGAACCCTTGCTTTAAATGAGCAGCAAAATCGATGCCTAAGCCTAGGCATCGCAGGGTTGTATAAATTTGCTGGAATTGAAATTTCCAAGGAACAGGTGAGCAGCAACCTGCCAAGCTGGGTTACAGATTGGAAAATATCTGAAGGAAATCTCATACTATTTTCAGATAACCAAGGCACGATACTGGTACCGATTAATACTGGAGAACCTCAGCCAAAACTTCAATTTAAAAAGTTGAAAAATCCATGCAGCCTCAGTAGTCTTAATGCGGACCGCCTTTTATTCGGAAGACAACCACTTACTTGGCAAGAATGGTCTGATGGGTGGGATCGATCTGCAAACAACCTCTATGTCTGGCCCTTATATCATGGTGGCGTTGAACCAGATATTGCGGGAAACGCACCAAGCAGAATACCATTCGATAAAATCAAGCTCTGGCAGGAAACTCCAGAAAGAGCAGATCTAAACCAAGGTTGTAAATCTGTTTAAATACTTATTTCGCTGCCTGCCACTCAAGCCCCAAGGTGGTGAATTTTTCGCGCTTAGCAAGCACTTCCCACGGACTACCAGCCGTATTTTTCACCAATGCCTCCATGGTTTTAGTCGATTCCTTTGCAAGTTTTTTCCCGGCACTATCGCCTTGTAGCTTTGCTGTTGCAGCTAATTTCCACCCGCCATGAATTTTGGGATCCATTGCAGGAAGCTCTTTGCGCATTTGGCCAAGCATTGATTGGTATTCATAAAGGTAAGCTATTTGGGCTTCTAGGCGTGCGCGCATAAAATCATAATTTGCTTGCCAACGCTTACTTTCTGCTTCTTTCATTTCTTCACTTTTCTTAAGATCATCAAGCGCATCCTGCAAATTGACGAACATACGGGCAACCTCTTTTTCATCATTTTCGATAGTCACCTTAAAGGCGATTTCATTGGCAGGCGCCCTGTATCCATCCTTAAGAACATTTAGATTTACCTTGGCGCTTTTTCGTTTATCGTCCACTTCCTTTTTGATATCAGCAGGGGCAGGCAGATTTGAAATCACCCAAAGCTCGACACGAGCTTTTTTAACATTTTTTTGCAACTCTGTCTCAGGGGCATCCACTTTTGCATATTCTTTAATAATTTGATCCGAAATCGGTGGAAGATATTCCAAACGAATTGAATTATCAATTTCTGAAGCCTTTACTGGAGGTGTTCCAATTTCCTCGAGCACCGATTTAACAAGCGAAATTCCATCCTTGTTAATAGGTTTTAAACCAGTAATTGCAAGTTTTGGGGGCATAGGTTCTGCGGGATCATACTCTGCACCATTATCTTTAAACACCCCATACATTTTAGGCGTTTGCTTGAATTTTTGTTCCACTGCTAGAGCCTCAACATTTTTTACCGTACCTTCAAAAAGTTTATCAATGGGAAAATTGTCTCCCTGCTTTTGTATCTGCCCTGGAACACCTTTTTGCAAAGCATCAACAAAACCATCCATAAACACCCCTAAAGGTTCGCCATCGGTTTCCATCGAACGCTGTTCCGCAGCACACGCAGTAATAACCTGAACTCCGGCCGGAACAACCTTAATGACTTCCTCCATTTTTGCGCTCATGGGTTGACCACCTGGGCGCTCGACACCAATGGTTGGGCTAAATCTGCAAACATCAAGGACTAGAATTTTTTGATGTGCAGGGCAACTTTCAAGTTCTTTATAAAGCCATGCCAACGGAATAAGACTAGCGGGTTCGGTAAGATCGCCTTCGATAGGTGCGAGATAAACTTGACCATCATTCTCAACAGCATGCCCAACAAACACCAACATTAAATGATCTTGTGTCCGAGATGATTTTAAAAAATCAGTAATCGTACTTTCAATAACAGATCTTGTAGGCGGAGCAGGATTATCTTTAGCAGCATCACTAAGATGAATAATTTGATTTTGCGGTACCCTCATCTGATTGGTCAAATATTTAGTTATGGTTGGGATATTTTTCATCCCTTGTACCATGAAACCATATTGAGTGGGGTTGGCGTAAAGATAATTATGGATGCTGACAACCAAGGCCCGTCTGGGAAATGGCGAATTTGAACTTGCAGCAGCAATATTCTTTTTGTTTTTCCCTGTAGCTTTACCGTTTTCCTTATCCAAAGCGGGATCATTTTTGGATTTCTCATTACTATTCGAAGCGACAACTTCTCCAGAATTTTCTTTTAATTTATCCTTGAGGTAAGGCAATGCCATCACCATAACAACGCCAAGAATCCCCATAAATAACATGACTACCACGGGAACAATCCAATTTACTTTTTTCTTGCGGTACTTTGAAGCAAACGAAGGATCGTAATTCACATCGGTTAACCCAAATTGATTTGTTACCGATTGAGCCCCAGCATGGCTCATCGGTGTTGGGGGAACCGCAGGCAAAGGAGGAACGCCACCATGACCAGCAGTCGAGGGCCTTGATGGTACATTAACTGCACCTTGCGGACTTTGCTGTATTGGATTTGTTTTTACGCCTGGCTGGGTTTGCGGAATATTAGGCTTTATTTGCATAGCCATGTTGCAAAATTTACAGCGGATAACTTGGTTGACCCACTGAGTAGGCACCTTAAGAATTTTTTTACACCCCGGGCAAGTGGCATTAATCGCGGTAGACATTTTAAAACCTTTAAAAACAGGAAATCATTTCCTGATATCAAGAGTAAAAGATAAAAGTATTATAACCTCTTATATCAAGACGGTGAACGACAATTTTTTGATTCAAGATTTATAATTATTAATACAAAAACAGAATAAAGAGGGAGGGTTAATCAAGAACTAAAGATTCTGCATTGAAAATGGGGCCATCCACGCAGATTCTTTTATAATCCCAACCATCCTCCGCTTTTACTTTTACAACACAACTAAAACAAATGCCCAAGCCGCAAGCCATGGGCGATTCAAGCGAAACATGACAAGGTATGTTTTGTTCAAGAGCAAGTTTGCAAAGTGCATGAAGCATTGGTTCGGGGCCACACCCATACCAATGATCTACCTTTGGCAATGTTTTAAGTAATTCTGTTACTCGCCCATGAAAACCGAAAGATCCATCATCTGTTGCACAAAACAAATTCAAGCCGATACTTACAAAATGATCAACTCCTGCAAGAAAGGATGAATTGCGGACTCCATAAATCATGGTGATCTTATTAAGCGATTTTAAAGGTAAATCCCCGCCATATGCTTTAATACCCAGTAATTGTTTCCCAAAAGCAAGAAAGGGTGTTTGCCCAATCCCACCTGCAATAAAAGCGACATGCGCATTGTCTTGAAAAATTGGGAAAGGCTTGCCCAAAGGCCCCCATATTTCAATTGATTGGCCTGGGATAATAGAAGGCAAAAGCGAAGTCATTTTCCCAATTTCAAGGTATACGATTTCGATTCCCGAAATCTCCCCTTGCTCATCAAAGGTCGTGTCATAAAGAGCAAAAGGCCTACCCAAAAGAGGGTCGTTTCCCCCTGGTAATTTGATCATCACAAATTGCCCAGGCCTAATAAGCGCAGCGATTTTCGGGCAATGCAGCCGTATCAAATGCGTTTTACTGGCAATAGTTTTATGATCAACAACTTCTGCGTTTTCTTGAAACATAGAATCATTCCTGCTCGATGGCTTGATCCGCAATTTTAATAAGCGAGTTTAGTTCCCAACTTTTCAATTTGCGGGCTTTCCCTTTTGGCAATCTATCCAATCTGATGGAACCAATAGAAACGCGTTTCAGCCTAATTACCTTATGGCCCAACTTGGCGAGCATTCTTCTAATTTCACGGTTCTTCCCCTCGCTAAGGGTGATTTCAAGCCAAGAGCTTTCGCCCTGCCTTTTTAAGATACGAACCTTTTTCGCCTTGAGTTTCCCCTCACTTGACCAAATCCCTTTAACCAATTTTTGCATGTCTTCATTTTTAGGAAGGCCCGCAACTTGTGCATGATAAGTTTTCTCGACCCCAAATTTAGGATGCATCAATTTCTGTGCGAATTCTCCATCATTTGTAAGAAGCAGTAAGCCTTCGCTATCTTCATCCAACCTTCCTACCGTAAAAATTCTTTCACTTACATGGGGTAGAAGATCTTTGGCCAAGGGCCTGCGGGCCGGATCATGATTTGTACAAAGATAACCCTGTGGTTTGTTGAGAAGCCAGTAAACATGAGGCTCAGAGTTAAGATCCTGCCCATCCACGGTTACCACTTCGCCTGGGCGAACCCGAGCACTAAGATCGCGCACGACAACTCCACCAATTTTTACCTTTCCTCGCTGGATAAGAATTTCGCAATGCCTGCGAGAATCAACTCCTGCGTGAGCAAGATATTGATTTAATCTTTTGGCTTTTTCAACTGGTTCTACTGGTTCTTTCATCTTATTTTCCACTTTTCAACTGTTAAATTTCATCAAACACCAAGCTGAGCCTTTAGCGCAACAAGCTCTTCTCGAAGGATTTTAACCTCTTCTTGCAAACCGCAAATCAACTCACGCAACTCTACCGCATCACTATTTCGCTTGGTAGGGGGCTCATCATCAGCAAGAGACTGAATCGCAGTACTTCTAATCCTAGCTATTTCTTCGGGAGAATGAAACCCATGGGTAACTCTTGCCCCGCGAACACCTTTAGAATCGACCCAAAAAACCAGTTTTCGTGCTGATAGGGAGTCCAAAGCTTCGCGTAAATCCTCAAGGGAGTCAAAAGTTTCCATTCGGCCTGCCCTAGTGCGTAGCAATCCTTCTGTTTGAGGCCCCCGCAATAAAAGTTCACCAAGAATAGACATATCGCGTTTACTTAGGTTCCATTTTGCATAAAGTTCATGCTGCCAGCGTTCGACCCTGCCCCCACGCACCATCGAAATCAAACTCTTGGCAATACAATTGCGAATCCCAGATTCGACCTGATAATCCTGAAGATTCATAACAGGATCACGATTAGATTTTTGATTGGCAGCGCTAACCAAGGCATTTAAGGAAAGGGGATAAGCTTCGGGGGTAGTCTTGGCTTTTTCAATTAAAACGCCTAAGATTCGGCGCTCTAGGATATCCAAGTTGGGCCATATTTGCTCGGCAACTGGTTCTTTTTCTATGGTGTTTTCGTGATTTTCCACAACAATACCCTTATTAATTGGTTTCACAGCACTTTTGAAAGTATATTCAAGACTGGGCAGTTGAAGCCATGCTAATTGCATTTATGCACAAAAAGTAAGATACCCATGGCCCGTAAGCTTCCATAAAACTAAAAAAGAGTTGAGATACAACCCCGAAATGCTGGAGTTTTGAATGGACCTTCATGATTTGATCACCGAGTTACGCGAAGTAAATAAATCTAAAATTGTCCTACTGGTTGCAGATGGCCTAGGCGGATTACCCATGACTCCGGGTGGGAAAACCGAACTGGAATCTGCCAGCACACCTCATCTAGATACTTTGGCAAGAGAAGGCATATGCGGCATGAGTATACCCGTACTGCCTGGAATCACTCCGGGAAGCGGCCCCGGGCATCTGGGCTTATTTGGCTACGATCCCCTGAAATATCGTATCGGGCGCGGAATTCTTGAAGCTTTGGGAATTAATTTCGAAGTTGGCAAAAATGATGTGGCAATTAGGGGGAACTTTTGCACGGTAGATTCCCAAGGAATAATATCAGACCGCAGAGCCGGTAGACCCACCACCGAACAATGCGTTGCAATGTGTAAAAAGCTAAAGCGAATTAAAATCCCAGGGGTCGAAATTTTTGTTGAACCAGTCCGTGAACACCGTTTTGTTGTCGTTTTTCGTGCTCCGGGATTGGGTGACCGTGTCAACGATACCGACCCGCAACAAGTTGGCTTAAAACCTTTGGAAGCCAAGGGTGAAGATCCCGCTTCGCAAAAAGCTGCGGAAATAACCAATAAGTTTGCACACGAAGCAAGCTTGGTACTGGCGAAAGAGTCTCCAACTAACATGATCACGCTCCGTGGTTTTGCAACCTTCCCTAAAATAGCAACCATGGAACAGGTATACGGCCTTAAATCTGCCGCCATCGCTGTTTATCCCATGTACAAGGGTTTGGCCCGCCTTGTGGGCATGGACATCTTAAATGCCGGTAGCTCTCTTGCAGACCAAGTTGAAACTCTCAAGAAATCTTGGAACGATTACGAATTCTTCTTCCTGCATTACAAATACACCGATAGCACCGGAGAAGATGGTAATTTTCAAGCCAAAGTAGAAATGATTGAGAAGCTTGATGCTGCAATTCCAGCAATCAAAGCGTTAAAACCCGATGTGTTTATCGTTACAGGGGATCACAGTACCCCAAGTAAACTCAAGAGCCACAGCTGGCATTCTGTGCCAACCTTGATATCTTCACCAACCTGCAGAACCGATGGCGTAACAGAATTTGGTGAGTCCTATTGCCTGCAAGGAGGCTTAGGGCAATTTGAAGCGAAATATCTAATGAGCCTTGCAATGGCTCATGCGGGTAAACTTGGAAAATATGGTGCCTAATTAGGTGCCCCTGTAAATTCAAAAAACATATCGCCCAGCAAGTAACTGCAAAGGCGATATGTTTTAGTTTACAGCCCAATCTTTAAAGGTCGTCATCATTAATCTTGGGTATAGGCTTGGAGGGTTGCTTTTTGTTAATCTTTTCAACTTTCAAACGCAAAAAAGCTTGGATAAAAGCAGTGATGTCACCGTCAAGAACCTCAAAAACTTGCGCTGTATGATGCTCGGTTCTGACATCTTTTGCAAGTGTATAAGGCTGCAAAACATAATTGCGAATCTGGTAACCCCAAGCCACCTCACCCTTTTCATCGTAAAGCTTTTCAACCTCGGCTTTTCTTTTTTGCTCTTCAATCCGATAAAGCTTAGCCTTTAGCAGTTTCATTGCAAGATCATCATTTTTATGCTGACTTCGCTCACTTCGGCTTTCCGCAGCAATTCCCGTCGGCAAATGAATATAACGAACGCCACTTTCTGTTTTATTCTGATGCTGCCCACCCGGACCACCACTTCGAAAAGTCTGCCTTTCTAAATCATCTGAATGAATTTCGATGTTAATATTCCCATCGATCTCAGGCATCACATCGACTGCAGCAAAAGAAGTATGCCTTTTGGCATTGGAATCAAACGGACTGATCCGAACAAGGCGGTGTACCCCTGCTTCACTTTGAAGATTGCCGTAAGCAAAATCCCCTACGAGGTGAAGTGTTGCATTTCTAATGCCCGCCTCTTCATTCCGAAGTTCATCGACAATTTCGGTTTTATAGCCATTCCTTTCGGCCCAACGAGTGTACATACGAAGCAACATTTGCGCCCAATCACAAGCCTCGGTACCACCTCCACCCGCCTGAATTCGCAGGTATGCATTACTGGCATCTTGTGGCCCATTCAGCATGGATCGAAGTTCAAAATCAGCCAAGTTGGCATCAGCTTTATCTAATTCCAACGCAAGATCTACCTCGAGGGAGGCATCTTCTGCGCAAAGCTCTGCAAGTGCTCCAATATCTAGATTGGCAGATTCGATTTCCTCATACGGTTTCAAAAGACCATTGAGGGGTTTTAGTGAGTTGATCGTTTGCTGGGCTTTCTCCTGATTATTCCAAAAATCAGCTCCGCCCATCATTTCAGTTAAATTTTGCCTTTGTGCTTTTTTCCCAGCAATGTCAAAGAGAGTCCCGTAGCTGGGTCAACCTGAGGGTCAGATTTTCTACGCGTCTTCTCAATTCACTATTCATGATGCGATCCCTCTATAAAACAGGAATTAAATTCCCTAAATAAAAAGTAATATGAATCTACTCTATCTTCTCATAATATTATTCTATTAGGAACCAACGCTAGATCCTCACATAAAGGTTTACGATAATGGAATTTCAAGGAAAAACAATTTTGGTAACCGGCGGCGGCAGCGGTATCGGCCTAGCTTCAGCCCAAGCATTTCATAAGCTTGGTGCCAAGGTTGCCATTTGTGGAAGAAACAAACCCAAACTAGATAAAGCTGCTGAACTTATTTCAAAAGCTGCTGAAAGAGTGCTAGCTTTGGTATGTGATGCTGGCCAACCAAAAGAAGTTGAAAACACGATCAATTCAACAATTAAAGCGTTCGGTCCCATCGATATTTTAGTGCATTGTGTTGGTATGAATGTCAAAGAACGATCCTTCCAAGAGCTTAATCCAGAAAGCTGGCGGTCTTTGGTGGAAGGAAATTTAGACAGCGCCTATTATGTGTTTCATGAAGTTCTAAAAGGAATGAGGCCCAGAAAATCCGGTTTAGTAATTGTTGTAAACTCCATTTCCGGATTACGAGGAAACCCATTAGGTGGCCCGGGTTATGTGGCAGGAAAATTTGGGCTTAATGGCTTGGTGGTCGCAACCGCTGCTGAAGAATCTAAAAACAACATTCGTTTCTGTAGTATTTTCCCAGGCGAAGTAAACACACCCATTCTCGAAGCCAGGCCTAATCCCGTTTCTGAAGAACATAAAAAATCTATTTTGCAACCTGAAGATGTTGCTCAAAGTGTTTTATTTGTTGCCCGATTGCCCGAGCATGTGGTTATTCCAGAACTTATTATCATTCCTTCAAAAGCCACTTATATCTAGTTGTAAAATGAAAATTCAAGCTTCAAGAATATCGACAACCACTGCGGAACTGTTATCGGTTGATCCGTTTTTCAATGCCAACTGGCAAAGTTTAAGAGCAAGACCTTCTAAAGGTTCTGTTGCAAGATGATTTTGAAGATCAGCAGAATTTATACTGCCTGACAAACCATCCGAACAAATCAAGTATCTTTGACCGGGCTTAAGATGATAGATAAAGACATCAGGGCCACCCGTAAGATCTTTTGAACCCAGATATTTATAGATCCTGTTTCGAAATGGATGCGTAGCAACTTGAGATAGGGTGATGGAACCCGCAATATAAAGCGCATGAGCAAAAGAGTGATCCGCTGTTATCAATGATAATTTCTGATCTTCCAATACATAGCACCTGCTATCCCCAAGATTTGAAATCAATACATTCGGGCTATTCTCCCGATAAAACAATCCCACCATCGTGGTGCCCATGTTCAAGAATTTCGGGTTGCTTCGGGAAAGGCCCAACAAGGATTCGTTGGCAGAAATATAACCTTGCTGAATGAGAGCGGTATCGCCACCTTCTGAACCATCCAAAAATGGGCCTTGGTCAAAAATCTCTTGCTCGATACTTTTAATGGATTCGATACTTGCTACTTCTCCGGAGGCATGCCCCCCCATGCCATCAGCTACCAAAGCCAAAAACAATCCATCAGCCTTGATGCATTTTATAGCGTCTTCATTATTAGAACGGAGCCCCTGAAGTGATTCAGCGGAGACTTTAAACTCGATTGCCATCAATAATAACATTCCTGCAAAAAACAATACTGTTGTGTATCTTCTTTAGCATAATTTGCACTCATCTTCCATAAACAATTATTAATTCTATCTATTCTGTTTTAAAGTAAATTTTTAATAGAAATGATCAATTTCTTGCTCGATGCACCATTTATTCCTGATAAGATATATAATCAAAATTAAGCTAAGGAGATGAAATATGCCTATCGAAATGGGTCTCAGAAGAATTATCATCAGTGAAATTCATGAACAACAAGTAATTGTTTTAAAAGAACTGGAAGGCGACAGAAGTTTTTCTATTCAAATCGGAATTTTCGAAGCTACAAGCATTGATCGCAAAATTAAAAAAATCCCCTCACCCAGACCCTTGACCCATGATTTATTGTGCCAAACAATTACAAGTTTGGGGGGTGAACTTCAAGAAATTCAAATTAATGAACTCAAAGACAAAACCTATTTCGCCACCCTGAAGATTAGGCAAGATGAGAAGTTTGTGAAGGTTGACTGCCGGCCTAGTGACGCCATTGCCTTGGCGGTCACCATGAATGTGCCTATTTTTGTTTTTGAAGAGGTATTAGAGCAAATCAGCGAAGATAGTTAATGCCTTTACATTATTTTGCTTAATCCCGCAATTCTCCTGATTAAAAGTTAAGCTTATTCTTTCTTCGCCCGATATAAATGGACTAGATCGAATCGTTGAAAAGCTTTATACGATCATTCATTGAAGCATCTGAACTTTGATTTTTCCAAATTTTAGTTCGATTTGAATTCTGCTTCATTATTTGATTTTTGGGGGATATCTTAATGCCTGTTTCTTCGACCGCAAGAATTCATCCAAGTGCAATTATCTCTTCCGACGCTGAGATAGGCGAAAATGTAGAAATTGGAGCACTCGCCATTATTGATGGCCCCGTAAAAATCGGCCAAAATACCTTGATCAAACCTGGTGTAAAGTTGTTTGGCAACCTTTCCCTTGGCTCAAAAAATATCGTTTATAGTGGTGCTATTCTTGGCGAAGCCCCCCAACATATGAAATATGATGGCGAACCTACCAGAACCATCATTGGTAATAATAATATTATTCGTGAGGGCGTTACCGTTCATCGGGGAACAACCTCCTCAAATGAAACGGTCATTGGAAACGGAAACTTCTTGATGGCAAACAGCCATGTTGCTCACGATTGCAGGGTTGGTAATGGATGTATCCTTGCAAATGGAGCGCTCATGGGGGGCCATTGCGAATTGGAAGACGGTGCTTTTTTATCAGGAAATAGCGCAGTGCATCAATTTGCAAAGGTCGGAAGACTGGCGCTTTTAAGTGGTGTTTCTGCCACTACCAAAGACATACCACCTTTTATCATTGTACAGCGAATTAATGTGGTTTCTGGCGTGAATGTAATTGGAATGCGCCGAGCCGGGATTTCGCACACAAATATCGATGGAATACGAAAAGCGTTTCAAATCATTTACCGTGAAGGCTTACTTTTGCCCCAATCCTTGCTTAAAGTTGAAAAAGAATTGGGACACATCCCAGAAGTCGCAGAATTCGTTGCCTTTACTCGCGCTGCTACCAGAGGTATCAGCCTCGAAACCAATAGGCTTGAAGCAGCATAGCAACTAATTTTTAGCTTCTAATTCCTTTACAAGCTGAGCCAGTAATTCTGGCTTATCTTGTTCAATAAGATGTTTGATTCTAGATTCAGGAACTTCCAGCTTTTTCATAGTTTCAACTATGGTGCTCCAAACCTTTTCCCTTTTCTTTCCGCTGCTTAAGTACAACTCTCCTACGAGTTCAGCTAAACGCTCATGTGCGATTGGGTTTTGGTTATCGTAAAATCGCTTAATGACTTTTTGCTGATATGGACTGAAATCGCGTGCCACTTTAAATACTCCTTTTACTTAATATCCTTATCTAATTAACCCTTCTTCAACTCATCTTCATTGGATTATATACCACAAAACAGCCTTAACGATAAATTTGATTTTCCTGTTTTTCTTTAAAATTGTATACTTCGCTTGGTTTCTAAAGGTACTGGTTACTGGAGTTTTTAATTTGCGTGCTGTAATCCAACGAGTATCAATGGCCAAAGTCACGGTTGAAAACGAGATTTTAGGCGAAATCCAAAAGGGGTTACTCATCCTTTTAGGAATAACGACGGGCGACACCGAAGAAAAAGCAGAATGGCTCGCTGAAAAAGCAGCCAGTTTAAGAATTTTTCCAGATTCAAATGAAAAAATGAACCTCGATTTAGTGGAGTCTGGTGGCGCCATTTTGGTTATCAGCCAATTCACCCTATACGGGGATTGCTCTAAAGGTCGAAGGCCAAGTTTCCTCTCCGCAGCAAGGCCCGAAATTGCTGAACCTTTGTACGAACAATTTATCAGAAAATTAAGATTGCTGGGAATTACCACCCATACTGGAAAATTTGGCGTTGATATGAAAGTTGAACTGGTTAATGATGGGCCTGTAACCTTAATTGCTGAAGCCTAAAAGCATATAAAAAATGGAGTAGATTAAATGTCTAATGGCATATTTCGGCGAAAATCTCTTCAAAAAGTGATGTCAGATTCTGAAAGCGGACACAATCTTAAACGCGTGCTAGGGCCTTGGGCATTAACCGCCCTTGGTATCGGAGCCATCATTGGCACCGGAATTTTTGTTTTGGTGGGCAAAGCCGCCCGCGATGTCACTGGCCCTGCCCTTATGCTTTCTTTTATATTTGCAGGCCTTGCATGTATTTTTTCTGCGCTTTGCTATGCAGAATTTGCATCGATGGCACCTGTTGCGGGAAGCGCCTACACCTACGCATACCTCACTTTAGGCGAACTGATGGCATGGATCATTGGCTGGGATCTGGTTCTCGAATATGCGGTTGCTAGTTGCACTGTCGCACATGGATGGTCCAAGTACTTTCAAGACATACTAAACCAATTTGAATATTTTATACCAGTTTCGTTCACTAACGCGCCTTTTGATATCGCCAAAGGAGGAGAAGTGGTTTCAACAGGTTCGATACTCGATCTTCCTGCAGTGGTTATTTCTCTTATTATCACCGTCATTTTAGTGCGTGGCATACGCGAAAGTGCTTTTATCAATGGAATCATGGTTGTTGTAAAACTTGCTGTGGTTTTCTTTGTTATTTTTGCAGGGATCCCTCACATCGTTACCTCTAACTGGACTGACAACTTTGCACCTTTCGGGTATGGCGGTTTAAGCTTTTTTGGAAATTTAGTATGGGGAGATATCAATCCTGCAACCAATGCACCTTCTGGAGTTTTAGCAGGCGCTGCCCTGATTTTCTTTGCTTACCTTGGATTTGATGCGGTTTCCACCAGTGCGGAAGAAGCCAAAAACCCTAAGCGAGATATGCCCATTGCTATCATTGGTTCGCTTTTGATTTGCACGGTTCTCTACATTGCAGTTGCTGCGGTTTTAACAGGCATGGTTAATTACAAAGACATTCCAATAGAAGCACCGGTCGCCAATGTTTTTGCGCAAGTTGGTATGCCTTGGGCCAGATTACTTGTATCCATTGGCGCATTAACCGGCATAACTTCTGTTCTTCTGGTCATGATGTGCGGGCAACCAAGAATTTTCTTGGCAATGGCACGCGATGGACTTCTTCCCGAAAAGTTTTTCGCAAGTGTTCACCCTGTTTATCAAACACCATGGCTCTCCACCATGCTAACTGGCCTCATTGTCGCATTAGGTGGCAGCCTACTTCCTCTTGATGTTCTTGCTGAACTGACCAACATTGGAACCTTATTTGCCTTTATTGTGGTATGCGCAGCAGTGCTTATTTTAAGATTCAAAGATCCCAATGCGCCTCGCTCTTTTAAAGCACCCTTGGGGCTGTTTTGCCCTATTGGGGGCATTGTTTTATGTTTGGTACTAATGTTCTCCTTGGGCTGGGAAAACTGGGTTAGGCTTTTCATCTGGCTTGCAATCGGCCTTGCTATTTATTTTGCTTATGGTTTCCACCACAGCAAAATTCGTATCGAAGATAACAACAAACTTGCCAAAAAGTTCTAAGCATGGAAAACAAACAATTCCAACAAAGACTAGGCCTTTTTGATTCCACCATGCTTGTTGCTGGAACCATGATAGGTTCTGGCATTTTCATTGTGTCTGCTGATATAATCCGCGATGTAGGTTCACCCGGAAGCCTTTTACTCATTTGGATTTTAACAGGATTCATGACAATCCTAGGCGCTCTCAGCTACGCAGAACTTGCAGCCATGATGCCTCGCGCGGGTGGGCAATACATTTATCTTAAAGAAGCTTTTGGCCCGCTATGGGGGTTCCTTTATGGCTGGAGTTTGTTCCTCGTCATCCAAACAGGATCAATTGCAGCGGTCGCCGTTGCTTTTGCAAAATTCCTTGGAGTTATCGCACCAAACCTTGGCACCGGTGAAGAAGCGCAAATCCTCAACTGGAGTGGGTTAAATCTGGTTATCTCACTTCCCTTACCCTGGCTTACCGAACCTCTTGTCATTTTCAAACGCACGGAATTTGCAATTACTTCTGGCCAAATGATTGCAGTTGCTATCATTACTTTTCTTACTCTGCTTAATTGCAGAGGCGTCAAAGAAGGCAAATGGGTTCAAAACCTTTTTACGGTCATCAAAACTTTAAGCCTTATCATTCTTATTATTCTCGGGTTTAGCATAGGTGCAAACAGTGATGTTATAAAACTCAACTTTTCAGACCTTTGGGCAGGATCATTTTCTTCAGACCGCTTTAAATCAATCTCAGAACTGATAGGAGGAATACCTTGGCTTGTTGCTTTTATGGTTGCTGGGGGTGCTATGGTCGGGTCTTTATTTAGTGCGGATGCCTGGAATAATGTTACCTTTACTGCCGGCGAAATCCGTAATCCAAGCCGTAATCTACCTCTTAGTTTAATATTCGGAACCGGATCTGTAATCCTTCTTTATCTTTTGGTTAATCTTGCCTACCTTTGTGTGTTACAGGCAAACGGCAATCCCTTAGTCAGCGCCCAACTTAAAGCTGAAATCGAGGAAGGAATTGCAATCAGAAAAGAATACACTGAAGAATCTAACTATCTTTTGGCAACAGGAACCCGCCTTGAAAGTGAATCGATTTTTCTAAAAGCAAGGGCCGCACTCCTTGACCAAGATGGCCAAACTACTACTGGAAAAAGATTGATCAAAGATGCGGAATTTAAACTTGCTGAGGCATCTTCTTATAAAATTAAAGCTGAAACGGCAAAGGATGCAAGCCAGTCCGCACGCGAGGAAACCAACCGAAGGCTGAACGAACGAATAGTTCGAAGCACACCAGAACTTGGGATTTCACATGCCAGAGATGATCGAGTTGGGACGGCGGTTCTACAAATGATTTTCCCAAAATATGGCATGCTTGCGATGGCAATTGCCATCATGATTTCCACTTTTGGATGTGTGAACGGCATGATTTTAATGGGTTCGAGATTATATTATGCCATGGCACAAGATGGCTTGTTTTTCAAGTCTGCAGGCGAATTAAACACTAGGGGTGTGCCCGCAGTTGGTTTAATTCTGCAAGGTGCATGGTCTATTCTTTTGGTTTTTTCAGGAACTTATATCGAGTTACTGGACTATGTTATTTTTGCTGCTCTACTATTTTATGCGCTTACAGTTTCCGGATTATTCGTTTTACGCAAAACAAAACCTAATGAAATTCGCCCATATAAAGCTTGGGGCTATCCATTTCTGCCTTTACTTTATATTTTGCTCTGTACCATTGTAATGGTTGATTTGTTAGTCGTAAGGCCGGAATATACTTGGCCTGGTTTGATTATTGTAGCTTCTGGGATTCCTGTTTTTTATTTTTGGCGCAAAAGGAGTCCTCATACCATTTGAGAAATTATGCAAATCCAAGAAATTAAATTTAGTCTTCTTTCTATTCCAACCAACCCTGCTCGGTCCTCTAGCACCGAAATCGCTGCAGGAAGAAGTGATAAAATCACGACTCTTGTAGTTCGGGTAAAGACAAAATCTGGCATTGAAGGTATCGGTTTTGCTTATTCTCTGCAGGGCGGGGGAAAGGCGATGCTTGCGTTGGGGCAGGAAGATTTGGCACCGATCTTAATCAATGAAAACGCATTAGATAACGAAAAACTGGCCGCCAAGGTTTATTGGCGCACCCAAACAATTGGCAGAACAGGGTTGGTTCAGCAAGTTTATTCTGCCATCGATATCGCCCTTTGGGATATCAAAGGCAAGGTGGCAAATCTGCCTCTGCATAAATTACTGGGGGGATTTCGTGAATCCATCTCCGCTTATATCTCGCACACAGGTTGGCTCTGGATGAGTGTTGGGCAAATAATCGACCTCTCAAAACCATATCTGGATCAAGGCGTCATGGGCCTTAAGGTTAAAGTTGGTGCCAACCCGCAAAGCGATATCGAACGCATTGGCAATTTACGCGAAGCAATGGGCGAAGAAATTTGGCTGGCAGTTGATGCCAACGAACGCTACGACACAGGTACTGCTCTTGCTATGGGCAATTTCTTCCAAGATGAAATTGGGGTTGGTTGGTTTGAAGAGCCGATTACTTGCGAAAATATTAAAGGCCATGCTTATCTTTCGAATAAGTTAGATATTCCAATTGCTGCTGGCGAAATGCTTTTTTCTAGGGAAGAGTTTCACAACTATGTTGAAAAAAGCGCGCTCGATATTGCCCAGCCTGACATTACGCGTTTAGGAGGCATCACCAACACATTAAAACTTATTCATTACTGCGAAAGCCAGAATATACCCGTTAGCCCTCACTTAATGCCCGAATTGGCAGTTCATCTCGGTTGTGGCCTGGCTCAAGTAACCTCGGTGGAATACATGCCTTGGTTTGAGCCACTATTTAATGAATACCCAAAATTCAAAGCGGGCAAACTTGTACCCCCCGATGGCCCCGGCTTAGGCTTAAGCCTTTCGGAAAAAGCTCTGCAAGAATTCTCCGTAACCTAACTACGCCGCCTAGCTTTTCCATGCTTCCAAAAATCTGACTTGCATCATTTAATATTTGATGTATCGGTCTCCATTGGATCTTCTTTGCGTTTAGAGTTTCATGGAGCAATAATTTGGCAGATTCTCAAACAACGATTCTGGATCTTAGAAAAAAAATGTCCGGCTTTGTCGCAGCAAGAGATTGGGAACAATTTCACGATCCGAAAAATCTTGCGATGGCATTATGTGCAGAAGCTGCAGAATTGCTTGAGCATTTCCTTTGGATCACCCCTGAAAATTCAAAGCTCTCGGTCTTGGAGCCAAATAAACGAAGAGAAGTCTCTGAAGAAATTGCTGATGTCACCTGCCTAATCATGGCGTTATGCAACTGCATGAATCTTGATCTTTCTGATTCTTTAAATGCAAAAATGCTGAAAAATGAACTTAAGTACCCTGCTGAAAAGTGTCGTGGAAACTACAAGGCGCCAGATGCCAAAACTTCTAATGAGTAATTCCATGTTGAAAACAAACTGCTTTGCTATTTTAATTCTTTTTGCTGGGTCATTCTTTGCCCTTGCCCAAGTTCCGGGCACTTTGACCATCGAATCTGACAAAGAAACACCAACCTTAAAAACGGATGAAGGGAGCCAAGTTTCGGTTATCACACGCTTTGTTGATAACCCTATGGCTGGGAAACCATGCACCATGGAAATAACCTTGAAAAACCTGGGTACTCTTCCTCTTGAAGAACTCGTTCTTAGCCAAGAATGGAAATCTAAGCCTAATATCCTGGAGGTAAACCCAAAACCTTTCATTCAAGAAAACAAATGGACCTGGGAAATTCCTGAACTACAACCAGGCACTGGCAAAATTTTCCAATTCAAAGTTCTTGCAGCAGACAATGATAATTTAAACTTCAAGCCAGCAGTTGCCTACAAAGTTGCAACCATAAAGAAAAACGCAGAAAAGAAAGATGGCTTACTTGTACAAGTCCAAGGCCCCCAATGGGTCAGGCGAGGGCAAAAGGCCGTTTTTGAAATTGTCGTTGCCAACCATGGTTTAACTCCTGCAGAAAATGTAACCATCCGCGACAAATTGCCCCAAGGCCTCAGACACCCAGAGGGCGAACTCATCGAAGCTGCTCTAGGGGATATTCCTGCAGGGCAAACCAAATCCCTTCGCCTTGAAACACTTGCTGTTGAAAATGGAAAATTCTCTCAGAACATCCAAGTGGCTTCAACTAATGGCGAAAAAAAACTCTATCAATCAGATATTTCTGTCAGTGATGGGCAAATTAATCTTCAATGGAAAAAATCCTTGGAAGATACCGCCAAAGGCGAACTTGAAATGATTCTTGAAGCTAAAATCGAATCCATCAAAATTGGGCAAATCCAAATTGCAATTCAAACTGTAATTCCCGAAGGGCTTGAAATTGTAGGCAGCAACCCCCAAGCAAGATACGAATCCAGTGCCACTACAAATAAATCACTTGTCTGGGATAATCCTCAAATCACAGGCGGGAAATGGTCTGCTAAGCTTCGCTTAAAAGCTATAAAGCCTGGGGATTGGCAGCTTAACGCAAAGGCCACTATGGAAAATAGTGCTGATACATCCTCGATGTTTTTAGTTCGAATCGAAGGCAACGCAGAAGTTCTGGGTGCATTTGCGCCGGCAACCGTAAAGGCCACCTTGGGAAGTGAAAGCGAAATCCGATTTTCCTTGAAGAACAATGGATCGATTGATTTAAACAATACCAGCGTTCGGTTTATTTTCCCCAATGGCATTATCCCTTTATCTTGGAATGGGCCAACCATCGCAGGGCTCGAAGGGCAAAACTTGAATTTCGACGAACTTCCTGTTTTAGCAAGTCGAGCAGATAAAATTTATTCAGTAAATTTAAAGGGTCTTAGTCCAGGGGAATTCCGCGTGGTCGTTGAATACGGATTGGGAAATATCAAACGAAGCAGTACATGTTTAATTTCAATAGCCACCCTACCTTGACCAGTCGCTCCATTCTAATCCCAATTGGTTATCATTGTGTAAATATTTAGTTGATCATCAAGCATATATTTTGTATCTTAGTCACTTCAACCCAAGATGAGATTTCATCTTGGATCGCCAAGGAAGCGCAGATTAACGGGGAAGGGAATCCCCCCTTTTATCATTCTTTTCTTACTTCTCAAATTTCCAAATATTTTTTGTTAAACAGCAATAAGCTTGGTGATTTCCAAGCTTAAAAATTCCGATTTTATATATGTGGGTTTCATGAACCTTGGGCTTGTAAATTGTCTCGACCATTGCTAAATTCCGCCCGCTTAACTGATCGAAAGAAACCTTTTCCTTCTTTCATTTATTGCAGAAGCCTTTAGTCGAATAGGTCGGCAAGGGAACATGGCAAATTTACATGTCGGAACCATGTAACGCCATGCTAACGGACACGAGGAGATTTTAATGAGCGGTAATAAGACAGAAAAAGAACAAGTTAAAGTTCATATACGATGGATGATCAGGCGTGACATGCAAGAAGTATTGCAAGCAGAACAACAATGTTTTGCACAATCATGGACTGAAGAAGATTTTTTACGCTGCCTCAGGCAACGCAATTGCATTGGGATGGTAGCAGAGACGGGGGACAAAGTAATCGGGTTTATGATCTACGAACTTCACAAAAACAAACTTCACATTTTAAATTTTGCGGTTCACCCTGATTACCAACGCTCTGGAGTAGGATTGCAGATGGCGGTAAAACTGATCGGCAAGCTTTCCAGTCACCGAAGAACAAGAATTACTCTGGAAGTCCGAGAAACCAATCTATCAGGCCAAATGTTCTTTAGAAATCAAGACTTCAAAGCGATACGAGTACTTCGCGCGTTTTATGATGATAGCAATGAGGATGCCTACCTGATGCAATACAAATTGCCTTCAGACACCGATGAAGACTTTGAAGAAACGATCAACCGAATTGCCCAATATGAAGAAAACGCTTAGTTGAATTTTCAAAAACTTAATAAAGCCGGGGAAACTCGGCTTTGTTCGTTTATACTCTTCCAATCCTTTCGTTATAATCGTCACATTTTAACACGATGATATCTGCATTTTCATTTGTTTTCGATTGCATACAAGGTTCTTACCCTCTAGTCTGGAGTTAGATTTAAGGTTATTTATAAACTTCGTATCCGGACTTAGACGGTGAAACAATGAAACTTATTTATTCTATAACGATGATTGCCCTCATCGGTTTTTCTTACAATGCCAGTTTTGGGGGCATCGAAAACATCTCAGATAAAAAAATTGAAACTCCCACTGCTGCAGAAAAGAAGATTGAAAACCCAAACTTCGATTCTATTCAGACTCAACTCAAGGAAATCCAGCTTTCCATTCAGTCGATAAAAAGTGCAGATCCCGAATCAAAGCTTAAAAAGATTGAAGCCGAGATTAGTATTTTAAAAGACCAAGTCAGTAGATTGGAGCAAGCGATTAGTAAACTTACAGCAACTCGCGTTGCAGCATCATTTAATCCCCCAGTATCAGCAACCGGAACCATCAAGATCGCCAACACTTCTGGTGCAAATACCAGTGTGCTTGTTAATGGAAAAGTATACAAAATTCAAGCAAATCAAACTTTTGCAATACCAAGTCAAAATGTTGGCGAATTTACTTACGAAGTTCTTGCAGATGGGTTTGGAATCATTCAAAAACAAACCACCAGAAGCCTTGCTGCAAACGAAACATTTACCATTAACATTTATCCAAGATAATTGATTTTGGTTTTGCTAAGAATCAGGCGGCCATCAATAGGTCGCCTTTTTTTTATGAAATACACATCAATTATTATCATTGTTTAGCTTGGGGACTAGATCATGATAATTACCATTGATGGGCCAGCGGGGGCCGGCAAAAGCACTGCAGCAAAACTGCTTGCAAAAAAAATAAACTTCCAATTCCTAGACACTGGAGCAATGTACAGAGCCGTTGCACTTGCTGCTTTAAATACCGGTACTTCTTCGTTAAACGAATCTATCTTGCAGCAAATATTGCACACCATAACGATAAGGCTTGCAGAAGATAAGGTAATCCTAAACGGTGAGGATGTTTCGATGCAAATCCGATCTAAAGAAACCACCCAATTAGCGGGTGAAATCGCAACCAGCAAAGTCGTACGAACCAAACTGGTCGAGTTACAACGAATTGCAGCTTTTGAAAAAAACATGGTTTGCGAAGGGAGGGATCAAGGCACCACTGTTTTTCCCGATGCGTTTTGTAAGTTTTTTCTGACCGCAAGGTTGGAAATGAGAGCCCAACGAAGATTTATTGAACTACAGAAAAAAGGAATAAATATCACCCTTCAAGAAATTCTTGACGCCATCATCACCCGCGATTTACGAGATGAAACCAGGGAAATAAGCCCTTTAATCCCTGCCCATGATGCTGTGATTCTTGATACATCTGATATGCACATGAATAAAGTAATTGAAGTAATGCACCAAGAAATTCAAAGGCGTGGCATGCAATGATGTTAGGAAATTTCGATTCGAAATTTGTAAAGGATCAGTTAAATTCCATTTGGTATGGTTTGAATTACACCTCTTACAATTGTTTTTACACTTTTCTTTTCAGCCTTCGAAAACAAGGCTGGAAAAATGTACCCCGTAAAGGTCCCGTCCTTTTAGTTGCAAATCACCAAAGCTTTTTAGATCCTATTGCTGTTGGATTAACAGCCTGCAGAGAACTCTCATACCTCGCACGAAAATCACTCTTTAAAAAACCTTTTCTAGATATTTATCTAAAATCCGTAGGTTGTTGTCCGGTTGATCTAGAAGGGATCGCTAAGGAAGGCATCAGAACCACCCTAGACCTTTTAAGCAATGGGCGCGCGGTGCTTGTATTTCCTGAAGGAACGCGCTCAGATGATGGACTGATGCAAGACTTAAAACCAGGCATTCAGCTACTTATCCGTAAATCTAATGCGACAGTAGTGCCCGTAGGAATCGCTGGTGCTCACGAGGCCTTATCACGCAATAAAACTTGGCCAACCCTTTGCCCCATCTTTATGAATGGAAATCGTGGCTGTATTGGTATTTCAATTGGCGCTCCAATTGATGGAAAACTGCTTAAGGAACTTCCCCGAGAAGAATCTTTGAATCTTCTAAAGGATTCCATTAACAAAGAAATCATCAATGCCGACCATATTCGAAGAAAAAAATAATCAGCAAATCAATCTTTTGGGTCAACGCCTGCAGTGTTCGTTTCGCCAATCATAAGGCGCCAAAGATTCTGGGTAGTGGCAACACCTTTAGGATCACTATTCATATTTGAATATTGCACATTTAACAAAACCTGTTTGAAAGCAAAATAAGCAGGTTCCATACGAGGTATTTCGTTTGAAATAATCTTTTCCAATTCGGAAGGGGTACAACCCTTAGGAATGGGGATATTTTGCGCCTTGCACCATGCCAAAAGAGCTTTCCAAGTATATCCGGTCAATTCTCGTAAGCTAGACTTCTGCCAATCTTTGCGATCAAAAGGGTTATCAAACTGATCAAAAGGCAGGGTTTCTTCAGGCATGGATGCCTTTAAATTATCCTCCTGCTTTTTCTTTATTTTCGAACGATCAACCCAGGCGAAAAGATTTCGCAGCCAACCTAAAAAATCATTTGCCCAATCCGAATGGAAACTCAATTTATAAACCACAACATAAAGAACAAACAAAAAGGTACCGACTGCAAAAAATACTTTCAAAAAAACGGCTAAGGCCGCCATCACTTTATTAAGACCTGGAATATCAAAAGAAGGGGATTGCGACGGAGGGGATTGCTGATTAGGCGAAGAATTTGATTTCGAATTTCCATCGCTTTTTTGTTCCTCACTTGATTCAGTTTTTTTGCCACCTTTACTTTCATTATTTTTACTAGGGTCAACCTTCTGCTTCGCCTCAGTGGATGAACTTTTTTCACCCCCTTTTTCAGAGGACTTACTTTCGCCCTTTCCTGATTCTTTCGATGAATCATAATTGCCTTTATTGCCAGATGGTTCTCCCACTTTCTTATTACCATCCTTGGGGGCGCCCTTATCGCCTTCTTTTTCTCCTGGGTTCCCTTGGCCTTTCCCTGCTTTTTCAGAAGATTTCGCATAATTACTGGCTTCACGATCCTGCTTAGAAGAAAACACCAAGGCAATTGGATCCAGAAAACCCTGAGGCCGGGGTAATAGGGATGCGAAAATAAAACAACCTGCCAATACTAATAAACCCGAGAACAACCAAAAACCCGCTGTAAACAACGGCATGTTAAGATTCCGCCTTCGCAAATCGGTTCTAATTGTTAAAAAAGAAGTGACCATCAGTAAAGCGATACAACTAGTCAGGTAAAGACCTAGACAAAGTAAAAAATACTTACCGAGATTTGGGTCATCACTATTTTGAGTTGATCCCCCGAAACCAAAAATAGGAATCGAGCCAAACAAAAAATAAAGCACCCAGACACCACGGCCTTTACCTCCTTTGATCTTCTTCGGTTTTTCCTCATGTAATTTTGCAAGTACTTCTTCAGCTTCAAAATTAAATTCGGTGCTTTCTTCTCTTGTGTCGCCCCAGGATTCTGAAACCTTTTTATTTCCCGGGTTCAATTCCTTTTTCAAGCCGACCGAAGCAAGCAATCCATCCTCGTCCTCTTCTCGTTCTCCGAGGTCGGTTACATCCCAAGTGATCTTATAGGTGAACCATCCAACAAACATAATAAGAATTGTAAAAACCGTTCCCATTTTGATTTCCCCATCCATCAAGGCAATACCAGCAAAGGGAACCCAAATGAACATCCCCAAGACAAACGCATAACCACCCACTACCTTTTTTAAATCATCGATCAGAAACATACGGCTTACAAGAACAGTTCCAAAGACTTCCCAGAACAAAATCCAATGCTCTGAAGCCCATTTTGGTGAAAGGGAAATACGGGCCAATATAAAAAACGCCAAGGATACCATGAGCAAACAAATCAATACCAAGCCAATCGTACCCACGAAACGATCCAGAACCTCGGGCTTATCTCGATACTCAAATGCCTTTTTTTGTGTCATTTGCATTTCCTAGATAAGGCTAATAGGAGAAGTTCGATCAATCTGGGATCTGCAAAGCTGTGGAAGAGATTCTTGATCAATTGCATGGCGGATCTCGCGTATACCATTCGCAATTAATTTTTTAAAAGCACGGTTCAACCCCTCGTCATCAAATTGAATTAAAACCACGGAGACAGCAAACCCCTGCTGTTTTAAATTTCCGAGCATCATTGCAGTTTCTTCAGTAACGCCTGAAAGAACAGCAACAATAGTAAGATCTCTGGGCAAATGGATTGAAACTTCTCGAATCATTTCAGAGAATTTCAACGAATCTGATTTAAGTGCCCGCCCCATCATTTCCCTTAACAATTGCAAATGTTCAACACCTCTTCGCGATGGCAAAAACATTGGCTGCAAATGGTTTGGCCTGCCACTATCTAGCATAAAAGTTCGGGCTTCTGCACGGGTATCAACTTCGGGTTCATTTTCATTTTCTTGCACATTAAATGCTGCATCAGTGGCATTTGTGGCGATTCCAAAAGGTTGGTTCAATATACAAACTGCATGCGCAAGCGAGACTGCAGCATCGATAGCAAGTTCCGAACGAAAAGGTTCTCCGCGTGGCGGAAAAATAGATTCATGAAAATCCAATAAGATCATCGCACCAGCAAGGCAAGTGGGTTCAAATATTTTACACTGAAAAACACCGGTTCGGGCACTGGCTTTCCAATGAATACGGGACATGGGGTCACCCGGTTCGTAATCACGAATCCCTGCTATCCGCGTGGGATCTTCAAATATTTTCATGACCATCTGAATTTCGCCAATTGGCCTGCGTGAAGTTAAATCATACCCCAGCAAATGCGTTATCTTGGGAAGCACCAGCAAATAGAAAGGTTGGCATCCAATCCGATATCTTCGCATGAACCCAAAAGGATCTCCGGTTTCTGCAAACACGGGTCCAATTTGAAAAAAGCCCCGATGCATACATTCAAGCGAATATGAAAACTCTTCAGTTTGCATTGAAAACATCGATAATACTTTAAGCCTTTTTCCTTTAAGCTTTAAGTAAGGATGGCGTGGATTGACTGCATCTTCAGGCAACAAATCTTCAAGAATCACCCAAGGAATAGGAATTAAACCAAGGTAGCGAACGAGAACTTTAACCCGCACCTTATCGCCAACCTCTGCAAGGGTGCAGCGCATTTTTCTTTCAATCCTTAGTCCACTTGCCCAATGCCACGCCAACAAACGGCTGCTTATCAAGATCAATGCCATTAAGTATGCAGAGAATGCAAGTAGGCCCGAACCCAGAACCTGGGAAGAAAAACCGATCAGTATTATTCCAAGGAGCCAGTACATTAAAAATAATCTTTTTCCGTATGGTAATCCGAAGAGACAGGCACTGGGATATCATCTAAAACATCATTAATGACATTTTCTGTTTTAATTTTCCGAAGTCTTGTTTCAGGTTTGAGAATAATGCGGTGCGATAGCACAGATGCCACCAGTTTTTTCACATCATCAGGAACCACAAAAGTTCTTCCTTGAATTGCAGCACTTGCTTGCGATGCCCGTTGCAACGCAAGCGATGCCCGAGGACTTCCCCCCAATAAAATATTTTCGTTTTCCCGAGTTGCATGAACGATCTCTAGAATATAAGTTCGAATTTGATCATCCAAATGTATCTTCCTTACCACTTCCTGGCAGGCTAGCCAATCTGCCGAGCTGACGACAGGCACAACATCATCAATCGGGTGGCCAAATTGCAACCTTTTAAGCATCAAGGCTTCTTCTTCAATGGTTGGATATCCCAAGCTTAATTTGATTAAAAATCGATCTAATTGGGCTTCAGGCAAAGGAAAGGTCCCCTCATGGTCGACGGGGTTTTGTGTGGCAATTACGAGAAAAGGGGGTTTAAGATTATAAGTTTGGCCATCTGCAGTCACCCTTCTTTCAGCCATAGCTTCAAGAAGTGCAGCTTGTGTTCTTGGGGTCGCTCGGTTGATTTCATCCGCAAGCACAGTTTGAGCAAAAATAGGCCCAGGCCTAAATTCAAACTCTGCTGTTTTCTGATTAAAAATCGAAACCCCATTAATATCGCTGGGAAGCAAGTCGGGGGTACATTGGATCCTTTTAAAAACACAACCAACACTGCGAGAAATCGCCCTAGCTAATATAGTTTTGGCAACTCCGGGAACATCTTCAAGAAGGATATGCCCCTCTGCAAGGTATGCGGCAAGGGCCAGTAAAATCTGTTTGCGCTTTCCAAGAATTACTTTTTCAATGTTTGTGGTTACTTTTTCAGCAATGCCTTGAACATCAATTTGATTAGAAAGTACAGGCTTCTTTTTATCTTTTGAAGGATTATCCACGGGCTCTGGTTTCGACATGAAAGGACTCTTTGAGAATGCAACAAATACTATTCAATTATTGCAAATAGATATGTTAAATGCAAAAAGGAAGGCCCAATTATAATCGGGACTTCCTTTTTTATATGCCTTATTTAGCAACTTAGAACTGATCAAGCCAGAAGTGGTAACCGCTGTAATATTTTTGAGCCTTTTGGCTTTCGTAGCGCCAGTGTGGCTCTCGGAATGGGGGATTTGCCATGTAAGCGGGGGGCGGCATATAAGGCTGACCAGGCCGCTCGGGCCATTTGGGCCCCATGGAAGCCCAATAATTATGGGGGAAATAATAGTATGGATAATGGAAAAATCTTTGCAAGTTCCCATCATTTGTTTGAGCAAAAGCACGATTTTCAAATACACTTTGCCCAACAAATACAATCCCAACTACCATTACTATTTTGTAAATAAGCCTCATCGTAAAATGTCCTCCTGACCCGATGCCTTTGGGTTACTAAAATAAACATTAGCACCCTTTCAATTAAAAGAAGTATTTTCAGAACAATTCTTTACAATACTTTGATGATGAAAGTTGGTTATTTGGCGATTCCGAAAAGCTGATCATTCATAGCGAATAATCACTACACACTTTATTTTTCTTGGAAAACTATATGGAAACGACTCAAGTTCACGATAACCCTTTAGTACAACGCTATGCGGGCAAAGAAATGGTTGCCCTCTGGAACCCTGCGAACAGGTACTCAACATGGCGAAAACTTTGGGTGGCCCTCGCTCAAACCCAGATGGAACTTGGTCTTCTTTCCGAAGATGGCATCACTCCACGCATTTCACCACTGCAAATCAAACAGCTTGAACAAAATATTAACAACATCGATTTTGACCGTGTTGAAGAACATGAACAAAGGCTTCGCCACGATGTGATGGCGCATATCCATGCCTATGGAGAATGCTGCCCTCTTGCACGCGATATTATTCATTTGGGTGCAACAAGTTGTTTTGTAACGGATAATACAGAACTGATTCTTATGCGACAAGGGCTTACCCTTTTGCAAAAATCACTGGTGGGCTTGCTCGACCACTTTGCAAAGTTCAGTCGTAAGTATGCAGGTATGGAAACACTTGGGTTCACACATTTCCAACCAGCTCAATTAACCACCGTGGGGAAAAGAGCTTGCCTATGGGCTCAAGACTTCCTGATGGATTTCCATGAAATCAGCTATCGTATTGAAAACATGAAATTCCGAGGCGCAAAAGGAACCACAGGAACTCAAGCCAGTTTTCTTTCATTATTTAGAGGCGATCACCAGAAAGTCCGCGACCTCGATTCACTCGTCTCGAAAAAAATGGGCTTTGACCAAGTCTTTCCTGTTACTGGTCAAACTTATCCCAGAAAAGCCGATTCACAAATCCTTGAAACACTATCAGGCATTGGCCAAAGCGCTCAAAAATTTGGTACCGATATCAGGCTTCTTTCACACCGACAAGAAATTGACGAACCTTTTGAAACGGATCAAGTTGGCTCCTCTGCGATGGCTTACAAACGAAACCCCATGCGCTCGGAACGCATGTGCGGGCTTTCCCGTTTTCTTATCCAACTTGCAGGAAACACTGCAGAAACTGCAGCAGTCCAATGGCTGGAACGCACTCTTGATGACAGTGTCAACCGTAGGCTCACCATCCCACAAGCCTTTTTATGCGCTGATTCCATTATGCGCATCGCCATCAATATTGTTCGCGGCCTTGTCGTAAACCCCGAAGTTATTAAATCCGAAGTAGAACGAACTCTACCATTCATGGCCACAGAAAACCTTCTGATGGCAGCCGTGGGAAATGGGGGCGACAGGCAAAATCTTCACGAAGTCATCCGCAAGCATAGTCATGCGGTTATTGCAGAGCTAAAGTCGGGCAGCAGGAAAAATGATCTACTTGAAAGGCTTAAAAAGGAGCCCGAGTTTTCTAATATTAATTTTGAAAAAGTGATGGCTGAAGGTCGATTCTCGGGCAGAGCCAAAGAACAAGTCGAAGAATTCCTTGTTGCAGAAGTGGATCCGATTCTTAAAGCAAAAAGCGAATGGACTAATCAAAACGCAACCTTGAAGTTTTAACTTACTTGTTACCATTATTGGTTGAGAACCAACTTTCCGCTGCTGCCACAACTTCCACAAGGTTGTAAACAGTTCGGGCGCTTTTTTCATCGGGATCCAAAACGGCAAACAAAACTCCGGCTTGGATCATCGCTTTAAAAATCGATTGCAACATAGGCAAGGCTGGTTGCATTACCATCCAAGCATCACTTAAAGAAGAAACCTGAATAAAAGCCTCAGCTTTTGCGCGATCTTGAAAAACTGCAAGTGCCGAGTCACCTGCCTGAGTTCGCCATTGTGCAAATTCAGCTTGCCCAGATTCGGTCTTAAAAATCAAAAAAGGGATCAGATCCATAAGAGCCCCGTTAATTTAGAGAAGTAAAACAGTATTGATAGTTTCCATCCTACATAATCTAGGGAATATGGCCTGTTTTTATAAACGCAATCTTGGTTTAGGCTTGTTTATATAACGATGCTTTCCTAAGATCCGACCCTCTTAAGCAAAGGAAAAGCTTAAGGATATAGAGAAAGATGCGCTAAAAAATGAGTCACGCCAAGGAAGGCAAGGATTCGGTTCCTGCCAGATTAATTTATGCTGTTTCCATGTTTTCTTTTCAAAAACCTTGGTTGGTTTTTGGATTGGGAATCATCATTTGCATTACAGCGCTACTTTACTCTTATAAAAAGCTCGAATTTAAAACCCAACGCGATGACATGATCAGTAGTCGCAAATGGTGCCAGCAAAATTGGAAACACTATCTCGATGAGTTTGGTCAAGACGACGATATGGTGGTCGTAGCATTAGGCGGGAATGAACAACAAAAAATTGATGCATTGGAACATCTGGCTTTAAAGCTATCAGAGCATCAAGAAAGTTTTGACCGTGTCTTTTTCAAAATCGACTTACAGAATCTAAAAAACAGATCTCTTCTTTTTCTTGAACCCAATGAAATAAGCACCATTGTTGGGCATCTTGCAAACATGGCGCCTTTACTTGAATTCCCATTTGCTTGGAATTTATTCACCACAAAAAGTATTACTTGCGAGGCCCACGCCAGAATCAAACAGATTGAAGCCCGTGGAACAGTCACCGAGGCCGATACTGCATTTCTGGCACAATTTCGCAACATCCTTCGAACTGCAACAAATTATCTAGAATCAGGCGACACTTATAAAAGCCCCTGGGTTGGACTTCTACCAAAATCCCAGCAGGATACGACTATGCTATCAAAACCCAATTATCTCGTTTCAGAAGACAAATCAGTTGCAATACTTTTAGCACGCCCGATTACCCAAGAAAAATCAGATTTTGTAAGTTCCATGCCTGCCGTAAAATTGATGCGTGAAATATTAAATGATATTTCAACACTTCATCCAGAGGTTAAACTTGGTCTCACAGGATTACCAGTTTTAGAAGCTGACGAAATGAATGCCTCACAACGGGATAGCACCACAGCTTCATGGATGGCATTTTTAAGCGTTCTATTCTTATACATTATCGTTTACAGATCTTGGCGTTATCCTGTATTAACCATCACAACCTTAAGCGTAGGAACCATTCTTGCGCTAGGATGGCTAACCTTAACTATCGGGCATCTTAATTTATTATCTGCAACTTTTGCAGTCATGCTGATTGGCTTGGGCGATTATGGGGTATTGTGGGTTAGTGCATTTGATGAAAACAGAAAAAAAGGCATACCTGCGGCAGAATCGATTAAAATCACCGCACTTTCCGTTGGGCCCGGAATTCTAACTGCAGCTTGCACAACTTCGCTTGCGTTTTTCGCTGCAATGCTAGCAGATTTTCAAGCAGTTTCTGAAATGGGCTGGATTGCAGGAAGCGGCATTTTGTTTTGTGCACTCAGTTGCTTCACCACCCTTCCTTCATTATTGGGACTGAAAGAACTATACAAAAAAGAATCATTAAAATCAGAACCTATCGATTGGTCACCTGGGATACTTTCTTTTCCTACCATTCAAAATAGTTGGACTACGATATTATTCAGCAAACCAAAAACCATGGTTTTTTCAGGCATTCTGATGACCGGCATATTTTCAATTCCAGCATTAAAAGTTTCTTATGATCACAACCTATTACATTTACAGTCTACCTCCCTTGATTCGGTAAAATGGGAAAAAGTGCTTTTAGAAAAGATGCCCACCGCCACATGGCATGCAGTTACTTTTACTGCAACCCGCGAAGAAGCCATTGAATGGAAAAAGAAATTTGAGGCCCTTCCAGAAGTAAGTCAAGTTGCAGAAATAGCCAGCATGCTGCCCAAGGATCAAAGCATAAAAAAAGGGCAACTAAAAGAAATTCAACATCGGCTCAGGCTATTACCAACACGCGGATCAAGACCCGGGCATGCCATTCCAGATATCGAAGGATTAAGTAAGGAACTACAACTTCTTGCAGACAAATCCAACGAAGCAAACTCCATTTTGGATTTAAGAGAAGTAAAGAAAGATTTGGTTGCCTTTTTAAATGGATTATCCAACACCAGTAAAAATCCGAAAAAAGAAATTAAGAATTTTGAAGAAGCTGTAACAGGTGATCTAATCGAAAACCTCCATCAATTAAGGGAAGTTTCTACACCCGAATTTATTGAAGTGACTGATATTCCAGCACCAATTCGAAACAGGTATTTAAGTGAAAACAACCAATGGTTATTAAGAGTATTTGCTAAGAAAAACCTTTGGGAATACAGCAATTTAAAAGAATTCGTTACTAGCATCCAAAAAGTTGATTCGCGGGCAACAGGAAAACCATTTACAACGCTGGAAGGTTTAATAGGAATGAAGTCCGGATTTCAATGGGCAGGAATCTACGCCTTAGTTGCAATCATTTTAATTTTATCTTGGGACTTCAGAAAAACCATCCTAGTAACTTTGGCTCTTATTCCCTTGGGGATGGGACTTTGCATTACCATGGGCGCAGTATGGTTGCTGGGCTACAAACTAAATCCAGCGAACATGATTGCATTTCCAATTCTTGTTGGTGTTGGGATCGATAACGCAGTACATGTAATTCACGACTTTTTAGGAAGAGACCGTAGCAAAGCTTACCAGTTAAAGAGCAGCACCTTCAAAGGTATTTTTGTAGCAGGGCTCACTACGGTTTTGGGCTTTGGCTCGCTGATGATATCTTCCCACCTTGGATTATCCAGTTTGGGGTTTCTCTTGGCATTAGGCGTGAGTTCGTGCATGATTTGTTCAATAATATGGCTTCCAAGCTTATTACAACTTGCACCAATCCAACCTAAACAAAGCTTGAATAAAAACACAACTACAAGAACAATAAGTAAAGTGGCATGAAAGCAAATGCCCCTTAGAAAGAGTCATCATCAAGGGAGTTTAAGAAACTCGGCATTAAGCCTGCCTGAAATTTTAAACCCAGTAATCTTTGCAGAATAATCCCTGCTGAAAGTCAGCACGGGATTATCAAAAACGAAATCCCTTGCATGAAGAATGGATGATCCCAAGTGATCCAGATCAACGAAATGATTACCAACAATTAGCCTAACATTTTTGCCTTGTATCTTTAGTTCAATTTTCCCGTAGGCGGGATTATGATATTCTCCCAAAACATCTGCAAGGTTGAGAGTCCCTGGATATTTCTTTAACAATTCGACCAGATTGAAATCGTAGGCAATCTTCGATTTTTGCAAACCTTCAGCCATAATATAGGCATAATTCTTATCCCACTCCACTCGGGAAAAGTTAAACAACAAATCAACCAGGGAATTACTAAGGGCTAAATTCATTCTTGTACTTTCAAGGTTTGAGAGAACAACCAAACCAAATTTTGCTTCCGGAACCATGGCAATATGTGTACGAAAGCCATCAATCGATCCGGCATGCGAAACCAACTTTATGCCCCTGTAATCCTGAATAACCCAACCCAACCCGTAAGACATTTGTATGGTGAAAGGGTGCAGCAATTTATTCAAATCTTCTAAAGGATTTACAACCTGCGGTTTCTGAGTTTCAAGCAGTTGGGGCGCAAAAGCCAATTCAGCAAATTTTTGATGAGCAGGATCAACTTGAAATTTAAGCCAATTAGCAAGATCATGTGCGGAAGTATAAATACTGCCTGAGGGGTCTGGAAATGCACTGATATAAGGTTCTTTAACTTCGGGAAACCCAAACTTTCCAATAAAATGCCCCCGCGCCAGATTTTCACTTGGTGGCATTACTACCGTGCTTTTCATTTCAAGTGGATTAAATATATTCTGCTGCAAAAGTTTCTCCCAGCTTTCTTTTCCAACCTTTTCACAAACCAATCCCCCTGCAGAATACATGATCGATTGATACTGATATGCAGAACGAAATGGCCTTTCTAATTGCAAAAAGAAGGCCTTTCGCACATTTTCTTCGGGCTTCACACCACTTCGATACCAAAGTAAATCATTACTACCCAAACCAGTCCTATGGCAAAACAAATCCCTTAGCCTGCAATCTTCAGTAGCTAATGAATCTGACAACTTAAACCATGGTAAATGTTTTTGAACCTTATCATCCCAATCAAGCTTTTTCTTAGAAATCAAAGATGCAGCCAAGGCACTCGTAAACGCCTTGGTGCATGATGCGATTGGAAAAACAGTGCTAGTAGAAACTGGCTTTTTCTTAGTTATTTCAACTACACCAAAACCCGATTCAAATAAAGTCTCCCCCTGATGAACGATTGCGATCGCAACCCCAGGAACCCGCCAATAATCCATTGATTGCTGCACCAACAATTTCACTTCTTTTTCCGGAAACTTTGCAGCAGCAACTTGATCATCACCCGGTTGGGCAAAGGCCAAACTCATTATTAACAAGATATTATTGATCATGGCTAAACTTCAACCCTTTATAAGAGTTTTAATTTCATCAACTTTGGCAGAAAAATCTTTGGTAGAAAGCACAGGAGAAGTAGCGCTGGCAACCAAAGGATTCGCAAGATTAACCCAAGACTTGCAACCCAAATAAAAAGGTGTTTCCTCAATTTCAATAGAAGCTAACACCTTGTGTATTTTAACAAGCAATACTGTTAAACCTGGGGTGCGATAAGCAAATCTAGAACGAATACACTCTTTGGAAAGAACATGAAAAGGTTCAAGTTTTTCTAGGATCTCAAGATTTATCAAGTGAAAAGTCTCGACAACTTCAGCAAGATGAAAGAACAGAATCTTTTTTGCGGAGGCTTTAAACATCTCCCCTTTTTCAAGCCATGCAGTTTCTCGCAACTGATTTTGTTGCTGATGAACATAAGTGGGATAAAGCCAGAACCAATTGGATTGAACCTGAAAATCCCCCGTGGGTTCAGCAATGCCACCCTTGCGGAGTAACAGCGATTGCCTTCCTGAAGCTAGGGCAGCACAAACCGATGCCCACTCTTTGCATGCAAGCTGGATATTCATTCCCCACCTATTCTTTTCGAGGCGCCCTATTCATCAAATCCTGGACTGCAGATCTAGGGTTCTTCCCATGTTGCAAAACCTGATAAACTTGCTCAATAATTGGCAAATCAATATTCATTCGAAGAGCTTGCGTACGGATGCTGGGGGCAGTAAATATCCCCTCTGCAACTTGCGACATACCCGGAAGGAACTGGGCCAACTTTTCGCCTTTGCCTAATCTTTCGCCCACCTTTCGATTTCTGGAATGTGCACTGGTACATGTAGCAATCAAATCACCCAAACCGGCCAAGCCATTAAATGTTGCAGCATCCGCACCGCACGCAATTCCATATCGAGTCATTTCAACTAGGCCCCGAGTTATTAAAGCTGCCTTGGCATTATCACCATATCCAAGCCCATCATTAATACCCGCTGCAATTGCGATTACATTTTTAAGCGCACCAGCAATTTCCACTCCAAGAACATCATGATTCGTATAAACCCTGAATGATTCGGAATTAAATAGCGACTGAATTTGAAAATTAATATTAGGATCGGAACCTGCAAGAGCCAAGGAGGTTGGCAAACCGTGTGCAACTTCTTCAGCATGGCTAGGGCCACTTAAAATAGAAACAGGCCTTGGGCCAAGAACATCCAAAATAGTTTGGCTGGGCCTAAGAAAAGACTCACGCTCTAATCCCTTAGTTGTACTAAGAACAGGTAACATTGTGGGTATTTTCGAATCAACAGTTTTTAGGACAGTGCGCAAATGCGCTGATGGAACTGCAGAAACCAACAAGCCTGCGCCAGATATTGCATTCGTAAAGGAATCACTGATTTCAATTTGGGAAGGTAAAACAATGCCCGATAGCAACAAGTTGTTGCCTCGATTAACTTTTAAATCATTCCGCGATGCTTCCCTTGCACTCCACAAAGAAACCATACACTTATTTTCCCTTGCGAGGTGGATGGCCAAAGCCATACCCCATGCCCCTGCCCCAATAATTGTAACTTTTTCAATCATAATCACCCTGAAAATTTCGAACGGTTATCCTTGAACCCATGGTAAGGATAAATTCCGTCTGTAGCTACTTTGAAGTACTCTGTTTTTCATTAACGCCAAATTATTAGGTTGCAATTTAACATATCAAGTAAACCTTTACGGATAATGACACTCTAAACGACCAACGATTGCCTAATTATTTTATATTTCACCAAAGTTATTTCCTAGTATTGCCGATTATAGTTATGGCGGGGGTCACGGATACATCAAGACCACCAACCCGCAAATATTCAAGCAAGCCAAAAAGCAATTATGCAAAACTTGTAAATAGAATCTAGGAGGATTCAAAATGGCACCACACCTAAGAGTTTTTAAAGAATCAGCAGAATCAGACAAAGATATCATTCAAGCGCCAACCGTTCGCGTAAGGCTTTCAGATCTTTTGCCATTGATAGCTGCAGCGCAACGCAAAAACTTCACCTGGGTACAAGATTTCATGGAAGATGAAGTCGCAGTAACCGCAGACCTTTATGAAGTTCTTCGCAGCTTCAGAACTTTCCGACCCGCAAGTTAATCTGCCAACTCATCATTTTTCGAAAGATTTTGTAAGATTTCTGGCTTGGCAAAGTGTGCAAGATCAACATTGCCTTTAACCTCGGCTTCAATCAGCTTGAGCCTGATTTCGAGGTCATTGGTTCTTTGACGAAGAACAGTAATTTCATCTTTAGGGCTTTCTTTTTCCGTACTTCTAGGCACTTCCGGATAATTCAACTGCCTCTGCAATGCTGCAAATAGAAAAAACGGATCTCGTCCCAAGTTTGCCTTGGCGATTTGCCCCTCCTTGCTTGCAAAAAGGGGTTGCAATGGCGGTTCATATGATGGATCTTGCTTTCGCTCCACCTCTAAATAATACTCTGAGCGCAAGTAAACAAATTCCGCAAATTCCACCAATCCTATTTGCTTGGACACAAACAATATAAAGTCTTTCCAACCTTGCGAATACAACGGGTCGTTGGCCATCGCAGTAACGCCCTCATCGTAACCAAGTTTGTTTCTCGACAAAATTTCAAATTGAAACACAAACAAACCCGATGGGGAGGGCAAGTCTGCATGATATTTCGCCATCTTTTCCAAAACATGCAATCCTGTGTCGATACTAAATTTCCTCTTTTCATCTTCAGTCGATTTGATGATAAATGTTTGAAAGGGCGTAAAGTAATGGCTTAATAATTTAAATCCAGTGCTCAATAACCCGCTGTGTTTTATTTCAGTTGCAAGAAACTGGATTGCCATAGGCAACTTGGTTGTTGAAAGAATCTCTTGATCAATTCTCTCAAGCACATCCTGCGTTGCAATCGAAGCCTTGATACGCTCTCTAAGAGTTTGGAAAAAATAAAGTTGTTCAATGTATTCTTCACGATCCAGCATCTGCATCATTATTCTCCGTTATTAAATCTTTTTAGATTTTAGCACGAAGAGTGTATGTCGAATTGCGTTTATTGCGGATTTTATAAAATCAAAATTGATGATCAGACCAGATTACCCGTATCATCTAAAAAAAAATGGGCAACAACTATTGAAATGAACTTTGAGAGAAATGCTTTTTAGCCTGCACGCTTATATTCTTGGATCGCTTTAAACAACTGAAATTCCGCTTCGGCTTTTTTAACAACAAAGCAAAAGTTCCCGATTTTAATTTCGTCAAATTCTTCGATTCTTTTGGTAGTGATTGGATTACCATTTACATAAGTGCCGTTCTTACTAACCAAATCACGCAAAATCCACCCCTGTTCAGACCAATTAAACATGCAATGCATTCTGCTGACACAATGCGATGGTAAACGAAAATCAGACCTACTACTGCGACCGGCCACAATTCTGGGTGCGTAAAACTCCATAAGAATGTGGCTTGGCTGAAGTTCTACAACTAAAGGAAAGAAACCCTGAGGAATACAATCTTCACTTTTAAACCTAATTTCGGGCAGAAGTTGCCCGCCACCCTGATTTATTTCTCGATCCATGTTGCACCATTTCAAAAGAATAATGGTTTTGAATATATAGCGAGAAAAAGCCATAACAAAATACGCCAACTCTGGAAGACCGATATTAGGGAATAAAACAGATAATTGGATTAGGGTATGCGAAAAAGGCAACGGTATTTATTCACAAGTGTAAACAATTGCCGTTTATGACACTATTAACGACAATGCCTTTGCCAACCTTCGGAAACATTTCATTTTCCCTAAAGTTCCATTTCTCTATTTGGGTTTTTAAAGCAAACTTGTCACAGATGTATCTTGGCTAGCTCCTTTACCGGGCTTTCCTATTTTCCGTTTCCCTTTTGAGATTGATGCTATGATTAGATCTTCTTGGAATGTTTGGTTGCTTGCGCTTTCTGCACTGCTTTGTGTAGAGGCCTCTGCCCAAGCCCGGCATTGCGGCGCGATCCGCTACTCCCCTGTTTGCTGCGAACGCGAACAATTCTGCCTGCCCGAAGTGCAATGCAGAATCACTTACAAAGAATCAATCGAAGAACGCAGTCAGCTTTGTTATAAGCCGGTGTACCGGACTGTGATGAAGGAATGCAAATCGGTTTGCTATAGGCCTGTTTATGAAACAACTTATCGTGATACCTCTTACACCGTCTGCAAACCCGTTTGGGAATGCTACGATGTTGTTCGCAACTACACCGTTTTAAAGCCTATTTATGAACAATGTGTTCGCGAAGAAAACTTTACCGTACAAAAACCCGTTTGGCAGACCTATCAAACCCCTGTCAAATATAACACCTACAAACCCGTTTACGAACAACGCGTTAAGGAAGAACACTTCACCGTACAAAAACCCGTTTGGCAGACCTATCAAACCCCTGTCAAATACAACACCTACAAACCCGTTTATGAACAACGCGTTAAGGAAGAACACTTCACCGTGCAAAAACCCGTTTGGCAGACCTACCAAACTCCTGTCAAATACAACACCTACAAACCCGTTTATGAACAACGCGTTAAGGAAGAACACTTCACCGTACAAAAGCCCGTTTTTTACGAAGAACAAGTTCCTTGCACTCGTACGGTAATGAAACCGGTTTACACAACTGAAACCAGAGACATTGCTGAAACCATCTATGAATCGGTAATGGAACCAAGAGAAACAGTAGTGCGTAGCTACTCTTGGGAGCCCATTTGCACCGAAAGACAGATTTGCGTTCAGACTGGATCATGGAGAACCGAAGTCTGTGAAATACCAGGCCAAGTGGTGATGAGAAAAGTTTGTCACCCAGGGTTTTGGACCATGGACCCATGTTGCTGCAAAATGATTTATGTTGCAGGCCATGTAAGCTGCAGCCCAGTTCAACTACCAAACCGAACGATCTGCAAAAAAATCTGGGAACCGAGGATGGAAACCCGAATGATTACCTGCACCAATTATGTGCGTAAGGAAAACTGCAATGTGATTCGTTCTTATTGTTGCAAAATCATTCCTAAAACAGTTTGCAAAAAAGTATGCTTTACCCGATGCTGCATGGTGCCTGAAGTGCAAAACTTTACGGTTACCCGTAAATGCTGCAAGATGATTTGCGAACACAAGGTATGCAAAACCCCTTACACTGTTTGCAAAATGGTCTGCGAAGAACAATGCAAAATGGTTACCACACAAAAGTGCATCATGACTCAACAACATTGTGTCAAGAAAACCCCCTACACCACTTGCAAAATGGTCTGCGAAGAACAATGCAAAATGGTTACCTCACAAAAATGCATCATGACTCAGCAACATTGTGTCAAGAAAACCCCCTACACCACTTGCAAAATGGTCTGCGAAGAACAATGCAAAATGGTTACCACACAAAAGTGCATCATGACTCAACAACATTGTGTCAAGAAAACCCCCTACACCACTTGCAAAATGGTCTGCGAAAATCGGCAGGAAGTCATCAAGTGCCAGCGTTGCAAAATGATTACCGAACAACGATGCTGCAAGATCCCAGTAACTACCTGCTCTTTGGTAAAGGAAGAATCACTTTTTCAAGTGCCAGAAACACATTGCACCATGGAACCATTCACCGTGACTTACAAGGTGTGTAGAAAAATCCCATGCGTCGAAATGATCGGAATCCCCTCTTGCAATTAACCTGCAAATAACGCCAGTTAAAACATTCACTTCCTTGGCTAACAATAGCCAGGGGAGTGTTTCAATTCCTAGGGATCTATATACACAGTAAACACCAATTTCGTTTGGGGCCTTCCTTGCTAAATCCCACCAAATAGAACCACCTCAATCTTTGCGTTATATTCCAAAGGAGAATCCGGTTATTATAGTAATGGAGGGCAATATGAATCAGGTGAGAGTTGGCGCAGTTAATTATTTGAATACCAAACCGCTGATTCATAATCTGGCGCAGATTGCACCTCATTGGCATCTTGAGCTTAAAGTTCCAAGCCACCTTGCAAATGATCTTGCTGCAGAAAAACTTGATGTTGCCCTAATACCGGTTATTGAATACTTTCGCCACCCAAACTACCGCATCATTCCTGGGATATCAATCGCCTCTCATGGACCGGTTTTAAGTGTTACCCTCTTCAGCAAAGTTCCTTGGCCCGATATCAAATCGATTTCCCTTGATGAAGGCTCTAGGACAAGTGTTGCACTTTTAAAAATTCTCTCGAAAGAATTGCATGGTATTGATTTTGCCACCTCACCCCTTCCCATGAGTGAAGACCCTGAAAAAGTTACAACCGATGGCTTACTTTTGATAGGCGATCGTGCCATGAAGGCTTGCTTAAGTGGTTTTCCATTTGCCTACGACTTAGGCAGGGAATGGCATGATTTTACAAATTTGCCTTTCGTTTATGCAATTTGGGCAGTGCATGAAAGAGCTTTCGGGGAGAACCTGACTAAATACTTTGCAATGTCAAAAAAAACGGGTATGTCGCAAGTGAGTGATATAGCTAATCAAGAATCCAAACTGCTGGGCCTAGATGCAGGCTTTTGTAGAGGATACCTTTCACATATCATTCAATATAATTTGGGTAGCAGAGAAATTGCAGGGCTTGAACTATATCGTTACTTAGCCTTTGAAAACGGGCTGATTGATCAGGAGAGAAGTATTGAATTTCACGATTGCAGAGCTTTTGCAAAAAGCTATTAATGGCAAAAGAATAACTCCCGAAGAAGGCCTTTTACTTTTAGAAAAAGCCGACTTCCTTTCTTTGGGCGATGCTGCAAATAAAATTTGCAACAAGATGCATCCAGAAAGTTATCGCACCTTTAATATCGACCGAAACATTAATTACACCAACATCTGTGCAGCAGTATGCGATTTTTGCGCTTTTTATCGAAAGTCTTCCGATGCAGATGCTTATGTTCTTCCTCGTGAAGAAATTTACAAAAAGATCGAAGAAACAATAGCGTTAGGTGGTGACCAAACTCTTTTACAAGGGGGCTTACACCCCACACTTAAACTAGAATGGTATGAAGACTTACTTCGAGACCTCAAAACTAGATACCCCAAATTTAACTTGCACGCCTTCAGTCCCCCTGAAATTTGGCATTTCCATAAACTCAACAGGATACCTTTAAAAGAAGTCTTACAACGGCTTAAAGATGCCGGGCTAGGTAGTCTACCGGGTGGCGGGGGTGAAATCCTAGCAGACAGAGTTCGAAAACTTCTTACCAAAAATAAATGCCTGACTGAAGAATGGCTTGAGGTTCACAGAGTTTGGCATAACCTAGGGGGTAAATCAACCTGCACCATGATGTTTGGCCATGTTGAAACACTCGCAGAACGGATTGAACATCTTGAAAAATTAAGGCAGCTTCAAGATGAAACCGGAGGGTTCACGGCTTTTATCTGTTGGACATTTCAACCTGAGAATACAGAGATGGCGCATATCTTACCTACGGGCGGATTTGAATATCTGAAGAATCAGGCATTGGCACGAATTTACCTTGATAATATTCCTAACATTCAATCTTCCTGGGTTACCCAAGGTGGAAAAATCGGGCAACTTGCTTTGCAATTTGGGGCCAATGATATGGGCAGCCTAATGATTGAAGAAAATGTGGTTTCCTCCGCTGGCACTGTTCACCATTTAAGTTTGGGTGAAATAAAAAATTGTATCTCAGACCTTGGTTACACGCCTATGCAAAGAAATGTGTTTTATCAATTGATATAAGCAAAGCTTTAAGATAAGAAAAAATAAAAAACACTAGCAGAACCAATCTGCCAGTGTTTTAGTTATTGAATATTAAATTAAATTACAAACCATTGTCACCGTTACCAAAGCCACCCTTCTGGCCAAATCCGCCACCGCCTTGGCCGAATCCACCTCCACCTTGACCAAACCCACCACCGCCTTGGCCGAATCCACCTCCACCTTGGCCGAATCCACCTCCACCTTGGCCGAATCCACCTCCACCTTGGCCGAATCCACCTCCACCTTGGCCGAATCCACCTCCACCTTGGCCACCCATATTTCCACCACCACCACTTTGAAATGCGGAACCGCCGACTCCAGACATAATTCCTTGCATTGCCATAGAATAAAAAGGGTTATTCATACCAATTGCTTGACCACCACCACCACCACCACCACCTTGGCCAAACCCACCGCCTCCGCCCTGACCAAATCCACCACCACCTTGGCCAAACCCACCGCCTCCGCCCTGACCAAATCCACCACCACCTTGGCCAAACCCACCGCCACCCTGACCAAATCCACCTCCACCCTGACCGAATCCACCTCCACCCTGACCGAATCCACCTCCACCTCCGCCCTGACCGAATCCACCTCCACCTCCACCTCCGCCTTGGCCCATTCCACCGCCGGGCTGAAATTGTGATGCTGAGGGAAGTTGATAAAGAGCAGAAAGTTGCGATCCAGGGGTATTATTTTGGGTAAATTGCGCGGTGCCTTGAACACCCCCTGAGTTTGCGTTGAATCCACTACCGCCGCCCTGACCTACCCCGCCGCCATTAACACTACTTGAAGTATTAAAGTTTACATTCTGATTGGCTATCTGAGCCTGAACCGTGTTATTTAAAGCTGGGGGTTGCTGGGGTCGCGGGGGCAAAATAACCCTGTATCTTTGTGCAAAAACAACATCTGGGGAAACCAGAAAGCTTACTGGAATCATCAAGCCTAGGCTAAATGTAAATAAGTCGGTCTTCTTAAACATTAGTACCTTCCTTTTGATTGAATAGTTTACTCCAATTTAGTTTAACACACCCAATAGATGCAGGAAGGCAAATTAATTGCGTTTTAGTTTAATAATTAGATATTTTATCGTTTTAACAGTTAACATAAAATAAAGTGATCAAAGATACCTTCACGATGAAAGGCTTAACCACTTAAGCATTAAACACAACAAAACAAGCGAAAATCAGAAGTTTATATGCAAATAAAAAAACAGGTTAAACTAGGTATCATTAGACAAATCATACGGTACCTAAATTAAATCAAAAATGACTTACAAACCATTGGCACCGTTGCCAAAGCCACCCTGGCCAACACCTCCAGCATGACAAAAATCCTCCGCTACCAAGCTGAAACTGTGTAGAAGTTGGCAACTGGTAAAGAAACGAAAGCCGAGACCCGGGAGAATTATTTTGGCTTTCCTGCGCCGTACCAGAAATACCCCCAGATGAAACATTAACTCCCCTGCACCACCGTTACCAACACCTTGAATCGAACTACCAGTATTAAAATTCACATTTTGATTAGCTGTCTGAGCCTGAACCGTATTATTGAGAGCCGGGGGCGGCAGAGGCCGCGGGGGCAAAATAACCCTATATTTTTGTGCAAAAATGATTTCTGGCGAAACCAGAAGGCCGACTGGTATTAACAGCCCCAAGCTAAAAGTATAGGAGTTACGCAGTTGGAACTAAATCGACCTTAATCCGCTTATTAGGGTGGGAGTTGGGAAAGACAGGATGATTAAGAAAAGATGAAAAAATACCCAAACAACCAAAATCATAGGCAACCGCGTAAGTCCTATAATATTTAAATTTTTCTCCTATTTAAGTGAAGTGATTATGACATCACCTAAACCTTTAATTTAACAATAAACCTAAGTTATTGACAATTAACAACCTACGGCCGACCTATTAAAAATCTGACCTTTATTTCAGAAAGCCATTAGTTACTATTGACACAAAATCAAAGCACTTTATACAGGCGAACTCACAAGGCAGCATTTATTGCCCTAGCGGGAGATTTCCCGGGGCCGTGTTGTTCTTGCAAATGCATGGCAGGGGGAATCGCCATGCTAAAGTACCGGTTTAAATTAAAGGTTTTAGCCTTTAATAATGTGGAAGGAGATGGGGGAATATGAAAAAGTTAATCCATGGAGCTGCAGCCTTTTTGGCTGGCTGGCTGGCAACAAGCACACCGATTCTTTTTGCCCAAGATCTTGCTTCGGGCGAACCAAACCTACCCCTGCCTTTATATCACGCTAGACCAGATGCTGGAGGATTCTTTGTTTCTGGATCCTATTCCATGTATAGGCAAACCAACCCGTTAAAAAGCCAAACTGTTGCTTATAGGGGCTTTTATGCAATCGATGGAACCAACCTAGGGCCTCAAGCTATATCTGGTACTGGAACTAGCTCAACCATTGTAGCAACCGATGCGCTTAATAACAGTTTTATCGGAAGCATGTCTGATGCCTTGAACACCAATTCCGTATCCGGGCCAAGTACTTATATGCCTGGCTTTAAAGTAGAAGCTGGCTGGAAATTTGCAGATGAGTCTTCACTTACTATGAGCTACCTTTGGCTTGCCAAAGCTAATTATGCCAGCACAGCAAGTTTGATTCCGCCCAACCTAAATATCAGTGCCAATGGAGCTGATGGCTATTTATCTTCGCCAGTCTATGGTTACCCAAGCCAATACTCAGGCCCTCTTAATGATATTTTTGCATTCGCAGACCCTTCCCTTGCAAAATCGGTAATAAGTCAGGGTGGAACGGTCCCTTCTGTAAATATACCAACTGCCGATGGTACCGCTGCACCTGTAGCTTTAGAAGGATTTGCGACTCCATTTGCTGGCTATGGCATTTGGAACGCCGCAGACTTCATGACTTTGGAATTCACCCAAAGATTTCAACAAGTAGAAATGTCCTATCGCAAACCAATCTACGAAACGGATGACTATAGATTGACTGCGATGGTTGGCCCTAGATTTGTATGGATTTGGGAACGATTTAAATGGATAGCCACCGATTTAAATGTTTATGGCGAAGGAAATAGTCTGGATGCAGCACAATATACTAATATCGTTTCGAACCGTATGTATGGTGTTCATGCGGGGTTGGGTCAGGAATGGTATTTGGGGCATGGTTTTACAGCCCAAGTTGATCTTCAAGCAGCACTTTTTATGAATATTGTAAAAGAAAGAGCTAAATACGAATTCGGCGTAAAAAATGCCACACCTATAAGCAAACGAGGCAAATCCGTATACACGGTTGTTCCAGAAATCCAGCCCACGGTAGGCTTGGCATGGTACCCCGTTGAAGGTATCGAATTTCGCCTTAACTACGATGTTATGATGTTCTTCAACACGATATCCTCACCCAACCCAGTGAGTTTTAGTTGGGGCGGGTTAGATCCGACTTATCAAAGCACCTTTAGAGTATTTGACGGCTTTAACGCAGGGGTTGCCTTGGTATTTTAAAGCCTCGTAAAAATTTGAAGAAAATATGGTTAAAATAAGGCCAGTGAGGAAACTCACTGGCCTTATTGTTTGCCATTCTAGAAACTACCTTTATAATTGCCCCTGATGGTAAAAAGCTTTAAAGTAGCAACCATCAAGAATCATTTGCTGCAATAATTAAAGGAGTTCCCATGAAAAATGAGCCACAACCTACTAAAGATTTGACCCAGATCCTACCTTGGTTGGTCATCTTTCGCTCTTTTTCTTTAGCATTTGATACTTCAAAACTGTTGCTCGCAGCTTTAGGAATTCTTACTACTGCAACCGGTTGGTGGGCACTTTCATTCATTTTCACACTAGGTTATGATGCAAAACCACCGCAATGGTCGGCAACTCTTTATGCTAAGTCTGCGAATCCTTGGTCTACATTTAAAAAAGACCGTGATACTTGGAACCTAATGCATCAAGCAGCAGGAGTAGGCGGTATATATCAATCCTTTGAACTTGAAGATCTTGTAGAAACCGAAGAAGAACTAACCATTTTAAAAGAAGCAAATTTTAGTTCAAACGAATTGGGGGTAGGTCTAAAAGCATCGTTTCTAATTAACGAAGGAAAAATAAGTAGAGAACGCATTGGTCATGTCTTATCTTTTCTTGGCACAAGTAAGCCTAAAGGGTTGTTAACAACTTGGCCTTGGTTTGAAGAACGCGGGCCAAATCCTTACCTTCTTGCAACTGGCCAAAGTGGTATTCCTTGGAGTGTAGGAAGATTTTGGGATTGGGTAATTATCCAAGAAGTACCAGTTTTAACTGAACCTCTTGTTAAAGTTATTCGCCCTGCTCTTTTACTTATCCACCCCGAAGCAACTTTCGCCCAAAGGCTTTACTTTCTATTTTCACTAACTTGGGTGATAGCTGTTTGGTCATTCTTTGGTGGTGCAATTTCAAGAATCGTGGTCGTCCAAATTGCACGAAATGAAAACATTGGGGCTTTGGGTGCCTTAAAGTATGCCCGCGAAAATATGGCCAACTTTATTTCCGCACCTCTTTTTTGCCCAATGATCGCAATCTTTCTTTTCCTTGTTATCATGGTCTTTTCCCTTTTAGGCATGATTCCTGTTCTTGGAGATATCTTTATTAGTGGCCTGTTCTGGGGCGTTTTCATGGGGCTTGGCCTCATCATGGCGCTCGTCCTTGTCGGCCTTTTAGGCTGGCCACTCATGGTTGCCACTGTTAGCGCTGAAGGCCTCGATAGTTGGGAAAGTTTCAGTAGAGGAATTCAGTACCTTTACACCCGAGCTTGGAACTATATCGCCTATAATCTACTTGCAATAAGTTATGGCATCATTGTTGTGTTTTTCATTGGGTTCATGGCTTCCTTTGGCGTTTACCTTGCCAAGTGGTCGGTAGCAAGCACACCCTTTATCCAATCTGCAAATCGTTCCCCAGAATACCTGTTTATTTACGCCCCAACTTCTTTTGGCTGGCGCGAATTGCTGCTCCAAGGGGCCAAAGTGGATGGCCAAAATATTGTGGTCGATGGCAAGATAGATCAAACATCCTATCGCAAATATCTAGGGTTTGACTCTGAAACGCGCAGCAAAAAAGAATCACTCGTCTGGTGGAATATTATCGGCGCGGGACTTGTGGCAATTTGGCTGGGGGGATTTTTTCTCCTAGTTGTGGGATTTGGCTACAGCTATTTCTGGTGCTCCGCCACCTTCATCTTTTTATTACTTAGAAAAGATCTTGATAACAATGAAATCAATGAGCTTCATATTGATGATGATGAAGACGAGCAATTCACTTCGGTGCTACAAAAACCTGCAACTGATACCCCTGTTGCAACACCCGAGGGCACCGTCGCCAAATCGAGATCTTTGCCCGTGGTTGAGGCACCACCACAAAAATCCGATAATTCCGATGATAAAATCTAATGGTTGCCACACGCTACCCAGCATTATTGCTGGGTTAAACAATTAAAGGTAAGGATGCCAAAACACCATGACAAGGCCAATCATTTTACATAGTGGGTCGTGGTCTGATATTGCATTAGATGAACTTGCAGGATTGTCTGCAGAATGGGGTTACCAAGGGTTTGAATTATGTTCTTGGGGCAAACATTTTGATGTTTGGCAGGCCCAATCCGATGACTCCAAATTACAAGAAAACCTCGATCTGCTTTCTCGTTTCGAATTGTCTATCCCCGTTTTGAGTATGCACCGCATCAGCCAAGCACTTTGCGACCCCGCTGACTCCGTACTTCAACGCATTTTGCCCGAAGAAATCTGGGCCGACGGCGATCCCGATGGCATTCGTGAAAGAACCAGCGAAGCATTAAGCCTTGCTGCAAATGCCGCACAAAAAATGGGCATCCCCACCATATCTGGCTTTAGTGGATCTCCAATTTGGAATCGCATTACTGGCTACCCCCAACCAAACCAATCCGAAATCGAGGAAGCCTTTCAGCTTTTCGCTGAAAAACTCCACCCCATACTTGATAACTTTCAAGGCGCTGGGGTGAAATACGCTTATGAAGTTCATGCTGGCCAAATGGCCTTTGATATTCCCAGTGCAGAAAGAGCCCTTGCCTCTCTCGACAACCGCGAAGAATTTGGCTTTACTTTCGACCCCGCGCAACTTTATTGGATGGGCATTGATCCTTGCGAATTTTTACTCCGTTTTCCCGATCGCATCTTTAATGTTCACATGAAGGATATTGCGATTCGGCTTAACGGTAGGAACGGGCTTTTAAATGGTTGCCTGCCCATCGGCGACCCTAGGCGTGGCTGGGAATTTCGCTGCCCAGGCCATGGGCATATCGATTGGGAAAGTATTTTCCGTACTTTAAATACTATTCAATATAATGGCCCGTTGTCAGTTGAAATAGCCGATGCCGGCATGGACAGGCTTAAGGCCGCGGAAGAAGCAGCAGTGTTTATCAAGCGCTTAAATTTCGAGCCACCACCAGAAAACAGGCCCGCCTGATTTCTGAACCACGCCTTGGAGCAAGTATGATTCTTGTAATCGACAACTACGATTCCTTCACTTACAACCTTGTACAAAGGCTTGGAGAAATCGATGCATCCTTGGATATCCGGGTTTTTCGTAACGATCAAATTGATATCGAAGCGATTAATAAGCTAAGCCCTGCAAAAATAATAATCTCCCCGGGGCCGTGCACTCCCAATGAAGCTGGTATTTCTAACGAAGTTTTAAAAGCTTTTGCAAGTCACCTTCCAATCCTTGGCGTTTGCCTAGGCCATCAGTGTATTGGCCATGTCTTTGGCGGCGAAGTGATTCGAAATAGCCGGATCATGCATGGCAAAATCTCCCCTATTCATCATGACAATAAGGGGGTTTTCAAAGGCCTTTCAAACCCATTCGATGCAACCCGATATCACAGCCTTGTCATTAAAAAAGAAACTTTCACCAATCCTGATTTCGAGATTTCTGCTTGGACTGCTGAGGGCGAAATTATGGGCGTACGCCACAAAGAGTGGGAACTTCACGGCGTGCAATTCCACCCTGAAAGCTTTCTTTCGCTTGAAGGCCCCAAGCTTCTCAAAAATTTCCTAGATATTAATGCTGCTAACTAAGAGTTGAATACAACAGCTTAATGATGATAAAAGTCTTTTTGAAATAACAAAAGATTTGTCCCACGATCGGGATCCCAGCGAATACCGACGATATCATACTCCTTGGCGATTCCAAGGTGCAAAATGGGGCGATGCTGATTATGACATTCAAACCGAACGGAATCATACTTCTGCTCGCGCACCCAATCATGAACAGCTTCCATCAGTTGCGAGGCTATCCCCATTCTCCGATATTCCGGAACCACCCCATAAAACCAAGTAAAAAATATTGAAGGTTTTAGCTCAAAACCTACAAAAAAACCCACGGGTTCATCCCCAACCCGGGCTATCATTTGCAATACATTATGACGCCCCTGATACCTTCTACGAAATCCGCTTATTTCGCGCACAGGACGAAATATATGGTTATATAGCTTCACAATAACAGGAAGTGAATCCGGCCCAACTATATCGATAACAGCATCTGGCATACCCCTATCACTCCTAGAACCCAATGGTTTAAACATTAGGGTTTGTAAAGTGAAGCAATCAGATCTTCCCATGAAGGAACACTCCAAGTGCTAAGGTCGATCTCTTCGATTTCGCCGTCTTGTTCTGGATGATGCGAGCCATACGATTCAGGGCCAGATAAAACTTCATCTTCAGAAATTACGGTTCGGGAGTCGGGGCCTTGACCAAAAGTAACAGGTGCTACTCTTTCAATTCTTACAGGCGCTGGATGCATTTTTGCAGGGGCCATTTCTACTGGATTACCATGGCTTTCCGTTTCATTGCCACGGTTTGGGCCTGAAATATTTCTGTTAGGGTTACTATTGCGATTGTCTTCACGGCCCCTACCTCGACCCCCTCGGCCCCCTTTATCCTGATCGCCCCCCCTTCCGCCTCGACCTCGATCTGATCCCCTTGATTGCTCAACTTGAATTTCAGATTGATTGCGGTTAATGGAATTTTCATCCGAATCCACAATCTCTGCATCCACTATTGGGCTATCGAACTGTGCTTTATTTGTTTGCGTTTGTTCTTGGGCACGGTGCGAACCAAAAGTAACCTCAAGAATCTCTTCGTTTTCAATAAAAATTTCTTTGTGTTGGGGGCGTGGTTCCACCTTGGGCACCGGAAATGTTTTTACAGGCGTAACTACTTTAGAAGGTTCGGACTGGCGCTGCACCGGTTTGGTGAACACCAAAAAATCTTCATCAAGGGGAGAATCTTGTTGCACCGCGGCATCGTGGTGATTCCCAGAATTTTTAGCAACAACCTCTGAAACCGGTTTTTCGGGAGGAAGGCCAAGATCATCTGCAAGGGACTTCCATCGATCGAAGCCTGAATTTTCGCTCATTGCCAATAACCCCTAAAGAAAATAATGTTCTACCAATGTAATTCTAACTGTTTTAAGTCAAGCAGACAACTTATAGAAGGAATTTACAGGGTTAAATTTAGAAAAAGAGAGGGATTTAACTGCCAAACTGATAGTCCCAGGAAGTGGGTTTACCTGCATGATAAGGCATCACACCATGAAATTGTTTTTTATTCGAATCAAAAACAAAAGGGATGAAATATTTATCACCTTCCCACAAATTCTTGGTCAAAACATCACCTATTGCAACCCACTCAAGGGTGCCCTCGTGATTATCCTTAATAACATCGCCCGACCATTCGTTAACAATAAAGATGAAACCAAACCAAGGCTCACCATTTTTGCCAAATCCAGGCCAACTTATTGTGCCCCTAAGAGAAATATCAAGACATTCGATTCCTGCTTCTTCCCAAATCTCTCGCTTGCAGGAGGTTAAAATATCTTCGTAGGGTTCAAGTTTACCCCCAATTCCATTATATTTCCCGTAGTGATAATCTTCCGGGTTTTTATTACGGTGAATCATCAAAACCTTGTTTTTATCTTTCGACAAAACATACGCAAGAGTGCCAAGAATGGGTTGATAAGGCATTTGTTGATTTTCGTTTTAAAAGGTTAAGCTGCAATTTTTCTTAAATCAGGCCCCTCATGAACCTTGGTTTCAGCAAACCGTTGACCCGCTGAATCGTAAAATAGAATCCGTTCTTCATCACCTGCCCAAAGAGCGTAACAACGAACCATTCTAGGGCCTTTGATTTCAAAGAATAATCCGCAGGTCTTGCCCGACCGAGTTATTTTGTTGGTTTTTAAAGGCGTTGTGCTTGGATCAAGATTTTCCCTCAGGCACAGCTTTTCGTGTATATGCTGCTTGATATTATCAAGATTAGGCAGCGTAATTACGGATTCCATTCCGACCCCTGTAAAATTGTAAACCATTTCGTTCTACAATTTTATCGTCCTGAAATTTCCCCCAACTGCAATAAGTATTGGCATTCCCGATAAGCAATAACTATTACCAACCGTGCAATTGGCGCAAACACTCATAAACGGCAATCCCAACCGAGGTTGCCAAGTTTAAACTTCGAATAGAATTAGAACCCGGCATCGGAATCAAAATCTGGTTAGTTGCGTACTTATCGAGAATCCAATTGGGCAAACCATGAGATTCAGGCCCGAAGAGAAGCCCATCGCCTTGCTGAAAATGAACTTGTGTAAAGGGCATTGTGGCTCTGCTAGAAAAGCAAAACAGCCTGCCCTGGGGTATGATTTTTTCATATTCCTCAAGTGTATTATGGGTATGAATGGACACTGCATCCCAATAATCAAGGCCCGCTCTCTGCAATGATTTATCATCAATCCGGAACCCCAGTCGACCAATAAGATGCAAAGGTACCCCTACTGCCCCGCATAATCGTGCTATGTTGCCCGTATTGGGCGGAATTTCCGGTTCAAATAGTGCAACCTTTATCATTTTTTTATCTCTTTAAGCTAAAGTTTTAATGGAGCTGGTGCGACAAACCACTCTTTCTATGTTTTTGTTTCCGTTACAAGGTCTTACTTCAAGGCTGAAACTTGTTCTTTGCAACAAAAAAACCAATTGAACCAACATCCCCAAGAAATTGGTTTTGGGACGCTGTAGCTACTGGTATGTTGTTTTTTGGTTTTGCTCTAGGCATTGCAATGCTAGGGCAAGACCCTTCTTTCCCTACGCAATACGAACTACCAGGAACTACTTCCAAAAATCCATTAGGCCCATTAGGCACTTGGATTTCATCTTCCTTCTTTAAATTCTTAGGCCTTTCTTCTTTTTTTATTTTAGGTACCTGGTTTACTTTGGTTTTTGGCCTTCTTCTTAGAAATCATCCTTTAACTTGGATAATGCGCCTTGCAGGTTGGCTGACCTTGATTCCGGCTGTTTCGGTAATCGCCGCTATGAATCAAGAATTTCTTCCGCTGGTTTCACCTGCGGGTTCTGGTGGCAGCTTGGGCGCACTGCTATTTTTAGAATCAAGAAATATGATTCCAGAATGGCTGATCATGCCAATTGCAATTGTTATTGCACTATCAGCATCCTTTCTAGCTTTACCTGCAGTCTGGAATACCTTGGGAGTAAGCTTAAGGTTTGGCTTAACCTATCTGCTTAAATTCGTAGTTTCTATAACACGACTTTTAGGAAACATTTTACTGCTCTCCAAAAAATTAATTCCTCTTAAAGCTGAAGATCCGATCGAGGTTATCAAATTTGAAAGCAAAGTATTTGAAATTGAAAAGCCTGCAGTTAAAACAAGGGCCAAGCCTAAGGAAAAAGCAGACGATGGTATTCCCATATTCCATCATGAAAAATTCAACGCCAAGCAAGAAAACAAAGTGGCCCCAGCGTTGATGATGAATACCGCATCAGAAAAATACGAACTACCCCCCATGAGTTTATTGGAGGATCCAAAACCCCTTGTCGTAAATACTCAAGAGCAGGATTTACGAGATAGGGCCCTGCTGCTTGAAAAAACATTTTTGGATTTCGGACTTAACATCAAAGTCGTGGGGATTAATACCGGGCCTGTAATAACCCAGTTTGAATTATCTCTCGAAACCGGACTGCGAGTCAACAAGGTCACTAGGCTGCACGATGATATTTCTTTAAATTTAAAAGTTCCAAGCGTAAGAATCGTAGCACCCATACCAGGAAAAAACACTGTTGGTGTCGAAATCCCTAACGAAATAAGGGCCGAAGTAAGGCTTAAAGAAGTCTTGCAATCAACAGGGCCAAGACTTAAGAGCTTAAAGATACCTTTATTTTTAGGAAAAGACTCCGAAGGCAGACCCTTGGTTTACGACCTTGCAGACATGCCGCATCTTCTCATCGCGGGTAGCACTGGTACCGGTAAATCCGTTTGTATGAACACCATCATCTTAAGCATGTTGATGACTCGTACCCCCGATGAAATCAAAATGATCATGATCGATCCTAAAGTTGTTGAACTCAGCAACTTCACCAAGATCCCCCATATGATGCACCCCGTTGTTCACGATATGAAGAAGGCGGAAGCCATCCTTTCGTGGGCTGTTGAAAAAATGGAAGAAAGATACGAACTGCTAAGGCGCGCCAAGGTTCGAAATATCGCAAGCTACAACGAACTCGGTGGGGACGAAGTCATGCGCAGGGTTGATCCTGCGGAAGGCGAGGATCGCAGCAAAATACCAGCAAAAATGCCTTACATTGTCATTTTTATTGACGAAATGGCCGACCTGATGATGACGATGAAAAAAGAAGTTGAAACCCATATTATCCGGCTTGCTCAAAAATCCAGAGCGGCGGGCATCCATCTCATCGTTGCTACCCAAAAACCTACGGTCGATGTTATTACAGGGCTTATTAAATCCAACATGCCTGCAAGAATTTGTTTCAAGGTTGTAAACAAATCCGATTCCAGAGTTGTGCTTGATGAAATGGGTGCAGACAAACTTCTGGGCAAGGGCGATATGCTGTTTCTTCCCCCAGGCACCAGCATTCTGGTTCGGGCACAGGGTACTTTTGCTAGCGATCGAGAAATCAGCAATATCGTTGAAAATCTTGAGGGGGATCCATGCTACGCACAAGAACTTATGCAACTTGAAACTAAAGAGGATGATTCCGCTTCCAAGGATCTTGCTGAAAAACTTAGATCGCGTGATGATTTATACGAGGCCGCTGTCGAAGTCGTTATCCGTGAAGGTAGGGGCAGCGTTTCTTTGCTTCAACGATCTCTGGGTGTAGGCTATGGCAGAGCTGCAAGGCTCATTGATTTCATGGCTGAAGATGGCATTGTGGGCACCTACAACGGCAGTTCAGCAAGAGAAGTGTTGATGTCGCCTGAACAATGGGAATCAATGCGGGCCTTGCGACAGCCAGCAGGTTCCAGATAAAAAAAGGGAAGTACACTTAAGTACTCCCCTTTTTTATTACGATAAATACCTTTTATAATGGCTTAGCTTTTCGAAATTGCAGCACCAAAACGATCCGAAACAGACTTCCAATTCACCAAATTCCACCAAGCTGCCAAGTAATCAGCCCTTTTGTTTTGGTATTTCAAATAATAGGCATGTTCCCAAACATCTATACCAAGAATCGGAGTGTGCCCATTCATTAAGGGGCTATCCTGATTCGGCGTACTAATCACTTGAAGTTTCTTGGTTGCATCAACAACCAACCATGACCAACCGCTACCAAAGCGAGTTAAACCTGCTTGATTGACCTTTTCTTTAAGCTTATCAAGGCTTTCAAAAGCTTGATCGATAGCCTTGGCAATCGCACCAGTTGGATTACCACCCGCATTTGGCCCCATTACATCCCAATACAAAATATGGTTGGCATTGCCCCCTGCATTGTTGATCACACCCTGCCTGATGGCTTCAGGCACCTTAGAAATGTTGCTAACCAGTTGATTAATATCCATCTTCATCAAATCTTTATTTCCTGCAAGGAGTTTATTGAGATTGGAGACATAGGAGCGGTGGTGCTTGTCATAATGGATTTCGACGGTCTTGGCATCGATAAAAGGTTCAAGTGCATCGTAGGCATAGGGGAGTTTTGGAAGGCTGTAGCCAGCATCATCTTGGGCAACAATATTTCCAGTAAAGGCTGCAGCAGCAACAATAACGCCTGTTTTACTTATAAAACTCCTGCGGTCAAAATTTGTGTTCAAGTTATTTCCTTTCAAATGAAACCAATATAGGGGGAGTAACACGACAATTGCTAAAATTTAGCATAACATTCATCAAACCACATAACAAAGACAATTTGCAAAGTTATTTGCTGGCAAATACTTAGCATTTCACCTAACAACTCTTTCTTGCCAAATCATCCAGATTTTTACTTGTAATAATATATTTGTTCGTTATTTTAACCATTAGTAAAAATGGTTTTTGGTCGCATATCGACTGTCTTAATAAGTTTTTTTTTAAAATCATGGGAGCATTATTAAAGTGGCAACTGAAATTCTTCATGCTGATCGAAACAAAACACCAGCACAAAAAGCAATTAATTCAATTCGAACTTTATCTATGGATGCTGTGCAAAAGGCTAATTCAGGCCATCCCGGAACCCCCGTTGCTTTAGCCCCACTTGCCTACACTCTTTGGCAAAAATTCCTGAACTTCGATCCTGCTAACCCCATCTGGCCTAACCGTGATCGCTTTGTTCTTTCAGCTGGGCATGCCTCCATGCTTATTTATTCCATGCTCCACCTTGCGGGTGTTAAAACTGTTGGCGAAAACTACACGGTCACTAATGAACCCGCTGTATCACTGGATGCCATCAAAAATTTCCGTCAAATTGACAGCAAAACTCCTGGACATCCAGAATACCATTGGACTAGTGGCGTTGAAACTACCACCGGGCCACTGGGACAAGGGCTTGCAACCTCTGTTGGTATGGCAATGGCTGAACGATGGCTAGCTGCTTATTTCAACCGCCCAGGATTCGAACTTTTCAAATATAATGTCTATTCGATTTGCGGCGATGGTTGCATGATGGAAGGTATTTCCAACGAAGCAGCTTCCCTTGCTGGCCATCTTAAGCTTTCCAATCTTTGCTGGATTTACGATAACAATCGTATTACCATTGAAGGCCACACAAGTTTAGCTTTTTCAGAAGATGTGGCAACTCGCTTTATTGGTCTTGGTTGGAATGTAACCCGCATTGCTGATGCCAACGACCTAGATATGATCGAGCGCGGCATAAACGCCTTTCATCATACTTCAGACAGGCCAACCTTGGTAATTATTGACAGTTTAATTGCATGGGGTGTACCTGGTAAAGAAGATCACCATTCGGCACACGGCGAACCATTAGGTGATGCCGCTATCAAGGGTGCCAAGATCAATTACGGTATAGATCCTGATAAAACCTTTGAGGTACAAGAGGGAGTTTACCAGCATTTCCAAGACCTTCTAGGAAAACGCGGCGCTGACGCTAGTGCCTCTTGGAATAAGCTTTTTCAAGAATATAAGAAAGTTCACCCCGAGCTTGCAAATCAGCTCGAATTAATGGAAAAAAGAGAACTCCCACAAGGCTGGGACAAAGATATCCCAACTTACCCTGCAGATGCCAAGGGCAAGGCTGGCCGTATTGCTTCTGCGGAAGTACTTAATGCCATTGCCCCCTATGTTCCATGGCTTATCGGTGGTGCAGCAGATCTGGCACCTAGCACCAAGACTAGGCTTACATTTAAAAAAGACGGCAAAGAAGTTGCTGGTGATTTCGAGGCCGATAATTACCTCGGTAGAAACCTTCATTTCGGTATTCGCGAACACGCAATGGGTGCCATTATTAATGGTATGAATCTTAGTAAATTGCGGACCTACGGTTCTGGGTTCCTTATTTTCAGCGATTACGGCCGTGGTGCGATTCGCATCGGCTCAATTATGGAAATACCAATCCTATACATTTTCACTCACGATTCCATTGGTGTAGGCGAAGATGGCCCAACGCATCAACCCATCGAACATCTTGCTTCACTGCGTGCAATGCCGGGCCTCACTACGATTCGCCCTTGCGATTCAAATGAAGTGGCAGAAGCATGGCGTTTCATTATGCCGATTAAACATGAACCAGTTGTGCTGGTTCTTACACGCCAAGATTTACCAACGCTTGATCGCACTAAATATGCACCTGCAAACGGCCTTGCTCGTGGTGCTTATATTCTTGCCGATGCTTCCAAAGGCAAACCAGATGTAATCCTGATCGCAACAGGTAGTGAAGTTTCGATGTGTATTGAGGCCCACGAAAAGCTGGTTGCAGAAGGCATCAAATCGAGAGTGGTAAGCATTCCATCTTGGGAAATTTACAACCATTATTGCTCTAAGAACCCCGGATATAGCGAAGAAGTTTTCCCCAGTTCGGTTAGAGCTAGGGTCGCTGTTGAAATGGCATCAACCTTTGGCTGGGAAAAATTTGTTGGCTTGGATGGGGTTACAATTGGCATGCGTAGCTTCGGGGCTTCCGCACCTCTCAAGGCACTACAAAAGAAATTTGGATTCTCAACCGAAGCTGTAATTATTGCAGCCAAGGACCAAATCAAGAAAAACTCCAAAGCATAATCCATCACAAACAAAGTTAATTAGGTTACTAAATCACTAATGACCATTTACGAAAAAGCCATTGAATTTATTAAAAACGGCGATGTGGTCGGTTTAGGGTCAGGGAGAGCATCAACAGAATTTATCAAACTCCTTGGTAAAAAAGTCCAAGAGGGATTAAAAATTGAGGGGGTTCCCACATCTGAAGATTCAGCTTCTCTTGCCCGCTCTTTAAATATCCCCCTTCTTACTTTAGATGGGGCTATTGGAAATATTTCTTGCGCAATTGATGGCGCCGATGAAGTTGACCCCGATCTTAATTTAATCAAAGGTTACGGCAGAGCATTAGTTCGTGAAAAAATCATTGCTGCTTCTGCAAAAAAGTTTATCGTCTTAGTTGGTGATGATAAAATTGTGCCCAAACTTGGCACTAGGGGCAAACTTCCTGTCGAGGTCGTGCCTTTCGGATCGGCGTTAGTTAAGCATAAACTTCAGTTACTTGGCATTCATGGCGAGATCTGGATGAAAAATGGCATTCATGGAATTACTGATAATGGCAATCTTATTATTGATTGTGTTATTCCGCCTACGCTTGATCCCGCTAAACTAGAAATGTCTATTCGGGCTATCCCGGGTGTTGTTGACACTGGTTTTTTTATTCAAATGGCTGATGTTGTTCTCATTGGTGATAGCAACTTCAACCTTATCAAAGAGTCGTTCCGTAAGTAGCGTTGTTCCTTTATAATTTGGAGTTCTATAATGAATATTGCAATGGTTGGGCTTGGTAGAATGGGTGGCAACATGGTTGAGCGCCTCATTCGAAATGGTCATTCTTGTGTCGTTTATGATCGTGATCAAGAAACAGTAAAAAAATATGAAGCCAAGAAAGCTCAAGGCGCTTCCTCTATTGCTGACCTTATTAAAAAACTTCCAAAACCCCGAATTGTTTGGGTTATGGTTCCTTGTGGCGCGCCTACTGAAAGCACCGTTAAGGAACTTGGCAGTTTAATGGAATCAGGCGATATTATCATCGATGGCGGCAATAGCTACTTTAAAGATGATGTTCGTAGATCACAAGAACTGAAAAATAAAGGCGTACACTATGTCGATGTTGGCACCAGTGGTGGCATCTGGGGCATCGACCGCGGATATTGTATGATGATTGGTGGCCCCAAGGAAGCTGTCACTTACATTGATCCTATCCTCAAGTGCCTAGCACCTGGGATTGGCAATATCGAGCGCACTCCTGGCAGACCTGTAAAACAGGGAACCGCTGAAGAAGGCTACCTTCACTGCGGCCCTTCCGGTGCTGGCCATTTTGTAAAGATGGTACACAATGGTATCGAATACGGTCTTATGCAAGCTTATGCAGAAGGTTTTGATATTATTCGTAATGCTAATTCCGAACAGCTTCCTGTTGAGATTCGTTACGACTTTAATATTCCTGATATTGCTGAAGTTTGGAGACGCGGTAGCGTTGTTGGATCTTGGCTTTTGGATCTTGCTGCTATTGCTTTGCTTGAGAATCCTTCCCTTTCAAACTTCTCCGGCTTTGTTCAAGATTCCGGTGAAGGGCGTTGGACGGTTATGGCCGCCCTTGAAGAGTCGGTTCCTGCTGATGTTCTAACTGCTGCACTTTACACACGATTCCGATCCCGCCAAGAACATACTTTTGCAGAAAAAATTCTCTCTGCAATGAGATTCAAGTTCGGAGGCCATGTTGAAAGACCAACGGGCGGTTAATCAGATCTGAGGTAACATATAAAGGCGTACTTCCAACCTTAATAGTGGAATTGCGCCTTATGTTATTATCTGCTAATTATTTCACCTTTTTCTTTTATGGAAATTATTATGGCACAAGAAATCCAAATCCTTGATTCTGCATTTTCTGTCGCAGAAACTGGCGCTCTTCATTTCATTCGCATTTGTAATGCATCCATCAAGGCAAACGGAAAATTCTCTGTCGTTCTATCCGGGGGCAGTACTCCCAAGGGGATGCTTTCTCTCCTTGCTACTGATGAATACAAAAAGCAGGTTCCTTGGGATAAATGCCATTTTTTTTGGGGCGATGAACGAAGTGTTCCGCCATCACATAATGATTCAAACTATAAGATGGCCACAGATGCCCTGCTATCTCATATCCCGATAGCATCAGGTCAGATCTACAGGATGGAAGCTGAAAAAGAAGACATCCATCAGGCGGCTCAAGAATACCAAAACAAAATTGCGGCCTTCTTCAACATCCCAAACGCTGGAAGTCCACCTCAATTTGATCTTCTTTATCTTGGCATGGGGCCCGATGGACATACTGCTTCTTTATTCCCAGACACTTCCGCCCTTAATGAAAAAAACAAGTGGGTCACCCCGAATTTTGTCCCTAAGTTCAACACTTATCGACTAACCTTCACCTACCCAATTATTAACCAAGCTAAAAATGTGATTTTTCTGGTTGCAGGAAAAGACAAAGTTCCCGCATTAAAAGAAGTTCTACAAGGAAAGCCTGATATTGAAACTTATCCCTCCCAAGGGATTAATCCTGTCAGTGGTTCTTTACTTTGGTTGCTTGATGTTGATGCTTCTTCTGGACTTTCTTAACTCATTAACTTACCGAGATTAAAATGGCTATAGCTTTACTGGCCCCCTCAATTCTTGCAGCAGATTTTACCATCCTTGGCGAACAGATTTCTCAGGTTGAAAATGCAGGCGCTAATCGCATTCATATTGATGTTATGGACGGACAATTTGTTCCCAACATTAGTTTCGGTATCCCAGTAATTCAATCCATCCGAAAAGCAACTAAACTTTCCTTTGAAACACACCTGATGATCAACACTCCTGATAATCTGATTGGTGCCTTCGCCCAGGCTGGGTCTGACAGCATCATCGTTCATGCTGAAAACACTCCACACCTTCATCGAACGATTCAGCACATCAAAGGGCTTGGCAAAAAAGCGGGCGTCGCACTCAACCCTGCAACTCCTTTGGGCGTTCTCGAAGAAATATTACTTAAGTTGGATCTGGTTTTAATCATGACCGTAAACCCGGGGTTCGGCGGACAAAAGTTCCTGCCCGAAACATTGGACAAAATTCGCAGATTAAAATCCATCATTACTCAGAAAAACCTCGCCATTGAGATTGAAGTTGATGGCGGTATTGATTCCCAAACTGCGCCATTGGTAGTTGCCGCTGGGGCGGGCGTTTTAGTTGCAGGTTCTGCAATCTTTGGGGATAAAGGGGGCATCGATTTTGCTGCGAAGAAAATCTTAAGCTCCATTGTTTAATACTGAAACTGATTTTTTTACGGAGTTATTCAAATGATTATTGCTGGTGATATTGGTGGTACTAAAACGGTACTAGCGCTTTATTCTTTAGAAGCAGGAAAGATGAATCGTGTTCGCCAAGCTGTTTTTCCAAGCAAAGGACCAAAAACCCTCGAAGAAATTATTGAAAAGTTTCTCGTTGACGAAAAAGGCCTTTCCATTGAGGCTGGATGTTTTGGCGTAGCAGGCGCTGTGCTTGGCGGAAAATGCAAAACCACCAACCTCCCTTGGGAACTTGACGAACTTAAACTTGCAGACTTTGTAAAAGCTAAAAAAGTCAAGCTTTTAAATGACCTCGAAGCTGCTGCATTTGGCATGCTTTTTCTCAATCCAACTGAAAAAATCCATTTGAATCCAGATGGCAAAATAAACAACAGCGGAAATATTGCGGTCATTGCAGCCGGTACCGGCCTTGGTGAGGCCATTCTTTTTTGGGATGGCGAAAAATACCATCCTTCTGCTTCCGAAGGGGGGCATTGTGATTTCGCACCAACTAATAACCTCGAAATTGATTTGTTCCTTTGGTTGAGGCAGCATTACCCCGACCATGTGAGTTACGAACGAATATTATCCGGGCCAGGGCTCTTTAATATTTTCCGCTTTCTAACTGAAACCGGGGTTGAAAAACCAACTGAGGCGCTTACTCTTCGACTTAAAACCGAGCCCGATTCCAGCGCAGTTGTTTCTCAAATGGCATTGGCCAATTCTGACCCTGCTGCTGTTGCCACCTTAAACCTTTTTGTTTCGATTTACGGCAAAGAAGCTTCTAATCTTTCTTTAAAATGCCTCGGTACAGGCGGGGTATTTATTGGAGGCGGTATAGCCCCCAAAATCCTACCATTCATGAATAACGGTAAATTCCTTGAAGGCTTCTTTGCCAAAGGCAGATTTCTTGGCCTTATGAAATCCATCCCTATTCAGGTTGCAATTAACCCTGAGGCACCACTTATAGGCGCTTCCAATTATGCTGCCAGATTAATCGGAATCTAACGCCTTTTTCACTCATTCGGCTTGTTTTGCCAACCCATAGCGTTCATCATTAATTATCTTTTAAACTTAGGCTCGGAAGTATTATGATTACTCAAGAACAACAACGGCTCAACGAAATACAAGATGATGTCACAGGCTGGAGGCGATGGGGGCCTTATGTTAGTGAACGCGCTTGGGCATCGGTTAGGGAAGACTACAGCGCAGATGGGAATGCTTGGGGATACCTTCCTCACGACTTCGCACGAAGCAAAGCCTATCGTTGGGGCGAAGATGGTATCGCTGGCATTTGCGATCGGTATCAACTGTTGTGCTTCGCTCCCGCTTTTTGGAATGGCAAAGATCCAATCCTCAAAGAACGCCTTTTTGGGCTCACTTCAGACGAAGGCAATCACGGCGAAGATGTGAAAGAATATTACTTTCACTTGGATAATACACCCACACATTCCTATATGAAATATGTTTACAAATATCCCCAGAGTGAATATCCTTATGCGGATTTAGTTAATGTTAACCGAGGTAGACAAGGCAAAGGCGAGGAGTACGAACTTCTAGACACTGGTATTTTTAATGAAAATCGCTACTTTGATATCAGTATTGAATACGCAAAGACCAATACCGAAGATTTCTGCATTCGCATCGAAGCAATTAATCGCGGCCCAGAACCTGCCCCACTTTACATTCTTCCACACCTTTGGTTTCGCAATACCTGGGCTTGGGATAAAAAGGGTTCCTCTTTAGAGGGCAACCCCGAACCTTTGATCACTCAAGGCCCTGATGGCCCCGGGTTTATCAGCATCTTAGCGGATGATGCCCAAATGGATACGCTTAAAGATATTCCTGCATACTATCGCTTAGGCCAACGCATCCTTTACGGCCCTAGAAATGGTATGGCTCTTTTTACTTATAATGAAACCAATGGCCCTGTTATTTATGGCAAGGGAAACACCTCGAGAAAACCCTACACTAAAGATGCTTTTCATCGGCATATAGTTAATGGTGAAAACACTATTAACCCAAAACATCAAGGATCTAAATCAACATTTTGCTACCACTTCCCTGCTATTGCTCCGGGCGAAACTCAAGTTTTACACCTGAGGCTTTCTGATAATGTCGAGCTCAGCAGGCCTCTCGCAGAAGTTGACTCCATTATTAAAAACCGAAAAGATGAAGCAGACGAGTTTTATCAATCCATCCACCCGCCCGAAGCTACTCCCGACGAAAAAATGATCCAAAGGCAGGCCTTTAGCGGCCTACTCTGGACTAAACAAAATTATATTTTCAATGTAAACACTTGGCTTGATGGCGATAATCCTGATGCGCCACCGCCTCAATCTAGGAAGACCATTCGTAATCAGCACTGGCGCCATCTTAATTCGCTCCGCGTGTTGATCCCTTGCGAAAAATGGGAATACCCTTGGTTTGCTGCATGGGATCTTGCTTTCACATGCCCTGCAATCGCTAGGGTTGACCCCAAATTCGCCAAGGAACAACTTTATTTCTTATTGTTTGAACAATTCCAGCACCCTAACGGACAGATACCTGCTTATGAATGGGAATTCTCAGATCTTAATCCTCCCGTTCATGCTTGGGCGGTTTGGCGGGTCTATAACATGGAGCGCACACAAACTGGTAAGTCTGACCGAGATTTCCTCGAACGATGCTTTCACAAACTAATCATCAACTTTGCTTGGTGGATCAACAAAGTTGATAGTGATGGAAACAATGTGTTTGAAGGCGGATTCTTGGGCATGGATAACATCACTGTTGTCGACCGCAGCATGAAAATGTCGGACGGCTCTGTTCTTGAACAGTCTGATGCCGGTGGGTACATGGGCATGTTTTGCCTTAATCTCATGCGCATTGCTCTCGAACTTGCAAAAGAAAATCGTGTTTACGAAGGGCTTGCCATCAAATTCTTCCAACATTACGCCTATGTTGCTGGCGCAATGAAACACATGGGCAACCGGGATTATCAACTTTGGGATGAGGAAGATGGCTTCTTTTATGATGTCCTTCGTTTCCCTGATGGAACCTTCAAAAAATTCAGGCTGCGATCTCTTGTCGGCCTTGTTCCACTATTTGCTGTCGAACGCATTGAAATGGAATGGATCAAACCTTTCAAAGAATTCACCAACAACTTTCTTTGGTTCCTCAAAAACAGACAAGACCTTGTCAAAAATGTTGTTCATAAAACTGAAGAAGAGGGTAAGGTTTCTTATGCCCTCACCATTGTGGACGAAAATCAACTTTCCCGACTTATGCATAGGCTTTACAATCAATCTGAATTCCTTTCCGATTTTGGTATCCGAAGCCTTTCCAAAGCTCATGCCGAAAATCCTTTTGTTTACGATGGAATCTCCGTTGGTTATGAACCTGCTGAAAGTGACTCAAAACTTAAAGGGGGCAATTCCAATTGGCGCGGCCCCATTTGGTTTCCTACCTCCTTCTTGCTTATCGAGTCTATTCGCAAACTTGGCAAAGCTTTTGGACCTAGCTTTGCTGTCAGTACCCCTGCTTCCCAGGGTACCTCGATTACCTTCCAAGTGATGGCTAAAGATCTTGCTGACCGACTGATAAAAATATTTGCTAGAAACAAAAATGGCATTCGCCCTGTGCATGGCAGATACAAAAAATTCCAAGAAGACCCCAATTGGAATGATTACATCCTTTTTTACGAATATTTTAATGGTGACACCGGCGAAGGACTTGGGGCCCCTCACCAAACAGGGTGGACTGGGCTAGTTGCGTCCCTTATCGACGAATGGCGCAGGTAACCTTTCCTCTTGCCATTTTTCCCTTTTCCATGCTATTTAAGTCCTAGTGTTTAAATAAGTTACATTGCTTTTATCAAGGCAATTCCATGGAAGCTAAAAAATATCCCGCAGATGCTCTGCGACCCTCTTCCTTTAAAATCGTTTCTGAGGATCACTACATACCTCACTGCGATACCTCCTCTGATCATTTGCACTTCCTACACTCTTGCTTGGCACAAAAAGATCACGAACTTCTTCAACTCCGACTTCAATTGCAAAAAATTGATAATCATCTTGGCTGGAAAATACTCAACAAACTTACCCCACCATTTAAGACTCTTTTTCCACCACTCTCTTTTCAATCCAAAATGCTTGCAGCCTCTTTGACACTCCTGAAAAACACTTGGAACTTAATTACCTCAAGAAAATCTCAATTAGGAAATGTTGAACTATACACCAATTATAAAAATTGGATCTTGCTTAACGAACCTGATAACTCTCAACTTCTACAACAACGAAAACATCTTTTCACCTATAAACCTAAAATAAGCATTGTTACCCCTACTTGGAATACCCCACCACACTGCCTAAGAGAAATGATTGATTCTGTTCTTGCACAAACCTATGGCAACTGGGAACTTTGTATCGCAGATGGCAACAGTTCATCAGAGCAAACAAAAAAAATACTAGCTGATTATGCTCGAGCAGATAGCCGAATTCGACTTGTTTTTCTTGACGAAAATCTTGGCATCGCAGGCAACTCAAATGCTGCGCTTCATCTGGCTTCAGGGGATTTTATCACTCTCCTTGATCACGATGACACCTTGGCCCCCTTTGCATTGCACGAGGTTGTCTCCCAACTACAACAAACAGATACAACTATTGATATTCTCTATTCTGATGAAGATTTCATTAATGCAAGTGGCAAAAAAAGATTCAGCCCAACATTCAAACCATCTTTTGGCTGGGACACCTTAAGAAGCCACAATTACATTTGCCACCTTTTGGTATTCCGCAATGAAATCCTTAAGAAAACTGGGGGCTTTCGCAAAGGATTTGATGGATCACAAGATTACGATCTTGTTTTACGGGCATGTGAATTAGCACGCAAAATCGTCCATATTCCAAAAATACTCTACCATTGGCGTGTTCACCCCGCCTCCACCGCTGGCAACCCAAACGCGAAAAATTATGCCCACGATGCAGGCAGAAAAGCTCTACAAGAACATCTGGATCGATGCAACCTTCATGGGCAGGCTTCAAACGGTTTAGCTACAGGCCTTTACCAAGCAATTTATCACCCAAGCGAATGGCCCCTGATCTCGATTATTATTCCTTCAAAAGATCAGGCACACACACTACGAACTTGTTTAGATTCTATCCTTAATGACAACTACCCTAATCTGGAACTTTTGATCCTAGAAAATGGTAGTACCGAAAACGAAACATTCCAACTTTATGATAAACTTAAGCAAGATCCACGCTTCAAAATCATCAATTGGACAAAACCTTTTAGTTATGCAGCAATAAACAATCATGGTGCAAAGTTAGCAACCGGAGAACTACTCTTATTTTTAAACAACGATATTGAATCCCTCAAAAAAGAAAACCTCTATCGCTTAGCTGAACACGCACTCCGACCTGAAACAGGCGCAGTTGGGGCAGCGCTTTTTTACCCCGATAACACAATCCAACACGCAGGCGTTGTCTTAGCCATGACTGGAATCGCTGGCCATACTTTAAGACACACTCCAAAAGGAAAATTGGGTTACGGATTTCGTATGGCAACCATCAAAAATGTTAGTTGTGTAACAGGTGCATGCTTAATGATGAAACGAAAAACATTTGAAGAAGTTAACGGGTTCGATGAAAATTTAGCCATTGCATTTAACGACATCGATTTGTGCTTAAAAGTTCGAGAAAAAGGATATATGGTGGTTTGGACACCTCATGCGGAATTTACGCACTTTGAATCAAAGACACGCGGCCCCGAAGACACGCCCGAAAAAATTACCCGCTTTCAAAAAGAAATCAGTTACTTTAAATCCAAATGGAACAAACAATTGATGGCCGGAGATGAATTTTACAGCCCCAATCTTAACCCAGACTCTGAAACGCCATGCATACGCACAACAAAAATATAAAATCCATGATCCCAAATAATTATCAATCACCTGCAAACAAACCAGAAAATGCAACTCTGCCTTTTATTTCTGTAATTATTGTGAATTACAATGGTTTACGGTTTCTCGAAAACTGCCTAGCTTCCCTTAAAAAACAAAATTATCCGTCCTCAAGGTACGAAGTCATTCTGGTAGACAATGGATCAACCGATGATTCGATTTCATTCATTCGTAACAATTGGGCAGAAGTGCTGATCATCGAGGCACAAAAAAATCTTGGATTTGCAGCAGGCAACAATCTTGGATTTGATAACGCAAAGGGTGATTTCTTTGCCCTGCTAAACAATGACACAGAAGTTCCTGAAAACTGGATTACAGCACTTGTTGATACTATTATAGAGTCCAATTCCATCGGGCTGGTTACCTGTAAAATTCTTTTTCATGCTGATAGGCAAACCATCAACAGTACGGGATTGCAACTATTAAACGATGGTAGGGGAAGCGACCGGGGGTTCCGAGAAAAAGACTTGGGGCAATATGACCAGAAAGAAGATGTTTTTGGAGCTTGTGGTGCATCGATGCTTTTACGAAAAGAAATGTTAGTAGATATTGGAAATTTCGATGACCGACTTTTCATGTATTACGAAGATCTAGATCTAGCCTGGCGCGCAAAGCTAAAAAACTGGCGTTGTGTTTATACCCCTGATACTGTTGTTTACCATATACACTGCGGCAGTTCAATTGAATGGTCAGACTTTTTCACATTCCATGTTGAGAGAAATAGGGTTTTGATCAGCATCAAAAATGCACCCATTGGTATGGCGTTACGATGTTTTTCAATCGTTACATTAAAATCGTGCATCCGAATAATACAAGGCCTGCTTTTTGGGATTGTTCACAGGGGGAAACTAAAAATAGCCAAAACATATTTTAAGGTTCTTATTTCATTATTTTTCAACCTCCCCACATTTATAAAAACACGATATACCATTCAAAAAGGTAGAAAAACATCTCGCGGAGAGCTAAAAAAATGGCTGGTAAATAAAAGCAAATCAACTGAAAATCCTGCCCCAGAATTGCGCCGTTGTGCATAATCAATTGCTAAGTATCACCTAAGCCCCTAATATGACTACTGGTATTGCATGCTTATAACTCAGGGGGCTTTAATGGCTGGTGTAAATCCATATATCGAACAAGCGAAATTTGAAAAACCCAATAAGAAATACAAAATAACCTTTCTGCCCGATAACAAAACTTTCGAGGTGGATCCTTCTAAAATCCCCTACAATAGAACAGGATTACCCGGTAGCATCTTAGATATAGCCTATGCTGCAGGAGTAGATATCGACCATGCATGTGGGGGCGTTTGTGCTTGTTCAACTTGCCATGTGATTGTTAAAGAAGGTTTAAAAAGCTGCAATGAGTCAACGGATGATGAACAAGATATGCTGGACGAAGCCCGTGGTTTAACCACAGAATCACGATTAGGATGCCAATGTGTCCCTAATGGCACACAAGATTTAGTGGTTGAAATCCCCGCTTGGTCCCGAAACATGGTCAAAGAAGGTCACTAAAAAAGCGACCGATTAAAATTCATTAAGTTGATAAATCATGGGAAATATCACACTCATCGCCACAATGGCTTTTAAGATGGTGTTGTTTCTCTTGTTCTTTATCAATATGCCAACCACAATCATCACAACTCGGCGCAACCTCGTAACAAGAATTACAATACAATGGGCCGCCCAAAAGAAATTGCTCCAACCGGGATCGACTTTCTTTGTCCATATCTTCAGCTTCAACAGGGACTTCGATCTTGTTACCACAACTTACGCAAGATTGATGTTTAAATTCTTCAATTAAAGGCACAAAGTGGTCATTAACAGCCCTTGTAACAACCCCTGCTCCTTTGCATAAAGGGCAAGAAACACCTAGTTGGGCTGCTATTGCTTTACGAATAAACGCACTTTTATTGGGCAGACTATTTAAAAGGTCAGCAAGTTCTTGTTCGACTTTAAAAGCAACTACAGTTGTTTTTGCTGTCTTTTTAGACATTAGAAACCTCATAAAAATATATAACCAAATATTACATAACCCTTAGATTTTACACTATAATAACTCAAATAATAGATCAGACAACAAAATGGCAAATATTTTCAACAACCCAAATGATGCCAATATCAACTATCATTAGCCAATCCTTTTTAAACCTCCGGTTCTTGGCTCTAATAATCCCAATGCTTATTTTATGTTTTTTATCACCCTTAACTTTATCACAAGAAAAAAAAACAGTAAATGAAGTCGAAGAAACCAGCAATATAATCATCAATAAAGATTACTGGAAAATGTTTGATACTCTAAATGACAAAAATAAAAGCGTCTCATCCTCCCCACTGGCCATTATTTTTTTAAGCTTGCCCGATCATCCTTTCGATATTATCACCGTCACACACCCCTTCAGGCCAATTACGACTTATAAAGTGGAACCCATAAGCAAATTTTTTAAAATTCCAGCTCCTGATGATGTCATCCTAAGATTAAGAGTCCTCGACAAAAACTTTAGTTTCAAAGAATTAATTACCACTGGACCAACCGCAATAAAAGACATCAAGTTTTTCGAAGAAACACTTGCAGAAACAGCTCAAAAATTTATTGAAGGCCGCATTTCTTTAGACACCAATGAATTCAGTTCAAGCATTGTGTTTTTCGACCGTTTATTACTTGCAGAAGAAGTACTGGAAAAAGGATTGCGTTTGCATGATTCTGCAATTGCAACGGAAAAAAGAACAGGAGAAAACTGGGGTCATATGCGGAAAATCCTTTCTAACAAACTTCTTTCAATTCGAATTAGCAAGATACAAGCTTACACTGAAAAAAAAGACTGGGATCAGGCACTTTTTGAAATATCTAAATTGTCTTCAGGTTCACCTGATAAAGAAACTTTTCTAAAGCTCTCCTCTTACTTGGTGGATGTAATTGACGGTTCAAACCAGTCAGGGCTTATTACTTCAAAAACCAAAGAATTACTAGCTGTATTTCTTTTTCTTGAATCAAAAATTTATTCAACTGATCACGAAAAACCTTTATTAAATCTATTAATAAAAAAATCAGATATGTTTTTTAAACAAGCGGAAAATTTTCAGAATAACATGCAGATTGAGAAGGCAAAGGAGTTTTTACTTCGGGCGCTAGAATTGCAACCTAACCACATAAAAGCCAGGCAATTACTTGAAAAAATCAGCCCTCAAAAAGAAACACTAAAAGTTGGTTTACCAAAACTACCCGAATTTAATAATGAAGACTTGAATGGCAACTCTGAAATTCATGCTTCCGATTTAATTTATGAAAGTCTTTTCAGAAGAGAAACTCGCTTTGATGGAGATTCCCGCACTGTTCAATTGCTTGCATCGCCTAAAATAATTCCCTCCCGAAACGGTGTAACCTTTAATCTTACCCCCTCTAGTTTCTGGTCGGATGGAAAACCAGTAACTGCTCCAGAAATTCAAGCAAGTATGAAGAAAAACAAAAACCTTGCTTGGTTGCACTCCGATAACAACATTTTGATAAATTGGAACAATAACAACACCAATAGTTTTGAGGTAAAGTTTAAAGATGGCATTCTTGACACTTTCTCGTTTTTTGATTTCAAAATCATTCATGAAAACAACACTAATATTGGTAGCGGACCTTACCGATTTTACAATAAAGAGCTAGAACTTGGTAGAGAAAACCTCGTTTTTAAAGCCCAGCCTTTCTATTCTTTTCGAAAAGAAAACATTGGCAAACCTACTATTCCAGAAATCAGGTTTTACAAATCATTAGACCCGATCGATGAACTCATCACGGGGAAGATTGATCTTGCGGTTGATCTTAACTTTCAAGATGTAGCTAAAATTAAAAAGCTCAATAATAACCCAAGTATTATCTTCGCCCAGACGGGACCTTCCCTCCCCAATAAACGGATTTATTTTATTGCAGCAAACACCAACAAAGGAATTTTAAAATCCCCTGAAATCCGTAAAGCAATCGCCCACTCTTTGCTAAGAGCTAAAATCCTTACTGATGTTTGGATCGGTTCAGAAAAAGGAAAGGCACACCATGTATTAGAATCAATTTTTCCCAAAGATTATTCTTTTGCAAACGGAATGGATAATGCCGTTAGTGCTTGGTCACAAGATTTGGCCCGAATTCTTCAAAATCAAGCATTGGAATCTTCCCCAAAAACAGTCATGCTTCCCCTAACCCTAAAATTCCCCTCGGGTGATGCAAAGATTACACAAGCGATTAATTTACTTGCATCTCAAATCAAATCTACCCTTAAAATAGAAGTTTCCCCTGAACCGATCGATCCAAACCTTTATTTCAAAAAAATCATCGAAGATCGTGATTACGACCTTGCCTATACTTGGCATGACTTCTCGGATGAAAACTGTTCTTTATATCCCTTACTTTTTAATTATTTACACCCCCATATCGAAGGAACCTTGCAAAATCGAAAATTACAAGTCTTACTTGATACAGCAAAAACAACCATGCTTGCTTCAACCATTCCAGAAATGTTTGCTTCTAAAAAAAACATGATCTCTCTTTTTGAACAAGAACTCCCGCTTATTCCACTCTGGCAGTTAGATCGCTATTGGGCTTGGCGTAAAGAATTGCAACCTACTTTTACAGATAGTTTGCATCTGTTTCAAAATGTTTCATCCTGGAAAAAAGATCCGAATAATTAACATGTGTTTTACTATTTCAGTTACCTCCAATATGATTCTCTTGGCAAACACCTGGGCAGGTGATACGCAAGTTTCTTGGTTAACCGCAATCCCTTTTGCATGTGTTTTGCTATTGATCGCTGTTGGCCCTATGCTTTTTCATCATTTTTGGGAATCTGATAAAAACAAAGTTATCATTCTTTTTTTTCCCTCTTTGCCTGTTGTGATTTATCTTTGGTCTGTGAGCGAAGCCACAAATTTCCAAAGCCTATACGCGCTCAAACATAGCCTAGTAGATTACCTATGTTTCATGAGTTTAATCAGTTCCCTCTATGTCGTTTCAAGTGGTATTGTTTTAAAATTTAAATGGAAATCAACGCCTGTTCTTAATTCGTCACTTCTTGCATTCGGGGCATTGCTTGCAAATTTTCTTGGCACAACAGGCGCAAGCGTTCTTTTATTTAAACCATACATTCATGCCAATCGAAACCGAAACAAAAAGACTCACCTCGTTTTATTTTTTATTTTTATTGTTGGAAATATGGGCGGACTTTTAACACCTTTGGGCGATCCACCCTTATTTTTGGGCTTTCTTAATGGCATCGATTTTTTTTGGACTACCTCGCTTTGGCCCCAATGGGTGGTTGCCAATACTTATCTATTAATAACTTTTCTATTCATTGATTTTTGTTATTGGCGCAAGGATCATGGCAGTTTTACAACCAATAAAAATGCCACAGATGATGTTTTTCATTTCTTTGGTAAGCGCAATTTTATATTTCTTGCCTTGTTACTTCTCCTAGTATTACTTCAATCCCCATCTATCGGAATGCCATTGGGGGCATTGGTAGGAATGATTCTTCCAGTTAAAAATTTAACATTGCCGATTATTCCAGCAGCTCTTGCTCAGTTACTTGTGGCTGGATTGGCATTTGCAACAACGCCAAAGTTTATCAGAAAAATTAATGAATTTTCTTGGCTGCCCATTCGGGAAGTGGCCATTTTGTTTATTGGCATTTTCATTACCATGATCCCAGCATTGGAAGTATTAAGGCAACAAAGTTCAAAATTAGCACTTAATCATGCTTGGGAATATTTCTGGCTTGCGGGTGGGCTATCTTCTATTCTCGATAATGCTCCAACTTTCCTTGCTTTTACAACTCTTGCTGCGGGCAATGAAGGTATTGCATCCCTTCCTTTTTCAAAACCGATTATTCTTAGTGCGATTTGCTGTGGTTCGGTTTTTATGGGTGCCAACACTTACATAGGGAATGGGCCTAATTTTCTTATAAAAGCCATGGCCGAAAAAAATCAAATTAAGATGCCCGGATTCTTTATGTATGCCTTTTTGGCCTTTATTCTGTTTTTACCCTTATATTTAATCCTCACTTTCGTGTTTTTTTGGTAATTCTTATCGAATTTGGCAGAGTTTTAATACATTACCTTGCCTTTGCTACAGAAGGAATTAAGATTACCTTATACGGTGGGTGTAGCTCAGTTGGTTAGAGCGTCAGTCTGTGGCACTGAAGGTCGGGGGTTCAATTCCCCTCACTCACCCTTATCAAATCTGTTTTACACAAGCTTTTTTATTTCCTATCAATCAATATTTGTTTATTATCCATTGATTACCATTACCGAGGGTTATCATGTTAAGCTTCAAATTCCTTAAGCTAATTCTTCTTATTTCAATTACCTCCGTAACTGGCGGCGCAGTATTTTCTGATACCAACTGGCCTTCTTGGCGTGGCCCAAATGGAAACTCAGTCGCAGTTTCGAAATCACTTCCCACAAAGTGGTCTGATAAAGAAAATGTAGCTTGGAAAATTTCAATTGTTGGAGATGGCGCCAGTTCCCCTTGCATTTGGGGCGATTCTGTTTTTCTTACGGCCCAAGATGGTGAAAAACTATTGGCATTAAAATTCGACTTTAAAACAGGCAAAAACTTATGGTCGAAAGAATTAAGTACCGGTGAAACAATCCGTGATCCACTACGAGGAAAACCAGGTGATCAACGAAGAAGGCAAAAATTCCACAAACTCCATAATCTTGCAAGCCCCTCCCCCGTTACAGATGGAAAATCCGTAGTTTTTTTATTTGGTAATGGAGATTTAGCTTGTTCAAATTTTGAAGGGACCATCCTTTGGAAAAAGAATCTCCAAAAAGATCAGGGAGTTTTTACAATCTGGTGGGGATATGCGAACAGCCCATTAATTCATTCTAATTTAGTCATTTGCACAGTTATGCAAGATTCGCTCGAAGATCTCGAGGGCGAAAAAGCTCAAAGTTTTCTAATAGCTTATGACCTATCTTCTGGCAAAGAAGTTTGGAAAACGCCCCGTAAAACCATTGCAAAGGCTGAATCTTGCGATTCCTACACTACACCCATTTACTACAAGACTGCAAATCAAACTCAAATTATTCTTATGGGCGGAAATCAATTAGATGCTTATGACCCAAATACTGGCAAACAACTGTGGAAAAAAGAAGGCCTTAACGGGGGAAGAACAATAACCGGCCCAACCATTGATCAAAACAAGGTTTTTGCAACTCAAGGAATGCGCGGGCCATTGATAGCCTTCGATCTTGATACATCCTCTGGGGTTCCGACCAGCGAGAAACCAGTTTGGGAATACTCCAAAAACACTTCTGATTCATGCTGCCCGGTAGGCACCAATGGCCTTATTTTTATTGTTAGTGACAATGGCTTTGCTCAATGTTTAGATGCAAACAATGGCACTATTTATTGGAATGAACGACTAGGTGGCGATTTCAAATCCAGCCCACTAGCTTGTAATGGTAAGATTTACTTCATTAATTTGGAAGGGATTTGTACCATCGTAGAGGCAACTAAAACATTTACAGTAGTAGCAAAAAACAGCCTCGGGGAGGGCGTAATAGCTTCCCCTGCGGTATATCAAGATCATTTACTTATACGAACCCGAAAAAGTTTGATATGTATTGGAAATCCTTTTGCGAATTAGGGCAAAATTACGGAATGTCAAAAGAATATAACCTTAACGATTAAACACTTTTTGACACCTGTTTTACTTAATCACTAAGATAATAACTCAAAATCTATAAAGTCTTACCCTATCAAGATTGCTTTATGATGCATAATCCAATGGGTTTAATTTCAATTATCACAGATTATCAATCATGTGCAAAGAAACCAAACTTGGGCTAGCCACTGGATTATTGATGATAATAATTATGGCTATTGGATTCCGCACCAACGATCAAAAAAAAGACGATACGAACCCGGATTTGACATCTGATAAAATAGTTCGGGAAAAGAAAAAAGTAACCCAAGAATCAGAATTTCAAACTACTTCCCGTAGCCCGAAAAATGGTCCGACCTTGGAATAATTCCATAAAACCAAGGTTATAGCTTTCGATACTTAAAACGCTTAGGTTTATCAGCATCTTCACCCATGCGTTGACGCCTCTGGGCTTCATAACTTTGGTAATTACCTTCACACCAAACGACCTTTGAATCCCCTTCAAAAGCAAGAATATGCGTTGCAATTCTATCTAAAAACCAACGATCATGGCTAATAACAACGGCACAGCCACCAAAATTTAGAAGGGCCTCCTCGAGAGCTCGCAGAGTATCAACATCCAAGTCATTGGTAGGTTCATCAAGCAGCAATAAATTTCCGCCACTGCGTAAAAGCTTTGCAAGATGCACCCTGTTGCGTTCCCCGCCCGATAATTCTCCCACTCGACGCTGTTGGTCCTGCCCTTTAAAATTGAAGCGAGAAACATATCCACGGGAAGCAACCTTGGTTTTACCAAGCATGATGTAATCTGTGCCGCCTGTAATTTCTTCGAACACCGTATTTGTATCCACCAAGGTATCTCGACCTTGCTTAACATAAGCGGGTACAACGGTTTCACCAATGCGAAGACTTCCTGAGTCTGGTTTTTCTTCCCCAACAATCATGCGAAACAGCGTGGTTTTACCGGCACCGTTAGGCCCGATAATTCCAACAATCCCGCCCTTAGGTAAATTAAAATTAAGATCTTCAACCAAGATATTATCGCCATAGCCTTTGCAAACACCTTCGGCCCGAACCACAAGATCACCAAGGTGGGGGCCGGGGGGAATTTGCATGACAAGTTCATCTTCGCGCTCTTCATATTCCTGGCTGGCAAGTTTTTCATAGGCACTTAATCGGGCCTTATTTTTTGCAATTCGAGCTTTGGGCGCCATTCTTGCCCACTCAAGTTCACGGGCAAGAGCTTTTTTCCTGGCAGTCTCTTGCTTCTCTTCGCGAGCAAGCCTCGCTTCTTTTTGTTCTAACCAGGAAGAATAATTCCCTTTCCATGGAATCCCTTGGCCACGATCCAGCTCTAAAATCCATTCTGCAACATTATCTAAAAAGTAACGGTCATGGGTTACCGATACCACCGTACCAGGGTAATTCTTAAGTGTTTTTTCAAGCCATGCAACAGCTTCGGCGTCTAGATGGTTGGTTGGTTCGTCAAGCAAGAGGATATCCGGGCTTTCAAGCAATGTTTTACAAAGCGCAACTCTTCTTTTTTCTCCACCGCTTAATTGAGAAATTTTAGCATCGGGAGGAGGCAGACGCATAGCAGCCATCGCCATTTCTAGTTTACGGTCAAGATCCCAAGCATCAGCAGCATTAATGGCATCTTGAACGCGATCAAATTGGGCCTGCACTTTTTCCATTTCTTCTGGGGAAAGATCTTCGCCAAATTTCATTCCTAATTCTTCGCTTCGGATCAATAATTTTCGTACAGGCTCGACTGCTTCCTCTAAATTTCCAAGAACATCTTTAGATTCGTTAAGGCGAGGTTCTTGAGGCACATGCCCGATGGTAATATTCGGGGCGGCTCGAACAGAACCAATAAAGTCCTTATCTTGCAGTGCCATAATTTTAAGGAGAGAGCTTTTTCCTGCACCATTTGAACCAATGACCCCGATTTTGGCCCCGGGATAAAAGGAAAGCCAAATGTTTTTCAGGACTTCTTTCTTGCCATAAGCCTTAATAAGATTTTCAATCGTAAAAATATAATTGTCTGACATTTAAGCGTCCTTGATTCAAATAATAAAAACTATCAACAGCTAACAGCACCTAACTTTAACCTATAAAAGAAAATACACACAATCTATGCCATAAATTAAAATGGACTTAAATGGACTATTTTTTATTTTTAGATGTTGTGGGTGCCTTATTATCCCAAAAACGAACTCCCCCTAGAAATGCAAAACTATTGTCACCCTTTTTGACCCCCTCAGGCAGAGAATCGAGCTTTTTAATATTTCCACCGCCCAAAACAACATAATCAGCAACCATTGCATCCTTGAGCAATTGGATTACCTCGAACACATTATCTTGCCAGTGCTTTCGACTGGAACGATTTAAAGCTTTTGCACCAACATAATACTCGAAGCTTTTATTTTTCTTAAACGGCAGATGCCCAGCTTCCAGTGCTGCAACTACTCCATCCACAATTAAGGTTGTACCCAACCCGGTACCGAGCCCCAGAAACAGCATTCTCCCTCCCTCATAACAACCCAATGCCTGCATCGCAGCATCATTGATAATTCGAACTGGTTTACCAAAAGCTTTTTCAAAATCGATATTCACCCAGCCCGGCCCAAGATTAACGGGTTCGTTTTTGATTTTTCCATTAACAACCGGGCCAGGAAAGCCAATGGTCACACAATCAAAAGTCCAATCCTGCGAGTTTTCCAAAACATCTGCAACCATTTGTTTAGCAGTAATATCTAGGCCAGATGGAATTTTCCGCACTTCATCTTTATTGGAAACTTTCATTTTAATATTTGTACCACCAACATCGATTACTAAAACTTTCATAAAAATAAATCCTTTCGCTTATTGACCTTGTTCTCATAAAATCAACCTAACAATTGAGCAACTATAATACACTTTTATTTTAGCAATAATTTGATTTATTACTAAGCCCTGATTGATTATCAAACCAATACTTGTTAATCATAATAAATACTCAAAAAACATAAAAAGGAAGTAACAAATGGCCCTTGATATCAAACTAAGCCCTGAAGAAATCACTGCTTTAACCCCATGGAAGTCTTTATTCCCTAATATTGATTCCGCATTGGCTGAAGTTGCCAGACTTGAAGCCCTACTCACCCTACCAAAGGGCACAATTCACATCATCAGCGATATCCATGGAGAATACACAAAACTTCGGCATGTCATCAATAATGCATCAGGTAAACTGCGCCCATTGGTTGAAGGGTTGTTTGGCAATATTATGCCCCCCATGGAATTGAGAGAATTTCTGACCCTCATCTTTTATCCCAGAGAAATGCTTGATGCAATTAAACCAAGATTAGAAAACCCTGCCAATGAAAGAGAGTTTTGTCACAAAAACCTCAAGCACCTATTCTCAATCTTAAGAGTTCTTTCGAAACGATACGGCCTTGAAAAAATTTACAAAATATCGCCAATTGATTACCGCGACTTATTTATCGAACTTCTTCATGAACCTTCTGCAGACCGGGGCAACGAATATTACTCTGCCCTTATTGACACCATCCTTGAAAATGGCAAAGGGCCAGAATTAGTTCATCTCACTGTTCGAGCAGTCCGTAACCTTGCTATCGACGAATTAATTATCGCAGGCGACTGCTGGGATAGAGGCCAACGAGGCGACAAAGTGGTTGATTATATGATGGTTCAACCTAATGTTGCCTTCACTTGGGGGAACCATGATGCGGCATGGTTGGGCGCTTGCATTGGTAACGAAGCATTAATTGCCCATGTTATCCGTATTTCTCTCCGATACAGAAATATTCTTCAGCTTGAAGAAGGATATGGCGTACCCCTGCAACCAATTGAATATCTGGTTCGCCATGTTTATAAAGACGACCCTGCTTTATGCTTCAAACCAAAGGCTGAAGGGTTGCGAGAACCTATAATGCTTGCAAGAATGCAAAAAGCGATTGCAATCATTCAATTTAAACTTGAAGGCCAAATGCTGGTAAGAAGGCCCGAGTGGAATCTTATCCACCGCAGGTTGCTTCACACCATTAATACCAATGAAAAAACCGTCATGATTGATGGGAAAATTTGTCATCTAAAAGATGCTTCTTTTCCCACGATCGACCCTAATGACCCTTACACCCTTACCGCCGAAGAACAAACCTGCCTTGAAAAACTAAAGACCTCTTTTCTTTCCAGCGATAAACTTTTTAATCACATGCGTTACCTGCGAGACAGGGGTTCAATGTACTTAATTCGCGACAACCACCTTATTATCCATGGTTGTGTACCTGTTGATGCCAACGGGGAATTCCAATCCCTTATAATTGATGGCATACCAAGAAAAGGCAAAGAACTTTACGATGTTCTTAATGATCTTTTCTCCCGGGCAATCGAAAGCCCTACCGATTATGATCGCGATATGATGTGGTACCTCTGGTGTGGGCCAAAATCACCTCTTTTCGGGAAAGAGCGAATTGCTACTTTCGAAATTGATCTTGTTGAAGAACACGAAACTCATGCCGAAGATAAAAATGCTTTTTTCGCACTCATGCATGAGGCAGATTTCTGCGATAAAATCATGATTGAATTTGGGGTTGATCCCATTCTAGGCCTAATAGTCAACGGCCATATCCCTGTTAAAATCGATAAGGGGGAATCTCCTATCAAGAAAAGTGGTAAAGCCATTACCATTGATGGAGCTTTTTCCCGGGTTTACGGAGACCATGGCTATACCCTCATTTTAGAACCCGAGGGCACTTTCCTTGCGAAACATTATCATTTCGAATCGGTAGAAGCTGCAGTGCGAGACGGGGTCGACATCATTCCATCCATTTCCGAAATCAGACGCTGGAACCCGATTCGCAAAGTAGCTCAGACAGAAAGTGGGGAAATCATCCGTATTAGAATCAAAACACTCAAGAAACTTATTATTGCTTATAGAAAGAACCTTCTCCAGCAGGGGCGATATTCTTAAATGCAAACTGAAACACCAAGGCCAACCTTATTTGAAATCAACACAAGAGTTTATTTAAATGAACTAGGCAAAAACCTTAATAAACAAGCATCCCTAGAGGATATACCTGACTCCTTACTCCTCGATCTTTCAAATAAAGGATTTGATTTTGTCTGGTTCCTTGGTGTCTGGCAAATCGGAACAGCAGGAAAAAATGTTTCAAGGTCGACCGAAGCTTGGCAGCAAAGCTTTCTTAATTGCCTCCCTGATTTAAATCAGAAAGATATCACAGGCTCCCCCTTTGCAGTTCAATCATATGAAGTTGATTCAATCCTAGGTGGGCCCGCAGCATTGGAAAGATTACGCAAGCGAATGCAGGGGTTTAGCCTTAAGTTATGCTTAGATTTTGTGCCCAATCATACCGCTATAGATAATCACTGGGTTGAAACTAATCCAGATTTTTACATGCAAGGTACAGAGGCAGACCTTCACGCTCAGCCTGAAAATTACATTAAACTAAAATCAACAAAGGGCGAGCAAATATTTGCCTATGGAAGAGACCCATATTTTTCTGGTTGGCCCGACACTCTTCAACTCAACTACTTTAATGCTAAATTCCAAACAGAAATGAAAACTGTTTTAAACAAGATTGCATCCCAATGCGATGCACTACGCTGCGACATGGCAATGCTAGTTATTTCACATGTTTTTAAAAAAACTTGGGGTACTCGTACAACACTTGGAAACAAATACCTTTCTAAAAGCGATTTTTGGCCCATTTCAATCAAAGAAGTTAAATCGTCAAATCCCGATTTCAAATTTATTGCAGAAGCATATTGGGATTTAGAGTGGGAACTTCAACAACAAGGATTTGATTACACTTACGACAAACGATTATACGACAGGTTGGCTCATGAAAACGCTGGGGTAGTAAATTCTCATTTGCAAGCTGATTGGGAATATAGTCGGAAAATGGTCCGCTTCCTTGAAAACCATGATGAAAAAAGAGCCGCTGAAGTATTCTTTATAGAAAAACAATGTGCCGCTGCTGTTATCACTTTCTTCGCACCGGGTTTACTATTTTTTCACGAAGGCCAGTTTGAAGGATGGAAAAAGCAGGCTTCGGTTCACCTTAATAGGCGCCCCGTCGAAGCAACCACCGTTTCGCTTGTAAACTTTTATTCCACACTGCTTAATGCTCTGAAAAAACCAGCCCTCAAAACCAGTTCATTCCAAATACTTTATGCCAGACAAGCTTACGAAAATGATGTATCTTTCAAACAGTTTGTTTGCGAACTTCGGACCAGCAAAAATGAAAAAGCAAACCTCATAGTTGTAAATTATGGGCCTTCTCAGGCACAATGCTTTCTTCCCCTTCCTTTGCCAGAATTAAACAACATAATCGTCACGCTCAATGACCAATTAGGGCCACATAATTACCAACGCGAAGGCAGCAAGCTAATCAGTGAAGGGCTCTATTTAAACATGCCACCGTGGGGCTATCACCTATTTGAGATTTCTATTTAACAATACAAAAAGTTGAAAACATAATGAAAACTTATTTGGTGCAACCTGGATCTGGCATCGAAAACATGCAGTTATCAGACACCCCAAAACCACCTCTGCAACCAGGCAAAATTTTACTAAAAATGCTGGCTTGGTCTTTGAATTATCGCGATCTACTCGTAGCAGGCGGGCAATACGGGCTCGGGCTTCCCTCTCCGTTGATTCCAATATCCGATGGCGTAGGCGAGATTATTGAATGCAACACGGAACTAAATGGGTTTAAAATCGGCCAGCGTGTGGCCCTCTCTTTTTTCCCTGACTGGAATGATGGTTTAATAACTGCAACAAAAACAAAAAAATCGCTAGGTGGTTCAGCACAAGGGTTACTTGCGGAATTTGTTACTTGCGCACCTCCCGAAATAGTAAGCGTTCCTCAATTTTTAACAAATGAAGAAGCTGCAACTTTACCTTGCGCCGCCTTAACAGCGTGGAATGCATTATTTGAAACAACATCGAACCTTCCAGAGAAAAAAATCCTTACCATTGGCAGCGGAGGAGTTTCGATTTTCGCCCTTCAATTCGCTAAAGCTGCAGGCTACAAAGTCATTGCTATTTCTCGAACCATTCAGAATATCAACCGATTAAAAGATCTCGGTTTAAATGAGGGATTTGAGTCAAACAACAATCCAAAGTGGGGGGATACAATTCGTAAATCGGCATTTGGTGAAGTGGATCACGCTATCGAACTTGGGGGCGCAAGCACCCTTCCTCAGACAATAAAAGCCACTAGGGTTGGTGGTGAAATTAGCCTTATCGGGGTCTTGGGTGGAAATGAATCAGAGTTTAATCCTCTCCCGATCATTATGAAATCGATCCGATTACAGGGGATTTTTGTTGGGTCAATTTCCATGTTCAACAAAATGAATCTGGCAATCGAAAAAAATAAAATCAAACCTGTTATTGACAAGGTTTTTAAATTTGAAAACGCACATAATGCTTTTGCACACATGGCAAAAGGGAATCATTTCGGGAAGATTTGCATCAGTATTTAAAATGCAAAACATCTTGCAAATTACTAATTTCATAAGCAAAAGATTTAACAAGTATAATAAACAACTCTGGGTCGCACATCTGGTCACCCCCAAAACCAACCTGACCAAAATACTATTTAATCATATCGGCCACTGGCTTCGATTGGCCAAATTTCAACAACCTTGCCCTTGCGTGATGCAACTACATTTCGGTGAAGATTCATCGTCGCACAACAATGAGCGGTAACCACTTCCCGTTTGTCTCCTATGTCAGGCAATTGCGAATTACATTCAACCAGGGCATGTTCCTCCGCTAATTTGAAAATCTTTTCGCCCGGCTTTCCTTTGATAACTGGCATTCCGAAATCTTTCGAAATCGCCTTGCTACCCGCATCAAGAACATAAAACCCAGTGCGTCTACTAATAACTGTTGAAAGCACAGTAAGCGAAGGTTGAAACTCTGGGCGAACTTCATGATAAATAGAATCCATTAGCAAAAATGATCCGGGTTGAATTTCATCAATGCCCTCAATCTGAACTGCATACTCCCAAGTACCTGTTCCCGCGGTCGTAACCAAGGGAACTTCAATGCCCTCTTTTTCAATCAATCTTCTGGTATCTACCAAAGATGCGAGCCCTTCAAAAGCCTTCTTTGTTTTTTCTATTCGATCAAGCATAAGTTGGAGATGGCCGTCGTACCCTTGAAGTCCAGAGAACTTAATATTTTTAGAAGCAATGATTTTTTTCACGAGGCCTAAAGTAGGATTTCCAGGAAATGTTCCGCACCGGTTCATTCCAATATCAACTTCTACAAGCACATCGAACGAAGTATTAAATTTTTGAGCAAAATTGCTTAGGGCCAGAAGATGCTCTTCACAATCGATGCAAACTGTAACTTTGGCCTTTGTCTTCAAAGAATCAATACGGGCGATTTTAAGATCCCCGACAATTTGATTTGCAACAATGATATTTTTCACCCCAACATCGGCCAAAACTTCAGCTTCATTAAGCTTAGCGCCCAGAAAAGAGGTATGCCCTTTGCTCATAAGATATTTCACCAAGCTACCACATTTAAGCGATTTAAAATGGATACGAAGGTTTTTCCCATTTAACCCATTTGTCATGGTTGCTAGATTTTTATCTAAAATATCTAGGTCGATAATTAATTGCGGTGAATCCAAATCAAACACCGAAGCACCTTGGCTCCCACTCATTACATACCCCCTATTTTAAAACCATTATCAAAGACCACCTATCAAACATCTTAATCCATTTAAATTTTAAGGCGTAACTATAAAAACTGCTCTTGACGGAAACCATCTTATTGTGAAATAGCCTTATCTTATAGGCGATAATCATTAATTTACAGGTTTTAATTCAAATTTTATGGGAATGATTGTTTCGAATAAAACTGATTTAGTAAAAAAAAGCCAAAGAAAGTGGCGCAACTCTTGGCAAATACCGTTATTTGTCTTGAGCTTGATTGCGTTAGGAATGGCAAATTTCCATAAAGCATCATCTAAAAATAAAACAAGTGATAAGAATAGCCTTCTATTTGAAAAGGTAAACGCATTCGTAAAAGCATCAGATTTTAATGCGGCACAATCTGCCTGTAGGGAAATCATTGAAAAAGCATCATCTAATTTATTATTACAAAACCAGGCTAAAATATATTTCGCTGAGATTTCACTTTTAAAAGATGAAAACGAAACAGTTGTTATTGACTGGGATGAAGCGTTAAAAACATTAAAAAGCATCAACCAAGAAAATCTTTTAGAAGAAGAGAAACAGAAGTACACATTCTTATTTGCCAAGGCTTGTATTTTATTGAAAGTGGAATTAAAAGAAGCAATTGAACTCTTAGAGAAAGCCAATCTTGAACCTGGCAGAGATCCAGAATGCTTAAATTTACTATCATTTGGATACATGCGATCGGTAGATCCGGATTTTACAAAAGCACTCAAAGCAAATGAAGAGTTCCGAAACATACCACTTCTTTCTGAAGAAAAAAGAATTCCCGCGCAAATATTAGGCGGGGAATTACTGATGAAATTGCAAAGGCCAGATGAAGCAAGAAAAGTACTTCAAAACATCAATTCGGGCAGAAACCTAGGCTTAGAGATTAAGGCAAGACAATTACTTGCACGCAGTTACATGGAAGAAGGCCTTTGGTTGGAAGCGGTTAACATCTGGAAACAAATATTGGATTCCCCCAAAGAAGTATTAGGCGATGCTGGTAAGCCGTTGTATTTTATAGGCGTATGTTTAAAAAAGATCGACCTCGTAAAAGAAGCGGAAAAGGCCTGGGTTGAATGCGAAGGAAAAAGTCAGGCAGATGAACGCTACGCAGCTTCATTTCAATTGGCACAAATTCATTTAGATAACAAAAGTTTTCCCCAGTTAGCAAATAGCCTTGAACTGTTGGTAAGAAATTGCAAATCACAGGAAGAATGGAAGAATAATTACTTCAACACAAAACAGGTTCAAAGCATATTCAAAAAAGCCCAGTTGGAATCTGTTCAGCTTTCAAATTTCGAATTAGCATTAAAAATCAATGATTCACTTCAGAAAATATTCCCTCCCTATACCGCACAAAGTTTCAGGGCGGATGTTTTAAATTCATGGGCAGAATCAAAACTTAAAGAATCCTCCGAAATTACTGATAGCTCACAGATAAAAACATTGAAAGAAGCCAGCACTATCCTTTTTGTGGATGCTGCAAACTTAAATGTAAAATCATCGTTACAGGCAGAAAACGCTTCAAGCTATTCCGAGGAATTATGGAAGGCGATTGGTAGATACCGCAAAGGTAAAGATTTGCCAAAAGCACAGGAAAGCCTATTGGCGTTCATAAATTCGGCAGGCACAGATACTCGATTAGGAAACGCCCTTTATCAATTAGGTGATGTGCAAAAAGAATCAGGAAGTATCGATGATGCAAAAATTTCTTATCTGACCTCATTAAAATACAGGGGGCCTCATACATATAGTGCCAGGTACCAACTCGCACTAATCCACATCGAAAAAAACGAACTGGATCAAGCAGAAGAAACTTTGGAACAAAATCTTCAACTTCTTCGTTTTGACCCAGATAGTGATGCCCAAGAAAAATCATTGTTCGCAATCGGTTCTATATTTTTCCAACGAAAAAATTATCGTATGGTGGTTAGGCGTTATGAGGAAGCCTTGGAACGATTTGGTAAAAATAATCAGGCAGTAAGGGCGAGACTGCAATTAGGCGAGGCATATCGCCAGCTCGCCAATCAAGAACAACAAAACTTCATCCTTGGAGAAAAAACGACGGATGAAACCAAGATGCATTACCAAGCCGAACACCGGAAATGGTTGCAAAAATCTGCTGAAACCTATCAAGACTTAGAACAACTTGCGGACTCCCCACTTGGAATCACCCAACTTTCCGAAGAGGAACGCCTACTCATCCCATTACTTGCTGCAGAATGCAAATTCAACATGGGCCAATACGAAGCCGCAATGCTAATTTACACCAGATTAGCAGCCAAAACTCGGGGTAAAAAAGAAATGCTTCATGCCTTGGGTGGTATGGTTCGATGCCATTCAGCTTTAGGCCAATTCGACTTGGTTGCCCAAAGGTTGGTAGAACTGAAATCCCAATTAAACAGCATGGACGACTCGGTTCGCAAGGAATGGGAACCATGGCTGGCTATAGCAAGCAAACCAATTCAAAAATAGCTCTTCAAAATATTCTTCAACCCTTCCTTTCTTTTATTCATAAAATACTCTCAGTAGAATATACTAAGGGAAACCTTGGATTCTTACTCCTTGTTTTGATCAGGTAACCATTATTTAACCTTGCCGGAGATTCTGTCATGGCACCAAAGAACAACAAAACCAGTTTAACTACAACGGAAGGTATTGGAAGAGCGCCCAACAGGGCTATGCTTCGCGCTGTCGGGTTTCACGATGACGACTTTGATAGGGCCATGATTGGTGTGGCTTCCCTTTTTAGTGATATTACTCCTTGCAATTCACACCTCGACAGGCTTGCACGAAAAGGCTGCGAAGGCATTCGCACGGGTGGTGGCGTGCCACAAATTTACGGCGCACCCACTGCTTCTGATGGCATCATGATGGGCCACCAAGGCATGCGTTACAGCCTAGTTTCACGCGAGGTCATTGCTGATAGCCTCGAAGTTGTCAGTGCTGGTATGAATCATGACGGCCTTATTGCGGTTGGTGGTTGCGACAAAAATATGCCCGGATGTGTAATGGCAATGGCTAGGTTAAACATCCCAAGTATTTTCATATATGGTGGAAGCATCCTGCCAGGTATTGGGCCTGCTGGTGAAGATATTGATATTGTTTCTATTTTTGAAGCAGTAGGCAAGAACCAGGCTGGAACGCTAGATAAAAAAGGCGTCCATAAAATAGAATGCGAAGCTTGTCCAGGCGCAGGTTCGTGTGGCGGGATGTACACCGCCAACACCATGAGTTCTGCGATCGAAGCAATGGGCCTTTCGCTTCCTTATGGTGCAAGCAATCCTGCAGTTAGTGCGGCCAAAGAAAGAGAAGCCTTTTTAGCAGGCAAGCAAGTAGTCCAACTGGTAAAAGACAACATTCGTCCAAGAGATATAATCAATCGTAAATCGCTTGAAAATGCTTACACTTTTGTTTTGGCATTAGGTGGCAGCACCAATGCACTTTTACATTTGATGGCAATTGCAAAAGAAGCACAGGTGGAGTGGACACTTGCAGATTTCGATCGAATCGGGGCAAAAGTCCCCCACCTTGCAGATTTAAAACCAGGTGGCAGATATGTTATGTATGATCTTCACAAAGTTGGGGGAACTCCTCCAGTCCTTAAAGCGTTGCTAGATGCAGGATTTCTTCATGGCGATTGCATCACTTGCACAGGAAAAACCCTTGCGGAGAATCTTAAGGATATCGATAGCATTTACAAAAACCCCAAGCAGGATGTGATCAGGCCTTTGAATAACCCCCTGCATGCTTCAGGGCATATCGTTGTGCTACACGGTAATCTTGCACCCGATGGCGCTGTTGCCAAGATTGCAGGTTTAAAAAGCAGCAAAATCACTGGGCCTGCAAAGGTGTTTGATGGTGAAGAAGCTTGTTTTCATGCAATTCAAGAAAGAGCGATCAAGGCGGGTGATGTTGTAGTGATCCGCGGTGAAGGCCCCGTAGGGGGACCAGGCATGCGCGAAATGCTTTCCGTCACTGCTGCGTTGGTTGGCCAAGGGCTTGGCGATAGCATTGGTCTTATCACCGATGGCCGTTTTTCAGGCGGAACTCACGGTTTGGTTGTGGGACATGTTTCTCCCGAGGCTTGGGTGGGTGGGCCAATTGCTTTAATCAACACGGGCGAAATCATCACCATTGATGCCGAAGCTAAGATGTTGAAAGTTCACTTGGACGATGCTGAGTTACAAAAAAGGAAAGCGGCATGGAAAACTCCCGCACCTAGAGAAAAAGCAGGCGTGCTAGCTAAATATGCGAAATGCGTAAAATCTGCTTCTGAAGGTGCCGTTACCTATTAATCAAGTAATGATCGGTCCATAAAAGCTAGTTATAACGATTAAATCGACCCGGAAATATAGGCACTTTGCCCTTTCCGGGTCTTTTTGTTTTATATCTTTCATCACTTTTGCGAAGATTCATCCTCCTACTTTTCCTAAGGGATGATTCAATGGAACTTTCTTCTCTCATTATTGCTCTAAATCTTATCAGTGCAAATCCGGATTTTGTGGAGGGTATTGCAACAAGGCCTACCCCTGCTATTCTTTTTGCTGATCCACCCGCACCAGAAAAAATGATTTTCTATCCTAAAGAGAGTGCTTACAACCATTGGCAATATCTTGCAGTCGACAGGTTAGGAAACTTCAGGCCCCGAGTCGTGTACTCACCCAATGGTTCTTATTATCTTCACAATGGCATGTCTTACCCATTCACTGATTCTCGGACCGGGAATTTCTCCCCAACTCAACTGGAATTCAAATCTTTTTATCCACCTTACTCGGAAGTAACAGAAGTTATTAAAGAAGAAGTAATAATCGAAGAAAAAAAATAACGGCGTCCAACCCTCCGAGGTTATGCCTCATTTTTTGGATGCCGCATTGAATTAGTTAAACGATTAGCGGAAGAAACCCATCCAGAAGCTAAAGAGTTGAGTTCGGTCTGTATCCGCCTTTACGATAGGGAAACCAAAATCCAAGGCAATCGGTGTTGGCCCCAACATTGGAACTACAAACCTTAAACCCGCACCAGCAGAAACTCTATAATCATTTATTTTGTTAATATTTGAATCAACTGTACCGGTATCAATAAACCCGACCATGAATATCTGATCATTAGCCTTAAGGGGAACCTGATATTCCATAGAGTTAAGGAACATGAAGTCACCGCCAACCATATAACCATTGGTACTTGGGCTAACCCCTCTAAACTGGAAACCGCGCATCGATCTAAAACCACCTGCAAAGTATCGTTCATAAACAGGGGTTTGATCACCTGCCCAAGAAAACTGGGAACGAAGCGCCATTACATGCCGACCGCTACCATCAGCACGCTGATACATGGTAATGAACTTATTCATTTCCACGGAAACTAAGGGGAAGTTATAAGCACCAAAAGCTTGCTCAAACGATAAATCAAGGATGCTACCCTCGGTAGCCCTCAAATAAGAATCTCTGGAATCTCTAGTAACATTTCCTCGTAAACCAAGCAAGAAGTTCTGTCCCTGAACCGAAGTGTAATCCGAAGGGGCACCAGCAGGAATATTATAAACACCAACATCTTCAATTCTCAAACTAGCGTTTGCATTCCAGTACTGGTTCAATTTTCTGCCCAGAGTAAACCTGCCCCCTGCACGGGTTTCGTCATATTCTGTGAATCTGCGTGTGTAATAATATCCGCTTGCGCCAAAACTAAACAAAGAATCGAACAAGAATGGTTCGCGGAAACTGGCAGTGTAGCGTTGCAACTGGGTACCAGGCACAGCTTCCAATCGGAATTCCTGCCCCGCACCTCTAAACGCCCCACCACTCATCAAATCATCCAAACTTGTAGGGATTCTTGTAATATCAAAATTTCGCTCATTAAGAACGATGCTACCATTCATACCAGCATCCGAGTTAACGCCCACGCCGAAGAGAAGGCTACCGGTGCTGGCTTCCTGAACCGTTACCAGCAAATCTTTGAATTCAGATTCAAGATCAGGATCTAAAACAGTGACAGTAGGACGCACTGCGCCATCAGGCGAAGCTTCAAAAATATTCAATCTTGAAAGGTTTTTCTCTGCCAATCTTAAATCAGGATAAGTCAGAACCTGACCCGGGAACAAAGGAACCTGCCTAAGAATTACATTTTGCTTTGTTCGTTCATTACCCACCACAAAAACTTGGCCAACTCTGGCCGGTGGCCTTTCAAATGCTTCATATTGAATTCTTACCAAGCCTGGAACATCTGGAGAAAACACAGGAACGGGGTTTAGGCGCATTTCCCGCCCAGAATAACCCACATAATCTTCCATCAACTTCTTATCTTCGTTGATTTTACTCTCGTTGAAGTATTCGCCACCTTTAATTTTGCTCAATTGTTCAATTTGCTCTGCAGGCATCGATTTAAGGTTTACAACCTGCGGAGTCCCCTGAACCTGATAACGAATCCCTTCTTTCACATGAAAAACAATGTCTACTTCTTTGCCATCTGGTGTCCAAACCAATTCTCTCGAAACATGCACATCCAAAAATCCAAACGATTTATAATATTCTTCAAGTTTAACTGCATCCGCATCCGCCATCGCACTGTTATAAGTACCGCCAAACAATCCCATGAACTTCTTGGTAGTTTGAACATGGGTCGCAAGCACCGCACCTCTCACAAATTCTTGGCCTTTAAATTCGACGGACCGAACTTTGACTAGCGGGCCTTCTGTAATATTAAATATCACTTCTTTATCAGCAGAATCGCCACCTTTAAGCAAATCGCAACTTGCAAACGGCCGGCCTTGCTCGTTATATCTTCGAACAATTGCCTGGCAGGCAAGTTTATTGGTAACAGGGCTCAAAGGTTTCCCTTTGGAAACCAAACTTAACTGACTAAGTTCTTCTTCTTTAAGGTGCTTGGCACCAAGATAAGTAACTTCTTGCACGACGCTGGGGAATTCTTTCACCAAGAAAAATATGTTAACTTTACCATCAGGAAGGCTTTCAATTCTTGGATCGATATGGGCGAACTGTTTGGTCGCCATTAATTTGCGTACATCATCTTGAATTATATTTGGTTGATATTCCTTACCCGGCTTGGTGGCTAATTGAGAAGTAATTGCCTGAGTTGCAACAACCCGGTTACCTTGAACAATCACATCTGCAATCATCAACTTGCCTGAAGTGGCAGGTTGTTGCGCCAGAAGATTGCTTAGGAATAAGCAAATGAACACCGCTGCAAAGAGCGGATGAATAAGACTCAATTTATTTCTATATCGTACCAGCATGAACAAACCCTTGAATGGGTATAGGGTATTTCGCAAGTCGGGGGTTCAATAAGGTAACTTGTGTGAAGTGTCAATATGAATTGAAGAAACTCTATCGGCCAAAGATGTTTTCAGCTTTAGGAATAGTTCAAAAAATCTGATTTTTGAAATTATTTACAAAGGAAGGCACATTAATAGCCTTTATCTCATAAAAATGAAGATAGCGATCTTTTGAAATATAGGATTGTTTCGACAACTTACACAATTTGAATGGGTTTAAAGATGAACAATCACACTTGCCTTATTACCGGCGCTGGCGGTTTGGTTGGCAGCAGCCTTGCAGAAGCTTGCGTTACAAGAGGTTTCAAAGTTAAAGCTTTGATTCGTTCGGGGTCGGATGGTTCTTTTCTGGAAAAACTCGGGGTTGAGGTAGTTCGGGGGGATTTACAAGATAAAACCCTTCCCAAAGAGGCAACCCAAGGAGTGGATACGGTATTTCATTGTGCAGCAAAAGTTGGAGACTGGGGCCCTGTAGATTCTTACAGGCAGGTTAATGTCGAAGGCCTTCGAAAACTTCTAGATTCTCTTGAACCAACCCAGCTTTACAAGTTCATCCATTTCAGCAGCCTAGGGGTTTACGAAGCTAGGCACCACCATCAAACCGATGAATCCACCCCTCCGCCAGATCAGCACTTCGATGGCTATACCCAATCGAAGGTAGAATCTGAAAAACTAGCGCTGCAATATCACAAAGAAAAAGCTTACCCAATCGTGGTGTTAAGACCTGGGTTTATTTATGGCCCAAGAGACCGAACTGTTTTGCCTAGGCTTATGGAAAAGCTTAAAACTAAAGAAGTGAAATACATAGGCAGCAGTGGTTATGCCATGAATACTATTTTCGTCGGCAACTTGGTACAAGCTGCGCTTCTGGCACTTGATAACCCCAACGCAGTGGGCCAAGTTTTTAATCTCACCGATGGCGAGAAAGTAAGTAAGAAACGATTTATCACAACCATTGCCAAAGGTATGAATCTACCCACACCCTTTTTCATCCCTGTTCCACTTTGGCTTGCTAAATTCATTGCAAGTACGATGGAAAAGAAAGCGCTGAAGAGTGGTGCCCTAAATGCTCCAAAAGTCACCCGGGCCAATATCAAATTTCTAGGCCTAAACCTTGATTTCAGTATTGAAAAAGCAAAACGAATCCTTGGTTATAGCCCATCCAAGAGTTTTGACGAGGGAATGGCTGAAACACTTAACTGGTACAAGAACAAATCCTGAAAATCATTTCAGAATACTCTTTGCGATGATTAGTAATAAAGTTAAATTAACACCATTAGATTTTAAAGGAGCGTGCATGAGCCTTCAAGGAAAGAAAATACTTGTTCTTCTAGAACAGCAATATCAGGAAATGGAAGTATGGTACCCCTACTACAGGCTTAAAGAAGCAGGGGCAGAGGTTGTTATGGTTGGCCCAGAAGCTAATCACTCTTACCCCAGCAAACTAGGTTACCCTGCAAAAAGTGAAGTTGCTGCACGAGATATCAATCCTTCTGATTATGATGGAGTGATAATCCCCGGTGGCTTTGCTCCCGATTTTATCCGCAGGTCTGAAGCCATGATCAAGTTGGTAAGCGTGATGGCAGAGCAAGGTAAAATGATCGCTGCTATCTGCCACGGCCCATGGGTTTTATGCTCTACCCAAGCCTTAAAAGGCAAGAAAGCCACTTGTTTCTTTGCCATTAAAGATGATGTGATCAACGCAGGGGCAGATTATGTCGATGCTCCCGTAATTCGGGATGGTAATCTAGTTACCAGCAGAAAACCCGATGATCTACCTGTTTTTATGACTACGATTTTTGAGGTGTTGGCTAGCGCCAAGAACTCAAAAGCCAGCACCAAGTAAACTTTGATTATTTGCACCATTATTTCTTATGAAAGGATAGTTTCATGTCATCACATTTTTATGCACCTGTAAAAGAAGACAAATTCGCTTTTGGCATTTGGTGCCTTCAAAACCGGGGTCGAGATCCGTTTGGCGACCAAACTCGCCCCGAGATTTCGGCTTTAGATTGTATCAAAGGCCTTGCGGATCGAAATTGCTACGGATTCGAATTCCATGACAATGACATCATTCCTTTTGGATCTTCTGCTGCCCAGAGCGATTCTATTGTCGCGGGCATTAAAAAATGCATGGCTGACAACGACATCAAAGCAACCATGGCAACTACCAACAACTTCTATCATCCCATTTTTAAGGATGGCGCTTTCACCAGTACCGATCCAGCAGTAAGGCTTTTCGCAACCCAGAAAGTCATGCGTTGCATCGATATTGCAAACGAACTGGGCTCCGAAATTTTTGTTTTCTGGGGTGGTCGTGAAGGCGTCGAAGTTGATGCCAGCAAAGATCCCATCGAGGCATTCAAATGGTTCAGAGAATCATTAAACTTCCTTTGCAATTATGTTCGAAGCCAAGGATATAAGATCAAATTCAGCCTTGAACCAAAACCAAATGAACCCCGTGGCGATTTATATTTGCCTACGGTGGGTAGTGTTCTTGCGTTCATAAACACGCTAGATCACCCTGATATGTGTGGTATAAATCCAGAAACAGCCCATATCAAGATGGCGGGGCTTAATCCTTACCATGAATTTGCCCAAGCATTGGATGCGGGCAAGCTTTTGGATGTTCATTTAAATGGACAAAAGCCTTTACGCTTTGATCAAGACCTAACTTTTGGAAGTGATGATCTTAAAGAAGCATTTTTCACCACGAAACTTCTCATCGATCACAAGTACGCTGGGACAATCGGCTTTGATTGTCATCCTTACCGAACTGAATCCAATCCTTGGGATTTTGTAGACAGAAACCTACGCACCTACAAAATCATGCAAGAAAAAGTCAAACAGTTCAACGAAAACAAAGAAATCCAAAGCATACTCAAAGAAGTTCATGGGGCATCCAAAAACTTACTAGGTTCTATTTCAAAGTTCACTCCTGAAGCAGCAACTAAGCTTAAAGAAATGAATTTCGATGCTAACGCCCTTGCTTCTAGAAAACTGCCTTACGAGAAACTCGATCAGTTATTGACCGAACTTATTTTGGGTGTCCTTTAACTAAATAGCATCTGAAAGAAGGCGTGATATGGCTCCGATTCATTCTCCTGGTTTTCTGGCTATCGCACACGATGCCAAAAAAAACGTCAAAGAAACTTCGGTAATTGATGTCAAATCACGCCTCGACAAAGGCGAAAAAATACTTCTCATCGATGTTCGAGAAGAAAGCGAATTCGCCACGGATCATATCCTTGGTGCTATTCACATCAGCAAAGGCGTGATCGAAAGAGACATCGAATTAGCGGTTCCCGACCTCTCAACCGAAATCATCCTTTATTGTGGTGGTGGCTTTCGCTCTGCACTTTCCGCAGAAAACTTGATTAGAATGGGTTACAGCAATGTAATATCCATGGATGGTGGAATCCGAGTTTGGCGAGAAAACGGATTCCCTCTGACATCCCATTAAAAAGCATTAAAAATGACTACTATCGCGTATTTGGTTGCATCTTTATTTCGAAATTTTGCGGATCTTTTCGTACTGTCTTTTATAATTTCAGCTTCGAAAGCAAATTACCACGGGCTAGATTCGGTTGGTGTTTTAATATTTCATCTAGCGATAGGATTTGCATTCGCTGGGCTTATTATTTCTCTTCGCAAAAGCCGCAGCGATATAATTCTTGCCTCCTTTGGGTCTTTACTTGCGCTTGGATTCTTGAGCATACCCTTGTTTACAGGTTTTTTTCCTGACCCAATCTTTCTAGGTTTCGCCCTTGGGGTTGGGCGAACCTTCTGGAATAATTCAATCCTTCTTGCCACCAACCAAAACAAAACCGTTGCTCGAAGCATCGATAATGCGGTGATGCTTTTAATCACATTAATACTACCCGCAAGCATTTTCACAAGCATTCAATTCTTACCAACCCCAGATCAATCCATTTTTCCTTTGTTTTCGACCTTATGTATTGCGCAAGCGATTGGTTTATTTTGTACCATTGCGTTTTACTTCCTTTGCACACACCAACCGCCTGCACCCCTGCCAGAAAACGCCAAGATTTACCAATCAACTTGGAGAGATGATCTTATCCCGTTGATCGCACGAAGCATGGTCTTAGGCATCATCTTCGGGCTGTTTTATTTATTGCTAATTGAATTCAATGGCTTTGCTTTCTTACAAGGTCTTCCAGATTCAAACCTTCTTGCAGTCATCTCTATCAGTAGTTTTGCAGGAATTTTGTTTTTTTACATTATCAATCACCCGCTCAGAACCATTGGTTCCGCACCTTGGGGCATGTTCTTATCAGGTGCAAGTTTGATATTTTTTGCATTCTACCCTGCAAACATCCTTCCTCTTACAATTCTGGTAAGCCTAGGGCTTGCAAATGTTATGGCATGTTGCAGGCGGGCGTGTCGGCCCGAAGACTTACTTTCAACAACTCAAGCAATGTTATTGTTCAATTTCGCACCTTGGCTTTTTGCAATTGGTTTTGGATGGCTGTTTTATCAACTAAATCTAACCCCTATGCAGGCAGGAATTTTGCTGGTTGTTGCAGGCCTAATTCTTGCCTGGGTGACTCTTCGGGCGGTCTTAGAACAACTCCTTTCTATTGGTTTAATCCTTCCTTACAAAATTACAACTCATGGCCCTGGTATCGAACAAATGCCTTACCGCGGCCCAGTTATCATAATTGCAAACCATTCTGCATACCTTGATCCTTTTTTACTTGGAAAAGTTGTAACACGCAGAATCATTCCCATGATGACCAGTGTTTTTTATGACTTGCCTGTAGTCAACTGGTTGATGTCAAAAGTGGTTAAAGCAATCCGAGTGGAAGCCGCTACCTTTCGAAGGGAAGCACCGGAGTTAAAAGATGCAATCGAGGCGCTAAAACGCGGAGAATCGCTGTTGATATTCCCCGAAGCCCGACTTCGCAAAAAAGAGGATCAACTTCTATTTCCCTTTGGCCAAGGAATCTGGCACATACTTAATCAGCTTCCAGAAACTCCAATTGTTCCAATTTGGGTGGAAGGTGCATGGGGAAGTTATGCCTCTTATTACAAAGGCCCCCCTTTCGCAAACAAGAAAATGGATTTCCTCAGAGAAATCAAGATGGTAGCTGGTGAAGTAAAAATCATTCCAAAGGAATTACTTGCAGAACACAGGTTGACCCGAAAATATCTGCAAGAAGCAGTATTGGCAAATCGAACAATCATCGGGCTTCAAAACAATGAATCCGAAGCAAACGAAGATTTATCCAAGCTGGATTAATATTATCAAACCCAACACTTTAAAAAATTAATTTGTGCCGATCTTTAGTTGATCCTTGCTGAGTATGGAAAAATACAATCCATGCTCGCCTTCGCCGTTATTGATCTTTATCAAAATGGGATTACTACCCTTTTTAAGCTTTACTGCAACAGAATTTCTTGCAGGCTGAGCGGCAAAATGATTCTTGTCTTTAAACACTTCAGCATTATTTACCCAAACTTTAACGCAATCATCCGCACCAATAAGAATGGTAGCTTCCTGATCAATGGGCGAATCGATCACTTGATAAAGGTAAGAGATAATGCCATTGTTTTCAGGGGAAAAATGCAAGGCGAGATTTAAATAACCATTGAAAGATGCACGAACTTTAGACCAACCAACGGGGCCCGATCTACCTTTCAACTTCTTTTCCAATTCGACCTTGGTTTCAGGTTCACCTATTTTTTCAAAGTTTTCATCCGTAGCACCATTTTCGAAAGGCCCGATAATATGAAACCAATCTGGAGAAAAAGAAGCTGTCTGAAGTGTTGCAAGATAATCTACCAAGTCGACCAAATCCTGCTCACTCATACTGTTGATTAAATCGGAGGGCATAAGCGAATTAGGGCCTTTAGCCTTGGATTCAACATCTTTCCGATCGATTTTATAATCCTTTCCGTTACCATCGCGAATAACGATCAATTCGGGCGATTCTTCAACAATCAAACCAGTAAGAACCTGCCCTTTTTTCGTTTCAATTATCCATGTGAGGTATTGATCAGCAATCGCTTTATTAGGATTGATAAGGGATTCATAAAGGTTTTCCTTAGTACCTTTTTTGCCAATCATTGAGAGATCAGGGCCAATAGCACCGCCACTGCCCTGCACAGAATGACATTTCAAGCACTGCAATTGGGAATTTCCACTAGAAGCCATAAGGGCTTTGCCGCGGACGATATCACCCTTTTTAAGTGCAAGAACACTGAGAGCGGGCAACTTTTTGGGATCTAGTTTGCCCGGTGCGGGATAAGCAATCATCGCTTTATTACGAAGATCCTGAAAAGGGCTATTCCGCAACAACCTACCTACACCCTGTTTTAATTCTTCAGGGATTCCACTTTTGCCATTAAGCAATAAGAAATCTGCCCCATTCCTTGTTCCTGATAGGGCATTTGCTACTAAAGTTCTTTTCGCAATCGGCGCAGCTTCGTCGCTGAATACCGTTTGCAAAGCAATCATTGCGGATTGAAAGCCCGCAACTTTTCCTTTCGTTTGACCCAAAACTGCAAGAGCATTGGCAGCATCTTGGGAGAAGCTGTTGTTTTCCTGTAAGACTTTGGTAAGGGTATCAACTGCTTGCTTTTCTGGCAGATTCCCCAAGGTAATAATGGCTTGTTTTTGAACACGAATATCTTTATTCGCCAACGCCAACTTGCTAACAATATCAACAACGCCCTTGGGTTTCGCTGCTTCAATAATTCCAAGCGCAAGCCTTTGGTCATCGGGATTACCAGCAAGCAATTCGTTTACAGCTTTGAGAAGATCAGGGCTGGAAGCAATTGAAGACCACTTGCCAGGCAAGAATATTTTAAGCCATTCAACTGCTTTTTCCCGAACTTCAATACTAGCCTTCGACTTGACAAGCTCAATAAAAGCAAGCGCATCTGAAGGGCTATCGTTGGAAGCAAGTATGTTGATGATTTTAAGTTTTTGCTCGATTGGGATTTCTGTTTTGGTCAGCATATCGCCCAACCCAGACATCATATCCTTTGGTCTAAGTTCAAAAACGAGATCCCCCACGGTGGGTGACCAAGTGGAGAATTGCTTTTTAAAATCCGCAAGAAAGAGTTCACGATGTTTGAGATCAGAACCTGCAGCAACTCCAATTGCTTTCAAGAGAAAGACATCTTTGCCATCATATTTTTTCGCAAGGTTATAGAACCACTGCTTGGAATTATCATCATCTGATTCACGGAGATTGACCAAAACTTCGCGGGCAACCCCCGGTCCGCCATTGGCCAGAAGAAAATCAACCCGTTGTTTTTCGTCGGCAGTAAGGCCCATTAACCCTGGGTGTGCATCAACAAGCTTCCTGATTTCAAGCCATTTGAATTCTTCTCGTTGCTCAAGGCCTTTGGGAAGTTCCTTAGGAAAATCAACAAACCATAGAATTCTTGCAGCGACCCAAGGCTTTTGAGCAATATCAGGATCAGCAAAAATCAGCTTGGCGATTGCATTCCTCTTGGAAGCATCCATTGCAATAATATGCTGCAAAGCAATAAATCGAGTGGCATTGCAACCTGAAGAAAGGCCCGTAATAACGCCTTCATTAGTGGAATAATCAATAACAGGAACATGGGATTTTGAGCCTTTGGGTGCAAGGCGATAAATACGCCCTTTTGTAATATCGCCCATACCATGTCCGCCAACACCAGGGTCGTACCAATCTGCGACAAAGACAGAACCATCGGGTGCAACCTTAACATCGCTGGGGCGAAACCAACCATCGGTACTGGAAATCATATTTTCCTGTTCAACAGAAAAACCTGCACCATCAATTTTAGTATGGTAGCAGCGCAAGTTTCGGGGGCCGGCATCGGTATGTAAAGGTTGCCCCTGATACTTAACGGGAAGCAATTGGGCTTCGTACATGCACATGCCAGTGGGGCTGCCAAAAAAAGTGCGCAAGATTTTAGGAACGATACCTGGATCTTCTTCATGCCAATGGGTTTGCCCAGGCCCTCGGGGATGGTAACCAAAATTACCACCGGGCATCACATAGCAAATACGCGTCTGTTGATTACCATCATCATCGTTATCACTTATAAAAACAGTGCCATAACTATCAACCGCAGGCATATAATTGTTACGAAAATTATGGGCGATAAGCTGGAGGTTGTTACCATCGAGATCGCAACGCCAAACGGTGCCGGCTCTAAGATCCGTGTTATTGGAAGACCACTTTTTACCTTTACCGTTAGCAGACTGAAGATCTTTGACACCCGTATCGCCAATAGAAAAATACAATTTGCCATCAGGCCCGATTGAAATACCATGTACGCCATGATCATGATCAAGCCCTTGAAAACCTGTTAGCAATTTGGTCGGGGGGCCATCCGCTTTGTCGTCGCCATCTTTATCTTCAAGCACCATGATATCTGGGGATTGGCAATAAAACACTTTTCGACCTGGGCCTTTGGCATCTTTTGCAACAGCAATGCCAAGGGGAGACATAACATGTGGAGCTTGGTAAAAAGTAGTGGACTTGTCTGCCTTACCATCGCCATCGGAATCAATGAGAATAACAATGCGATCGCCTTCAGATCGAAGGGGAGGTTGGTTTCTTAATTTACGCCGGTAGTTAACTGCTTCGCAAATCCAAGCCCTGCCCTTTTCATCAATATCAAAGGTGGTGGGATTTACAAACAAAGGTTCAGCAGCCCAAACCTTGAGTTCCATGCCTGCAGGAACAGAAAAAGTAGCTTCAGCTTTTTCTAAAGGAACTTGAGCCATTGCAGGGTTTTGAGCAGCTAAAAAGCCAGTCAATAAAATAAAGGAAGTTGAAAAAGCAGTTTTAATATGCATCGAATACCCCATTCAGGCCAGAAAATAAACAATTAAAGCAGGATATAATACTAACCTAAATCAAGTGAAATTTAAAAGCTGTTTATTGAAATGCGCTGATTTTTTTAACTCTGCATAAAATGGGCGCTTTTAGCTCAGGAACGATGTTCAAAAGTAAGCCATTGAACCAAGGCTGTGTGCCTTTTTCTATGGTCCTGCCTAGATATTGCAATTTCCAATGCTTTTTTTGTTCCCACTACAATCACTAATTTTTTGCCCCGAGTTATACCCGTATAAAGCAAATTTCTTTGCAGCATCATGTAATGCTGGGTGTGTATGGGAAGCACAACTGCTGGATATTCAGACCCCTGAGATTTGTGAATTGTCAAAGCATAAGCAAGCGCAATTTCATCAAGTTCACCAAAATCATAAACTACCAAACGACCTTCAAAATCTATTGTGAGTTCTTTTTCAGATTCATTGATCTCCTTGATGAAACCAACATCACCATTAAAGACTTCTTTCTGGTAATTATTTTGCATTTGAATGACTTTATCGCAGTTGCGGAATTTTGTACCAAACCGTTCGATCTCGATTCTGCCTGCAAGAGGATTCAACAAGTCCTGCATTTTCCGATTAAACTCCCCTGCACCCAGTTCCGTACGATTCATTGGTGTAAGAACCTGAATATCTTTCATGGGATCGAAATTAAATTTCTTGGGGATCCGATCGTGCACCATAGCAAGAACTTTTTCGGAAACCTGAAGCGGGGCCTCGGACTCAACAAAAAAGAAATCCCCCTCTGCGTTTGGAGCAGAGTCGGGGAACTCGCCATGCAATACAGAATGAGCTGCCCGAACAATAAAGCTGCGGCCCGCTTGGCGAAAAATTTTGGTCAGCCTGACAGTGCTAAACATTCGAGAATCAATCATATCTGAAAGAATCCTGCCCGGCCCAACCGAAGGAAGCTGATCGACATCACCCACCAGAAGAAGGCAGGCATGCGCAGGAACAGCCCGCACTAGATGATGCATAAGCACCGTATCAACCATTGAAGTCTCATCAACTACAACAAGATTAGCCTCCAAAGGCTGTGACGGATCGCGCCTGAAACCACCGATTGAGGCATCAAATTCTAATGTCCGATGAATAGTTTTTGCTTCTCTGCCTGTACTATCAGCAATCCTTCTTGCAGCACGCCCTGTGGGGGCACACAAGACACAAGTTTTCCCAAATTTTTCAAAAAGGTCAAGAATTAAGCGGATAATCGTGGTTTTACCAACGCCTGGGCCGCCAGTTAAAATCAGAATCTTTTTCAAAGATGCCATTTTAACCGCTTGCAATTGCTGCTCATCCAGCTCTAAGCCACTTTTTTCAAGGATGGTTTTGATTTCAACATCGCAATTTTTGGAATGAAGTGGATGCGCCCCAGTTGCTAATTTAAGCAGGTTTGCAGCCAGGCTTTTCTCTGCGGTATATAAAGTTTTTGCAAAAGCCCACTTAGCCCCGTAAACCGAATCTATGATCACCACCCCAGATTCCACTTCAGATGCCAGCGCCTCTTGTATAATTGCAGTAGGAATAGTGGTTAGTTGAATTGCATGATCAATTAATTCTTCTTCAGGAACTCCAACATGTCCTTCATTTGCAAGGCGCTCTAAAGAGTAATAAATTGCAGCGCGGGCCCTTTCAAGGCCATGGGGGTTGATGCCTATTTTCTGCGCAAGTTCATCCGCAGTTTGAAACCCTACGCCACGAATATCTTTTGCCAGCCGGTATGGATTTTCACGAATAAGGGTGACAGCTTCCTGCCCATAGATTTTAAAAATCCTGAAAGCCCTTGCAGTACCTATGCCATAGGATTGCAAAAAAACCATAATGTCTCGAATTGTTTTATTTTCTTTCCAACTTTGGCGAATCAGCTCGATGCGTTTTGGCCCCAGCCCTCTAATCTGTTTTAGAAAACTGGGCGACTCATCAATGATTTGAAGGGTTTTAAGTCCAAACACGGTTACGATTTTTTGGGCATAGCTGGGCCCAATTCCTTTAATAAGGCCCGACCCTAAATATTTTTCAATTCCAGCAAGTGTATGGGGTGGAGAACAACGCAACGCAGCCGCTTTAAATTGCGGCCCATGATCCCGGTCTTGAATCCAAACCCCTTCGCCCTCGAGAAATTCACCAGCATTTACCGAAGGCAGATTTCCAATGACTGTTACGAGTCCAATTTTTCCACGAACATGCACTTTAAGTACTGCAAATCCATTTTCTGGATTATGAAAAGTAACTCTCTCAATAACCCCAGACACAATTTCATTCATGGGCGGCGGAATCCCAAACTAAGAAATAACAATAGTAATCTTACCTAAATTGAATGCCGTTAGTTAAAAACCAATCAAAATTTTTAAAGAAGCTCAAACAAAAGGCCTTTATTCAACAAAGACACCTCTGGATTTTCACACTTCCCAAGAAAACAAACATCCCAAGCATCCCATTTTAACCGCTTTAACGGTTTGGTTTTACCAATAATTCTGAAAAGGAAATTGGGGAAATATTTACTGATTTTATTGAAAGTAATGAATGTAATTTGCCGATCTATTAATTAGAGCGACTTATTTTATTTTAAGGTCGGGGCTTTGTGCCCTAACCAAACTTGAAATGTTTTCAAGAAGTTTTACGATTGCATAGGGGGTTGGCATGAAGCGGATCTATGGAAGTATTCTGACGCTGGCAACTCTGAGTGGTTGCGTAACAACTGAAAACAGCGGTGGTAATTTTATGGCTCAACGCCATGCTCAACAAAATCCTGCCTCCCAAGATGGAATTGGCAAGGGCACTTATACCGCCCAATCAATACCTGGAGTTCAGGGGCCATGGGGTGTACCCGTGGCAGTAACTGGCCCTTACAAATCACCCCCCATCTCAGGCGACGCTGCAGCCAAGGCAATGATTGCCAAAAGCGTTCCCCTTTCGATGGTGCAACAAGCATCATTTAAACCAGGCAGACTTCCTGCTTCGCAAAACCCGATGCAACAAGCAATGGCCGGAATGCCTGCTGGCGCAATGATGCCGGGCGGGATGATCTCTCCTCCTGGGATGCCAGCAATGCCCGGAATGCCGGGGATGCCGGGGATGCCAGCAATGCCCGGAATGCCCGGTGCAATGCCCGGTGGAAATAACTCAGGGATGACACTGGCAAATCTTGGAATGCCAATGGGAGGCCATGGTGGTCCCCCAGCAAACATGGCTGGCGCAGTCAATGCAATGGGCGCACTTACCGGTGGAGGCGCACCCTCAGCCCCAATGCCAGTGCAAAGAACCGAAGTCAGGTTTATTGAACCTGCGGGCATGAAAATCTCATGGTTCGCCCCGGGTGCAGATGGCAGACCTGGATTTAACTCACAATATCTGGAATCCCCCGGTCGATATAACTTCCTTCAGGCGGCAATTTATCGCCTGAAACTTAGCGAAGTTCCGAATCGCCCCGGTGTAGAACTTTACCCAACCTTGGAGGTTGTGCCTAGCACTGGCAAAACCAACACTTTCTTAGCACATAGCTCGGTGCCTGTAAGCTTCACCGAAGAAGATTTCCAACAAGTTGCAGCGGGTAATTTTGTGGTCAAAGTTGTTTATCTTCCAGACCCACAATTCCAAGACCTTGCAACTGCAGGTGGCTTAGATGAGGTTGTATCTTCCAGACTTGAACCGGGTGTTGACCCCATCGCTGAAGCTCAACGAAGAGGAAGCATTCTTTTGATCGTAAGGTTGGGCAATATCGACTTGGAGGCACCAAACACTCCTGCAATGGATGCCCCACCCGGAGGCGGCATGAGAATGCCAGTTCCGCCACAGATGATGCAAGGCGGGCCAGGTATGGGCCGTATGGTGCCCTATGGCACAACAGGTGCTGGCCCAATGCCCAGCCAACAAAGCATGCAAGCAATGCCAAACATTCAGATGATGCCCGGTGCACCACTTAATCTGCCGAGCATACCAAGCATTGCGCCTAAAAATTTACCTTCCCCGACATCGCTTCCTTCCACCAGCATTAAGGAAGTACCTGGGATAATCAAGGATCAAGGGAACAATGAAGAAACAACAATAATTCTTAAAAAGGAAACGCTGCCTTCAACAGGGGCACTACCTCCAACAGGATTAGAAATTGTTCCAGGAAATAACGGAATCACCACAAAGGTTCCTGAAATCAGAAGCGGTGTACCGCAATCAATAATCCCACCTTTTGTAAACAAATAAAGGTGAGAAACACTAATGCCGGCGGTCGGGGCTACAATCCTCGGGCGCCGGCCTTTTGATTACACTTGTTATGTGGCACGAAGATTTGGCAAGAGTTCCATGAGGCTTTTCAATGCTTCACAAATACATAATCTCCCTGATATGCACTATGCTAATCAGCCAACTAACTTACTCCCAGCAAATGGTTATGGGGCCAAACATTGGCCAGCATCCAGTGCTGTGGATGAATTTCATTGCTCCAGATGGCGTAAAAACCACAATTTATCCTGGGAACAATCGGCAAATCTCACTTCCCGAAAAACAGATGGTAGGAATGAGACCGGGATATGTATACCGGGTTAAAATGAATCATTTACCAGGAAATCCTGAAGCAGAACTTTACCCGACCTTGGAGGTAAGGGGCAGCTTACACATGCCGAAAGTTGCAAACCCATTAAATTTTCCTGCGCCCATAAGAATTCACCGACTTGAAATTGAATCAGCACTCAAAGGCAACTTGATCACAAAAGTTATCTACCTCGAAGATTCAGAAAAAGCAGAATCAGTAACAACAACAATTGAAAATCCAATTGAATCTTATATTCCTGCTGATTCGGATCTGATGCAAGATGCAAGAAATCGTGGCCGGTTAATGGTAATTTTCCGCATGGGTGGAAAAACAATCAGCGAACAGGAATTACAAGCGAATTCGATTCCAGGCACAGTACAACTCGAGGGGGAAAAGTACCTGCCCACCCCTAGGATTCCGCCATTTATTCCCTGCGAATCATCCTCTTTTTTTGACCCTAAACTAGGGCCACGATTTTCCAAAGCAGAACTAATTTACGATGGTGGCGATCAATTACCCAAAGCCGGTTATGATAAACAGGGCACTCTCCAGGGCGTGAATCCCGAAGATACTATTGCGGAGTACACTGATACTAGTGGCAAAAAAAGAATCGCACGCTCCAACCGTGTTATCCTTTCTGCCCCACGATTCGCAATCCTTATTCAAGAAACCATTTGGGCTAATGTTAATACGGTTCAGACTTTCAACGAACATAAAGCAACTATTACAGATAGCCAGTATCGCACCAACACACCAAGCCTTCAGGCAAGGGCCATGAATCACCTTAATAGTTTCAAGGGAGACCAAAGACTAAAGGGCACGGAAAATCTTGTGGGGTTGGGAGAAATCCATCGCTTGGAAATATTAAGGGCACAAACGCTTGATCTTTTGCCGAAAGAATCGATCAATTCCGAATCAACTATGAGTTCCCGCGATAAACAAAACCTTTCATTTAAACGACAAGCTGAAAATGTAAAAAGGTTTTCTTCTTCGCTTGGACTAAGAGAAAATGAGGGGATCGAAGGAACTAGTGTGGTGGCTCGGATTGAAAACGGGGCCGAAGTGATCAAAGCAAATGTTCAAACTCGCGAAATTGTAATCACCGAAGATGAGGCTCGAGAAATAGAAACCGACAAGCCTCTTTCTCTCTTAAAATTAGCTGACAAACCCACCGCAAAGGTTGGCGAAATTGTAACCTTTACTCTTCGCTATACTAATCTGGGAAGCAAGCCAATGTCGGATATTGCAGTCACCGACAGCCTTGCAACCAGACTCGAATATGTTGCAAGTTCTGCAGTATCCGATCGTGATGCCGTTTTTACCATTCAAAAAAACGAAGCTGGCTCCTTGGTTTTGCACTGGGAGATCACAGGAAAATTAATGCCAAAGGAATATGGAATCATCCGTTTTCAAGCTAAGGTGCGATAAGCTTTAACTTCGCTATGCACCTTTAGTTTTTTGCTTTTTTAAGAAACTGTTCCAATTTAGCAGACAACTTTTCAACCTCGACTTCATCTTTCGCCTTCAGCGTGTATAAAACTTTACCCGCTTTGAAAACAAACACCTCTGCAACAGAATCAGAAGACAATCGATAAGCAGGGGGACCAGGATTATATTCGAATCTGCCTACCGGGGTGCCTGCTAAATTATGCTCGTTGGCCCATTTCAACAAGGAAGCATCTTGAGTACTATCTTCACTTATTAAAGTTACCCAACCTTTAAATTCTGGCTTCGCCTTTGATTGCTTTTCAATTACCAATGCGACTTTGGACAACCCATCTGACATTTTTTTGGTAAAAACAATCACACCCTCTTTTTCGGATTGTTCACATACATAGCAATGAAGTTTCCCTCTTTCTGGCCCAGAGGCTACCAACATGGTATAAGGGGGTACTTTTTTATTTAACAATGGGCTATTTTCATTCAGCATTAAACTCGGGAGAATAAGTAGAATAAAATGTATTATAATTTGCATGGCATTTTGCCCCATTACAGGTAGGTTTGACTCAAATACTGATTTTACTCTTATTACCTTCATAAATCAAAGCTGATTACACTCAATTCTAAAAACCCTCTAAACCACCCAATCAAACATAGTTAAATTGTTTAAAATAGATCATAGTTCTAGGGTCGCTCTTGACGAATTAATTAGATAAAGAGATCTTGTAAAACTTGATGCTAATAGTGCATAGGAAGGTACTTAGGCTTATTAGATTTACAAAGGCTTCGACTTAGACTAAGGAAGGCGCATGATAAAGTCTGGATCGCAAGGTATTGATTTCATTAATTCTCAAGCAATTGATTTTGCCAGGGAAGTTCTACATGAAGAAGCTGCTGCTTTAAACCTTGTTGCACAAAGGCTCGATGAAAATTTCTTATCCGCCCTTCAAGCTATTTGGGAAATGACTACGCAAAAAGTTGGCAGAATAGCAATTACCGGCACAGGCAAAAGTGCTGATGTTGGACTTAAAATGGTTGGCACACTAAATTCAACCGGGACGCGAAGCTATTTCTTGGATGCGGTAAGGGCGGTGCATGGCGATCTCGGAATGCTACACCCCGAAGATATTGCGCTTGTTCTTTCGCACAGCGGAGAAAGCGAAGAAATACTAAGGTTGCTTGGCCCCTTGCAGGAACATTGCAAAAAAATCATCGGCCTAACCGGAAACAAATACAGCACACTCGGGAAAAAAGCTGACATTACTATCGCCTATGGCCCACTGGATGAGGTTTGCCCCTTGGGATTGGCCCCGAGTGCAAGTAGCACTTCCATGATAGCCTTAGGAGATGCCATGGCTTTTTGTTTGGTCAAGGCTAATCAATTTTGCCAAGAAGATTTTGCAAAGTTTCACCCTGCTGGCAGCCTTGGAAAAAAACTTATGCGCGTTGAAACCGTTATGCGCCATGGGCATGAACTTCGATTGGCATCTGAGCATGATACCGTGCGGGCAGTATTTTCCAAAGCCAGCCAACCTGGAAGAAGAACGGGGGCAGTCATCCTCATCAATACAGAGGAAAAGCTCTGTGGTATTTTCACCGACAGCGATTTGGCCCGTTTGATTGAAACCAGAAACGACAAAGCATTAGACAAACCCATCGCAGAAGTGATGACTAAAAATCCTAAGACCATTATTATCGGTTCAAAGGTTGTTGATGCAATCGAACTTATGAAACAAAAAAAACTGAGTGAAATCCCGGTTGTTGACGCAAATAATTTTCCAAGGGGATTGCTCGACATTACCGACTTGATTAGCCTTGCTCCCGCCATGGTTCTTCCTTCCTCCAAGGTGGCGTAAAGAAGAAAATGCCTGCAATTAAAACCCTTACACTTTCAGAACGATGCAAAACAATTAAGCTTATTGCTATGGATGTTGATGGCGTGCTAACCCAAGGCGGGATCATTCATGACGGCACGGGCAAGGAATGGAAAGTTTTTCATGTAAGGGATGGCTCGGTGCTAAAAAAACTCAACAAATTTGGTATCGCCACAGCTATCATCACGGGGCGCAGTTCTGTTGTTGTAGAATACAGGGCGAAAGAACTTGAAATCGACATGGTTTTTCAAGGGGTGGGCAATAAGACAAAAGCCCTCGAAGAGATTATTTCAACTACGGGCATTACTGCACATGAAATTGCCTACATGGGTGATGACCTTGCAGATATTTCGATCATGAAGTCGTGCGGTTTGGCAGCGGCGCCTAACGATGCTTGTTTTGAAGTCCGAAATTGTGCGAACTTTGTCAGCCGGAATTCCGGTGGTAAATCTGCGCTACGCGATCTCGTGGAAGTTATTCTTAAAGTTCAAGGCAAGTGGGATCTACTATGTTCATCCCACTTAAATTAATTAATCAAGGCGCAGCATGATGAAGGAGTGGTTCTAAAGTGTGGACTCCGAAGCGGATCTTAATCCTTGGATTCGGATTCTCCCTATTTATGGCGTTGTACTTTGTTTACGCCTGGTTTTTGGGAGCAATCGACGGTATTCCTCCTCTACCCATTGCTTTCAGTGCACGGGCCAAGGAAGATCTTCCGCCACTTCCGGTTAGGCCAACTAGCAGGGTTGTTACAAAATTGCAACAAGCCTTCGGGTTAGATTGTCCTGAAATTCAACGAAAAATCAAAATCGAACTTAATTCCCGAAGCATGCTATTTGCAGCAGATAGTTTTCAAATCGAACCAGATGGAAGAGTACGCTTACTTCCCCTTAGCGTAGTGGTTTTCAATAAAGATAAAAATGAAAACAAACCCCTAGAAATCAACACCATCCGCGGGGAGGTCGCATACTTAAAATTTGACCGCCCAATCGTAAACCTCACCGACATCGGTAACAGAAAAATCATTGGCGGGGAAATTTCCGGAAAGATCGAAATAATCAACAATCGAAAAACTCCATCCAGAGACGATGACCTTTTCATTTTCATTCCCAAAGGGCCTTTGTTTTATCAGGAAAACAAACAACTCATCTGGACTACCGATACGATTCATCTTACCGACAACAACAGCAAACCGAGGCCAACCGAAGTTCATGGCCAAGGCTTAGAAATGGAACTATTAACCGAAGCATCTTTACCCACAACGAATCAAGCTAAGAAAGCAAAAAGCGACAATATTCTTGGGGTTAAAAGAATTAAACTACTTTCTCAAGTTGATATGCATCTTTATGTGGATAATGATTCAAGCTTTTTAGGTGCAACTCCTGAAAAAGAAAAAAAAGACGCATCCAAAGAAACTCCTAAAGAAAAAGCTCACATTGGCATCAAAACCTTGGGTACTTTCGACTACCTCATCCAAAAAGGTAGAGATATTGCGATTTTTGATGCCTGCATTTCTCCAGGAACTCCAAAACGCGATGTCATTGTTACTAGGCATCATGAGGGAAAAGGACAAATTGACCAGTTGGTTTGTGAAAAACTAGAAATCAATTTGAAACGAAAAGACAATGCCAGCCCTACATCCGGTGTTCAAAACGAAGAAAAAAGCCTGAGTTCTGGCATTGATATAGAAAACGCCCTAGCTACCGGAAAAGAAGTTGTTTTAATTTCTGAGGAAGAAAAGCTAGAAGCCCATGGCAATAGTTTCTTTTATGATGCTAAAACTTCGACCGCGACCTTAAAAGGTTCACCTGAAATGTGGGCGGTAAAGGAAGGAAATATTCTTCATGCAGTAGATATGACAATCCAAAACGAAAAGGCTGATCCCAAAAATCCTGCTGCAAAATCATTCCAAAAAGCTACCGCAAAGGGGCCAGGCTGGATCGATATCACTGAAAAAGACAAAGATAAAAAAGGCAAACCAGTTAGAGCCACATGGAAAGACCAACTCATTTCTACTCGGGAAGGAAATTTTGACTTGCTGACCCTCACTGGCGATGCTCGGTTTGATGACCCTTTGCATGATCAAAATTTACATGCGGACACTTTAAAAGTTTGGTTAAAAACCGCGGAACCCACAAAACCAAACCCTAGCAACACTTCTATAAATAAAGAACAACCTATACAAGCCAATGTGATTCCTTCTGGATCAGGAAAAAAACTTCACCGGGTTGAAGCGATAGGGAATGTTTCTGCAGACTCCAAAGACCTGATCATTCGAGACAGCGGCAGGCTTTCAGCTTGGTTTAAAGAAGTATCTACAAAGAATGATATTACCGTCAGCAATAATCTTGTTTCAAATCAGCCAAAACCTACAACTACATCACAAAATACTACAACTAAACCTACCTCACCAATTTCTGTTATTCCCAACATGGAAGTGAAAATAGACGGCATAAACAACGACAAAAAAACTTCAACTCAACCCCGCCCCATTCATTTGTCTGCACGATCTATCGAGGCTTGGGTCGATCAGGTTGAAAACAAAAACAAACTGGAAAGGTTTTGGACCGAAGGCTCGGTAACTGTTAGGCAAGATTCTGAAAAACCCGGTGAAAAAGGTGTTGATATCAAAGGCGATACCTTACAAATGACTGCTCATCCCGATGGTAATTTCCTTGTCGTGACTGGCGACTTGGCGCAACTTCGTATGGATCGAATGTTAATTGTTGGACCTGAAGTTAACATCGATCAAGCAACTAATAAAGCTTGGGTGAATGGAGTTGGTGCTATGCAAATGGAAAGCACAACTAACTTCCAGGGAACCAAACTTAACAAAGCTGTTCCTATGGAGGTTCATTGGAATAAATCGATGTTCTTCAATGGAAAATTTGCCGAGTTTCATGGTGGTATTCAAGCTGAACAAGAAAACTCGAGATTGGCTTGCCAGTCGCTTCAAGTCTTTTTCGACAAGGCCGTTTCGCTTAAAGGTGGAAATAAATCTGAGCAACCTGCACGAGTTCAAAATCTGGTATGCGATAGAAGTGTCAGGGTTGAAGAAATCATCCGGGAAGACGACAAAATCATCAAGTATCACCGAATTCAATCAATCACTCTTTCAATGAACAAACTCGACAAGGATGATTTTGATGGAAAAGAAGGCACTGATGGAAACGAAGTACGCGCTTCCGGCCCAGGCGAAGTCAGGATCATGCAGCGTAGCGGGGGGGATCTTTCTTTGACTCCCATCGGCCAAGAAAAACAAAGCCCTGCTGAAATAAAAACCAATGCCACGGGCAATGAAGACGAAATGAAACTCACCCAAGTAAGTTTTTTACGAAGCATGTACGGAAACAGCAAAAGAAACACTGCAACTTTTCTCGAAAATGTGAGGGTTTTAAATTTCCCCTCCGAAAACCCAAACATTGAAATTGACCTTGAATCCGTGATGGATCATCTCCCCAAGGGGGGAATGTACCTGCGTTGTGATAGGTTGGATGTATTAAGCAAACAAGGAAAAAACAAATCCCAACAGGAAATGATTGCGAAAGGTAGAGTCATTGTTCAAGCACAGGAATTTTGGGGTAGAGCTGAACAAGTTTCTTATGAAGAGGCCAAAGAATTGGTTATTTTTTATGGTGGCGAAACAGGCCATGCAACCTTGTATAAAAAGACCCGTGTGGGTGTTCCGCCTGAGGAAATCAAAGGCAAAAAAATCACCTACAATCGAATTTCCGGCCAATTTAAAATTGATGAGGGTCGCTGGTTAAATAGCGGGTCCAATTGAAAAATCCCTCGGAGGTATAAACACCCGAGGGATCTACTTATACTTTTAAAAGTTCGAATTAAGGCAGCTCAATTACTTCAACCTTTTTAACTTTTACAGTCGAACCTGGGTCATGCTGCTGAATGGCAAAATGCCCTTCGATCAATTTGGCATTATCACCGGTCAACTTGGTATCGACAGTTACTTTACCATTTACCTTGATTACAACATGGTCGCCATCCGCCAAAACTTCTTGGGTAAAGAAGGTATCAGGTTTTACAAGTTGTTCATAAACAAGGCTATCTTTAACATTGTAAAGGCTTCCAGTGCGCACTTTGTCACCACCTGTACTATTAATTTGCGCCTCTAATCCCTTCGGGAAAGATTTGCCAAATTTGGTTCGAAAATACTGTCCGCTATTACCTTTGTCGCTGATGGAAACTTCCATTTTAAACCTGAAGTTCTTGTAGTTTCCTCTTTCACTAAAAAGATGCCCGACATTTCCAGTGCCAACGATCAAGCCGTCGACGACTTCCCATTTGGCTTTATCATTTGGGTGAGTTTTCCAACCAATTAAATCCTTACCATTAAAAAGAGACACCCATTTTTCATCATTGGCATCAGCACCTATTAAAGTGCCTTGCAATAGAACCATTGAAATTAAAAGTGCGAAAAACAAACGAAACTTGGTTAACCGATTCATTAGACGATCCTCTCAAGAAAAAAATACAACAGAAAATTAGTCTAACTGATCTTGAAGCAGTTGAAAAAGAAAAAGAGCCAAAGATTCATAACTGTTTATGCTTTATTTTTTGTGGGATAGTATCGCCAGATTAATGCTGCGAGCAATAACCCACCACCCATATAAGTACTTATTGAGGGAGCATCTTTCTCCGGTGCGATCAAATAGGCCCAAACGGGGTTAAGCAAAGGTTCCAACAAAGTCAGAATTCCAGCTTCTTGAGGGCTTATGATTTTTAAACTTTTGGCAGTCATCAAATAAGGCAACCCTAACTGAAAGACCCCAAACATCAAAAGAATCAATAGTTGATTCATCGTGGGAAATGGCATGGTAATTACAAATGGCATCAACACCAAAGCAGCAACAAGGAGATTACAAAAAGTTATCCAAGCAGGCGAAAGATCATGGAGCGAGCGAATTCCTGTAAGAACAAATGCATAAGTAAGGCCACTACCCAAAGCGATCAAAATCACCATGCCCTCCCCTGCATGCCAACCACATACCACGATAATTAGGATGCCAATCAACGCTAAAAAAACAGCTTGAATGGCTCTTAGGTCTGGTTTCTCTTTGAGGAGGAACACTGAAAAAAGCACACACCAAATCAGAGAAGTGTATTGAAGTAAAATGGCATTCGCAGCAGACCCCATTGCAAGGGCTGTAACAAACAAGGCGTTCATGACTGCAAAAGATATGGAGGTAAAGACCATTCCTTTTGCAAATTTAAAATCTTTCAAACGAACAAAAAAACCGATGCCCAAAGATGCGAATAAGACACGAAAAAAAGCCATTTGCAAAGGATGAATCTCGGGCCCAGTACCGTTTTCAAAAGTGGTTTGCAACCATCTTGTAAAAAAACCACTGGTGCTCCAAAGAATTGATGCAATGATCAGCAAAACTCTTGCCTTCAACAATCCAACCGAAGGCTCTGTTTCTATTTGCTTCATTGTCATGAATTATTTGTTTTCGCATTAGGTTGGGGCTTACAACTCTTCTCAAAAACCTCGTACCCTGCATGTTGCATTCCTACTTTTTGGTACACTTCTTTGGCGGGTAAATTGTGGATTTCAACATACAGCCTGATTATCACAACATCTAATTGTGCCAAAGCTAACATTTCAACATGATTGAACAAAGATTTAAAAACCCCTTTCCCCCGAAAACTTGGCTCAACATACACACTTTGAATCCACCATATCCAACCATTGCGCCAGTCACTCCACTCATAAGTAACCATCACCTGCCCAATGGTAGATTTTTCATATTCCGCGAGAAAATAGGAACCTTTGGCAGAATCGTTGAGGCAATTTGCAACGCCCAAGGAAACAACTTTATCGTCAAGAATCAGGGATTCTGTTTCAAAAGCCAAAGCTATGTTCATTTTAACAATTAAAACTATTTCTTTTTGATTCGCCTTTCGAACATTAATTGTCATAATTGCCTTTATGTAAGTGGCTGGATTTTAAACTTCATTCTATATTTCTGGAGCGCCTTTTAATGCAACTTGAAGCTTTCATACGCGATATTCCTGATTTTCCCAAACCCGGAATCATTTTCAAGGATATCACACCTTTACTAAGCGATCCCAAAGCATTTCAAACTTCAATCGATAGCCTACAGAATTTGGTAAAATCAATAAAAATTGATGCGATTGCAGCAGCAGAGGCTAGGGGCTTTCTATTCGCTGCACCTTTGGCATTACAATTAAAAAAACCTTTGATTCTTTTACGAAAGCCCGGAAAATTACCCTACAAAACTCATTCTTTACGATACGATCTTGAATATGGCAGTGCTGAATTGCATATGCACACCGATGCTGTTAAGCCTGGCGACAATATACTTCTAATTGATGATGTATTGGCAACCGGTGGAACGATGAAGGCAGCATGCGAGTTAGTAAAAAAAGCGGGCGGGAATGTTGCAGCATGCGCCTTTTTAATTGAATTACGTTTTTTGAAGGGTAAAGATCAGCTTCAAGGATACGAATACTTCAGTCTTGTTACTTATTAGTAAAATTTGCTTCGAGAATTAATATGTTAGATTTTTCCAAGACCGGTGGCTTAATTCCTGCGATCGCACAAGATGCCAACACGGGCGAAGTTTTAATGCTTGCCTATATGAATGAAGAGGCTTTTAACGAAACCCAGAAAACGGGAAAAGCTGTTTATTTCAGTAGAAGCAGAAATAAACTTTGGCGCAAAGGCGAAGAAAGTGGCCATTTCCAAATCGTTAGAGAACTTTTTATTGATTGTGATGCGGACACCGTTTTACTTAAAGTCGAACAAATTGGTGGAGCTGCATGCCACGAAGGGTTTTCTTCCTGCTTTTTTCGTAAATTAAAGGATGGCAAGACCGAAGTTATTGGATCGAGAATCTTTGACCCTTCAAAGGTGTATAAGAAATGAGCAATCCTAAGATTTTACGCGTGGGAATTCCTGCTGGAAGTTTACAGGAAGCCACCGGCGAATTATTCCGCAAAGCTGGCTATAAGCTTACTTTTCAATCCAGAAGTTATTACCCTTCGATTGATGACCCTGAAATTCATTGCACCTTAATCCGGGCCCAAGAAATGCCCCGTTATGTCGAAAATGGCTCGCTTGACTGTGGCCTTACCGGTTTTGACTGGGTTCAAGAAAGTCAGGCCAATGTTACAATCATGACTGAATTGGTCTTTAGCAAAGTTAGCAAAAGACCTGTCCGATGGGTTTTGGCGGTGCCCGAAAATTCAGACATCAAAACCATCGCAGACCTTAAAGGCAAACGCATTGCAACCGAAGTGGTTAATATTACCAACCGCTGGCTTGCAAGCCATAAGGTTGAAGCCCAAGTAGAATTCAGCTGGGGCGCTACCGAAGTCAAACCTCCAAGATTCGCGGATGCGATTGTCGATGTAACAGAAACAGGAAGTTCCTTAAGGGCCAACCAGTTACGGATTGTTGCAGAACTTCTTGAAAGCACGACCCGTTTTATTGCCAATAAGGATGCTTTTGTAGATTCTTGGAAACGCAAGAAAATGGATGATATGGTGCTAATGCTTAAAGGCGCCTTGGCTGCAGAGGGAAAAGTCGGATTGATGATGAATGTGCCCGAGAGTTCACTCGAAGAGGTTTTAAAAATATTACCTGCCCTGCAAAAACCCACTATTTCTTCGCTCTCAGACCCTTCTTGGGTCGCATTAAATACTATCCTAGACGAAAGCGTTGTAAGGGACATAATACCAAAATTAAGCATGGCCGGAGCCAAAGGTATTGTGGAATACCCCCTTAATAAAATCATCGAATAACATTCGAAAACCTTTCCCCCGCCCGGTGCTAGTTTTGCCAAAGAACCTGACCTAGGAAACTTAAGTTCTTAAGATAAAGAAATTGTGCCATGCTTTGAGCGGCCATCCCCACATTAAAAAAATGGGAACTATTTCAATAAATCGCCTAAACCAGGTATTCCGCCAAGTCTTAGATGCCAATTATCAAAACCAGCTCTGATAGGTCTTGCAATTTAAAGCATGAATTGGCCATGAAGTAAGTGTGAAAAACCAGAGGGCAAAATGGGGCTAGCTTTGCCAAACTTGCCTATTTGATATTTATTATAAAAACTTTGCTTTTCACTTAAGCGTGGCAAATTAACACGCCGATATAATTATTGTGGTGGTGTAAAAGGATTTACACTCATTTAAACTTTGCTCTGGCAAAGGAGTTACAAGGGAATGTACCGATGGTTAGGCCAATTGGCCGCCAATCACCCTTGGAAGATCTGTTTAGCGTGGCTTCTATTTGGAGTTACCGCGGCATTTCTAGCACCGTCATGGGAAAAGAACTCCCAAGATGATGATATTCGCTTTCTGCCTGCCCGCTGCGATAGCGTGCGCGGGTATAAACTATTAGAAGAAGCTTTTCCAAACGATATTTTTGCAAGTAAAGTCATTTTTCTTGTTGAAAGAAAACAAGGATCCTTCAGCCCAGAAGATTACGCATATCTTGATCAAGCAGTTACTGCAATCAAACAGTTGGGAAAGAATGAACCCGATCTTCAAATCGGAAAAGTCTTATACGAAAAAGAACCTGTAATAGGGAAAAAGCTTAAAAGCATTGATGAAACTTGCACCTTGGTTCAAGTTTTTCTAGCTACACCTTTCATGGCTAACCAAACGCGTTTAACCGTTGATAAAGCCGAGAAAGTATTTAGAGAACATTTTCCTACTACAGAAAGTGGACCGGTTCAAATCAAGGTAACCGGGATCGCCGCTGTCGGTAGAGATTTAATTAGTGCAGGGGCATCAAGTCTGGATAGCACAACTTTGGCCACAATTCTTTTGGTCATTGTAACCTTATTATTCGTATACAGGGCCCCTGGGTTGGCCATCATTCCGCTCATTACCATAGTTCTATCCGTTTGGATTGCTCTTAATTTATTAGCCCTTTGTACTTTAATCCAAGGGTTTCACCTGATGAATATCAGCAAGATATTTGCCATTGTGATGCTTTATGGTGCGGGTACCGATTATTGCCTTTTCCTCATTAGCCGTTACAGGGAAGAATTATGCAATGGGTTAGAACCCAAGGAAGCAGTCTCTGCTGCGGTTGAACATGTAGGGCATGCTATTGTTGCTAGCGCAGGAACAGTAATATGCGGTTTAAGCTTAATGATATTGGCGGAATTTGCGAAGGTTCGTTGCGGGGGGCCAGCAATCGCATTAGGATTAACAGTCGCTTTGTTTGCATCATTGACACTAGCTCCAGCGTTATTAAGGCTTTGTGGAAAATTTGCATTCTGGCCCGGAAAACTACCTGTTGCAATTGCACCAGAAAAAGAACATGCGGCCTGGTTTCGCTTTGGGGACATGGTAGTTACCCACCCCATCAGGGCGTTGGCGGTGATTATCGTTGCGCTTGTCCCCCTTGCAATCATTGGCCTACAAGTCACGCCTAATTACAATACTACGGGCGAGCTTTCCAGAAAAAGCCAAAGTGTTCTTGGTTTACAAGCGATTCAAGAACATTTTACTCCGGGTGAACTTGGCCCGGTGATTGTTTTACTTGAATCCAACAAGCCTTGGGACAACCAAGAAGGCAAAAGACTTTTAAGCCACTTAAGTCAAGGCTTTCTGAAACTTTCCGGCGTCTCCGAAGTTCGAAGCTTAACGCAACCTTTAGGCCAACCTGTTACAGAACCCAAAGGCATTAATGATGATGCGCATGGCATCCTTAAAAAGTTATGGTCGAATGTGTTGGCCGGGGTTGATGACCAAATTATGCGGGTTGCACGGGAATATTATCTTGCAACTCTGGTGAACCGCAAAAATCGTGAACAAAACAAACTCAAGTACATTACTAGGCTAGAAGTTGTTCTTAAAACCGATCCTTTCGAACTCGCAAGCCTGCCTACCTTGGATAGCCTGCGCTATTGGGCAAGAGAACAATTGCCCATTGCTGCTGGAAGATCTAGGGTAATCAATGCTGAGATTTATGGCCTAACCGTTTCCGCACAAGACATGGCCACGGTAACTGAATCCGACCGATTTAGAATCAACTGGATGGTTCTCGTAGGTATTTTCATCATCTTGCTATATCTGGTTCGAAGCCCATGGCTTGCAGCCTATCTGCTCGTCACCGTTCTTTTCAGTTACTTTGTTACTCTTGGCGCCACCGCATTGATGGCCCATTGGTACGATGGCAGAGCCATCGGAGAGCTTGATTGGCGCGTACCATTCTTCCTGTTTATAATCCTTGTTGCAGTGGGCGAAGATTACAACATCTTCCTAATCACTCGCATGATTCAAGAAAAAGAGATCCATGGTGCAGTCGAAGGCACTCGTAAAGCATTAGCCCTTACCGGGGGAACTATTACCTCATGCGGGCTAATCATGGCAGGAACATTTGCAACTTTGATGCTCGCAGGATTAAATACCCTGTTTCAAATAGGATTTGCGCTGTCATTTGGTGTGTTGCTAGACACTTTTATAGTAAGACCAATATTAGTGCCAGCATTTACGGTGCTTATTTGGAAGAAGCTTGAAGGTGGAGACCCTGCAAAAACTCATCGCCTACGCTATCGGGAAAAGTTGCGTAAGGCAATATAAAAAGCGCACGCCCTTAATCAAAAGGCATGCGCTTCATTTTTAAACTAACAACTACTTTGCAGCAGTTTTTTTGTTCAGAACTTTGCTGAGTTGGGACTTCAATCTGGAAGCCTTATTGGCATGCATTGTTCGCTTTGCTCCAGCTTTATCAATTTTGCTAGCTGCAAGATTGTACTGCTTTTGCAAATCTTCAGCAGAAGTATCAGTTGCGTTCCTTACATTTTTTACAAGCAAGGTAATGTCACGAAGAGCAGCACGATTAAGTGCTCGCCTTTTTTCGGACTTGCGCAAGTTCTTCTTGGCACTGCGCGTGTGTGGCATAGAATCTCCTGTCAATCAAATAACGGGTCAAAATATTTTGTCAACAATTAGTTTAATAGCAACAATAGCAAGCGACAAGGGTCAAGCAAGCAATTCTTACCACTCGAGCGAGTGAACCTTTGTCCACGCCCTCTTGTTTTCCTCAAGAATAGGCTCCTTATTCGTAATAAAAACACTTAACAAATCATCCTCTGAAACCAACGAATTAAGCCACTGCGATTTCTCTTGTAAGTCTTTTGGTATATTAAACTTAGGTCCACCTCTTTGAGCTTCAACTAAGGCCTTGATTTTTGAATCTTTGACTTCTAAAAGGTGAGATAAATCAATTAAAATCGGAATAAACCCTTTGATTTCCTCCGAGCGCACAGTTTCTTTTAAAACACTTAAAACATTTTTTACATACAGGGTCACTTCTTCATCAACCAGCGATTTTCCTGGGAAGATATTCTCGAGAAGTTCAGGAAGCCCTTTTGGAGATACCACCAAGCGGGCCTTCTCTAACAAAAATCCCGCACCCAAATTTACCTTCATTTCTTCATTTTGCCTTCGCTCAATTTCGATTTTTCTTATAAATGCTCGCTTTTGTATCCCCGCACTTATTCCCAAACGAACCAAGCTTGGCAACCTGTTTCCAAATTTATGCAATATCCCTTTCCGCATACAGGCCTTGGCAAGCCTATCGAGGCGCAAGTAAATTTTATCCAAGACATTACGAACCGCCTTATTGGCCAAATAAGGAGTAGTCGGCTTCGCCAATTGGGAAAACGCCCAATTCTTGGTATTTCGAGATAGATAACCAAAAGTCGACTTTAAACTCGCATCTATATCGCCAACCTGATGCCAATGCATTTTAAGACTCTTAGGGCAGGTCTCAATCCAAGCTTCAAGAAATGCTTGGGTAAAGTGAAATACTTTTTCTTTATTGATTTGCAACTGAGGTTGAAATAAAGGGCTAAAGTTCAAACTTTGAAACCAAAGTGGCGGATTGGGAAAATTTAAATGCAAAACCCCCAGAACACCCGAATCATCCAAGCACGCATCCATAATGCTCAAGGCATTTTTCAATATTCTTGCATCAACCCTAGGTTGCTCTAACGCCAAATACTCTGCCCCATCAAAATGAATGCGTTTTGCAGCAAGAATTTTTATCTTAGTAATGAATTCTTTTGGGCTCTGCAAAACAATATCAAGCCAATCGTCTTTAACCCAAGATGCTGCCAGCAGGCCATCTGGAAAAGAAATGCCCTCCATTTGAATCCAGCCTTCTTCAATTCCTGCAGCGAGGTCGGGCGTTAACACCGAATTCAGCATTTTATCGCGATTAAAATCTTGAGGTGTTTTTACATTTTTAGAGCGAAACAATTCAGTTCCGACTTCTGATAACCCTTGATCAAATTCAGTTTTATAAGCGTAATCAGGGTATTTTAGAGCTATATCGGGATGCCCGAATTCTCTAACTGTTCTCGTAACTGCAAAAATTATATCCTCTTGTTTTAAGGTAGCACCGGGGTTTTCTGATGCCAAAAAATACGATGTCGCATCTGCCAATTCTCTTGCGAGAAAGGGATCTGGCTTGCCCAACATCACTCCTGTTTCGTATAAGTCTTTACAGATATGATCTTCTTGGAATGGCACTATTCTGCCATCCTTCTTTATAATCCAAGCAGGCAAAGGTGGGGCATCAGGATGCTTCATCTAGATTATAGTAGGATTCTTTCGATCAAGAGGGAAGTAAAGAAATCCGTCACCCAGACACCTTGACAGCTAAACACCAGTTGTGCCAATCTTTATGATTGCGAATCTTTCAATTTTTTTATGCGGGCACAAGGAAGTGCAAATGACATCGGCTTCATATGGATGTTTATCATTGGTAATCCCTGCCTACCGAGAAGAAAAAGGTATTGGCCGGGCAATCATTGAGGCAGAAGAAGCTTTATCTTTGCTAAATCTAAGCAATTATGAAATCCTAATTATTGATGATGGAAGTTCAGATGCAACTTTTGAAGTGGCCACCCAAATAGCCAGCCTTTATTCCCACACTAAAATTATCAGGCATGAAAAAAATCAAGGTTATGGTGCGGCCCTTCGCACGGGGTTCGAGGCAGCTTGTTTTGAGTTCGTTGCATTTACCGATGCGGACTGTCAATTTCATCTTGAAGACCTCTCTAATTTACTAGAAGCAATTAAAAGTTCAGACATTGCTGCAGGGTATCGCTTTGATAGACAAGACCCCAAGTTGCGCATCTTTTTATCTAGGGGCTACAATCTTTTAGTGCATTCTCTTTTGGGCACGGGTGTTCGTGATTGTGATTGCGCATTAAAGGTTTTCCGAAAATCCGCTCTAAACAAAATTCTTCCCGATGCTAAAAACTTCTTCGTCAACACCGAGATGTTTCACAAAGCTGCATGCAACGACCTAATTATCAAGGAAGTACCAGTAAGGCACAGGCTGCGCTATGCAGGTAGCAGCAAAGTGGGTTGGATGGAAGTACCCAAAACATTAAAAACGCTCATCCCTTACTGTTTCAGCAATCATTTTTTCAACAGTCTGGAAAAAACTCCCTCTTTTAGTGAATGGCAGAAAAGTGAACGACTGGCTTATTTTTCGGGCACTCTTATGTTGTTAATTTTTTCAGCGTTATTATTTGCATCCAGCCTGCGGGCCCCTTTGCTAGAACCTCAGGAAGCTCGATATGCGGAAGTGCCTAGAGAAATGCTTCTCCAGAATGAATGGGTTGTGCCTTTACTTCATGGCAAACCTTATTTGGATAAGCCACCTCTGACTTATTGGGCCGTGATGGGACTTTATCAGCTATTTGGTGTTCATGATTGGGCCGCAAGATTACTTCCATGTTTTGCAGGTATTGCCTCGGTTTTTGTTTTGGTTTTCTGGGGCATCAATGCAAGAGCGCATTGGGAAGGTTTGATCGCGGGGTTTATTTTATGCCTTTCGAACCGATTTGTTTATTTGGAGCGAATGCTAGCCCCCGACACCTTGCTTTGCTTATGGATCACTTTAGGACTATGCTTCGGATTTCTGGCTTGTTATCAAAAGAAAATTAATCATTTTTGCTGGCTTGGCTTCGGAATATGCATGGGCCTAGGCGTTCTTACTAAAGGGCCTGTAGCCATCATTCTTTTGGCATTGCCCATTGGTTTGTGGACATTTGTTGACCAACGAGCTTTTAAGCCCGGAATAAAATCTTGGTTGGTGCCGATAATCACTGCACTGGTAATTTCAGGCCCATGGCAGATTGCGATTGCGATTAGAGAACCTGATTTCTTTCAACATTTTTACATCGGTCAGAATTTTTTAAGATATGTTGCCCCATACGACCACGAAGAATCCTTCTGGTTTTTTCTACCTCAGTTGTTATTTGGCATGATGCCTTGGATTTTTCTTTTCCCTGGGATGGTCAGTTCATTATTTCAACAGAAGACAACCCCACGCTATTTGGGATCCTTTGCAGGATTTGGTTTGTTGACGGGATTGGTGGTATTATTCTTTTTTTCAACGGGATTAAGCAAGAGGCCGATTTATCTTTTACCTGTAATGCCGCCCCTTGCAATCGCACTTGGGTGTCAAGTTCGAGCGGTACTTTTGTCTAAAACTGGGGGTCTTTTTTGGAAAACTCTTTTATCCCCTGTATCAAATGGTGCATTTAATTTCTTGGGGGTCCTTCTTTTGGCAGGCTTTGGTGTTTCTTTTGCGGGGATGTTTCGAGGTATTTTCAAACCGGGTACAGGTTTTATACTTGGGTTTATTTTTCTTACGGCGCTTTGCCTATGGGTAATTCTTAAAGCTGGAAAACCGGAAAGAAAACTTTCATTCGCAATCACTGCAGGGGTTCTTTTCTTAACACTTTATGTTGGAATCAGAGAAATTCTTCCAGCATATAATCATATTTTTTCTTTACGGGGACATCTCAGGGCCCACCTCAAAACAGAAAAACAAATGCCCTCACTTGTTGTTTGTTACCCGCATTTATGGGATTCTGCACCGTTTTACCTACCCGATGCCGAAGTTGTTTCTTTCTCCAGAAATGAAAAATCCTTGTTGCTCAAGTTCCTTAATGAAAGACCAAATACTCTGCTTCTTATAAAATCAGGGAAGGACAGAAAAGAATTGGTGCAAGAGTTACCGGAACATTTGGAATTTTATGCGGGTGTTCAACCTGGGACTGTTACGGTAGGATGGGTAAGGAAGAAGTCGGTCGCTGACCTTCTGGGGAATTTGGTACCTTAATTATTACGGTTCTACATATTGACCGAAACACCCAATCCCTTCTAGACTTGCATAATTGAACTGCGTCCACATTGGTGTATGCTTTGTTTTTTTTTGAGGAGTGGCGCGATGCCCGTGCAGACAAGCTTTCTTGACAAATTAATTGAATTTTTCAGCTCTTTCCCCGAATTGGTTGGCAAATTACTGCTTAACATCCTCGGCGATAGCAACGAACGATATGTCAGGTCCCTCGGATTTGTTCGTTCCAATAAACCCGATAGCGTTCCAATAATTACGCCGGGCACCCTGCTTGCAAAAATCAACGATGTTGAGCCTGAAATGTTAGCTCTTAGTGATGATGAGCTAAGGCAAATGGCCTCTAAACTTCGTGACAGACTGGCTAACGGCGAAACCGTGGATTCGCTTTTACCGATTGCCTTTGCGGCTTGTAGAGAATCTGCTCGAAGATCCAAGAACATGAGGCACTTTGATGTTCAGATGCTTGGGGGCATTGTTTTACATCGGGGCAACATTGCGGAAATGGTTACCGGGGAAGGCAAAACCTTGGTTGCAACCTTGCCCGCGGTTTTAAACGCTCTGCAAGGTAAGGGTGTTCATGTAATTACCGTTAACGATTACCTCGCTAGGCGCGATTGCGAGTGGATGCTTCCCATCTACCGTGGGGTTGGTTTAACTGCAGGGTTCATACAAAGCGACATGGATCCAATACAGAGGCGCCAAGCTTACGAATGTGACATCACCTACGGAACCAATAGCGAATTTGGTTTTGATTACCTGCGCGACAACATGAAACCTGCGCGATGGGGTGATAGTAGTTATGATGCTTATGGCCAGCAATGTCAAAAAGGGCTTCATTTTGCAATTATAGATGAGGTAGATAACATTCTCATCGACGAAGCGCGAACTCCCCTTATTATTTCCGGCCAAGCGTTTAGTGATCTTCGAAAGTACACCAAAGCGAACGAAGTTGCTGTTCGGTTAGCAGACCTACAAAGAAATGCCAATAAAGATTCTACAGAGTCAGGTTTCCTAAATGGGCCATTTTTCGAAGTCAAAGAAAAAGAACATACCTGCCATCTCACCGATGAAGGTATTCGAAAAGCAGAAGAACTTGCAGGTGTTGAAAGCTTTTACACTGCAGGAAACATGGAATGGCCTCACCTCATCGATAACTCCCTAAAGGGCCACCACCTTTATAAAAAAGACAAACAATATGCTGTTATGAACCACCCGGAATCGGGTGAAATGAGTATCATTATTATCGATGAATTTACCGGCCGTCTCATGGTTGGCAGGCAATGGTCCGATGGTTTGCATCAAGCAGTCGAGGCAAAGCATTTCCGAGAAGGCGTAAAAATCAAGGAAGAAACCCAGACACTGGCAACCATTACCTTGCAGAACTTCTTTAAGCTTTACAAAAAGGTTTGCGGGATGACCGGCACCGCAATGACAGAAGCTGATGAATTTTGGAAAATCTACAAGCTTGAAGTTATCGCTATACCAACAAACCGTCCTTTAATTCGCAAAAATCATCCAGACACTGTTTTCCGTAGCGAAAAAGAAAAATGGAAAGCAGTAGTCGAAGAAGTGGTTGAAGTTCACGAATCCGGAAGGCCCATTCTTATTGGCACTACCGATGTTGATAAATCCATCAAGCTTAGTGAACTCTTGAAACGAAAAGGTATCAAACACGAACTTCTCAATGCACTTCCCGAGCACGCTGCTCGCGAATCGGAAATCGTTTCTCAAGCTGGAAGAATCGGCGCATTAACCATTGCCACAAATATGGCGGGGCGCGGTACAGATATTATTCTCGGGGGTAATCCCGAAGCCATGGCTTGGGCTGTTCTGAAACATAAATATGCATCCCGATTAGAGGTTCCTGAAGACGAGTGGAAAATCATTATCTCTGACATCGAAACCAAAGAAAAAACGAAGGAAGAAGGGCGCAAGGTTAAAGATTTAGGCGGCTTACATATTGTTGGAACCGAACGACATGACTCCCGCAGAATCGACAACCAATTGCGTGGTAGAGCAGGCAGGCAAGGCGACCCAGGCTCCAGCCGTTTTTATCTTTCCCTTCAAGACGATCTCATGCGTATTTTTATGGGTGAATGGGTTGCAAATGTTTTAACGAGGTTAGGTATGGAGGAAGGCCAAGCCATTGAAAGCCCAATGGTCAGCAGGCAGATACAAAAAGCTCAGAAAAAAGTGGAAGAAAGACATTTCGAAAGCAGAAAACATCTCCTCGAATACGATGAGGTTATGGATACTCAGAGGCGCAGGGTCTACGGCTATCGCCAAGAAATCTTGAATGATACCAACTGCAAAATTCGCATCCTTGAGATGATTGCTCATCAAATAAAAATGGCTATCGATCGTTTTCTGGACCGAAAATATGGTGCGGATAGTTTTGCCCAATTTGCATCCGATAAACTTGGAGTTGAATTTAAAGGCTCGGACTTTGAACGCTCGACTTTTGAAGAATCGGAGCTTTACGCTAAGAACAAAGCACTCTCGGTCACCCTCACCCAACTTCAAGATTTCATTGAGGAAAACCTTGGGGCAGACGATGAAACTGAATGGAACTGGCAAGCTCTTACAAATCAGGTTAACAAACGGTGGGGCCTTGATAATGCTGAGAAATCACTCAAAACTGTCGGCAAAAGCGATCTAATCGAATATCTTGCCAAGCAAACAGAAGATTCTGTTGAAAAAATTGATCTTCAAGAAGGTGCCATTTTACTGCAACCAAAATGGGGGTTGTCGTCCTTGTTAAACTGGATGAAATTAAAGTTTCAGATTGAAGTTCCTGAAACCAGCCTTGCAAATCAACCGCCCTCTGAGGTTGAGAAAATACTGGTTGGCAAAGCCAAGGATCTTTATCGCCAAAAAGAAATAACCTTTCCAGTGGCGGCAGGCATGGCCAAATTCATGAATGAGGGGGCCAGTTCTCAAGTTGTTCCAGGCAGTCAGAAATACAATCGCGAGGGCCTTTACAAATGGGCTCAATCTAGATTTCACCAATTTGCAAACGAACTTTCAGAAGAAAGTTTCCGCACCCTTTCTCGTGCTGAAATCCAGAAATTGCTTGTTCATGTCAGCTATAAAGCAATGCCCGAAATTGGCCAAGCAGATATTGACCAAAAACTGGCCGAGGCATTTAATGGCACTCAGGTTTCAGAAGAGGGTGATGCCAAAGACCTTTGCGATTACATGCGCACCCAGCTTCAAACTGACATTCCAACAGAAAAATTAACTGGCGTTTCCCAAGAGACTGCTAGGCAGATCATGTGGAACATCTTTGATGATTACTATCGCCCTGAAATGCGCATTATGGAGCGCGGGCTGGTACTTGCACAACTCGACAGCACTTGGAAAAATCATCTTTATGTAATGGATCATTTACGATCCACCGTGGGATTGCGTGGCTATGCCCAAGAAGACCCTAAAACTGTTTACAAGCGCGAGGGCATGAAAGAATTTGAAGCCATGTGGGAGGGCGTTGATGAAAGAGTCAGCGAGATTGTTTTCCGCATGGAAGACGCTGATGAAGTTCAAGACACCGTTTGGGTTATTGGTTCTGCCACGCATGAATCTGCGCCTAGGCTGCAAGCTCCAGAAACCCAGTCGGGCGCAACAGAAGAAATCAAACCAGAAAAAAAGGTTGAAACCATAAGAAACATGGGCGAACGAATCGGCAGAAACGACCCATGCACTTGTGGCAGTGGCAAGAAGTATAAAAACTGCTGCATGCGTACCAATGCGATATAGCGAGGCATCCTTTGCGAAAGGAATCTAGGGAAGGAATCCCATGAGCTTCTTTTTAAATTCCTTTTATTTTCTGGTCCTTACTCTTGTATCGCCTTGGCTTGCTTGGCGTTTCTGGTGGAAGGGCCGTTCGTTTGAAAATTTCTTCACTCGGTTTTCAGGCGACACCAATTTTATCAACGATTCTTCCAAACCAAAAACCGTTTGGTTTCATGGGGTGAGTGTTGGTGAAATCCATCTTTTGCGCCAGTTGGTTTCAACAATCCAAAAGTCAAAGCCTGATTGGTTTTGCGTGGTTTCTTCTTCAACAGATAACGGGCTTTTAGAAGCGCACAAATGTTTTAAAGGCGCACCTATATTTCTTTTCCCTTTGGATTTCACCTGGGCTATCAACAAAGCACTTAACCAAATCAAACCCGATCTTATTGTTTTGGCAGAAAGTGAACTTTGGCCCAACTTCCTTCATTGTTGTAAAGTCAAAAATATTCCTGTTACTGTTATCAACGGAAGAATGAGCCCCCGAACTCAGGCGCGTTATTTAAGTTTCCCTTGGCTTGCAAATGCTTTCTTTTCAAAAATCAGCGCTTTTGCTCTTCAAAATATTGAAACCGAAAAGTTCCTGCATCGCATCGGGGTTTCATCGATGTCAACCAGAGTTACCGGGTCTATCAAGTTCGATGGCGTTACTTTTTCCCGCACCGATTCAAATATCGAAAAGTTCAGAACTATTTTTGGGATCAAACCAAATGAAATTGTCTGGGTTGCAGGAAGCACCCAAGCACCTGAAGAACAGTTTATACTTAACGCTTACACTGTATTAAAAAAAGAATTCCCTTTATTAAGATTGGTTCTTGTTCCAAGACAACCCGACCTTTTCAACCATGTAAGAAAGCAAATCGAACTTGCTGGATTGCCTTTTAGAAACAGATCAGAGCTTGGTTCTACAGTTGCCCCTGACGATTCAATTATTCTTGTTGATACTTTAGGTGAACTTCGGTTTATTTGGGGATTGGCAGATATTGCTTTTGTAGGCGGCAGCATGGATGGTAAAAGAGGCGGACAGAATATGATCGAACCTGCAGCTTACGGCAGCGCCGTTTTCTTCGGCGATAAAATTTGGAATTTCAAACAAGTTGCTGAGCAACTTATTCATGCGGGCGGGGCATACATGATTTCTTCCCCTGCTTTTCTTGTATCTACCGCCAGAACACTGCTTGCTAATGACTCACTAAGAACACAAATGGGCAGCAAAGCTAAAGATTTTGTTATCTCTCAACAGGGTGCTACTGCTAAAACTATTCTTATGCTTGAAGACTTCCTATGCGAGGATTCACGCAATCTGGCAGCATAATTTCTGTGATTAGGGTTATTCTTTGTGGACAACTATTCGAATCTAGCCTGGATTAATGGCAAGTTTATACCTCAGGCTGAAGCGGTATTAACACTTCATGATGCAGGGTTTGTCATGGGTGCCACCGTAACAGATATGAGCCGTTCTTTTGCTCACAAACCTTTCATGCTTACCGAGCACATTCAACGATTCATGGCCCATAGCGAAGCATGTTTTATCAAGATAAAAGCAAGTGAATTAGAATTACTTAACGCTGCTAAAGAATTGGTTGAAAGAAACTGCCTGCTTCTAAAACCTGACGAAGATCTGGCCTTGGTGCTTTTTGCAACGCCCGGCCCGATTGGGTTTTATCTTGGTGAATCAGGGGGTGCTGGGGACGACTTGCCTACCTTGGGGATGCACACTTTCAAACTTCCCTTTCATCGATATCGGCCTTGGATTGAACATGGGGCAGAATTAATTACCAGTTCCTTTTTGCAGCCTTCGCCATTATCCATTAATCCAACTGTAAAACAGCGCAGTAGAATGCATTGGTGGGTTGCAGAAAGGGAAGTCAAAAAACGATCAGCAACAGCCATGGCTTTATTACTTGATGAAAATGGCTTTCTGACAGAGACAGCGTCTTCAAATTTATTGATTCTCAAGGATGCAGGCAAATCGGATGGCGATATAAAAATATTAACGCCTAAGCCTGACAAGGTTTTGGATGGGATCGCACTTCGGATAGTAAAATCATTTGCTCAAGAATCTGGAATCCCTTGGTTTGAAACTGATATTTTGCTTAGCGATATAACGGTTGATGATGCAGCCCTGATCACCAGCAATTCCTTTTGTTTTGCACCCGTAAAAAGCATAAATGAAATTCAGCTTAGTCGATCTAAATGGTTTAACGAAAAATTGCTTGGATACTGGCAAAAAGAGGTGCAATTAAATTTTCACGCGCAGATTTTAAAAATCTTGTAGACATCGCCCGTCCTTCCACTTACTTTATCTGGGTATTTTAGAATTGTTAAAGTGTCATTAGTAAGGTTTAAATTTCGGCTCGTTGCTGAGATACTCCTTTTTTTTTAAAATACTTGTTTCCTTCGGGGCAAGTTATTGGCATGATGTGCGCTAAGTATCAATTGTTTAAAACCGACATTGAGAGAGTAGTAAGGAAATTATGATGAAGATTTTTTCAGGGAAGACAAAACCTTTTGCCCGAAGAGGGCTTTGGATGATGGTTGGGTTTCTTGCTTTGGGCCTTATGGGTTCAAGCGGTATTGGCACCGGAGGAACCGGCGAGGGCGGTGACAATTGGCACCCCTTCGGTCTTTTCAGTAGTGACTCAAACTTCACTACATTTGAAAAAATCGCACTTGTTGTTAATTTGTGCGTTGCCTTATCTGGTCTATTTTACGCCAAAATACTTGCAAATTATGTCAACAGCCAACCCAATGGCACACCGGTAATGCAGGAAATTGCCAAAGCTGTTCGCGAAGGCGCCAATGCTTATCTTTCCCGACAATTTAAAGTAATTATCTGGCTAATTTTAATTCTTGCTCTTGTTCTTACTCTTACCAAGTGGCCTTGGCACGAACCGGATAACAATACCGAAAAGCAAATTGCAATCGGGCGTGGTATTGCTTTTCTTATGGGCTCCATCTTTAGTGCCATGGTTGGTTATTTTGGTATGAGCATGGCAACTATTGGGAACCTTAAAGTCGCAACGGCTGCGCGTGCTAAGGAAAACGGCTTTGGAATGGCCTTGCAGATTGGTTATCGCTCTGGAACCGTAACGGGCATGTTAACCGATGGCCTTGGCCTTCTTGGTGGTACGCTCATCTTTCTTTATTACGGTGAAAAAGCATTCGAAGTTCTTCTTGGCTTCGGATTTGGTGGTACCTTGCTGGCACTATTTATGCGCGTTGGTGGTGGTATTTATACTAAGGCTGCTGACGTTGGAGCAGATCTTGTTGGTAAAATTGAAGCAGGTATCCCTGAAGATGATCCACGAAATGCAGCAACTATCGCTGATAACGTAGGCGATAATGTTGGCGATTGCGCAGGTATGGCTGCTGATATTTTCGAAAGCTATGAAGTTACTATTGTTGCAGCACTTATTTTGGGTCTTGCAAGCTTTGGACACATGGGGGTTATTTTCCCACTTTTGGTTCATGCCATTGGTGTTATTGGTAGTATCATTTCAACTTCGCAAGTCAAAGCTGAAAAATCTGAAGGTGTTAAGGCAGCTATGGCTGCTGTTACCAACGGGTTTTGGTTTGGTGCATTCATTAGTGTTATTGCGATTTGTGGATTGGGTGCCTTGTATCTTCGGCCCACTCCAGAGTATTTGATAGGTGAATCAATAAAACGCGGACTTTACACCGAACCCGCCTTTGTTGCAAGCCTTACAAAAGCCAACCCTGGTTCTACTCTTGTTGCTAAATCCAAAGATGAACTTAAAAAGCTAGATCCTGTGGCTCGTGAAAAATATGTTGCAGACCTGACTTCAATCTGGAAGAAGTCAACTCCCGATAACCAGGCTAAAATTGCTTCCGAAGATATTGTTAAAATTGCTCAAACCTACATGCCTCTTTATGTAGGTTTTGATTATCGACCGATTTTGACATGCTTGATTGGTATCGCCTTGGCTCTTGCTCTTCATTGGTGTACTGATTATTGGACCAGTACCGAACATGATCCTGTCAAGCAACTGGCAAAGTCTTGCCGTACTGGGCATGCAACTAATATCATTTCAGGCATAGCGCTTGGTTATGAAAGTGCCGTTTGGTCTGTGTTGATTATCTCGGTTGCCCTTCTCGGATCGGTTTTGGTCTATAGTGGCACCAACCCCATCTTTATTGCTTATGGCGTTGCCATGTGTGGCATCGGCATGCTTACTTTAACAGGCAACATCATCAGTATGGATGTTTTTGGCCCGATTGCTGATAACGCCAACGGTATTGGTGAAATGGGTTACAATCGTGACCAGAATAACCAACCATTGCCTCCTGAAGATCCTAATTACATGACTGATGAAGAATATAAAAAAGCCCGTCAGATCCTTGCGGATCTTGATGCTGTTGGTAATACCACTAAAGCCATTACCAAGGGTATTGCCATTGGTTCGGCTGTGCTTGCTGCGGTCTCGTTGTTTGCCAGCTTTATTGCTGTTGTCGCAACAGGAAAAGGCGAAGACGCTATCACTACGCTGACTGCTGCTGAATTTGCAGAGGGCGCTGCAAAGCTTAATCTTGCTGATTCTTATGTATTCATCGGTATGCTTTTGGGTGGTGCGGTTCCTTTCCTATTCAGCAGTATGACTATTCGAGCAGTTGGCCGCGCTGCTTTCTTGATCGTTCAAGAATGTCGCGCTCAATTCCGTGATAAAGAAATCTGGGCTGGAACGAAGAGGCCAAACTACGGCAGAGTGGTCGATATTTGTACCAGTACCGCTCAAAAAGAACTGGTTGGACCTGGTTTATTGGCAATTTTTGCCCCGGTTGTTGTTGGCTTTGCCATGGGGCCTTATGCCCTCGGTGGTTTCCTTGCTGGGATGATTCTCATTGGCCAGATGCTTGCCGTTTTTATGGCTAACGCAGGTGGTGCTTGGGATAACGCCAAGAAAACTATTGAAGATCAACCTAAAACCTCAACCACCGGAAAGGGTTCGGAAGCCCATAAGGCTTCGGTAACCGGTGATACGGTTGGCGATCCTCTTAAAGATACCGCTGGCCCTGCAATTAATCCGCTGATCAAAGTTATGAATATGGTTAGCCTTTTAATTCTTCCTTTGGTTATGAATTACAATCTCAAAGATGGTAATATTGTTGGCGAACGCTATACTATTGGCCTTGCTATTCTTGGCGTAGGCCTCGTTGCTGTTGCTTGGGCTTGGTGGCAATCCAATAAAGAAAGCGACGAAATGAAAGCCATTGATGAGGAACTTTCAAGAGTAGTTGCAGGCGAGTAACTAACTCTTCAGGTAACTTCAGGTTAATTCTAGGCAGGGCAATTTATTCGCCCTGCCTTTTTCATTTTAAATAAGGTGCAATCTGATGCTTTCTACATCCCTGTTTGGAAATGTTTTCTACTCACAAGCTGGGGATCATGTTGTATGGCATGCCATGCCTATTCTTCTTTTTGCGCTTTGTTGCCTGAGTATTGCATACCGTTATTACAGTGCCTTTCTAGCTGCGAAAGTAGCTTGCCTTGATGATTCAAAAGTAACGCCTGCCCATTTATTTAATGATGGGCAAAACTATCACCCTACTAATCGTTGGGTATTATTTGGGCATCATTTTGCTGCTATCAGCGGTGCGGGGCCACTAATCGGGCCGGTACTCGCAATCCAATATGGTTATATGCCAGGCCTTTTATGGCTGGTTATCGGGGTATGCTTAGCAGGGGCAGTACAAGATATGCTGGTTTTGGCAGCTTCGGTTCGAAGAGGTGGAAAATCTCTTGCTGAAATTGCCAAGCTAGAACTTGGGCCTTTAGCTGGCGTTTTATCTTCTGCAGCAATTCTTTTTATCGTGATCATCGCTCTTGCTGGTCTGGGGTTCGTCGTTGTAAAGGCCTTGGGAGGTGAAACTATTCCTTTTCCCAAAGGTACTAAAATTGATATCCCTTCAGGTGAAAAAATCGTTCTTAACTCTTCACGATCCAACGATAAGGAAACGATTTACACCTTTCCCCCGGGCTGCACTCTTTATTTTACAAAAACATCTGCCCCTGCAAAACGAGACGCTGAATTTCAAATCGTTCTTCCCACTGCAGGCAAACTGCCCGCCCTGGCTTTGGAACTTGATGGCAAACCGATCATTCTGCCAAACGGCGGCGCACAGTTTGTTCATGGAAGTTCTTGGGGCGTCTTCACCATTGCATGCACGATTCCAATTGCATTTTTCGTCGGGTTTTACATGTATAAGCTACGCAAAGGGAAAGTTGTTGAAGCCTCTCTTATTGGCGCAATCGGCGTTTTATTTGCAACCGTCGCAGGCAATTGGATTCCTGGGTCAGCTTTAGAACCTTATTTCTCCCTTACCAAAAATCAAGCTGTTATTGCTCTTTGTTCTTATGGCTTTATCGCCTCCGTGCTTCCGGTCTGGATGCTGCTTTGCCCCAGAGATTACATCTCAAGTTTTCTAAAAGTTGGTACCATCGCTTTACTTATCCTTGGCGTCATTGTTGCGAACCCTGCCCTCGTACATAGGCCCTTCGAACCTGTATTCGCCCAAGGTGGACCAACTTTTGCTGGCGGGCTTTTCCCCTTCGTTTTCATTTGCATCATGTGTGGTGCAATTTCAGGCTTTCATGCACTCGTTGCTTCGGGCACCACGCCTAAAATGATTGGCAAAGAATCTGATATTCGCATGATTGGGTACGGCAGCATGCTAATGGAAGGATTAGTTGGCCTCGTTGCTCTTATTTCAGCTGCGTCCCTCGACCCAAAAATCTATTACGACATCAACATCGGGCTCGAGCAAGTCGATAAATGGCAACCTCAGGTTGATAAACTTCATCAAGAGCTAGGCAATGCTGGAAACCTCGAGCATCTCGACCTTTCGACCATCGAGCGCCAAGTGGGCGGTGAATCTCTTCGAGGCAGAACTGGGGGCGCAGTTACCCTCGCTGTTGGCATGTCTCTCATACTTTCAAAACCTTTGAACCAACTGGGCATTCCATTCGATCATCTCATGAAATACTGGTTCCATTTTGCAATCATGTTTGAAGCTTTATTTATTCTCACCACCATCGATACAGGTACACGCATTGCGAGATTTTTACTCCAAGAAATGTTTGGATACCTGCATCCCAAGTTGGGTAAAACCGACTGGCTTCCTGGTTCGATTTTATCCACTTTCATCATTACCGTAAGCTGGGGCTTGCTAGTTGCTACCGGATCCATTGGCACTATCTGGCCCATGTTTGGCATTGCAAACCAACTCCTTGCAGTGCTGGCATTGGCGTTGGTAACCACCGTCATGGTTAATTCAGGCAAAGGGGCTTATATTCCTTTTACTTTGATACCCATGCTTTTCGTTTCCGCAACCACCCTTACGGCTGGCGCTACCATGATGAGCGCATGGTTTCAAACCCTTTCAAAAGAGGGCCAATTTGTTGATTTATTTCCAGTAGCACTGCGTTTCGGTATGACTTTATTTGTAATGACTTCTGTTATATTTTTAGTTATTTGGGCGGCTTGTAGGTGGATTACCATTCTTGCAGGCTTGGGAAAACCCAACCCCAATTCTGATTCTGAATCTCAAAGTTCTTAGGTTTATTTTGGTTTACGAAATAGAGATAGGTCTTGGCGCTTAATAATAGCGCCCGCCATCCCATCTGGCCTTGGCCCCATGGTGTAGACGCCCATTTTTCCTGTTGTTGTTTCAGCAACATAAAGTGCGGATTGTTCTTTTCCAACAATTCCGGTGGTCATTACAAAATGAACATTTTGTCTGGGGGGCAGATTAAATTCTTCGGCCAAATCTAATTCTGCCCAACCTACAATCTTACCTGAAAACCGGTCGATTACACTTCCTTGCAATTTTCCCGATTTATAATCCAGCAACCATACGCCATCTGTTGGAGCATTCGTGCTCACCAAAACGGGCCCCGTTGCCATGACAAAATCTTCATGCCTATCATTGCCCGCCACCGCTTTCGGAATATTTTTCATACCAAGAGCAAAGGCAAAACCAATCATTATGCCAAACGACACCCAAACTATTCTTGATAAATCTTTCATATTGCCCTCGATCGCTAAATGTCTTTATAAGCAAAGTAATTGTGATAAGGTTACATGAGATGGGAGAAAAACTACAATCTCAAATTAGGCCTAAGGCATGTTTAAATCTTTAAATTAAGGTGTTTACCATGAATGCATATTGCCCAAGTTGTTTTATCATCGTTTGTGCCCTGTTTTGTTCGGGTTGCTTTCCTGAAAACAAAGTCCAATTACCTGCCAAATCTCCACCACAGGAAGGTTATCTTTTCTGTATGTGGAATGTCGAAAACTTCTTTGATAATAAGGATGATCATCGAAAATCAGAGCCTGACAAAGATTACGATTCTTGGTTTGGTAATAACCCAAAAGATTTTAAACTCAAGCTGGATAATATCGTAAAAGTTCTACTGCAAATGAACAATGGTGCCGGCCCTGATATCCTTGCCCTTGCAGAAGTCGAAGAAGCCTCCGAGGTTCCCAACTTATTGATGGAATCCCTGAATGCAAAACTGCCTGCAGATAATCAATACAAGGATATCGCTTTTAAAAATCCTCATGGTGGCAGATGCATTGCTACCTGCGTCATCAGCAAGCTTCCAATCCAATCCAACAAAGTTACTTTACTAGGAAAAAGAATTCGGATTTTAGAGGTGCCTATCAAGGTGAATGGCAAAGAATTGATTGTTCTCGCAACCCACTGGACTTCAAAACTTACAGACAAAGAAGGTTCGGGAAGGGCAAAATATGCCGACCAAATTCATGGTGCCTATGTCGCAATGGCAAGAAACAACCCCAACATCGATTTTTTGGTATGTGGGGATTTTAATTCAACCCCTGATGAAGATTGTGTCAAGAAACATCTGAAAACAACAAATACTATAGAGGAAACCTTAGTTAAAAAACGCGAGATTGAGGCTTCCTCGGGGGAGGCGCGCTGGCTTGAATTCCCTTTATTTAACCCGTTTTCTGATTGGAAAGAAAAAAAATTGGGAAGTATCTACTATCATGGCAAATCTGAACTATTTGATCAAATCGTTATCTCACCTGGCTTGCTTGATAACAAAGGCTGGAGTTGCGACCCATCAACCGCAAAAGTTTTTAGTGAATCGCCCCCCGCAGATAGCAAAGGGCACCCAGTTAGATTTGGTCCAGAAAAAGATCACAAACATGTGCGTGGCTACAGCGACCACTTGCCCGTAACCATTCGTTTAAAAGTTGAAGGGGCAAACTAAGATTACAAGTGTTATTTTTTATCTCTCCCCTTGGTGTCCGAAGATTTGTTACTTCCAAGCTTGAACTCTAAAAGCTGCAACTCATAATGTTTCTTTCCTGCTTTTTCGATTGTCATTTTAACCACACCAACTTTTTGAGCGTAGTAGTTCTTAAGCTGAAACTCTACCCCTTTTTCGTCCTTACCTAGGGTTGTGGTAACAAAGCATCTGAATTTCCCAAAAGGTACGCTTACTTCTTCTTCAGAAACCTTAACTTCCGTAATAATTTTGCCCGTATCAAGGGTGATATTGATGGGCCATTTATCACCAACTTTAGGCTTATCTTTTAAGAGCAAAGCCCCTTGGTCAAACCTTTTGCCATCCAATGCGAATCTAAAAACCCCTTCGTTAGTAACGCCGATATGTTCAGAAGATAGCACCGTTTTACCCTCGGAAACTTCAAGTAAAACAGAGGGATAATAGCCAAATTTCTCTTCTCTAACCGCTTTTTTCACAATGGTTTTATTGTTGGAATCTTGGTACTTCCAGAATGAACCGTCCTCTAAAGGATAAAAATCATTGGCAAAGCTAACTTGCGTAAAAGTAAGCAATAGCAATAAAAAAAATGCAGTGTTTTTCAAAAGAAAGGCCATTCTAATCCTCACAACCTATTTACCTAAAGCAATACCAATTAAGGGTTTCCGCTGATTCCTTTACCTACTACTATAAAATCTGACAAGTTAAAAAAAATTAACGTCATTATCCTTGTTGATACAGGAATTTTGCTGATATACTTAAGTAATAGATTGTAGCCTTCCTCGAATTGAAATCAAAGGAATTAAAGGCTTTTATATTTAGGAGTATGCATATGGCCCCCTTGTTTGGTTTTATTGGTTTGGGAATGCCTGAAATGATTGTTCTTGCAGTCATCGGGGTGCTTATTTTTGGTCGTAAACTTCCCGAAGTTGGCCGTTACCTTGGAAAAGGGATTGTGGAATTCAAAAAAGGGATCAAGGGTATTGAAGATGATGTTGATATAGGTTCATCATCGTCTTCTTCTAGCCAACAGGTCGAACAACCCAAGGCTCCGCAAAAGATGACAGCATCTGCTCCCAAATTTGAAGACATCAGCAACCCATCCGAATCTAGCCCAAAAATATAACCTTTAGCGTTTTTAATTCAATAAGACCACGCCAACGAGATTCCTCGAGCGTGGTTTTTAAATTTAAATACATAAAACTTCAATCGTTTCGTTTTTAATTAACCCTGCCCTCATCCCAAAAGGCAATTACTACTGCCGCAATAAGCAACATTGCTGCCATGCCTGTTTTCAAAGTTGGTTTCTCTCCAAGATAAATCACTGCAAAAAAGAAAAATATATAGGGCTTACGCAGTTGGAACTAAATCCCCCTTCAATTCGCTTATTAGGGTGGGATTTAGAAAAGCCCGGATGATTAAGAAAAGAAGAAAACACCCAAACAACCAAATTATAGGCAAACGCATAAGTCCTAATATAGTCAAAGAAATCACCTCCTGAATGATCTTAAGTTGGGCGGCACTAAATTGGGCATGTCCAATTCGATTCGCTGGCAATTGCAAAGCATATTCGGGAAGGGCGATGCCCCAACTCACCAATATAACCAACCAAAAAGGGAAACCTTTTGAATCTTAAATGGCCATACCAAACCAATGTCATGAACACATTAGACGCAATCAAAAGAAGAACAGTCCAAATATTTGCACCTTGATTAAATAATGATTTAAAGATCGATTGCTTCGAAAGGGAACATGGGTTTTCGTCGGATTTTGTAGGGTAAACGGTGTAAACTCGCACTGGTTACACCCGGAGTATCGACGCGCACAATACTTGTGCAAACCGCTTTATATGCGGCCAGCGGTGCATGCACCCCTTTAACCACCAACACCTTGTATTGCTTTGGATCTATTCCAAATGAAAGCAATTGATTCAAACTGAATGGGACCATCCTGCGACTTGTAATCATCAGGGTATTTCCCTCTTCCGTATGAAGGATTGCTGTTTTTCCTTGATCAAATTCGGTGAATCCACCATGAGTTGGATTGCTTTCTGAAAATCTTCCATCACCCAAAAAGGCAACTTTGGCATTCAATGCCAGAGGCAGACCATGCAAACGATCGTGCTTTGCTCCAATGATAAATGATGCGGTATTTCCCAGCCCGATTTTTTCAGCTTGTGCAACTATTTCCGGATCAGCAATTACAGTAAAAAATGGGAAAACTTTTTGCGCAATTAACTCATTAACGAGAATAGTACCATCCCCGGGTGACCCTCCACCAACATTGTCCCCCATGTCCAATGCGCAAATAGGCCCAGAAAGATTTTTTATCTGCGCCACGGAATCAGCAACGGAAGGCAACACCGGATCGAATTGCTTTTTCAGGCTCAACCAGTGCTGGGCAAGTTCCTCCGCATACATCTTGGCCAATGCAAAATCATTATTAGTCATAACGCTTATCGAAGAACCCATTTGAGGAACATCAGCGAAGGGGAAACCTACAAAAACTGAGACTGCCAGAACCTTTGGTTTGTTTCGAATTCTTTCAACAACACTTAAAAATCCTTTATAAGGATCTTCACTGGAATTTTGGCAAAAGATATTCACCGCTAAAGGCAAAAAAACTGTAGCCTTGGTAGAAATAATCTTAAGGTTTAAAATAGCCCCCAATAATTCAGCGGCTTCCACCCCTCGATCAAACTGATCCATGTGTGGGTTGGTTCGATAACTCAAAATTGCATTCACAGAATCTGATTGCAAAAGGGAAAAGTTGCCATGCGGATCTGCGGTGGCAACAATTGGCTTATCTCCCATTGCAGTTCTTAATTTCCGAAGCCAAAAACCATCAGCATCGGTTTCATTTTCAGCAACTGTTGCGCCATGGGGAGCTGCAAGAATGCCATCTAATTGGTCAGCACCTACAAGGGCTTTATCAAGCATGCCCATCAAGTGATTCCAGCAATCAGATTCAATAACACCATAAGGCAAAGCTCTGGCAACCAGCAAAGGAACTGCTTCGATACCAAGTTTTTTAAGACCCTTAAAAAAACCTCCTATTTCGTGATGCGAATCTTGGAACTTCTGGCATATACAGTCCCCCTCTAAAAGAATATCATTTTGAAAATCCTGAAGGGTTGTTTTACCTTGTATAAAAGTGTTAGATTCCTGAAGTATGCTGATGATGCCTACACGCATATAAACCAAGCCCCAGTGATTAAATTTTAAATTCTAGTTATTGCAGTCTGAATTGAAAAACCTTCAAGCGCAAGGAGAATTTTTACAACATGAAAACCAGCCATACTTTCGAACTTTTAAGAGAAAAACTTTACAGCGCAGTTGTCAGCGATGTTTTGGATGGATTAGACTCCACTAATCATGTAATCAAATGTCAATTGCCACAAGTTACCGGGCGAACTGATAAAGTTCTTATTGGAAGGTGCAAGACGACTCTTTGGGCAGATATGGCTCACATAGACCCAAACCCCTATGAACTCGAGCTTAAGGCTGTGGATTCATGCCAACCAGATGAGATATTGATTGCCGCTGCCAATGGTTCATCTAGATCTGCACTATGGGGGGAGTTGCTATCAACAGCATGTATAAGAACCGGATGTGTCGGGGCAATTGTGGATGGTTTGGTTCGCGATCAATTAAAAATGAACGCGATGAATTTTCCAGTATTCGCCAAGGGTGCCAGTCCGCTTGATAGCAAAAACAGGCAGAAAGTAATTGAAATCGATGTAAAAGTAGAAATAGGAAGCTGCCTGATTTCTCCAGGCGACATCCTTGTAGCGGACATCGATGGTATAGTCATCATCCCACAGGAACTAGAAGCCGAGGCGATATCTCTGGCACTGGAAAAAGTTACTGCAGAAAACACGGTTCGCGATGCAATTAAAAACGGACTAAGTGCAACTGCAGCCTTTAAAAAATATGGTGTGCTTTAAATATTTTAAAGAGGTATCACTATTCATGTCAGAAACAGCACCTTTTAACGCACTCACCAACAAACTGCTTATTAAAGTCTCTTGGCGATTAATCCCACTACTTTTTTGCAGTTACATTTGTGCCTACCTAGATCGCATCAACATAGGCTTTGCATCCAAGAATTTGAAGGAAGAACTAAATTTCAGCGACTCGGTATATGGTTTGGGTGCGGGTATATTTTTTCTTGGGTATGCACTCTTTGAAATACCTAGCAATGTAATCATGGAAAAAGTGGGCGCAAGGCGCTGGATAGCTCGCATCATGATATCTTGGGGGCTTATTTCCGCAGCAATGGCATTCGTGAATTCTTCGACAACCTTCTACATTTTGCGATTTTCACTTGGAATTGCTGAAGCTGGTTTTTTCCCAGGCATCATCTTGTATCTAACCTACTGGTTTCCACCCAGTCATCGGGGAAAATCGATTTCCAGATTCATGACTGCAATTCCTCTCTCGGGCCTAATCGGCGCCCCTCTTTCAGGCGCACTACTCAACATGGATGGCATTGCAACTTTACATGGTTGGCAATGGTTGTTTATCTTGGAAGCGTTACCATCCGTTTTAATGGGGGTCTATATTTTCTGTTTTCTTCCCGATAACCCGGAAGATGCAAAATGGCTTAATGCACACGAAAAAGCAATTATTTCTAAGGCAATAATTGAAGAAGAATCTAAAATCCACAGCTCTTCAATTAAGCCCAACCCTTATCTCGCATTTTTTTCTTTGCCAGTCTGGTACATGGCATTGATTTACTTTTTCCAAGTGACCGGTTTGTACGGAATTGGTTTATGGCTTCCTGATTTACTCCGAAGCGCCACGCATCTGGGAAACATTCAAACAGGATTTTTGACTGCGATTCCATTTTTAGCAGGCGCAATAAGTATGGCGATATGGGGATGGAATTCGGATCGGCTAAAAGAAAGAAAATGGCACCTATTATTAGGAAACTTATTGGGGTCAATGGGATTTGTAATAGCCGGGCTTAATCCTGAAAGCCTTGCCATGGCATTGGTTGGGATCACGATAGCAAGCATGGGAGTGCACGCAACCTTTGGTCCATTTTGGGCACTAAAAACAACTTTGTTGGCCCCTGGAATTGCAGCAATAGGTATTGCACTCATTAATTCGATAGGGAATTTAGGTGGGTTTATGGGCCCTTCAATTACAGGCTTTTTAAAAGAAAAAACAGGAAGCCTTTCTTGGGGATTAATTCTTTATGCCAGCACCTCATTTCTTGCAGCCTTCTTGATTTTTTTCCTGAAATTAAAACCTATCAAAGCAGACCGTAGCTAAATAAATAAAGCCCCGATAAAATAATTTATCGAGGCTTAAAATTATCAATCAAAAAACCTAGTCGCGAAAAATGCTATGGCATTCTACACAACTATCATTCAAATTTTTAGCTGCAAGTTTTAAACCTTTGGCATCACCTTTATTGGAAGTTACGATGAGGTCTTTGGAACCTTGGCGCATCTTTTCAACAAATTCCTTCCACTTCTTAGGATCTTTTTCGCCTTTTTTGTCTTTTGGCGTAAGTGCTTCAGAAATTTCAGCAAGAATCAGCGAAACTTCGCCAATGGTTGCATATGCCTTGCCATTTTTTGCAAGGTCGGCTTTATCTGCTTCTTTTTTCTGAAGACCCTGAAGTTTAGCTTCAATACCATCTGGGGTAATTGCACCTGCTGTTGGACCTACCCCAAGACCACCCTTGTTACGAAACTTGAATACATGCATCAATTCATCTAGGGAGTATTTCTTTGCAAGTTCAGCAATGGCTTTGGTATCGGGATTTGCACCAAGCATTTTAGAAATAGCAGAATTAACTTCCTTGGCATCTTCAAAATAGAAAGCAGTTTTACCTTCGGGCGTAACCATGGAGAAAAGCCCCAAAGCAAATAAAGACCCAAAAACACCAATCTTTTTAACAATGTTCATTCAAATCTCCAAAAAAATAAAAGTCCTAGTTAAACTTCAATACTCCCGCTAAAAACAAAACTAATGAAAAGACCAATCTTGCGATTCTATTTCAATAAAGCTTTGTTCCACCTGTTTTATTTTAAACGAATAAACAAGGCGTACCAAGTAATAATAAAGGCATAAACATCTGGATCAAGTGTTTTCCTGATTAGTTTTTATAAACTCGTATAAATTTAAATGATAAAGCCCGGAAATACTCCCGAGCTTATACCTATTGATACTTCAATTTGAAAATACTACTCGCCACCAGCAGCCTTCTTTGCCTTAAATTCTTTGATGAACTTTTCAGGATTTTCAACAAATGCATCCTTGCAACCCGAGCAACAAACATAATAAGTTTCACCCTTAAAGGAAACAGGCATAGTGCCAAGGCCACCACTCACCACGCATTCCGTCTTCTTTTCTTTGGCGCCCAAACTCATGCCAGACTTGGTCGCGGCAACCATATAATCCTTAATAAACAAGGTTTTGCCCTGTTCCTTGTGGGAATAATTATAAATAAATCGAACGCCTTCAGCAGCGTTGTTCATTTCCAATTTTTGAGTTTCCTTGGTTTTAGGGTCAATTCGTTCCAAAGTAAGGATATCCTTGTTTAACTTACCATCAAAAACCATTTTGTTGTCTTTAAGATCAGAAACGGTGAATTGGTAAATCTTTTTTTCAGGGACCCACTTAAGTTCGCCATTTTTAAAGAATTTGCCATTTTTGACTTCCAAAGTGAGCCAAGAGTCCTCGCCTTTAAAGCGCCAACCCCACTGAAATATTTCTGTCCAGATTGGCTGCTTGCTAGCCTTTGAATTTGTAGGTGGGCCACCATTACCTTTCCATTCGCCAATGAAATCTTGAAGCTTTTGCAAAGCTTCTTTGTTAGCATCCGAAGTTTTATCTGCTGCAAAACAAAAACTAAGGCTTAATACTGCAAATAGCGACGAAAACAGTAATTTTTTCAACATCAACATATCTCCTTGAAAATTGTATTTCTTAGCTTACCTTCTTTACCAATCATAAAGCCTAATTAGCAAATACCACAATAGAATCTTAGTTGAAAAGAGAATTATCTCAGAGTGTTAGATAATAAATTGCGAGCTTTAACTTCGCAATCTTTCATGTAAGCAAGGCTTTTGGTTGCAATAGTTTCCGGGTCTGGCTTGTAATCAAAAACTTCGACCGAAACCCACCCCGCATATTGCTTTTCCAACAACGCCTGAAAAATTGGGACAAAATCGACATTTCCAAAACCTGGGCCCCGTAAGTTAGAGTCATTCGCATGAAAATGCCCGGCTTTACCAATATATTTTCTTATCACTTCCGTAGTTGGTTCTGGTTCTGTAGACATCGCCTTGACATCCAAATGCAGATAATAATTTGGATGATTGATCTTTTCGACAATTTCTAGCCCTTCGCTTGCAGTATTTATGAAATCTGCATCGGGTGGGGACAATGGCTCTAGGCAAAGCATTACTCCCGCTTTACTAACCCCATCGGTCGTTCTTTTTAGGGTATCAACTGCAAATTCGGTTGCTTGTTCTTTGGTAAATCCTGCAGGAATGCGCCTCTGGGCAGGTGAACCAAGCACTAAAATCGTCCCGCCAAGCTCTTGGCAGGCTTTAGCCAGTTCTACCAGATAGTTAGCGGTTGCGATGCGAATTTGTAAATCGGAAGAAGTCAGGCAAAAGCCTACTGTTTTAGCCAAAAGCCAATGTAGCCCAATAATCTTGATGCCTTCAGCTTCGGCTTCTTTTTTAAGCTTTGCGCGGGCCGCACTAGAAACATCCGTGATGCGATCTGCCAAGGTAAAAGGTGCGATTTCTAATCCTTGGTAACCTGCTTCTCGCACAAATCCACAAATGCGATCGTGTGCCCAATTCTCAAATGTTTCATTGCAAATTGCATATTTCATTTTGATGCCCCTTATTCAATTCTTTTTTAAAACAACAATATCTTGCTGCAAGCCATCAGTTTGAATAATCGTAAGAGAAACCGAATCGATTGCTTTTGCAATCGCTTTGTAAAATTCCGCAGGTGAGGAAACAGGAGTATCATCAACTTTGGAAATTAATTTGCCAGATTGCAATTTGACAATATCCGCAGGCGACCCGGGGATCACATCCTTGATAAGCACCGAATCCGGAACGCCTCTGCCCCACTGCCCCACACCAAAAGGTCTTTGTGACAAAAGGCTTGAATAATCAACGGTAATCCCAAAAATGGGAGCTCGTTGATTCGACGCAATAACAGGCAAAGAAGATAAATACTTGGCAAGTTTTACCTGAACAACCCGAGTTTTATTCCCAATAACTCCAACGACTTCCACTTGGGCGATATTTCCAGCAAGAGTAGATCCTATATAAAGAAATAAATCGTCAGGATTATTAACCGCCTGACCATTGATCGAAACAATGGTATCACCCTCATAAATTCCTGCCCGAAAAGCAGGCGACCTTTCAGACACTTGCGCCACTTTTACATTTCTAACTCCAACTGCCATTTGCACGCCTAAAAACCCATACTCAACTTCCTCACCTTTGCAAAGAACCTCAATAATTTTACGATGATTGGTATCTAAGGGAACAGCATAGCCTTCAGAAGAATCTCTCCCCGGCCACCCAGCAATTGAGGCAAGAATACCCACCCAAGTGCCATCCATGGTTAATAAAGCCCCGCCACTCGCCCCGGGTTTTACTACCGTATTTAATTGGAGCAAAGTGCCATATTGATAAAGCGGAACCTGAGTTCGGTCAGTTTCTGAAGTTTGGTTATTCCATTTTCGCCTAAGGTTGGAAAGCATGCACCATCCAATCGAAGGGCTGCCTTCATAAAATCCAGACGCAAAAGGGTTAGAAAGATGAATCAAGAACTGGCCTTTTTTCAGGATGGAAGCATCCCCGATTTTCAAAGGTTTAAGATCAGGAATTTTCTCGATCAAACGAAGAACAGCAAGATCACTCCTACCATCCAACGCATGAATATCTGCATAGCTGCCTTTTCCGTCAGGAAATCGGACATAAATTTTCACCGCATCTTTAACAACATGCGCCATGGTTAAAATTAAGCCACTTGAATCAACCACAACGCCTGTGCCAAAGGAGTCCGGAAAAGTTTCAGGATCGGAAAGATCCAGAGAAGACTTAGATTTTTCCAGAGGTTTGCGGGGGCGCTTTTGTGAATCTGGTGGCGGCACGAACCCGCCCAACTTTCCTGGAATATTACCCAAGGGAACTGCGCCAAGTTCTTTATATTTTGGACTGCGCGAAACAAGAATGCTGCCCACCGAAGGTTCTGCGGTTGCTACCACTTTCTTTACGGCATTTTCCAATTGCCCTATAAGGTTTTCCTGAAATGCATGCGAATTCAATCCCATCAAAAGAGAAGAAGAGCTTGCTAGAAAAAAAATCAGTGAACTATTTTTAAACAAGGAAAAGCTCATGGGAAAGACCGGTTAAGGCAAATACCTAATCCCGATGATAATGAAAAACAAAAGAGTGTCTAATAAAAAAACTCCGGAGATAAGGATTCCCCGGAGGATATTGCTAACATTAGCAGCCATTAACAAAATTACCAGTGCGACAAACTACTCGGCCGCAGCTGCTGCAGCGGCGGCGGCCTTTTTCGCGGCCTTACTCATCACAGGAGCCGGGATTTGCAAAGGAGCAGAAACATCGGTGGCATAACCCCCATCTGCGGTAAGGACCAAACCTTTCTTTTGCAGCAACTTGTGGGTGATTTCTTCCATGACAGCGGGATTATCACGGAGAAAATTTTTGGCATTTTCACGCCCTTGGCCCAATCGCATGTCACCATAATTAATCCAAGCACCCGATTTATCCACGATCTTTTCATCGATGGAAAGATCAAGTAAATCGCCTTCACGGCTAATACCAAAATCGTGCATCAGATCGAATTCAGCTTGTCGGAATGGTGGGGCAACTTTGTTTTTAACCACCCTGACTCGAATGCGGGCGCCAACGGTTTCATCTCCTTCTTTAATCGTGGTAACTTTGCGCGATTCCATCCGAACTGAACTATAAAACTTCATAGCAAGCCCACCAGAAGTGGTTTCTGGATTACCAAAAACCATACCAATTTTCAGACGAATCTGATTAATAAAAACCATGCTGGTTTTTGTCCGGGAAATGGTGGGATTCAAAATTCGCAGCGCCTGACTCATTAGCCTGGCTTGAAGACCCATGTGCGAATCGCCGATTTCTCCCTCGACTTCTGCCCGCGGAACCAAAGCTGCAACTGAATCGATGACAATAATATCAACCGCATTGGATTTAATCAGCATCTCTGCAATTTTTAACGCTTCTTCAGCACAAGAGGGTTGGCTGACAAGTAATGATTCCAAATTCACACCGATGCGCTTGGCCCAACCTGGATCCAAAGCATGTTCAGCATCAATAAAGGCGGCAACTCCGCCCTTTTTCTGTGCCGATGCTACCGCATGCAATGCTATGGTCGTTTTCCCGCTGGCTTCATTGCCAAAGATTTCCGTTATACGGCCTCGAGGAATACCATGCCCACCTAGAGCAATATCCAAGCTTAATGCACCGGTTGAGATACCTTGTACATCACTGGAAGCAACCTCTCCCAATTGCATGATGGCCCCCTTACCAAATTGTTTTTCAATTTGCGAAAGGGTCTGTTTGAGTTCTTTATCCTGAGCTGATTCAGCCATTACCGGACTCCTAAAAAATGGGCACCTGTTAACTGTACGGATGTGAGTATAACCGACCGTTTTTCAGTCACAAGCCCAGCATCAAAAATTCTTAAAATATCCCAAACTGTTCAAATTAAAGTAGTTTCGACAATTCTTCGGCTCGTAACAACGCATGAGCTCGGATTTTCAAAACTCCATCCAATTGCTCATCTCTGATCAAATCTAAAATTTGCTTGAACTTCGGCCCAGGTTTCAATCCCAGGGACTTCAAATCTTCTCCCCCAACCAATGGCAAAGGATCCAGAATTTCTTGGGGCCATTCAGCAAGTTTCCTCAAACAATATTCAACGGCGTTTATATCCTGTCCCAAAGATAAAAGATTTGCACTCACAAGGCTCAACAAATCATCAATAATTGGTAACACTAATATTTTTTTAAGTTGGCAAAGCCTTAATTGGTCAGGGCTTAGTAAAGCATCTTTAAACTGTACCAAACTTCTGGTTGCATCGATTTCCACATTTGACAATTTAAACCTTCTGCAAGTTTCTTCTGCGTGTTTACTGGAAAGCGTTTGCAGCAATGATGCAAGCACTAAAGGAAAAGACGAAACCTTAGGCAAATACCGAAGAACCGCAATAATATCACTGTACATGCCTACAGTTTCAGTAGAAAAAACTTCAGGAAAAATCTGCTTCGCAAGCCCGAGTTCAATGAATAAACTTACTCCAAAAACCCTGCTGGGGTGTTGGAAAATCTTCCGTAATTCATCTGCAATGCGCTCTGGACTAACGGTGCCTATAGCCGAAGAATTCGCAATAATTGCTGCTTTTGTAGTCTCATCAAGCGACAAATCAAATCTAGGTACAAGCCTTGCTGCCCGTAACATTCTTAAACGATCTTCTGCAAACCTTACATTGGCATCCCCAATGGCTCGCAGAATTTTATTGTTTAAATCTTTTTGCCCCTCAACATAATCCACCAACTTGCAAGCGATAGGATCATAAAACATTCCATTGATCGTAAAATCTCTGCGAAGTGCATCTTCCTGAGCACTACAATACCTTACTGCGTCCGGCCTGCGCCCATCGGTATAACCCAAGTCTGCACGAAAAGTAGCAACTTGAATCATCATGGGTTTGCCATTGGCAAGAGGTGGCCCAATAACCTCAATGACACCAAAGCTGGCGCCTACTGCAACGGTCCTAGGAAAAATTTTTCTGACTTGCTCTGGCCGAGCGGAGGTTGCAATATCATAATCTGCGGGCACTAATCCAAGTAACTCATCGCGCACGCAACCACCTGCCCACAATGCTTCAAAGCCCGAATCAACAAGCTTTTGCACCACTTCTCTGGCAAATGTCTTTTCAAGATGGGGATTCATCATCGTTCACTGGTTCAGAAACTGCAGGTGGGGCATTAGGGTCATTCTTTACCCAGAATTGCAATTCGTTTCTGCCGTAGCTTCTTACATCCCAACCGGCCCCAGCATCATCCGGAAGATCACCGATCGGAATTTCGCTTTCCGTCTGCACTACCACAACACTACCGGGTTGAACTTTTTCCTGAAAAGATCGAATCATAGAAAAAAGCTCTTCCAATTGATTTTTATAATCTATGAAAGGTGGGCTGATGAATATGACTGCTGATTCTTTTACAGGAACCCAACGGGCCGCCCAACGGTACGCATCGGTACACACAACATGGCCCAAGGCACCAACATTGAATTTTTTAATGTATCTTTCGATGACTTGGGCAAGCTGAAAATCTCGCTCGATGAATGTTGTTTTAGAAGCTCCCCTGCTGATGGCTTCAAAGCCATTTACCCCAGTGCCAGCAAAAACATCGAAAAAACTAATGCCTTTAAAACTAACACCCAAAATACTAAACAGGGCTTCACGCACCCGTTGGGGCGTAGGCCTCATTAAAGGATTTACATCAAATTCAATTTTCCTGCCTCGGAGTATCCCAGATACAACCCTAACTTCAGTACGCACAAAATACCTGCCTATTCCCAAAAATTTGGATCTAAGACTCAACAACTTATTATAGAAGCATTATTCTAGCAGATTTGAACACTTTGGTACCGAAAAGAATGCAATATCCCAGATATTGCAAGGTTTCTTCAAACCTTGGTACCGAAAAAAAACCATTAAAACACTCTATTCTTTAGCGATTTTCGATTGGACCTTTGTCCAAAGAAAGCCTCAAAGGCGCTTCGGCTTCTTTAGGTACTTCGTATTTACGGTTGTTCTTTTGATTATAGGTTACTGCGTTTTCCTTTGCAGTTGCATTGTTTGGCCCAAGCAACAACATCAACCGAACCTGAGACCTATTATAAGCATTGATCGAACCAACATAATTCGCATGTGCCATTTCCAAGCCGCGAATACTTAAAAGCACATCACTCATAGTGGCATTAGGTGCATTTTGCTCAATTCGCAGTGTATTCAAACGATAAGTTTCAGCGGAATGTTGAATCTGCTTGGTGCAAAATTGTATCTGTTCACGACCATTGATAATCGAATCCCGAGCGTCTTTTACTCCAGCAGAAAGCTTCGCCTGCAATTCCTTAAAGGTAAGATGAACCTGATTCAACCTCACTTCTGCAATACGCCTTTTTTCTCGGGAAGTGTGCCATTCTGTCAGGTTCCACTTGGCAGCTAAGCCCATATCCCAGCGATTGGACCAGTACAAACTTGAATTAGCACCCGCACCAAACGCACCTTCAGCCATGTTCATTTGCAAAATCGGCATCAATCTCGTCGGGCCTTCCATTTTAGCAATCCCATCCTGAACATTTTCAAGCATGTGTTCAAGCTCACGAATTCCCGGTCCATACGATAAAGATTTTGCAACCATGTCTTTCATGCCCACCGAAACATCCACCAAATCCAATGGCACAAAGTTTTCTTCGACTGGAATCAACTCACTATCTGGATCAACTCCCAACAAAAATGCTAACTTTACTGCAGAGGAATCCCCTTGTTGCTTTAGCTTTAAAATGGCTTGTTTACGACCATTCAATTCAGCATGAACAGCCTCTACAAGAACCGTAGCATCGGGATGATTTTCTTTCATTCTCTCGGCACGCTTTAACTGCTCGAGATGGTATTTTTCTAGTTCGCGAGCAATAGCCTCGCCCCGCCTTGCGGTCAACAGATCAATATAAGTCGTAGCTGCTTCAAGGCATAATTCGACTGTAATCTTGGTAAGTTCGCCCCGGGTTTGCCAACTATTACGCTCTGATACAATTTGTTTATAAGTTGCTTCTCGTAAATCTAACTCGGTTCTAATTTCAACATTTGGATAAAGTGCACCGGTACTAGATTTGATCAAATCCCCGTTGAAATTCTGAATTCCGCCCTCGTGCCTGTAATAGGCAATACCGCCATAAATGGAAGGCAGCCAAGACTTTGCTGCGAGCGCATTTTCAGCATTACTTTCTTCAACTTTTTCCCGCATTACCATTATTTGAGGATTTTGTTCTTCCGCAAGCCTTAAAACCGTATCTAAATTAATAGGAATCTGCCTAGGTTTCTTTTCGGCAATTGCAGAGCTAATATTAGACAACTTCGCCTGGGTTAAATCAGAAGCAATTTCTGCATTGCTTACCAATTTAATGTTATTTGCTTCTTGTGTCTTAAGGGCAATTTTAGATAAACTATTTATTTCTTTTGGAACAGGAATTGGCTTTTCACTGCGCAATTGAGAATTAAAACAACCTACACTTAGAAGCGATAAGCTCCCTGCCCATGCTATCGAAGACCAAAAGCCACTACGCTTTTTATCCCCGACTTTTCGATTGTGTTTATTTCCAACCGCCATGCTTAGGCCCGATCATCAAAATACAAAGAAAACCCCTGTATAAAATAGATCGGCAATAAAACGGGTAGACTTTGCCGAATTTGACAAGAATATGGATATTTACAAATGCAACACCAACATAGGTAAATGGGGTAAGATTAGGGCAAAAAAAACAGCAAGCAATGGATAAAAATCCACTGTTTGCTGTTTTAAAGTAGCCCGAAATTAGACTGAAGTTGTAGTTCCTTGTTTTTTGGGAACATCAAAAAACAAGGCCAAGGTTGTTGCTGCCACCAACGATGCAAAGCAAGGCACCAAAAACAAAATTTTAAAATCAACAATTTTATCTTTAGTGAAAACTTCCTGCATCAGATACGGGCAAACGGAATTTGCTACCAATGCCCCAACGCCAAGAATCATCACATTAAACAATCCCTGCGCACTCGAGCGAGAATCTTTAGGAAATACATCATCCACAAAAATATAAACAGTTGCAAAGAAAAACGCATAGCATATGCCGTGTACCACTTGCACCAAAATGATCAATTCCTTGTGCTGAGGTAAAAACGCATAAACTGCAAATCGAATGGCATGACCCAAGATACCTACCACCATCGTCCATTTCCAACCAAGCTTTTTTAATGTAATACCGAGAATCACCATGGTGAGAATTTCAGCAATTTGGCCAATACTCATCACAGGCATAATCCAATTTCCTGGAATACCAACCCCACCCACAGCCACATCAGCACTCAAAAACGAACCCGTCCAGTTGAAGTAACAATTGTGTACAAAAGCATCAATGAAAGTAACGATCCAAAGAATCAAAACGAATGGTTGCTTAAGCAACTTGATAGCTTCCAACCAAGCAAGGTTTTCGGAATTGCGTGCATCCGATTTTTTTGCAGGAGTATGAGGCAAGGCTAAGCTGAAAATGGCCAAAGCTAAAGAAGCAATACCCGCAATAATAAAAGTCCACTTCGTGGCTTCTTTCAAAGCATCGCCCGTCAAGCCATTTTTTAAAACGGTACCCATCCAATCCACCATTCCCTGAGGATTCGCCTTAGTCACCGCATCCCAATCAACAAGGATAAAAGTAAAAGGCCAAGCAGCAAGAATCCAGCCTATTGTTCCACCCATGCGCACAATGCCAAACTCATTCTTGGCATCCTTCATATTTGCAAAAGCAATGGAATTTGTAATGGAAATGGTGGGAACATAAAGTAAGCAGTGGACAAGCATCAAAGCAAAGAAAGGCCAGAAATCTTTGGTAAAAGCGCAACCTAGGATCGCCAACCCGCCAACCAGATGACTGAACGCCAAGAATTTTTCGGCTGCGAAGTTCCTATCCGCAAACTGATTCGAGAAAAACATCCCGACAATCGCCGCCATAGGAAATGCATTTAATATCCACGACTGCTCTGCAGGGGTGAATTTAAGGCTTGGTAGGTACCCGAAAATCAAGGGTAACCATGCGCCCCATATAAAAAACTCCAGTACCATCATTACAAACAACTTTAAACGAATAGACATTTTTTTTCCTTTAGTCAAATTCCACCAGAAGAAATTAAGATGACACTATGAAACATTTGAATTCAAAATTCAACCATCGATTCACAAAACCAACTTTTATCGTTTCAAGGCATTGATCAAGCTATCCGCATCGTAAACACAACCACCCCATGTGCCACCACCCAAAGTCTGCAATGCTGCCCATAAGCGTGTATCATCGGGAAGATTAGGGTCTGCTACCAAGTCTGGCCTTAGGCTACGGCTTTCAAGTGTTTTATTGCCCCATTCAACTCCATAATCCTGACCATTTTCGCCTACAAGGTTCAACGAGCCTTCCAATTTGTTACGGTCAATGATTATTTCAACTAAATCACCTTCGAGAATTTTACCTACCGGCCCTCCTGCAAGTGCCTCTGGCCCAACATGACCAATACAAGCCCCAGTCGAAACGCCAGAAAATCGTGCATCAGTTATCAATGCAACATACTTACCAAAACTCAAATGCTTCAAGGCAGAGGTAACTTGATAGGTTTCTTCCATACCACTGCCCATCGGGCCTCTGCAAATCAGCACAATAATATCGCCCGCCTTGATCTTTTTTTCTTTGATTGCCGCAATCGCAAGTCGCTCTTCTAGAAAAACTCGGGCCGGCCCCTTAATACGATACACCCCATCTTCACCCACAACCGAAGCATCAATCGAAGTAGCTTTTATAACTGCTCCTTCAGGCGCAAGATTTCCCTTGGGGAAACATACGGTCGAAGTTAAGCCTTCTTTTTTAGCATCTGCAGGTGGAAAAATAACTTTATCGGGATTCACACCGTCCATATCACTTAGCATCTGCCTAAATTTATGCCTACGCTCAGAATCTTTCCACTCTCTCAAATTTTCTCCCAAGGTCTGACCCGTACAAGTAAGCACCCTAGTATCCAATAAACCCATTTCTTCCAAATGAAGCATCACTTCAGGAACACCACCTGCTAAGTAAACACTTACAGTGGGATACCCGACAGGCCCATTAGGCAGAGCATCCACCAACCTTGGAACTTTACGATTGATTTCAATCCAATCTTCAACCGTAGGCCTAGGCAACTTTGCGGCATGGGCAATTGCAGGGATATGCAATAACAAATTAGTTGAACCACCGAATGCCGCATGCACCACGATCGCATTCCGAATCGCTGCAGAGGTAAGAATATCCGAGGTTTTTATGCCCTCAGATGCAAGGTGATACAACGCCTCCGCAGAATACTTTGCCAACTCTAACCAAACAGGTTGACCCGAAGGCGCCAAAGCAGAATGTGGCAACGCCAATCCAAGTGCTTCTGCAACCACTTGCGCAGAGGCTGCAGTTCCTAAAAATTGGCATCCACCGCCGGGTGATGCGCAAGCCCTGCATCCAGCCTCCGCAGCTTCCTTCAAGGAAATTTGATTATGAGAAAAGCGCGCCCCAATGGTTTGAACCTTACCTGCATCTTCGCCATTATCAGCTGGCAAAGTTACCCCTCCAGGCACAATGATTGCAGGCAGATTGTGCAAACCCGCTACCGCCATCATCATTGCAGGCAACCCTTTATCACAGGTTGCGACGCCTAATACGCCTTTTCGGGTGGGCAAAGATCTCGCAAGCCTTCGTAAAACAATCGCAGCATCATTTCGATAAGGCAAGCTATCCATCATTCCATGGGTGCCTTGCGATCTACCATCACAGGGATCCGTAACAAAGCCCGAAAACGGAATCGCACCCAAACCCCTAAAAGTCTTTGCCGCCTCTTGAACCAAAAGCGCAACTTCCCAATGCCCAGTATGAAATCCAAGCGCCAGTGGCGTGCCGTCTGGATTACGAATCCCCCCCGAGGTGCTTAGCACCAGAAATTCAGGCCTGCCCATTTCTTCGGGCTTCCACCCCATACCCACATTAAGAGACCAACCAAACAAATCACCACTCGGAGAATTTAGAAGCAATTCCTCGGTTAATGGTAACTCACCCTCGGGGCCTTTGGCATGTGATTTAACATTAAAAGTTTCAGGCCTGCCCTTAAAGTAATCCTTGACGCCAAATTTATTATTTGCCATGAATCGATAATCCCTACGGTTATTGTTTAACTGACTTTGGCAGGACGGGTGGTTGGAACAAGCCTAGGTAAGGGAACTACAGAACCATGTATCCCACCGTGCTTGTAAATTAACTGAGCAAAATCAACTCGAAGAAAATCATGCAGATAGGGCTTTTTTGTTGTTGCAACATAATCCCTTGCCATATGCAGCATCTGAACATCGTAAGATTTTTTACTATGCGTATGCCAAGCACAACGGCCCTCATGCCTGCGCAAATCTCCGTTGAATTCAGGACTAATATGATAAAGCTCATGAAAAACCGTAACCAGTTTATTTTCGAGCGTCTGATCTTGAAATCTAGGCAAACAAAAAGTGACTAGGTAATAGATTTCCCTGCCATCAACATAATACTGTTGCACTTCATAATTGCGATTACCCCGTTTGCATTGCAGGTTCCCGCCTTCAAATCTCATGGGGGTAACCCGTGCCTGCAGGCCATGCAGTCTAAAATTTCTTGCCCGGGTGATCGTCACCAGAATTTTATTGGGATCAAGATTAAAGAACTCAGGGCAGTTTTGCGATATGTCTGATATCAACTCTAGCATTCTGCCTGAAAAGTCAAACGAGCTTTCAAGCGCCCCCGTTTGTAGCCAAGGGGGCGAATCAAATCCAACCTTTCGCACCGTGCCAATTTCTTTGCGATCGAAAATTACTGTTGGCACTGGAACTACCGGATTGTTCCATTTCAAGATTGTAGGATAATGCTTCATGCAATAAAGCGATTGTGAACCGCCTCTCCCTTTTATTGATCAAAAATAGTTGCCTCGTTGCAACCACTATTAAAGGATGATCTGTAATTTTCGTTATTTCCAGTAAATTCTTTTCATATTTCCAACCGATAAGGAGTAATGAGTGTTTCCAATACTCAAAATCTGCATTAATCGGTTGAAAACCGGCAAGATAGGGGAAATAGACATGAAGATTAAATCAAAATTAGTACTAGCCAGCCTTGGATTCACGGGGCTTTTGTTAATTGGGACCTCAGGTTGTCAAACCCATGTAGGTGGCATGACTTTACCCAGCGGTCATTATCTGGAACACCCACCACAGTATGTTCCCCCTTCACCGTTTTTCCCTCTTTCCAAGGAACTTGCTTCCATGGAGACAGGTGCCAATGCTAATCAAACCGCGGTTTCACCCTCTGGACTGCCAGCACCCTTGCCTGGCCCCGGTGGAATGGGTGGTGCTCCCATTCCAGCTAACTAATCCTCTTATCTTTCCCACATCTCAGCTAGGGGCATAAAAATAATGCCTCCAGTTGCTTGCATTCTCTTGACAACCTTGCCAACAAGGGTTATTCCACCGCCATCTTGTTTTAGGTTTGAATCGAGATTTTTTCTCTACCCTGCATGCTATTGGAGCAATGCAAATTCAAACAAAAACAGCGGGAGGGATTCCAATGCGAATCCAATATTGGCACAAAGCTACTTTCCTTCTTTCATTAAGCTCTTTCCTTTTCACAGGTTGCTTTGAGTGGTCTCCTTTTTGCACCAAAGAAGATAAAAAATTTCAGCCCAAACCTACCTACTCGCTTAATACTTTGGGCACACCTACTACCCAACCCAAAATAACAACCGAAACAGCAGATATTCCCGGGGCGGGCGCAGTGAGCAATGTGGGCAATACTTTGGATGGCAATCCCATCAGTATTTCCAATGCCCCAAAGGTAGCTCAATCTCCTGATAAATCTACCATTGCTGTAAGCAACCCGATAGGGGATGGCGCGGCAAGCCAAGTGAAATTCACCCCGACACCACAAGCAAAAAAAGCGCCGGTTCATACCATTGCTGCACCGGAAAATATTAACAAAGAACCTCAACCTGGTACCGCACCTGCACTACAAGAGTTAGGAATTCCGCTAACTAGCTTAACTCCATCCTTGCAATCGGTTCCCTTAACCATGGATGCCGATAAAGCTATCCTTCCAACTAATGCGAATACTAAGGAAAACAGTATCCCAGCTATTGATTCAATAATTATACCGCCCACTCCTGGATTAGGCGCTGGTAGGACTAGTGCGCCACCTACTGTAATAGTTCCGACCGGCGGAACCATGCCAAGTTCTGCTCCTTTAGGGATTCCTTCCGCACCGCAAGCAACCCCCTACAGATAAAAACGCATCACTTAAAAATAAAGAACCCCACGGGCTTTTGTTCGTGGGGTTCTTTATTTTGTTATGCCTTTTACCAATTACCTTAAACCCCACCGATTAAAATTTAGGGACTATTTTTCTATTATTTTCTAATCGAATTTTCCCTATAAATAGTGGCCTTTCGCTTCGCTAAACATCCCCAAGACTATGCCTCTAAACCCCATGCCAGCCTAACCCTAGCACTATTCAAGGTCTAATAATCTGTGAAATATTAAGGGTTTTTCTTCGGATCCAAAAATACATTTACATCTTGAGCGCCAAGAAAATCCTTTAACATCCCAGGTTTGTTTTTGCTTCCAAGCATCCTTTGGAACAGAGTTAAAGTTCCTCCCGATTGATTAAACATCCAGGAACTGATTGTTTCCTTAGTTTTGCTATCCCGAAATGCAATAAAATCAGTGGCACGATGGTCACAATCATAATTTCCTTTTGAATCAAAAAAAAGAACGCCACCCAAAGTAATCAAAGTGTGGGAAATGATTGCTTTTTCAATATCCCAAAAAAGAACGCCATATTTGCATCCCAAACATGCATATTTTTCATTGTTAAAAAAACCAACGGAATAAATAGGGCCATAATGCTCCCCAAGAGTTTTCAGCTTTTCCCCAGTAATTCCATCAAATAAAGATGCTTGATAATTTTCATTTCCTGTCAAAATCCAGCGACCATTTTTGCTGATTTTTAAACATGAAATTGGATACTGATGTTCCAGAGTAAACAATTTTTTAGCATTTTCTAAGTCCCAAACTGCAACAGTATTTTGATCGAGAAGGGTGACCGCTTTTTTACCATCTGGGGTCATTGAAACAAATTGGTCCTGATTATCTTTGACACCATAAAAGCCATTCCCTTTATTTTTATCAGGATCAAAAGCTGCCTCTAATTTTTCCCTTGTCTTTTTATCATGGTCGAGAAATTTGGGCTTCCAAGTCGGATCCCAAGTAAATGCTGGTAATGCCACCGCAAATTTTCCACCCGCTAAAGGAATAGTGAAAAGGTTTCTAGTATCCCCCGATGATCCCACAACAATATTGGTATTAGTTGGAAATACGAATGCCTGATTTCCCTCACAATGCAAAAATGCCTTTGTTCCATCATAATTCAATATGGCTTTTATAGGCTTAGGTTGAACTTTTATTTCAGATTTTACAGTGCTAGTTTGTAAATCCCATTGAATTATATGCCCCCCTGCATGGCAAGAAAGAAGCGCGTTTCCATCTCCACTTAAGGCAAGAGTAAGAGGCGGAGAATCTAACTTTAGAGTATGTGTTTTAGCCTTTTTCTCTGTGTCCCAAACATAGACAAAAGAATTGTGGGCAGAATGAGCGACTTTTGTCCCGCTATTATTAACGCATACATTGCCAATGTGAAAGTAATCACCCCTTTCCAATTTAAAATTGTTTTTAAATCCACCCAAAAGATGAAAGTATTTGTCTCCAGAAAAATAACCAACCTTTTCATCCAAAAATATCGTAGTTGTGGCTGGAGTAATATCAATTGGAATATTTGAGTATTTATAGGGGTTAACAAAATCTAATTTGTTTCCTTGGGGCAATTCACCAACATGAACGTGATTCCATTGTGCCAAAGGCCTTTTAAAGTTTTGAATAAATGCATCAACGCTCCGGTCAATTTTTCCAAGCAGAGCAACTTTTTGCTCACCACCCCTTGTAAGAGTCACCACCTTTATTTCGGAGGATCCTACATACACATAAAGTTTTTTATTTGCGTCCGAAACCTTATCATTAATTTTTCTAATCCCAGGATAGACAGTACTTTCTTCAATAAGTGGGATTTCTGCTCTCAGCGAAACAAATCGATTGCCGTTTTCATCGGTTTTATAAAAAGTCTCAAAATCATTGGTAATAGGTTTAGTATTTAAGGCATCGTCAAGATTTAAATACCATCGAACATTATTGTTCTGAAAAAGCACTGCATTAACAAGCAGACCACTTTTATCATTGATTGAAGGCCTAATCGATACATCAACAAAAGAAGTATAAGAATCTAAGTCAATAGGATAACTACTTATTAATCGGTTTGTATTAATTTTAAAAACTTTTAGTTTGGAATCGGATCTAATCAACAAATGAGTCTCATTGTTATTGATTAAGAAATCAAAAGGCACCATTTCCTGTTCCGAAAAAACAATTTTACCCGTTTTTTTTGACCAAACAGTTAGCTGGTTACTCCCATGTTTTGCAATTAATAAATTGGATGTTTCCATTAAATTTATTAGTGGCAATTCATATCTATCATAAGTTTTTGTTTCCTGTTTATCCCAATAATGAAGTTGCCAATCAAAATCAATGATTAAAAGGCGGTTTCCTGGAACCAAACGGTTGTCCCCGATTGGCGTAATTTGGCGTATTGGTTTTTCTAAAAATTTAATATTTTTATCCGGAAAACCATTCTCCTTCCAAGAAGTTAAATGGCCCGTATCACTGGCAGTTACTATGCCATTTCCAAAATAAACAGCATCTGTAACATTACCAGTTTGCTTATTTCCTTGAATCAAAATTCCTTTTCTAACTGCTAAATAATGCTTTTCTTCACTTGGGCTTACACAAATTTTATTTGTATTGGGGCATATTAAAAAAGTCATTTTCTTTTTTGTTACGGGGTGAATGCATTCTCGTATGCGTGTTGGTTCAAAAAAACCGAGTTGTGGCAGAAGCTCAATGTCAAAAAATTCTTTAAGATTGCCATCAAATATTGCAGGCATAACCGGTTTCATTGCAACCGTTAGGATTCGCCAATTCTTTTAACTGAACTTCCAGCAATGCCCTTTCCTTTACCGATAACCAAATCACTTCTTCAACTTCTTTTCGGTCGACCGTTAGTTCAAAAGTCCTTAAGGTACCATCGGTCTTCCCTTCGACTATTTTAAAAACAAGGTCTTTTGAATCTTGTTCTATAAATAAACCATCAAAAATTCGCCCGGTTTTCATAACCAGGCCATCCATTTTTAAATTTTTAATAACAGAATCAGATTGAGCTAATAACAATGCAAAATTGAAGATAAAGAAACATAAAAAGGTAAACAATCGGAACATAGTATCCTCAAATAAAAAACAATTCACTTTTACAAATTACAACCTCAAATTGTAAAGTAATTTTCCCTAACCTATTGAGCGGAAGACTTTGCACAAATTGGCCAAAAAAACCTATTGAAATTTAAAGAAAACATAAATACTGACCCTATTTCTCATATAAAAATGCAAATCAAACAAATTATGGTTTCCATCCGCATCACGGAGGTGACTTAAAAAGATAAAATTAAAGGAGGAAAAGTTGAAAACCACAACTCATACACCAATCAAGGCCATCCCACTCCTACTGCCCGGGGCCTTTTATCGGGACCGAATGCGGGTAAGCATTAATTAATTTGTCCTCACCAAACGAACACCAACGACTTTTAACGGAACAAAAAGGATATTAAAGCACCGTAAGGAAGAACAGACCACGATTAATGGCTTACAAAAAAACCTCCCTGCAACCCACGGGATACTTTCGCTGCAGGACCCTTCGAGTCCGCAGCCACACCAGCTATAATTTAATTGAAAAACCAAGAACTAAAACATCTGAAACTCAACGCTTTACTAATAAAAAACATCAAGGTTCAAAGCAACAATTCAAACCCTTTAACAAAGACCATTAAGTGGAAGGATGCCATTGCTATTGAGATCGGGCAAAAAACTAATAACAAAACAATAAACCATGAAAACCTACTAGATAATTAATGAATACCGATCTATAAAAAACTGGTAACCCAACAAGTGTTAAAAACAATCTAATAAAACCACTGACAAACACATAATCAGTTGGTCGTATTTTATCGCAATCAGGCAAAAATAAAAAAGGCAACACCTGTAAAAACATAAAAAGATTAAAAGCAGTTATAGAGATGGTTCAATTTGAATATAAGAACCTTGCAAAAGGAATCGGTTCACACAATACAAACAAATTGCAGAACCAAATAAATAGAAGAAACCATAATTTCAATTTGATAACCCATTAAAATTACACCTAAAACAAAAACAAATAAAAGAAACAAGTTATTAAACTTAATTAAAATATTTATCATGGTTTCATCGCTTCTAAAATCAAAACTAATGATTACCAAGCTAAGTATTGTTAAAAAATCTAGAGAAGAATAAACTAACCTCACGGAAAATAAAACCAGAAAAGTCCTTAGGTTAATACCAAGCAACATAGGATAAAAAAACATCAATCACGAATGATGTTGGTAGATAAGTGATGTTAATATCAAAAAATAGTTAGATCAGGAAGTTTTGTTTTTAAGTTGTCTGCAGGGAAGGTCGTTAAGCGTTCTTACATTATTAGGAAGAATAGCTTCATCGACAAGAAAACAAGGAATTCCATTATTGATTGGGAAGATGGTTTTACAGGAAGTGCATTGCAAACCATTTTCAACCTCGACAACAGGGTTGGCAGGATTGATGGGACAACGGAGAATAGAGAGGAAGTCGGGGTCGATCATAGTATTAAGTATTATAATATAAAAACCCCGCTCTCCCAAGGGAGAACGGGGTTTCTTTTAAATTCGATGATTGCCAAAAAGCGAAAAAATGTGTCTCATGATAGGAAAATTACTAATACAAAAGAGTATTAGAGGTCTCCTTAGAAAGGAGGTGATCCAACCGCAGGTTCCCCTACGGTTACCTTGTTACGACTTAGTCCCAATCAGGAGTTTCATCTTCGGCACCAACTTAGTGTGGCGACTTCGGATGCCACTCCCTTTCGTGGCTTGACGGGCGGTGTGTACAAGGCTCAGGAACACATTCACCGCGGTGTTGCTGACCCGCGATTACTAGCGATTCCAACTTCATGCAGGCGAGTTGCAGCCTGCAATCTGAACTGGGGCGTACTTTTTGGGATTTGCTGGCTCTTGCGAGTTTGCGTCCCTCTGTATACGCCATTGTAGCACGTGTGCAGCCCTGGATTTAAGGGCCATGAGGACTTGACGTCATCCCCACCTTCCTCCGGTTTGACACCGGCAGTCTCTCTAGAGTTCCCGGCATTACCCGCTGGCAACTAGAGACAAGGGTTGCGCTCGTTATCGGACTTAACCAGACATCTCACGACACGAGCTGACGACAGCCATGCAGCACCTGTGGTAAGTTCCGGACTGGATACCGTTCATTGGCCGTTTCCGGCAATTACTTCCTACCGTTTTCACATATGTCAATTCCAGGATAAGGTTCTTCGCGTAGCCTCGAATTAAGCCACATGCTCCACCGCTTGTGTGAGCCCCCGTCAATTCCTTTGAGTTTCAGCCTTGCGACCATACTCCCCAGGCGGGGTACTTAACACTTTTGCTTCGACTGTGAACCCATGAAAGTCCACAATCTAGTACCCATAGTTTAGGGCTAGGACTACCGGGGTATCTAATCCCGTTTGATCCCCTAGCTTTCGCGCCTCAGCGTCAGAAAAGGTCCAGCACATCGCTTTCGCCACCGGCGTTCCTTCCGATATCTACGCATTTCACCGCTCCACCGGAAGTTCCACATGCCCCTACCTCACTCTAGACAACCAGTATCAAAGGCACTTCTCCAGTTAAGCTGGAGGATTTCACCATTGACTTGATTACCCGCCTACGCGCCCTTTAAGCCCAGTGATTCCGAATAACGTTTGCACGGTTCGTCTTACCGCGGCTGCTGGCACGAACTTAGCCCGTGCTTCCTCCAGGGGTCACTCAACCTTACGGCTTGTTTCCCCTCGACAGTGCTTTACAACCCGAAGGCCTTCATCGCACACGCGGCGTTGCTCGGTCAGACTTGCGTCCATTGCCGAAGATCCTCGACTGCAGCCTCCCGTAGGAGTCTGGCCAGTGTCTCAGTGCCAGTGACGCGGGTCGTGCTCTCACACCCGCTAGACATCTTTGCCTTGGTGAGCCATTACCTCACCAACTAGCTAATATCATATGGGCCCCTCTCGAGGCGTAACCTTTACTGAATCATCGATGCCGACAACTCAGGTCGTCCAGTATTACCTATCCGTTAGAATAGCTATCCCGGACCTCAAGGTAGGTTACCCATACATTACTGCCCCTTTCGCCACTTTCCTCTAGGAGTTACCCCCCAGAGACTCGTTCGACTTGCATGCCTAATCCACGCCGCCAACGTTCATTCTGAGCCAGGATCAAACCCTTCAATAATATATGCGTGAAGCCCGAAGGCTTCTGAATAACGGTTCCACTTTCGACATGCGAAAGTTTCGCCGGTTCAAATCGCAGAAGAGTCTGATGTTCGCTTAAAATTTTGGTTTAGCTCAAAGAACTTGAAAGGTTATGAATTACTTCATAACTCGCAAGGATTGCGTCTACCTAACTTTAAGCAGACACATCCTCGCTATTTGGCTATTATCATCGAATTGTCAAAGATCCGTTTAATGTGACCAAAGGTCACACTGCCTAATCACCTTTGCCAGCCGAGGCTGACTCCGATGCGTTGACATTTTTTCTTTCCTCAGTTATGAGGATAATTTGAGTATAGGCTTCATTTCCTTGGAGTCAACACTTAGAATAAATATTTTTTAAAGCATTCATTTTTAAGCCTTTTTATTGATGTTTCTTTATAACTTTCCTGCATAATAATTTTTAAGCTCCCAGCTTTTTCTAAATTAACACTGGGTTTATTTCTTGAATTCAGGGTAACCATAATCATGGCTTCTCCAAAGGTTTTCATTTTGCGTGCTCCCGGTTCTAATTGCGATATGGAAACCCACTTCGCTTTTGAAAAGGCTGGGGCTCGCCCCGAACGCATCCATATCCTTCAACTGAGGGAAAACCCTTCCCTCCTTAAACAATTCCAAATCCTTGTGATCCCTGGGGGGTTTACTTATGGGGATGATGTTGCAGCAGGCAAAATACTTGCATCGCAGCTTACCCATTTCCTCCAATCCGAACTCCGGGCTTTTCGTGACTCTGAAAAACTCATCCTCGGAGTTTGCAATGGCTTTCAAGTATTGCTTAAGGCTGGCCTTATTCTTCAACCGGACCAAGATGGCCCTGTTGCCACCTTAGCCCACAACACTTCGGGAAAATTCGAAACCCGATGGGTTAATTTGGAAGTTCGACCTGCCAATTGCCCTTTTCTTACTGGCATTTCCTCCCTCTTTGTCCCTACCGCTCATGGAGAAGGCCGTTTCGTATCCCGCGAAGAATGGATGCTTGATGGGCTCGAAAAATCTGGCAGAGTTGTGCTTCGCTATGTCAACCCCCAAGGCAAGCTCGATGGCTTCCCTCATAACCCTAATGGCTCCCAAGGTAACATTGCTGGGCTTTGCGACCCCTCTGGCAGGGTTCTTGGCTTGATGCCACACCCTGAAAGGCATGTATTACCAACTCAGCACCCCAGTTGGACGCGAAATGGGCTGCAAAAAGAGGGCGAGGGTTTCGCTATTTTCAAAAACGCTGTAAAATATTTCGAGTAAACTCTTTTAAAGGAGGTCGATCGAATGCACTTCAACACTTTTGAAAACAAGGCATTCACCCTATTATTGGAATTAGCAATCGCTGAAGATATTGATGCTTCAGGTGATTTGACCAGCAAAGCCACTTTGCCTGCAGATTTAATGGGAAAAGCAACCTTGGTTGGTCGTGCTGATGGAATTCTCGCAGGGATAGAGGCAGGCGAAAAGGCGCTGAGGAAAATAGCTCCCGATGCCGAGTGGTTTTCACTTATAGAAGATGGCGAAGCATTAAGTAATGGAAGTTTAATTGCAAAAATCCAAGGTCCGATGCGTGGTATTCTATCTGCGGAGCGAATCGTTCTGAATTTTATGCAGCGACTTTCGGGGATAGCATCCCTTAGCGCAAAATTTGTGGCCAAGGTGTATGATCTTCCCGTAAAAATTTTAGACACCCGAAAAACAACACCGGGTTGGAGATACCTCGATAAATTTGCAGTCAGGTGCGGAGGGGGCTTCAATCATCGAATGAATTTATCAGATGGAATTTTAATCAAGGATAACCACTTGGCGGCATTGGGAGGGGGCCCGGATGCCATTCGGAAATCAATCTTATTATCCCGACAATACTTTCCTGGCACTTGGGATATTGAGATTGAAGTGGATAATTTAGAAATGTTTGATTGTGCATTACAATCTTCACCCACCATTATTTTGCTAGATAACATGAGTTGTGCAGATATGAAAGCTGCAGTGCAGCGTAAAAACGCATTATCATCTACTGTTTTACTCGAAGCCTCGGGCGGAATAACCTTAGCAAATGTGAGAGAAGTTGCGCTTACAGGCATAGACCGTATAAGCATAGGCGCTATCACGCATTCTGCACCTGCATTGGATTTAGCGTTGGATTACAATTTTTCATAATGCCAACGAACCCAACAAGCATCTGGAAACTCGATAACAAGTTGATTGGAAAATCAACCATGCACTTCGAAGAACTTGACAGCACTTCAAACCATGCTGCAGCCCATTCTGGTGAAAAATCAAATGATGGATTGGTAATAATGGCAGATAGTCAAACTTATGGAAGAGGCCAGCATGGAAGGGTTTGGAATGCAAACAAAGGCCAATCGGTTTTACTTTCGGTATTGCTATTTCCACCAGCTTGTTTGAAGCGCCCCGCGGTACTCACCGCTTGGGCAGCAGTTGCAGTATGCACCACGATTCAGGATTTTCTAGGAATAAGAGCGAGTATAAAATGGCCCAACGATATTTTAGTAGATGGCAGGAAAATCAGCGGTATTCTGATTGAGCAATCCACAGGCACCATCGTTGGAATTGGACTAAATGTCTTGCAAACTCCGGTAGAATTTGCTGCCTTGGGGTTACCTTTTGCTACTTCGATGCAACAATTCACGCCTCACCCTTTGAATACCCATGAAATCGCCAAACAACTTCTTTCAAATCTCGATGAAATCTACCATCAGTTACTTGATGGAAACTTGCAAAAGCTTGAAAAAAAGTGGGTTTCAGGGATCGGATTATTAGGGCGAGAAGTAATGCTTGAAGAACACGGAAAAAAGCATGAAGGAAAACTTTTACAACAATCGTTTGCACATTTGGAACTGGAATCATCAATGGGAATTAAGCAGCACTTTGTTCCCGAGAATATTTTGCACCTTGGCGAATTTAATCCCTATGCGGAAAGCCAACCTTGATCAATCCATTAAGTTTGAGAATAAATCCGGCAGAGGCATTTGAAATAAACAACAATGATCCATATTGTTGTATTTTAGACATTAGAAGGAAAAGCATTAAGCAACAGAGCAATTGGAAAATCTCCAATTCAGTAAGCTTGGAAGCAAATGATGAAGAAATTAATTCTTGGGCTGAACGCATTGTTAAAACTAACTGGGTGTTTTTTTATTGTGCCTGACCGAATGATGCGAGTGCGGCCAGTTGGGCCAAGTATCTTAGAGGAATGGGTTTTTCGAAATGTTTTGCTATTCGGGGCGGGTTGGATGCATGGAAACAAGCAGGCGGATTACTGGAACCTTTGAAAAATAAAATGTTATTCCTCGATAAAACTTTTAATGATCCAAATGAAAACCTTGCTTTCGATGAAGCCCTTTTGCTACAGGCTGAATTAGGGCAGTTGGAAGAATGCCTGCGCATCTGGGAAATTGAAGAAAACACTGTAGTTCTAGGCTCTGGTGGCATATTTAATGATGATGTCAATGAAGAAGAATGCCTAAAATTCAAGGTTCCAATTTTAAGGAGATCTAGCGGTGGAGGCACAGTTTTATTAGGAAAAGGATGCTTGCTTTTCTCCCTTATCCTTCGAACCGACTCCCGACCTGGATTAGCCACCATCAAAAGTTCTTATGTCAGCATCATGGAACAAATCGCCAACTCTTTAGGCATTACCGGCATTACACACGATGGCACTAGCGATCTCGCTTGGGATAATAAAAAGTTCTCAGGCAATGCTCAACAACGAAAAAGTCATTTCATTTTGCATCATGGATCCATCCTTTACGATTTCAATATTGGGATGATCCCAAAGTATTTAAAGCATCCTGCGAGGCAGCCAGAATACAGGCTCGACAGAGTGCATGAACAATTTTTAACCAACCTACCCATCACGAGAATCGAAATCGTTGCGCAATTGCAAGACTCTTGGAAGGCAAAGCAAAACTTGCAAGATCTTCCGATTGATACGATGAAAAAACTGGTGCAGGAAAAGTATCACTTAGAGAGCTGGATCAGAAGAAGATAAGGGTTGTTGAGGTAATTTTTCAACCAAGCTTAACAATTCTTGAAGCCTACTTACACAAGCCACCAAAGAACTTGCAGCCATTTGAAAATTAGTATGATCCGAGAAGGTTTTATAGTTTTCCTGATAATAGAGGTTGGCTTTTTTTAGACGACTAAACTTACCATTTAATCGGCGAAAAAAATCGGCCCAATCTGCACGCTGATAAGCGGGTTCGGTGGCACGGATGTAATCAAACAGCGTTCTCGGAACTTCAAGCATATTTTCATCATCTTGAATTTCGTCCGCATGCTTTAAAAAGGTACGAATCATCCAAAGGTGTGCCAGCACACCTTGGAAGGAAGAGATCAATTCATCTTGATTCATAAGGTTCACCTAACAGGGGAAACATTGGGCTTTCCAGCAGGTGGCCCAGATTGAACTTCGGATTGCTCTTTGGAGAGAAGCACCAAAAAAGCACCTGAAGCAACGGAAATAATGCCAACCCATAGTAAAGGGCCTGGGGTATGCTCCATGCCAAAATGGAGGAAATCACCATTTTTAGAAGGGTGCCAAAGTAGGCTGACAAGGGTATTAATAACAGGGGCGAGGCCAAAAATTAAAGGGGCGATGTAAACCCTAAAAGAGGCAGGGGGCAACCCGTTTTTTTTCGCTGCATCCACCGCTGCCTTTGAGGCAAAAATGACGCAAATGGCACCAACTGCACCCGCAACCCCAGCAAGGCTTGAGAATACCAATCCTGAGATACTTAATTTGGCTGGCCACGAAAAATTTGGAATACCGGAACCCATAAGCCCTGCAGGAATCAGCACGGCCATCAAGAAATAAGCCAATCCAACGCAAAGAATCGACATAAGCCTGCCGCCCAATTCGCCTGGTTTTCCTGTGAGTTCCAAGCCGCCATAAAATATAATTGGGACATAAGTTCCCCAAGCAATACCAGCCAAAACAACAAAAAAGATCCACTCAGAAACGAACTCCACTTTTTCAACAGTTTTTTCTTCAGCGACACTGGAAATAGAAGGAGCAACTATTGGGGCAGGAGGTTTAATTTCAGAAACTTCTTTAGAGTAAAGAACTAAAAAGGCGCCCAATCCGACAAGAATAATACCAAGGAACAGTTTATAGCCCGGTACTTTCTCCAAACCAAAATGCCAGGGTTGATCAGGTTTTGGGTGCCAGAAAAGACTAACCAAAGTGTTAATCACGGGTGCAAGGCCAAAGATCAAAGGTGCAATATAAATGCGATAAGTGTTTTCTGGCTGGCCCAAGGCATTGGCGGCATCCACAGCAGCTTTAGAAGCAAAGATAACAGAAATTGCACCAAGGGCCCCCATAACCCCAGCCATCCCGGAGAAAATTAAACCTGTTTTTTTCATTTGTGGCCAAGCTTGCTGCTTGGTCAAAAACAAAATAAGTGGAATCAAAACCGCCAGTACAAAATAAGCCATACCTACGCAAAGGATAGAAGTCAACCTTCCCCCCATGGAGCCACGCTCTGTAGTTAATTCTCTGCCACCATAAAATACAATAGGAACATAAGTACCCCAAGCAAGGCCAGCAAGAATGACATAGAATAACCATCCAAAATTTTTCTGCATGAACCAACTCCTATTTAAACTTACTCTTTGCGCATGGCTGCGACAAAATTATCCGACCGAATAGACCAAAGGCTTGCAATGCAAACCATCAACCCAAAGAAAAACATACCGGCTTGTAACAATGCAAGAACGCCCCAACGGGTTGCACTGGAATGTTCAAGCGGAAGTACAGCAACAAGTGCAGCGAGTGTACCAATCCCCAACCCAAGGAACAAAAGTAAACCATGTTCTAAAAGCATGACAAGCACAACATCGCCCTTGGTAAATCCAAGGGCAGAAAGCAAGCCAAGCTCTGCTCTTCTTTCCCAAACCGAACGGGCGAGTACAGCGGCAACGCCCATGGTACCAATAAGCAGGCCAATGGTACCAAGCCCCTGAAACATTGATAAGTAGGCATTTTCGACAGATGCAAATCTTTCAACAAGATCATTGGTTTTAGAAACTTTGGCGCCATAATCAGAGAGGCCGATTTCAAATGCCTCCTCAATTTCAGAAATGTTTTTAGAATCTGCATCGATTAAAAAGTACTGATACCCCTGCTGCTGAGGGAAGAATTTCAAAAATTGAGATTCACCTATCAGGATTTCGCTTTGAAAAACAGAGCCTTGAAACAGCCCTGCAAACTTCAAAAGTTGATCATTACCAGAGCCATCCTGAATTTTATAATCTTTATCCAATCCAGAATGGAGCATCCATTCCACGGTATTTTTTTCAACAAAAGCATTAACAAGCGGGTTGTTGGAATCCAAAAGGTTCCATGGGTTTTCCTGGGGCCCGGTAGTGGCTGAAAACAAAAATCCGCCTCGTTGTTGTAGGGAATCAGGAACGCCAAGAATTCTGGGTTTCGAAGGTGCAAAAAGGTTTAAACAACTAGCATCATCGCCTGGATTAAAACGCAAACTATAAACTTGAATATCCTTCAGCACCTTTTTAAATCGATCAACTTGCTGTCGGGCCCGTTGCGGATTTCCTCGGTTACTTTTTTCAACACCCTCGAGAATGGTATCGATACCAGCAGGGCCATTAAGCCCAGAAAGCACTGGAATATTGGTTTCAACTACAAGGCTAAAGCCACCCGTACCAGAATTTTTGCCGGTGTTGCTTTCAGTTTCTTTTCTGAATGGTTCAACCGCAATGATGAGAAAAGCTGCGCTTGAAAGAAGGCCCGCAGTAAGGAGCGAACGGGTTTTATTTCGAGCCATGTTTCGTAAAGCGAGCCTAACTAAGCCATCAAGGCCATTGCCAAAAACCATGATCCTATGAATCTGACGAAAGAACGCACCAAGGAAAAACAACCCCGAGGTAAGGGCGAACCCCCCTGCCCCAAAAAACTTCAGGGCTTTTAATTCATGATCTTGGCTAGAGGGAAGAAAAAGCATGCCCAAGCCTAGCACAAGAAATAGCGAGCCATAAATCAAAAGAATAAGAGGCTTTTTTGAAACCAAAACAGTCGAGTCCAAGTAGCCCCCTTTGATCAAAATCATTACCGATGTTTTAACCAAGGTTCGGGATGTGCGAAAAATAGCAGCGGCACTCATCAATAACGCCAAGGCGAATCCCACACAAAGGGTTTTAAATAGGATATGTAATTTTAAAATCTGCTGAAGCGAATTATCAGGCCAATTGGATTTTAGATACTGCAGCAACCCTATTGCATAAACACAAGCAACCCCCAATCCCAATAGCACGCCCAACCCAGCAACAAGCAAGCCTTCAAGAAGCAACAAATTCGCAACTTGCTTTTGGGTAGCTCCAAGGGCAAGAATTGTGCCCACCTGCGAAGCCCTGCGTTCAAGGTGCAAACGGAAGAGAAGTACGACAAGAATTAAAGCGGAGAGGATTAAAAAAAAGCTAAAACCGACGAAAAGCCCAGAGAAATCGGTACCCGATTGGCTCGAATTTTGAAACCTCGACCGAAGATCTTGAAAAACAAAACCAACCGAGGTTGGGTCGATAAATTCAAGCAATCGAGCCTGAAAATCAGATGAAAAACCAGAATAAAAACCTGTATCAGCAGGATAAACTCTGATCGAGGTGATTTTCCCAAACCTACTACCCCAAATATTTTTTGCAACATTGAGGTCAATAAAAGCCTTTGGGACTGACCTAAAATCTTGCCAGTATTTCTCATCTCGTGGTTTGATCAGCTTGTTGTCATAAGGAAAAGGCGGGTTCCAAGAATCCAATGAAAGCTTATCGGTAATTCCCGGAAAATCTGGCGTGATTTCAGGATCAACAAGTTTGATATCTGCAGGAATGTACCCTGCAAATTGGAATGCATCTTTTTTCTCGATCGGCTTTCCAACAACTTCGGGAAGAAAATAATCAAGGCTAATGGTTTCTCCGACCGTTGGTTTCAAGGGGGATTCATTCCAGTCCAGCAACCAAATTTTTTCACCCAGCTTTTCAGTTGATGCAAGGTTGACTCCCAATTTTTTTTGCAAAGTTTCATCGATTCCAGCAATGACAGAATAGGGAACGGCGTTGTTCTTTTCTTGAATATTGTTGGCGAGATACACCATGATTTGCGATGATTGCAATCCCATGTCTTGAATTAAATTCCCGGCTTTTTGAGCCAAGTTGGGAGACAGCAGCATTTGGCTGCTCTCGATGGAGTAATAATTTCGGTTTGCCCGAAAAAACTTTTGAACACTATCTAAACCGATATCACCTGATTGTGATTGAAGTAAGGGGATAAGCTTTGCGGGCATTTTTCCTTGATATTCTCGTTTTTCTAAAACCTGATTCTTATCACGATCCAATTTTGAAAACAAATCCAATACCCGTTCTTCTGGCCCTTTGAATGTCAATTCATAATCCGCAAGTGTCAACAACGAACGAAATTTATTCTGCAACCCAGATTTACTCGTGAGTATTGCGTTGATTTTAGCCGTCATCCCCAACTTTTCCTGCATTTGCTTCAAAGGTACAAAAATGGTGGCAGGGGCATCCATCCCCGGAAATAAATTGAAACCCGAAACCTTGTTAGAACGGTCCAACACTTTGCCCACTTCAAGGGTGATTGAATCAACTACATCCTCACGATTACCCAGAAAAGATTCCCTAGGAATAGCGCTGGGTTTTTCAACTCTTAACACTACATTTTGTTTCTCGGAAATTTTCAAGCCGAGTGCGGCTTGATGATTAAGCCAAGCGCCTTTAAGATTTTTCCACTGCGAACTTTCCCCTTCATCTTGCCAGAATGCCTCAGGCACTGCGACAACTTGAGCATTGCTAATCTGAGTTACTAGGCAATCTTGCTCATCTCGAACTTGAATCGATGCCTTGAGAATAATAGCGGGGATGGCAGATTTATCGCCAAGTTCAACGACGATTTTTTCATTGAGGAATCTTTGCGCAAGAACTGCTTCATTAACCCAAACAAGCTTGTTTTCAACTGTATCAGCAAGGCTGCCGCGAAGCGAATCACCAACAAGAAGTGCACCCGTTAACGAAGCAGTCGCAATAACAACCCCCATAAGAACCGCAAGGTTGCCCTTGAGGTTAAATTTTGCGGTGTTGACAACAAATTCGCCCAGGCTAAAAGACATAAAATTAGTTCGCCTTTAAATCAGTTGGAAGACACTGCATCAGCAAGAATACCATCATCCATGACCATGGTTCGTGGAAATAATTTTGCAAGTTCTAGGCTGTGGGTAACTACAATTAGAATATTTTTCTCTTCTTCATGTAGTTTAAGAAGCAGGCACATAATATTTTCAGCATTTCTTTTATCAAGGTTCCCGGTGGGTTCATCCGCAAGCAAAAGCCTTGGGCGCATGATAAGAGAGCGAGCAACTGCAGCCCTTTGCCTTTCTCCCCCGGAAAGTTCAGAAGGCATATGATCCATTCTGTTTTCGAGCCCAACCCTTGCGAGCAAATCCTTTGCAAGTTGAATGATTTCATTTTTTGGCGTTGCACCTAGTAAAGAAGGTAAAAGCACATTTTCAAGCACGGTGCATTGGGGTAGCAGATGGTGATCCTGAAAAACGAAACCTACTTTTTGGTTGCGATAATGTGCAAGGTTAGTCTCACTCATTGCAAGAGGATCAAGCCCATCGAGGAGAATTTTTCCAGCACTGGGTTTATCAAGCCCACCCAAAATATGAAGGAATGTGCTTTTCCCAGAACCAGATTGACCCATGATCACAAGCGATTTATCAGAATCGAGATCGAGATCAATGCCACAAAGCACAGGCAGCGAACCTGATCGAGTGATAAAATCCTTGCGAATCTGCCTAACTTGTAAAGTCATTAAAACTCCTTATTTTCGTGATGCCAAGAGTGCAAGTGCACCCAAGGCATAAAAGGAATATTCGACATCCCTTCCAGCATCCCAAGAACCGCCATGGAAACCACCTTGGATATTTCCCGTGGACAATACATATTGAGAGATTTTCTCTAAAGGCAGATCATCAAGAGCATCAAGTTCTGCCAAAGACCAAAGCGAAGTGAAAGTAGAAAGAACATCGCAAAAGGGGATTCGATGATTCGCCTTAAATCCATTTTCATCACCCATCATGCCCTTGTAAAAATTGATAAGGTTATTTTTCATATCCCCCTGAAGCAACTGCGGAGCAATGGCACGCAAAATACCCATACCTGCAGCGGTGGGATTGGTACCACTTTTTCTCATGGGGCCGTATTCAACAAAGCCACCATCTCCGCGAAGGCGGGAATGAACGAAGGCGACAAGTGAATCCGGGGAGGCAATTTTTTTCCCAATTAATTGATGGCAAAGAAGTGCAAGAAAACTCATGTAAGTGCTGGATTCTTTACCACCCGGAACTTTACCAAATCCACCATCTGCACCACGAAGCGAAGCAAGAAAAGCCCCAATGGTTTCGGTCCAATCTCCACTAGTGGCAAAAACATCCGGTCCGCCGCCCATGGAAACAATCACTGCGGAATAAACAAGTGAAAAGAAATCAACCAAGCTGGCCTGAGAGTGCAACCTGAGCGAAAGAAAAGTTCCAACTTTTTCGCAAGTTGGAGTGTCAAGGGCATTCAATATCAACAAAGACCGGAGAGCAAAACCGGTGTAATACAAATCGCTTTCAGGATCGCGACCGTAAAAGCCCCCATCAGAATTTTGACAAGAAAGAATATAACGCACATGCTTATTCCTGATATTTTCAGGGATTTTCATAGCACCCAGATGAAGGCGATTGGTCAAATTTTCCAGATAATTAAATGGGGCATTCATCCGACGGTACCGCCAATCAAAAGATCGCGCATGGCCATTGGAATGGGAATAGATTTAGGGGGCAGTTGGTCATTTAACTCGCAAAGAACAGCAACGATATTCCCCGTGGCCAAAAGAATCTCACCTTTTTTAACATCGATTGCGTAAGAAAGAGAGGATGTTCCAAGTTTATGTAGTTTAACAAAAATTTGAAGCGTATCTTGGAATCGAGCAGGGTGATGAAAATCACACTTGGCAGAAACCCTAGGCATGCCAATTTTCTTCCCATCTAAATACATGACAACAGAAAGGCCAAGGGATTGAAGGAAGTGATGTTCTGCCTCCTCCATGTAGCGAAAAAAACTGCTGAAGTGAACAATTCCACCCATGTCTGTTTCAGCAAATTGAACTTGTCTGTTATAAATAAAATTCGCCATCAACTTTTCCCTTAAACTTTGTCCCCAGAAAGCATTCGCCGATAAAAGGACAAGGTCTCCTCTGCCATTCTCGAAGAATTAAAATAATCGATCACGGCATTATGCCCTAAAAGAGCCTGTTGTTTAAGCAATAAACCAGAAGAAAAAGCAAACTCTAATTTTTCGATTAATTCTTGATGGTTGCCCGGGGCATAAAGCCAGCCACCACCACCCGCTTTGCTTAAAAGTTCAGGGAACGAAGCATGATTGGGTTGCAAGATGGGAACATTCTGGGCCCATGCTTCCAAGACATATAAGCCTTTAGGTTCAAGATAATCGGTGGGAACACAAAGCAGATCGACACCATCAAAAAAAGCAATTTTCGATTGCAGATCGGGGGATTCAGAATATTCGAAGTCATCCAAAAGATTAGCAGCTTTGATTTTATTGTATTGCTCCCGATAATACTGCTTGTTACTTTCTCCCAGCCAACCAGAGGCCTTGAACTTAAGTTTCAAATCCTTATTCCTAGTGCGCAGTGCAACCCAAGCATTCACCAGGTTATGAAACCCTTTTTCAGGACAAATTCTTGCAAAGTAACCCAGAACATTTCCTGTTTTTTGAACTTTAGAACTGGAAAGATGATACTTGATGTTGATACCAGGTTGAATAACCCCGATTTTATCCCTTGGAATTTTAAGGTAGTTTGCCATGCTCTCTGCATAAAAATAACTCGAAGCCACATATCCCTTTACCAAGGATGCATTGGCAGAGATTAAATCAATCGCCTTGCCTCGAAATGGTCCCGGCAATGCATTCAAAAAAATATCATCCCCCTGCAGTGAACAAACAACAGGCGCACCAACCTCATTGGCGAGAATATCAGCCATGCCTGAAAGAAGGGCGTTAGTAAGATGAATGACATCCGGCTTGATCTCTTTTTTCAACCATGCAGCAAGCTTTAAGGCCTCTTTGACTTGGTAGCCGTGTTTTCCCTTCAACATGGAAATCGTCAAATCGCCCAAGTCTTCAGCCTTGGTGCTAGAAGCAAATCTTGAAACCCATCGTAATAAAAAAGGAGCATCAAGCAAGCGATCGAAAAAAGCAGGAGTCCAACGAAAAATACTAGACTTTTGCTGCAGGTAAACATTGATGCCACCGAAGAAAACCCGATCCTGACTTTGATTCACCTCATCCGTGCGAATCGGTGTGTAGGTGGGTATAAGGAGTGCATCATGACCAAGGCCACAAAGGGCGGAAACAAGGGTGTTATCATTTAAGCAACTGCCACAGAACATTCCTGCTGCACCAGCGGTGATGTAGGCAATTTTCATGTTTAAGCCGCATTAAACAATAAGCTTCGCAGCTTATTCGGGGGAACCTTCCGCCTTGGGTTCAAGAAGGAAAAAGCTAGTGATGAAACCGATAGCAAAAACCAATACGCCTGTAATACCAGCCGCATAGGCAACTTTTTCAAAATTATTGGACCCAATGGTTAGCATTGGGGCGATCATATTCGTAGTTAAAAAAGCGGCAGAGGTACCAATCATTCTACCACCAACATTGGTCGCAAACGCACTCCCAGTGCCGCGTAAATGAACAGGAAAAACCTTGGGGAGATATTCACCTAAATAAGAGAACTGCGCAACAATGCAAAGCCCTGCAAGGAAAACGCCATAACTGAAAAGGTGAGGTTGGTTTTGGAAAATGTAGAACCAGACAAGAGGAATAATAAAAAGACCGGGTATCTGGAAAATCCAAAGCAGCACTCTTTTACTTGCGATCGAGACCAAGGCCAACGCCAAGAGAATCCTACCCGCCAAGCCGCCGAGTTCCTGCATAAATTGAACACTCTCCCTGCGGGGTTGAACTTCTTCCTTATTAATTTTCCCCATCTTTTTGAGGTTGTCATTGAATTCCTTATCCTTGGCTTTAAATTCATCAGACTGCTTGTCGAGGCCGGCAAACTGTTTTTCCAAGCCTTTGTTTGCCTTGACCAAGGGTGCCATCTTGGCGCGTGTTTCGGCCATATCGGGTAATCCTGGAACGGCTTGGGTAACTGTTACCTGCAGGGTTCCAAAAGCAGCAGCGTAAGCACAAGCAGAAAGAATAGTCGCAACTACAGTAGTACGAAGTAAATTAGGGGCAAAGATTTCAAAAAAGCTGGGTCGACGCAGAGAACCAGCTTTTTTCCTTTCAAGCCACACCGCAGATTCTGGAACAAAAGGCAAAAGAAGCGCAATTGGAATCGCAGGAAGCAACCCGGTCATTAAAGTGAACCGCCATGCTGGATTGGTTGGATCACCTACAGGCAAAGTAGGCAGCATTTTATTTGCGACCATATAACCAATGCCTGAACTAACACCAGTTACCAATAAACCACCAACACTCGCAAAAGCTTGAGTCCAACCGATTGCAAGTTCGCGCTGGCGCTTCTCCGGGAACAATTCCGCAAGCCAAGTAACTGCGGCGACAAATTCAACGCATACACCTACAAAAGTTGTGCATCTAAAAAAGATTAACCAGAAAAGATCCGTACTTAAACCAGCCAATACGGGGGAAAACGAATAGACAAAGATACTCCCAATCATAACGGTTTTCCGACCGAACTTATCAATCATCCAACCGCCCATCAATCCAAAAACTCCGCCACAAAGCGCAGTCATCCACAAAACCCTTCCAACCCAGAGCTGGACTTCAGGGTGATTAGCTGGAACCCGCAACAGCTCTGATAGAGCAGGGGCGAGAACCAAGGGAGTCATCAAAAGTTCATAGGTGTCAAATAAAAAGCCAATGGCTGCTACGGTTAAAACCAGCCAAGCAGTTTTGCCTAATGGTTTGTTTGTTTCAATTGTCACATCTGCCTCATCTAGAAGAGGTGGGTGGTGGGTAAAATAAATCCTTACCATCTTTATAGAGATGCTAGCAAGGGGTGTCCGAGGAACTTTATTACATGGTATTCGCCATGGCCCGCATTTCTTCGCGCATCAAGTCCATAGGGTTGACCACTGCATCCACGCTATCTTTAAAAACATCACCAACAAGAAGATCGATAACATGGCGCTTCATATCAGGATTTTGGCGAATAAACGCACCGAATGAAAAGCCTTCATAGAAAGCATAAACGAGCCTTTTCATACGATCCATACCTTGAATAAACTTCGGCCCCCAGTTCCCTAACTGGTTAGCAGAAAAATCATTTTTCAGGAACCCATCTGCAATGGCACCTGCAGCCATTTCTCCTGATTTAAGTGCAAGAAATACACCCGAAGAATAAATCGGATCAAGAAAGCCAAAGGCATCGCCAACTAATACCCAGCCATCACCAGCAACCTGAGAACAACGGTAGGAAAAATCTTTAGTGCTCATGAATCCACCAATTTTTTTGCCAGCGGCAACCCTGCGTTTAGCAGCGGGGCAGCGTTCCAGTTCGCGATTAAATATTTCCTCGTGGGAAAGTTTTTCTGCAAACATGTCATCAATCGAAGATACAACGCCCACACTAACGATATTGTTATGCAGCGGAATATACCAGAACCAGCCTTTTTTACCTTCAGTTTGCATAACGAGAGTGGCGCCCTCATCAAGGCCAGGTTCCCGAGTTGCACCTTCAAAATAAGCCCAGATCGAAGCTTTTTTAAGAAGCGGATCGGTCTCTTTTATTTTAAGACGATTCCCTATCACCAGACTTTGACCACTGGCATCAACCACCACCTTTGCACGAACCTCGAACTGATCCCCATTTGGGCCTTGAATTTTCACCCCAACACATCGTCCATCTTCAAAAATAGCATCAAGAACTCTACAACCGTAACAGACATCCACACCAAGTTCAGAAGCGTTATCTAGGAGCATTTTATCGAATTCGCTTCGCACCACCTGCCAAGTCTGAGAGCATTCGTGAGGATTGTTTTCAAAGAAATAAAAGGGTTGAGATTCCTTACCTGTATCCGTAACGAATTGAACGCTGTACTTTTTGGTAAAAACACTGGCTTTGATTTTTTCGATTACGCCCATGCGCCTAAGGGTCCAATAAGTATCGGGCATGAGAGATTCGCCGATATGATAGCGCGCACCTTTTTCTCTTTCGAAAAGGCGAACTTTTAAACCATGTTGGGCAAGAATGGTTGCAGTTGAAGAACCAGCGGGCCCGCCGCCTATGACTATCACATCAAGAGGAAGATCATTTTTCGCAATCATATTTAATACCCCTTGGTACAAAGATCGACTTAAACAAGATAATTGTTCAAACAACTATTACACTTTAACCCTTTTTCAAAGAATTACCACCCTATTACCCGTTTTCAACAAAAAAACGACCTCAGCCCCTAAAGCGTTATTCTGCTTTACTTTACGACCACACATCGCTCACAAAATTGAGGCTATGGCTTTAAGAAATATCAAAAAGTGAAATGTTTAAACAGAAGGAGAGGCCACTTCGAACAATTCGATTGCAGGGAGCCCCAGACAATGAATCAGGGCGACTCTACCAAAATAGGGTTTTTGATCATTTGCATGAAACCAATGTTCTCGTGCTGGGAAAGCATCAATTTTCAAAAGTTTAACCAATTCTATTTTTCGCATGATTTCGTTTCGAATGAGGATCCGACCCAAAGGCTCTTTTCGTGCAAGAATCTCGCTCTGTACTTGGGCAGGAAGAAAATCCATTCTAACTCTCATCAATCCAAACAAAACAATCTTGCCTGTTTTCTCGCCTATCAGATTTAGAATGCGCGAATAACAACCGTTCTGGCTTATTTCCGACAAAACCCTCACCCTTACAGGTTCAGCATAATGCGATTCCATGGTGACGGTCATATGATGCTCATGATCCAATAAATGCTTATAAGAATCTGGCATATCCGAAGAATTGATCAGATGAACAATTGGGAAAGGTTCACTTGGAAACTCCTTGAATAAACCAGCAAGTACAGCAAGAGTATCATCCGGCATACGGGTCATACTTTACCTAACTGAATTAATGATAAAGGCTCTGATTGTTGTGGTGCCTCGAATTTTTCAAGAACGGAATCAACAAGAAAATAAAGCAATCTACGGAAGTCTTCGGAATCAACTTCGTCGGCAATGGCCTCTGCGCGGGATCTAAATTTTTCTACTAGTTTTTGCCCTTTGTCAAACACTTGATTCAATTGATAAAGCTGATGGATTCTTTCGACTAACTGGAAAGAGCTATCGCCGTTTCGAGCTCGCTGAAGTAATCCGAGAATTTCCTCTTTTTGTGCTGGAGTCGCTGTTTCAAGGGCCATGGCTAAAAGTACTGTTGGCCGCCCCGCAAGGACATCTTGGCCTGCAACCACTTTATTTTCGGAGTTAGCATCAAAGTCAGCTAAATCGTTTAGAATCTGAAAAGCGATACCAAGGTTCTTGGCAAACTCAAAAATCATTTTTTCGAAGGCATCAGCAGGCCCAGCAAGCCTGACTCCAGCATACAAAGCGGCCTCGAAAGCAGGGGAAGTTTTTAAGGCATAAATTCTCAAGGCTTCCAGAGGGGTAATGGATTTGTCTATGGAATTGCGCCAAAGAAGTTCTGCACCCTGGCCTTCGGATAATTTAACATGGGCATCAGAAAGCTTGAAAAGGATATCTGCGCTGACATCTGAGCCAAGTTCTGCACGATCTTTTGCAGCAAGGCGATAGCCAAGGCCAACCAGATAATCGCCAACATTAATTGCAACGGGAACGCCTTGCTGCCTGTGCATGGTTTCACCGCCATAGCGGAAGTTATCATCATCTTCGATATCATCATGGATGAGAGAAGCTTTATGAAAAGCCTCGATGGCGAGAGCAGAACGCTTGACCGCATCAGAGATATTTATGGATTCAGCATTCAAGGTACCTGCCCCGCCCTTGAGTGCGTCATATACTGCGAGAGTAATAAAAGGCCGGCTTCGTTTGCCACCTCTACCCAGCCAATTGTAAGCAAGTTTTTCATGAACAGAAAGAGGATCATCCGACCTTGTATTTGCACCAGATCTTGCAGGCGGACAAAGCCTTGACAACTCGGGCTCTTGGCAAATTTGATGTGAAGCACGCATCAAATGCATGTAAGACCTTGTTACGGTAGCAGGGGCTGGAGTTTTTAAATTGATAAATTCCATTACCCAATCTTCATCAACTGAAGTGCTTTTGCAATTACTTGAAAGCAGGGGAACAGCAACACAGGGAACCCCTGCGAGAAGAATTTTATCCAATGCTTTTTCAAGAACATTAAGACAAGCAACACCAACAATTGCATCAACATGGCCGCTAACAATAATCTTCAAAACAATAGGTGTACCTTCAGAAACAAGTACCTTGTAGCCAAGATCTTCAGCACGGGTTTTGAAATCTGCAACGGAACAAGCGCCACATTTCCTACAGTCGAGACCAAATTCATCGTAGTCTGCGGGGCAACCCTCGGCATGCTTAAGGCAATGGGGCATGAGGAGAAGCCTACGGGAAAAGTCGGTGGCTTGAACCTGTTCGCGCCAAAATTCATTAGCAATACAAACCGAAGTGAAACCAGTGTATTGGAATCCCAACCCCATGCTGGTCAGAAGTTGCTCGGAAAACACCTGAAGCTCGGCTTTGGTGAATGTGTTTTTACGATCTAGAGTGGTTGCAAATTTAGCAATTTCGGCTCTAATTTGATCGCGGAGTTCTCTGGTTTCAGGAACTATTTTAAGGTGCGAAGTACTTGGTTTCTTGGCTTTTTTTTCTACCTGTTCAACATCAGGCTCAACTAACTGGCTAGACATTATTTATACTTCCTAAAGGCGGGATATTTATATCGTATGGTGTTTATTACACCATCATACTTTTTCTTATTCTTCCTAAAGCACCAACAGCAAAGATTATGGGATATAGTTTTTCAAAATACCATAGTTTTGCAAAATAAAACCCAATTGGTGCTACTTTCAATATTTGATCATTCTCCGAGGCATTAATCAACCATAATAAGCCTTTTTCAAATACTTTTGGATCGCAGTCCATATCCCAGAGTATTTCCAAGGCTAAAGAACTCTCTTCAACCGAAGAGGGGCAACCATAGGCACCTCCCCATCCACCATCTTCATTCTGGGCCTTTTCTAAAAATCGCACACCTTTTCGAGCATATAGTTCTTCCCAAAGCCCTAAATCCCTAAACGCAGCAAGAACCCTGCAAGTCCCATAAACTGGGTTAGTTTCAGATTCTTCATGCTGGTTTCCAAACCAAAGAGGAAGCCAAGAACCATCTGAGTTTTGGTTTTCCCTTAAGTAAGTCAAGCCGCCATCATACAGCTTTTCCAACTCAACCTCGACGGAATGCAATTCAGGATCAATATTTTCGGTTCCGCCCTCCGGATACCAAGGCGCTATCGCCCTAAGCATATGGGCGGTTAGATCACAACCACTACGATCAAAAGGCAAATTACTCCAACCATGGCAAAAGGTGGGGATTCCCGAGTCAGTATTTTGCAATCCAGAAAGCCATCGCACTCCGGCCCTTAGCCACTCCGCAGGTTTTTCTTTAAGGTTAGTCAAAGCCAGCAATGCACCGGGGGTGTCATCAGCATCGGGAACACATCCGGGCAAAGGGGTCCAACCCCAACCACCAGGCTCTGCACCAGTATAAGGGTGAATATTTTCGTATTGTTGGCCCTTAATCCATTCTACAAGTGAATCGGTTTGCCCAAGGCATTCGAGGTCATCAGCTGCGGCAAGCGAATTAACCGCCAGGGTGGTTACCCAAGTTGCAAGATTAGTATCAATTGGCCAACTACCATCAGAGCGAACCGAATCTAAAAGGAAAGCGACCCCCTTTTTAACAACATCGTGATTTTCTCGCCCGGTTGCAGAGAGGGACAAAGTGACAAAAGCAGTGAGCGGTGTAGCTTCAAGAAACCCACCATTGACAGGCTGAATATTCTTCAGAACTTTCAACGCTCTGCGGGTGCAAACATTGCGAAAAAGCCGAAGTGGAGAGAAGGAAGATGGGTTGCAATGATGGATGCAAACACCGATGGCAATTAATGCGGGCAAGGCATAACTTACAACGGGCAAACCTAAAAATCGGTACAAACTTTGAGGCAGGCAAGCCAATTCAAAAGGAAGTGCTGGAACTTCGTCCCAATCAACCAATCCGGCGAGGGCGCAGGTAGTTAAAATTGGGACAGAGAAAGTGTGATCCTTCCCGTATCTTTGGCGCAATGCTTCTGCAAGTTCTTTCCCGGAATTTCCATAGTTTGCAGCAAGCCATTGATCGGTTTTTTCGAGATTTAAAAAGTACTCTTGTTGTCTTCCTGAAATATAAAATGCTGATTTCACAAGCAAAGTTGTCGATATGTTTGAAAAGCTGATCGTAGTATCGCCCCAACCACCATCAGCGTTCTGATGATCCTTTAGCCATAAAAGCCCATTTTCGACAAGCTTTGGGGCATCAACTTTGGCGGCGATAAGAGCTGCGACTGCGACTGCCGTAGATAACGCAGAGCTAGAAAGTTCGCCTTCCCACCAACCACCGGGCAACCTTGAAGATAAAAGTTTTTCTCTTGAAGAAAGGTAAGCCCTTTCAACCCGTTTGGGGTCGATACCCATAGAGGAAAGCGTGGGCCTGTGGATACCAGCAAAGGTCACATGGCCCCCATTCCGAAGAAAACATTGTCTTTTAGGAATCGATAAACCCAGTAAGATTCAGGGATTTCTTTGCCCGGCATATGCTGACTGGTGCGGGGTTTTCCACAACCTATTTCCTTAAGTGCATCTCGAGAGCTGTAATCTTTTGCATCATGCCCCTTGATAAACTCAACCAGTTCCTGCGGATTTTCAAGAATGACGCAACCCTTGGTACGGTCCTTTACAAACTGCTGGAAGCCTCGAAGATAAGGGCTTTCATTGATGGTTTTATAAAGATCGTAGTCGTTATCGCTTATTTTGTTGGTCGCAAAAGAAAGAGGCGGGCAAATTTCAATACTACCTTGGGGCCCGATATGAAAACCCATACCCATTGCAGCGGGGCAAAACGCTTCACCCGATGCCGTCCAATAACTATCAATAATGATGATCGGATGATGATGCCTGAGGGCCACCATTTTCTTCCTTGCTTCCAGTAATTGCTCTGGGCTTAGGCAGTATTCAGGATGCGGATCTTCGCCTACCGGCCTGTAAAAATAGTACCAGATGTACATTGCGCCTTGCTTAATCACCATTTCTAGGAAAGAGTCGCAAAGAACTTCTTCCATATTTTTACCCGTGATCGTGCAAGCAACCCCAAAAATAATACCCTTCTTTTTAAGCCTCGCCATACCTTGCATCGCTGAATCGAACACCCCTTCCCCACGCCTAAGATCATTCTGAAACTGCATCCCATCAATGCTAATAAGTGGCGTAACATTTCCCGCTTCAGCAAGACGATTTACATTGGCCTCGGTAAATAGCATTCCGTTGGTGATCGTCTGAAAAAAACAATCCTTATGCCGCTTAAAAATTTCCCAAATACCTTTGTACATGTAGGGTTCACCACCCAACAAGGTGTAGTAATAAGCTTTATTTTTTTTACCCACATTAATGATTGCATCCAGATCTTCCTCAGGAAGATGATAGGCAGTTCCTTCTTTTTCAACCCAACATCCATGGCAACGCAAATTGCAGGTGTTAGTCAGAGCAACAAACATAAAAGGAGGATATAATTTCTTGTTTTTCAATCGGTGCTTGTATGCCCTTACTGCAACAAAACCTTTGTAAACCCAAAGGTGAGCAGCTTTCAGTGCAAGCCTAGGAGAAAGTTCCGTCACCGCACGATAAGCAAGTTTATGAAGCATCGTTTTTCCAATTAATTATTCAGGGAAGATTACCTTAGATTTCAAGAGTATCCAAAGAGTCCATCAGATTATCGAGATCGTCTTTTGGAGAATCTTTTTTATCCGACTGCCTTTTAGGTATGCCCACGCTAAGCCCAACCGCATCTCGACCGTCACGCAGCAATTCTTTATCTCGTTCTTTAGCAGCTATAACCAATGCGTCTCCGCCACCAAAAAGCTTGGTGAGGTCAATTTTCAAACCGCTGATGGCCCCCACAGGCGCGCCTGCGATCGCAGGGCTTTTGTAATCAGGAAACATGATAGCTTGCTCTGGGCAAACCCTGCTACAAGCCGGGCAACCCTTCTTGCAGCTATCTTGATTATCAACATAAATCCGCTCGAGGCTATCTACGCCATACACTCCAAACAAGCAAAAATCCAAGCATTCCATACAGTTGGTGCAACGACTATAATCAATCACAGGATACCAGCGTCTGCCCGGTATTTTCAGCATTTCTTCTTTAAGAAACGGGACACCATTGGCTGAATTACCATTCAATGCCAGAGTTCCATTTGATGCAGGGGGGGATATATTCATACCGAGTTGAACAATTGCGGGTTTTAAATCGGCAGTTGCAGCATCCCACCTTTGTTTGCATTCAGATAAAATTCTGCGAATTTCTTCAACATAAGTGCGGTGATCCTTGGCATCCCGCAAATCGAGGCAAAAAATAAATCGATCTTGAACTTTTACAGACCCGATGCCCTTGGGCCTTTTAGTCTCTTCACCTTCTTCTTCATCTTCATCATCGTTATTGCCTGCGGGCTTGATATTAGTTTCACCCAGTTTCCCTTGAATACCATCACGATCCAATAACCAATAGGCCGCACGAGGATAAAGCCATGAAATCACTACCATATCACCTTGAACGCCTTCAAGATAAAGCCTTCCTGTATGCCCCTCATGAAGGTCGTAAAGCGCAGGTACTATGCCTAGATCAATGCCAGATTCCATCAGCAAGGCTGCTGCAATTTCTTCTTCGATGGCTCTGCGGTTAGGGTCTTTACCTTGTGCCTGAGACAAAACCACGGTAAGTTTTTTCTGACTCATATTAATCATCCCCAGCGTTAATTTTACCTTTTAACATGCGTTGGGCTTTTTCCCAATTCTCTTCAAGAAAAACATGGTAGGAGGTTGCATCCATTAGGCTATCAATAATGCCATCCATTTCAAATAACCAGCCTTTATCGTAACCATCCACATTAATTGCAGAGGGATCTGCCAAAACCTCGGGATTGAAATAAAGCAGTGTTCCTTCAAGGGGTGCAAAAAGGTCTGAAACAGCTTTCGATGTTTCAATATGACCGATCTGCTCAAGCAGGGCAACTTTATCTCCTGCATTTACCTGCCAATCAAGAAAATAAACATCCTGCATGAGTTTAATGGCATAGGAAGAAAAGCCAAAGCGGTTTTTTCCAGCGACAACCCTGCACCAGAAATGATTACGGGAATAATACAAATCGGCGGGTATTGCTGCCGCATACTTGCCCATCATGAATTGCAAAGTCTCGCTCATTCTGTTTCAACAACCTTACAAAGGGATTAAGTGTATCGGGCATTTAAGTGATCGGGCTCAAAAAATCTGGGCAAAAGCCTGTCAACCTGAAGCAAGCCATCCATGGTAACATCAACAGAATTTTCCCCAAGTTTCAACCAGCCTTCTTTTTCGAGCGACAACCACTGAGAGTTAAACTCCTTAAAAATCTGGACCTTGAACTTATTTTCGAAGTAATCTGATTCAAGGTGGCCTGTTTTAAGCTGCAAGATCATTTCTCGAATCAATTTTTGATGTTGTGTCACGGGCAAAGCCCTGCCAAGAGGGATACTGCCCTTGTGCAATTCACCAAGATAATTATCCCAAGCATCCAAGTTTTGCAGATGAAACCCGTTGATATGGCCAAAAGAAGCCACACCTGTTCCAAACATATCCGCCCCATGCCAAAGCTCATCTCGGTAAACAAATTTCATTTTCGCCTTGTTTCGAACCAGAGTATAAGCACTGGATATTTCATACCCATTTTCCATCAGGGTTTCGTAAGCATACTTTACCCATGATCTTTTGGTGGGCCAATCGGAAACAGCAAGGGGGTCAGGTTGATCAACCTGCTTTAATTCCTTTGAAAACACAGTATTAAACGGTAATTCCATTTGATAAATGGTGATGCAATCAGGTGCAATTTCAATTGTTTTTTTGATGCAATCTTTCCAGTTTTCTGTGGTTTCACCCACCATTCCTGCAATCAGATCAATATTTATCAGGGGGAAATTCAACTCCCTAGCCCAAGTGTAAGCCTTAACTATTTCGGCTGAATGATGGGCCCTGCCATTTGATTCAAGAATTTCATCATTAAAATTTTCAACGCCCAGACTTAATCGTGTAACGCCCATTTGCCTAAGGGCTGCAAGCTTGTGTTGCTGAAGGGTACCTGGTTCGCATTCAAAAGTTACTTCCCTAGCGCCATTCCAAGTAAATGAGCTTTTTATGCCATTAAAAAGTTTTTCGAGTTGGTTGACACTCAAATAAGATGGTGTACCGCCACCAAAATAGACAAAGTCAAGATCTCGACCACCGCGTACGGGCAATTGAGAACATAATGCGATTTCTTGAATTAACGCATCGAGGTAATTATCAACATCCTTGGCATTCTTATCGGTATAAACTCTGAAGTAACAAAATTTGCATCTTTTCCTGCAAAAAGGAATGTGAGCATAAAGCCCGAGGGGCGTGCCCGCTACAGGTAAAGCATTTAAAACCTCATGAGCCTCCGGCAAATAAGAAGGCTTCCAGAAGGAAAATGGTGGGTAGTTGGCTACAAAATAGTTGCCCAATTCGGTTTTTTCGCTGGTAGGATCACTCATGAAATTAAATTCCCAAGCTCATTTGTTAAAATATTATTCTAATGTAATTTACCACTAATCCACACAATCTTTCTAAAAAACCAAAACTAAATCATACTTTTTACAATCTAATGTTTGAAGTTTAAATCGCAATCGCTAAAATCAAATGATAGGCCGAAGTGGCGGAATGGCAGACGCGCCGGACTCAAAATCCGGTACCCTCAAAGGTGTGCGGGTTCAAGTCCCGCCTTCGGTACTTTCTTTTTATGTTGTTTTCTGGTCATTATCACTTATGAAGTGGAAACCAAAAACCTGCAAAGTTGAAACTCTTGGTTGTAAAGTCAACCAATATGAATCGCAATATTTCAGAGAAATGCTAGAACTTAACGGCGTTGTCGAAGCTTTAGCTGATGAAAAACCCGACCTTTGTATTATTAATACCTGCACCGTCACCCATGATGCAGATGCCAAAGGAAGAACATTAATTCGGAAGATTCACGCCCGAAACCCCAACACCAAAATTTTAGTCACTGGATGTTATGCAGAACGAGACCCCAAAAGTATTGGAAATATCGACGGGGTTTCAAGTGTAATTGGTAACAAAGAAGCCTTCCTTTTATCCCTTGCAGAATTTGGCATTGACCAACGCCCCTTAAACATTACCCGATTTGATGACCACCAAAGGGCCTTTGTCAAAGTTCAAGATGGCTGCCTTTTAAATTGCAGTTATTGCATCATCCCATCGGTAAGGCCCGCCCTCACCAGCAGAAAACCTGAACTCATTCTTGCAGAAATTGCAGACCTCCAGCTTTCGGGTTACCAAGAAATAGTTCTTACTGGCATCCATCTGGGCCATTACGGCATTGATCTAAGTAAAGGCAAAGCAAAAAACGAATGGTGCAGACTTTGGCACCTGCTCGAAAAAATAAGTTTAAAATTCCCCAACCTTAGAATTCGTTTAAGCAGCATCGAAGCTGCAGAAGCTAGAGATGATTTGATCGAGGTGATGAAGGCTCATCCTTTGGTCGCCCCTCACTTCCATTTATGCCTTCAAAGCGGGTCAGATGAAATTTTGCTTCAAATGCGTAGGCGTTATACTAAGCAGGGATTTATCGATCGGTGCGAACGCATTTCAATTGCTTTGGATAGGCCGGGGTTTTCAACTGATATTATCATTGGGTTTCCCGGTGAGACCGATGTTGATTTTGAATCCACTTGCGATCTGTCGCAAAAAATCGGATTCTTTAAAATGCATTTGTTCCCTTACAGTCCAAGGGAAGGAACACCCGCAGCATCATTAAAAGACCCCGTTCCCGCCCCTGTAAAATTACAAAGGCGAAAAGTATTAGAGCAAATCGAACAAGAGAACCTGAAAAAATATCAGCACCGCCTCTTGGGAATTGACGAACACATACTTGTTGAATCAAAATCGGTAAAACGGCCAGGTTGGGTCGAAGGTACTTCCTCACGAGGAATTCGGGTGATGTTACCCGGAATGATCGAAGCCATAAGGCGCAAGATGATTCCTGTTAAGATAACTGGAATTTATCAAGGTATGCTTGAAGCTGAACCAATGCCCTACCAAGAAGCCGACGAATCAATTCTGGGCTCAGAAAAACAAAGAATGCCGCTTGCCTTAATCAGTTTATAAAACTGCCAAAAAGCACTCTATTTGATTTGCATACCCTAAGATTTTACAATAAAATTCACCTTAGATATTACCTGCTTGACATTAATAATGGCTGGGCTAGATTGATATAAGTGCGTAATTTAAGTTAAAGCCATTGATGTGAACGGAGATTTCCCATGATCCCATTAAAATTTATGAGTTACGAAAGACAGGGAGATGGCCTCTGTTTAAGGTTTAAGAATTTAAGACCTTCCGAACTTGAAATCCAAGACTCATTCCAAGAAATCAAAAAAATCATTGCTGATGAGAAAGCTGTCAAGGTGGCACTTAGCCTTGGGCCGAATATGGAATGTATGTATAGCGTTTTTCTTGGGAAAATAATTTCCCTCCAAAGGCAACTAAACGAATTAGGTGGTAAACTCGCTATTTGCCATGTCAGCTCACAAGTAAAATCGATCTTTGTTGCGTGCAAACTGGATGACCGATTTTGTTTCACCGATGATTTTCCAACCGCAATGCTGGCCCTGAATAAGTAAGTTTCAAACCTTCACTGATTGCCATTTCCCTGAGCCAAACCTGTAAATAAGTAACATTCCTCGGGCGAACAAATCTACGAACATTGCCATCCAAGCACCAAGCAACCCAAAGGCTAAATCGGGCATAAAAATGCCCTCTGCTGGGTTTCTTGCAAATAGCAAAGCGGCGGGAATCCTTAAAAGAAAAAATCCAATCCAAGTATAAAGAACAGGTATACGGGTATCCCCCGCACCCCTCAATGCTGAAGTCATAATGATACATGAGGCTAAAAAAGGCATTGCAAAAGCAATCAATCTAAGAACCGGTGCGCCAATTCGAACTATTTCACCTTGAGAAGGATCGGGACAAAAAACCATGAACATAGGCTCTGCAAAGAAAAAAAATAGACCACCCATTATCGACATTAATACAGCCCCCATACAATAAGCCGTCCAGGCACAACGACTCGCCTCATTTGGCTGACCTGCCCCAAGATTTAGCCCCACAAGCGCAGTGGCGGCCGTGCCAAATGCCGCCCCAGAAAGGTACCCCAACGCCTCCCATCCCAAAGCTATTCCATGCGCCCCACCTGATGCCTCACCCAATCGATTTATAATGGCCAAAAAGACAAACTGGCCTAAGCCGATACTCAGGCTGTCAACCCCTGCTGGCAGACTTACTCGAAGCAGCCTACGAATCAATTCCCGATTCCATTTTTCTTTCCAGTTCCACTTAAGCGAAGAGGAACCCCTGATCAATAAACACATTACCAAAACACTTCCAGCAGAATGGCTGAGCGAAGTACCAAGAGCTATACCAGGAAAACCAAGAGGAACAATTCCCAGAAATCCTGTTGCAAGAATAAAAGATAAAGGGATATTTAGCAGGGTTACAAAACCAAGTACCATCAAGCCTGTTATGGTATTACCAGCACCTACCAGACATGCAATCCCCGCGGCTTCTACCATTTGAAATGGTAGCAAGATGAAAATATTAAAAAGAAAACCATAGGCTTCTTCCGCAGCAACCCCCTGAAGCCCAATGAGGGCCAGAACAAATGGTACAAAAATAATAGCAAGAATACTGGCAAGCAGACCGAATAAAAACGCTAAGACCAGAGATTGATGAACGACTTTGGAGGCAGATTTAAAATCTCCTGCCCCAACGAATCGGGCAATAAGAGCCGTACTGCCCACGGTAACAAGGACGCTGTAACTGGAAATAAGCCATGAAAAGTATTGCCCAGTGGTCTGAGCGGTTTGAATTGAAAGGTGGGAAGAAGAATCGCCGAGCAAAAACCTACCAGCAATAAACCTATCCCATAGATTTATAATCAAATGAAGGAATTGAAGAATCAACGCCGGCCAAGCCAAATAAAACACTTTTAACAGGGTGGACTTGTCAGGATCCGTGTAAAAACTGGGCTTTACAACAGGGTTTATAACTGCTGAACCACCCATATTTCCCCTTTAAGAAGTCCGAATCGGTCGTTGGAACGAAGGGTAAAGCCTGGGGCGGTAACTACCTGCCCGTTAACTTGAATCTGCCCTTCTTTAACCATGAACTTAGATTGCCCGCCAGTTCCACCAATGCCCGCCTTTTTTACCGCTTGGGCTAAAGAAATCGATTCGGTGGAAAGCTGCAAAATCTTGTCACTTTTTTCTTCAGATTGCTGATCCATGAAATTCTCCAATGCCTTAATCCAAAAATTAGTTATTATTACTTTAGGCCAAATTGTAAATAAGGCCCCCTGTCCCGATCATAAAACTTTGGGAACCCTTGCAATGAATGATATTATCAAAGAAATCCAAGAGTTAAAAAAACAAAAAAAGGCTACGATCCTAGCACATTATTATCAGGAGGGTGAAATCCAAGAAATCGCTGACTTCAATGGCGATTCTTTGGCCCTTGCCCGCGCCGCAACCAAGGTGGAAACTCCCATCATTGTTTTTTGTGGCGTACATTTCATGGCTGAAACTGCAAAAATTTTAAATCCATCAAAAAAAGTTTTTCTCCCAGACCTTCAAGCCGGATGTTCTCTCGCAGACAGTTGCCCCGCAGACAAACTTGCGCGCTACCAAGAAATGCTTCGAATCAATGGCAGAAAATTTCAAACGGTAACTTATATCAATAGCACTGCTGCAGTAAAAAGCCTAAGCGATTGGGTGGTCACCTCAGGAAATGCAGAAGCAATTGTAAAAAAAGTGCCCTCAGACATGGAAATACTTTTTGTACCTGACAAACACCTTGGGCAGTATCTGGAAGAAGTAACAGGCAGAAAAATGATCCTTTGGGATGGTGCATGCATGGTGCATGAAATTTTCAGCTTGGGCGACCTATTGGCGATAAAGAAAAAGCTCCCCACATCCATGGTCCTCGCCCATCCAGAATGCCCTGCGAATATCCGCGCATATAGCGATTTTGTTGGGGGCACCGAAGCCATGCTTAATAAAATTGCAACTTTTAAAGCCCCTACGGATTTCATTGTTGCAACCGAACCTAATATGATGTGGCAAATGGAAAATCGTTTCCCGCAGCACCGTTATCACCCCGTACCAGGTATAACTTGTGCATGTAACAAATGCCCACATATGGGTAGAAATACACTTGAAAAACTTAGGGACTGCCTAATAAATGAATCCCCCGAAATTGTTTGGGATCCTTGTTTTGATCGAGCTAAAGAAGTACTTACCCGAAGTCTTTTAAATTAAGAAAGTTTTGCTTCCATGCAGCCTGTTCCCTCACGATTTCTTATTCGACTAGCACGAAAATGCCTGCATCACCCTGGGGTGCCCATGGCCAAAGGCGACTGTTTACTAGACTTATCCAGCGAATTTACCCTTACAAATTTGAGCGGTTTAGATGGTCAGGAGGAATTCGCTGAACTGCGGATTTGTTGGAATTCCCAAGGTCTAGGATTTCAAGCCACCATTAAAGGTAAAAAACAACCTCCAGAGGGCGACCAGACAAGGCCTAGAAGTTCGGATGGTATAACTCTTTGGCTTGATACCCGCGATTCCAGATCTAGCCACAGGGCCACCCGGTACTGTCATCAATTCCATTTTCTTGCATCAGGTGCGGGGCCCGACCGAGAAGACGCATGCTTCGTTCAATCTAAAATTCACCGAGCCTTGCAGGATGCGCCTTTTTGCAATCCAAGTGAAATTATGTTTCGCTGCAATAGCGAACCGCAGGGTTATTTTATGGAAGCCTTTTTACCCTCGCAGGTGCTTGCAGGGTATGACTCAGAAGAATGCCCTAGATTGGGTTTTTGCCTACAAGTGCATGATCGGGAATTGGGAAACCAGATATATGACAGCACCTTGGATTTCCCTTATTCGGAAGATCCAAGTTTATGGAGCCAACTAATATTGGTTCACCCTAATCAAGAAGAAAAACCAGCCAAAAAGAAAGCAGGCAAAGCTTCAAGTCTTAAAGTCGATAAACCTAGGAAGAAAGAACTCGAAAGTTAAAGTTCTTCCGCTGCTTCTGCATCCAACTTCGCCCGAAGAGGGCCACGGTAGGTGATTCTTCCCTTTAAAAGGTCGTAAGGAGAAATTGCAACGGTAACAATGTCACCAGGCAGGATTCTAATAAAGTTTTTGCGGATTTTTCCTGCAATATGAGCTACCAATTCGTGCCCATTGTCAAGTTTGACCTTGAACTGAGTGTTTGCAAGGGCAGCGGTGACCTTGCCTTGAACCAACATCGCTTCTTCTTTTGCCATTAAAAATCTCCCAAGCCAAATGTAAACCAAAACAAACGCTTAAAAAAAGCAAAGAGGGCTCAATAAGAACCCTCTTTAAAAATTAAAACAGCCTTACTTTGCAAGCTTGCTGCGTATTTCACCAATAGTTTTAAGCAGGCCTTTGAAAGGATCTGCAAACTTTTCCAAACCTTCAGACATTAAAGTTTCTTCCAAATGCTTCATGTTAACCTTGGCATCAATCTCATCTAAGATGGCCTTAGCAGGCAAAACATCAACTTGCTTGGTAAAAACTTGACCACTTTTCTGTGTAGCATCGTTGGTTTCTGGGGGATTCGTTTCGATATCCGACCCTGCGAAAGCTGCAACATACTTGTAAGGCAAATCCGTTGGTTTTTTTGTTCCGGTACTTGCAAAAATAATCTCCTGCTGCAAAGGCAGATTTTTGTCAGCCCAAAACTTTTTGTTAAGAATGCACAGCCTTTTGGCATTCACAATTCCCACCATGCCTTGAGCTTCAGCAGAAAGCGTCGGGACATGTTGTTCGGTGTAAACATCCAAACGACTTACAAAAATACTATAAACCGATTTGAAGTTTTCGAGCGACTTCCGACGCTGGGCACCGCGCCAAATTGCGGCTCTAGCTTCCAAGTATTGCCTCTCGGAAAAAATCAAAGTGCAGTTCAGGGTAATTCCAGCAGCACATAGCTCTTCCAATGCTGCCAAGCCACCTGGAGTTGCAGGAACCTTAATCATTCGATTTTGGTGCCCATGGGCCCATTTCTTACCAAGTTCGATATAACGAGCAGCTTTTTCTTCCACAGAAAGCTTGCAACCTTTGTCTTCAAGCAGCGGATCCAATTCAAAACTTACACAACCATCATTGCCTTTGGTCGAAACCCAAACAGGCAGAAAAACTTCTTGTGCTTGAGAAACCAAAAGATCGGTCATTTTCCAAGCCAGACCTTCATCATCAAGGCCTTCAGCAGCAAATTTTGCTATTTGATCATCAAAACGATGTGTTCCCAATAATTTAGAAATAATAATAGGGTTTGAGGTTGCCCCGGTTGCACCCATCGCACGATTCACTTTAACCAACTCTGGATCAATGGAATCAAGCCAAAGTTTTGTACCCGCAGTTATTAAAGATTGCAAAGGCGTCGTCATACAATCGATCCTCTAAATTTTTTAATACATAAACCATAATTCACAATTGCTTATCTTAAGCATTTAGACAGATTGTTGCTATTAGTTTTTCAAAAATTTGCGTTTATTCATTCAATATTTACATATACATAGCCAAACCAATGCGCTAAGTATCAAGGCTGAAAGGTTAAGGCACGGTTAACGATACCCCATTATTAATCGAGGTTAAACCCAATATAAACGGAACCGCACTTTTCGCCCAAGCACTTGCGGAGTGATAACTAGAAGCACCCTCACCAAACGCAGTTTTGAGCATATCGGTATTAATAATCCCGGGATTTAAAGGAATTGCAGCCATCCCTTTGGGCAATTCCTCTGCCAGTGCCTTTGTCAAGCCTTCGACTGCATACTTTGTAGCACAATAAGGCGCAAAGTTTCCTGATACCGACCTACCCCAGCCAGAGCTTAAGTTGATAATAATCCCCTTTTTTGCGCTAACCATTGAAGGAACAAAATAGCGGACAACATTTCCAATCCCCTTGATATTTACATTCATTAAGTGGCTGAATTCCTTCTCAGAGATTTCCCATAAAGGCGCAGGTTTGTTAATAACTGCTGCATTATTTATTAAGAAATCAGGCAAACCTTGCCCCAGCACAGAACAGGCCCAACTCTCCACAGCTTTTTCCTGCGTAACATCCACCACCGCAAATTTCCCTTTAGGTACCTTTTTTTGCAGTGCCTCCACATTCGCCTCGGATGATCCACACCCATAAATTTCATGCCCAAGTTCACTCATCCCCATTACCAAGGCTTGCCCCAAACCTCTGGTTGCCCCTGTAATAACGATTCTGAACTGATTTTTTACACTCATCTGTTCATCCTTTTTAAAACCATCGCGATTTATCAACACAATTTTTCAAAGGCAAATGATTCAAAAAACTATTCAAATTATCTGTAAGAAACGCCAAATGCCTCGATGCAATGGGTGGGGCATACCCAGCAACATGAGGGGTCAAAATTACTTTATCGTTCATTTTCCAAAGAGGATGATTTTCAGGCAGGGGTTCGATTTCAAAAACATCTAACCCCGCCCCCGCTATCAAACCTTGATCCAAGGCTTTTACAAGGTCCTCAAGAACAACGATGGCGCCCCGGCCAATGTTGATCAAAAACGCATCAGAATTCATTTTCTTGATTAAATTGAAATTGAAAAGTTTTTCGGTGAGAGGTGTGTGCGGCGCAGCAATAATAACATAATCAGAGGATTCGAGAAATTCTTCTAATCGTTCCATTGGCCAAGGTTGCGGAATTTCTTTTGAGGGTTCTAAACAAAAGGGATCAAGGCCAATGCAACGCATATTAAAAGCAGCACCTCGTTTGGCAATTTCCTTACCAATTCCTCCTAGGCCAAATACCCCCAATGTTTTTTCGCTTAATACCTGATGTTTTAAATCAATGGAATTGGTAACACCCGGGCCGCTGGCAAAATCAACCCGACCTTTCTCACCCCCAAGGGGGGCCCATTTACCCTGCGCTTGTAGATTTACATATCGATGCAAATTTCTAGAAAAACTTAGCACCATGCCCATCGCATGATCTGCCACCACATCAGAAAAAATACCCCGCATATTCGTCAATACTGAAGAATGGTTAATGAGTTCTGGAAAAACATAATGTTCTAAACTGGCAGTCATCGACTGCACCCACTTTAGTTTGGTTGAATTCCCAAGCAATTCGGGTGTGATTTTTCCAATAAACCCATCGGCATCGACGATTGCTTCTTTTGCGTGTTTTAATGAAATGGCATTAACCACTTCATGCCGACCTGCAATTGCATTAAATTTTGAGACACGCAGTTCTTCAACCGGTGGAAAAAGCACTATTTTCATTTTAACGGCATTCAAATTTAGGCTGATTTTCGCGACATTGGCATCTCTTGCAAACAACTTGCATTATTACCAATCAAGATGGGATTATCATACATATCCATGACAGTGTCGAGGGGTTTCGAATAACTCGCAAGGGTTTTAATCATGAAATAATAATGTGTTAGGCTTCCTATAATCACAATCATGTGAAACACTTCATGGGGGCCGATCAACCCAGGAATGATCACTGGTTGATGGGCCAAATTAAATGCCGCTCCTAAACTGTAAATAATCCCCCCCACTAAAAAGGGTCTGGCTTTTCTTTCAGGCAGCTTTTTCAATAATTGAAAATAAAGAAACAACCCCATCCAACCCAACATAAGATAAACAGTTGTTCTTACATAAAGGGGCATCGAAGCACCGCTGACAATAACCGTAATTCCGGCACAGGAAAAAAACCACATGCTGGATAAAAACATGAAACGCCAGCGCTTTTCCATAAACACTAAAGCAATTGGTGTACAAGTGCCTGCTATGAATAAAAATATGCACACATGATCCAAAGATCTGCATGCTTCGATTATTTTTTCAGAACCCCAAACGGAATGAAATAAACAACTGCTTGCAAAACACGCAAGCATTGTCAAAGCATAAATTAATAATCCTAGAGTTTTAAGCTTATCCTTGCGGGTTCGCCTCATCAATAATATCAATGCAGGAATACAGCAAAGCACCCAAGCACCGTGGGTCAAGGCGCTTACAGGTTCTCGAATTGGGATTCCATCAATCATCCAAATTTCCATTACAAGCAAATTTAAAATACTTGAAGCAACGCCCAAATTTTAATGCTCACGCCACGGTTTTGGCTTTAGTGGCACTAAATAAATCGACCGCGGGCCCCAGCAAACTTTATGAAAACCAGCTTCAAATCATCCAGATTCCAGCCCTCCATATCGTGTTAATCGTTAAATTTTAAAGAAAGGTATGATTTCTGCTGCTAACTCGTTAAATGAGTCTATAAATGAAGCATCATTTAAAGGATTTATTGCAATGAACTATCGAAATTTAAGACAGTGCGTCACAGACCTTGAAAAAAACAAACACTTGATTCGAATTGATATTGAAGTCGATCCCTATTTAGAAGCCGCGGCTATTCATCGCAGAGTCTATCAGGCAAACGGACCAGCTATTTTCTTCACCAATGTCAAGCATTCGAAATTCCCCATGGTAAGCAATCTCTTTGGAAACATCGCTCGGGCAAAGTTCATATTCCGGCATCAACTCGCCACCGTGGAAGCCATGGTTGCCTGCAAGGCTTATCCTGAAAAAGTGCTACAAAACCCATTTCAATGGCCTAAAGTTCTCACCGGTTTATGGAACTCGCTGCCGCGAATTGTACGCAAGGCCCCTTTGTTGGAAAATCAGACCAGTATTTCCAAGCTGCCTCAATTAGTTTGCTGGCCAAAAGATGGTGGGCCTTTTGTCACCCTGCCTCAGGTTCACACCGAAGATGTTGACAGCCCAGGTTGGCGGTTCTCAAATATTGGCATGTATCGCATCCAATTATCAGGCAACCAATACAAAACCGATCAGGAAATTGGATTACACTACCAATTACACCGAGGCATAGGCGTTCATCACAGCAAAGCCATCAACAAAAACAAACCATTCCGGGTAGCGATTTCAGTAGGTGGCCCCCCTAGCCTTGCAGTGGCCGCGGTTATGCCCTTACCCGAAGCCATGCCTGAAATATGCTTTGCTGGGGCACTTGGAGGCAGACGAATGGACTTGGTTAAGTTCCCTATGCCTTCACCCGAAATTCGGCCAATCCTGCTGCCTGCCGAAGCTGATTTTTGTATTGTTGGCATTGTTGATCCCAACAGGGTATTGCCCGAAGGCCCCTTTGGAGACCACCTTGGATATTACAGCCTTGCACATGATTTTCCTGTTATGAAAGTCGAAGCGGTCTACCACAGAACCAATGCGATTTGGCCTTTCACAGTTGTGGGCAGGCCGCCCCAGGAAGACACAGCTTTTGGCGAATTAATCCATGAATTAACAGCCCCCATTCTTCCCACGGTAATCCCAGGCGTGCACGCAGTCAATGCGGTGGATGCCGCAGGGGTTCATCCTTTGTTACTAGCCATCGGCAGCGAACGCTACACCCCTTACACCACCCGCGAAAGACCCCAAGAGTTGCTGACTGCCGCAAATGCAATATTGGGCCAAGGGCAACTATCGCTTGCAAAATTCTTATTGATCGTTGCAAAAGAAGACAACCCAGAATTAAACATTCAAGATATCCCATTGTTTTTCAGACATTTGCTCGAACGCATTGATTTCAGCAACGATCTGCATTTTTATACACGCACAACCATCGACACGCTTGATTACAGCGGTAGTGGTTTGAACTTGGGGTCTAAAGTGGTATTTGCAGCGGTAGGCCCGGTGCGAAGAAAGCTTCCAACAACAATCCCTGAAAAGCTAAATCTTCCCTCTGGTTTTGATGCACCCAGAGTTTGCCTGCCTGGTATCATTGCAATAAAATCTCCACCCTTTCAATCTCAACAAAACCACGATGCTTTGTACTTCTGTGATGCATTTAAACCCACCGACACTATCAATCAATTCCCGATGGTTTTATTGGTTGATGATAGTGACTTCACAAGCGCTAATGAGAGAAATTTTCTGTGGACTGTTTTCACCAAAACAAATCCTGCCAAAGATATCTACGGCATAGGATCAATGATTGGCGATAAGCATTGGGGGTGCCTAGGATCCTTGGTCATTGATGCACGAAGCAAACCACACCATGCGCCTGCATTAATCGAAAATCCCGAAGTGGAAAGGGCGGTAGACGCCCTAGGAGCCAGAGGCGGCCCCCTTCATGGAATCATTTAAATTAGAGCCAATCATGGCGCCTTTGGCATTGGTTTTGGAGTAACACCTTTAATTGCATCCAAGGCATTAGTTGCAGCTTGCTTTACAGGTTCGTACAAATCCTTTTTTGCTATTAGCTTTGTAAGCGGCTCTTTTGCTTCTCTAGCTTCCACATTAAGGCTTCCAAGTGTAAGGCAAGTATTAAAAACCACCCAATTATCTTTGTCTTCGAGAAGATCAATCAAATCTGGAACTGTGGGTTTTGCAAGTGCCCCAATTACAGATATTGCCCGCATAGCTTCTAACTTTACTTGCAGGTCACTTTGTTTCAACATTTGGCTTAGGAACTTGACATGGGTTGCAGCACTTAAAACATCTTGATTTGCCAAGCCTACTTTGGCCCAAATAGCAAAAATTTTGTCGCTTCCATTGGCTAGCTCTGTAAGGGCTTTTTCTACTCCTGCGGATACAAAAGGATTATTTGGCTTTCCTAAAAGTGCAATTGCGGTAATAGCTGCATATCGAACGGGAATTGCAGGGTCTTTCAAGCCAACCAATGCTGCGTTTACAGCTTTGACATCTGGCCCGGTTGTTTTATCCATGCCAAACTTAACAAGAGCGATCAAAGCCACCCTCCGGACTTCGAAAGAGTTTTGATATTTTGAGGCTTCCACTAAAGCCGTGATGGTTCTTCTGGCATCCACAGGATCAAATCTTTGCAGGGCATTAATTGCAAGATAACGCACCTGGGCTTGGGGGTCTTCCTGCGCTCTTCTTGCAAGGGCATCAACCGTTCTGGGAATGTCCTTATCTAAAATTTCAAGAACGCTTAGTGCCATTACCGCTTTTACTCGGACTCCCGCATCAGGATCAAGGCACCGATCAATTACAGCAGGAATCGCTTCCGAAGTGGAAGAACCATAATTTGGAATTGCAGTAAGTGCAAAATCTCGAACACTGGCATCTTTACTTGTAAGATCAATGACCCAAGATTTTAAAGATTTAATAGGAATCTTTGGGGCGTTATCTTTCTTATCCCCGCTTTCCTGAGCCCATGAGGCTGCTACCAAGATCGTAGCTGCCAGTAACGACTTATGCCAAATTTCTAATCGCATGAGTATCCCCTGAAACCTTTGGTCTTCTACAATTTACTTGATTATCTACAATAACATAACATGGATTTTCAATACTTTTGCACAAAGCAAGACCGCTTTTTAGATATCTTGCTTGCAGAATTGATTTTTTATTGCAAAAATAGCTATGGTTAATCCTTCCAATAGGTTTTTGACATTCCACTATAATTTTCTGGTAGAATCCAAAAGTGAACATGAAACCAATCCTAAGAATAACTTTGATATTCCTTGCTCTTATTCTGCCACAAAGCATTATTGCTGCAGAGGAAAAAGTCAAAACAAACATTCAAACAAGTTACTTTAAAGATATCAGGCCAATTTTTCAGCAAAACTGCCAAGGTTGCCACCAACCAGCTAAAGTGCAAGGCAGCTATATGATGATTGACTTCCCTTCTTTATTTTTAAAAGGAGACCGGGACAAAATTCAAATCGTTCCAGGCGAGCCTACAAAAAGTAATATTTATCAGGTTATCATTGCCCATGCAGACCAAAAAGCCGAAATGCCAAAAGGTCGGGATGCTTTAACCAAGGATCAAACCGAACTCGTCCGCAAATGGATCCTAGAAGGCGCAAAGGACGATTCGCCTAAATCCGCTAAGAAACTTGTTGACCCAGAACATCCTCCGATATATTCCCTGCCCCCAGTAATTACTTCGATTGATTTTTCTCCCGATGGCCAACTTCTGGCTGTTTCTGGTTATCATGAAATCATTTTGCACAAGGCTGATGGTACAGAAATGGTTGGCAGGCTTATTGGCCTTGCAGAAAGAATAGAATCCCTTGCGTTTTCACCTGATGGCAAGCAAATTGCAGCTGCGGCTGGCTCGCCTGGGCGATTTGGCGAAATTCAAATCTGGGATGTTGCCAAGAAAAAACTCACCCTTTCTGTTCCTTCTACATTCGACACCATTTACGGGGTTAGTTGGTCTCCGGATGGCTCTAAAATCGCTTATGGCTGTGCAGATAATTCCGTTCGAGCAATTGAATCAGCAACCGGCAAACAAATACTTTTTCAAGGTGCCCACACCGACTGGGTTCTGGGTACTGCTTTTTCCCGTGATGGGCTTTTTCTTGCTTCCATCAGCAGAGATCGTTCCATGAAACTAACCGAAATTGCAACGCAACGCTTCATCGACAACATTACCAGCATTACTCCCGGGGCACTTAAAGGCGGACTTCAATCGGTTTCTGTTCGTCCTCGTAAGGATAAAACCATGGTCAAAGGTGCCGAGGGAACCGATGCTGCAGAAAAAGTTTATGAAGAACTCCTCATTGGAGGATCAGATGGCATCCCAAGATTATATAAAATGCACCGGGTTACCAAGCGCGTTATCGGTGATGATGCCAACAAAGTGCGCGATTATGAAGCCATTTCAGGCAGGATTTACACTACCTGTTTCGATAAAAATGGCACTTTATTTGCAGTTGGAAGCAGCTTAGATGGGAAAGGCTTTATTAAAATTTACCAAGCAGATGACGGGAAAGTGGTAACCCGAATTGAAACCGGGCTAAACCCCATATACTCTCTGGCTTTCAGCCCTGATGGTTCAAAAATCGCAATTGCGGGTTTTGATGGGAAAGTTAGATTGTTCAAAGTTCCCAGCGGGGAAATTGAAAAAGAATTCGTTCCTGTACCAATTTCAATCAGCAAAAACTAACATAGACCAAGCCTGTTACTAGGAGATTGTAATTATGAATACTCGATTCCCGAACACTAAAATAGCAACTGCATTTGTTCTTGCATTATCTTTTTTAACCCAAGCAAATTGGGTTCAAGCACAAGAACCTGAAAAGTTGCCCGCTGGGGCCAAAGTTTTAAAAATTTCAATCACCCCGCTATCGCTCAATCTTGTGGGCCCTTTCTCTTATTCCCAAGTTTTACTAACAGGCATTTTAAACACAGGCGAAAATGCAGACCTCACCCGCTTAGGAAAATGGACTGTTCCAGAAGATTTGTTGAAAATTTCCCCCTCGGGAATTATTTCTCCTCTTAAAGATGGCACAGGTATGATTTCCGCCTCTTTTGATGGGCAGAGTATCGCCATCCCCTTCAAGATTTCACAGACAAAAAGCCTTGCACCTACTAGCTTTATCAACGATGTAATGCCTCTTCTTGCACGAACAGGCTGCAATCAAGGCACCTGCCATGGTTCTGCAGAAGGAAAAAACGGCTTTAAACTTAGCCTGCGTGGATACGATTCACTTTTGGACCACAGATCCCTTACAGATGATCTTGAAGGCCGAAGGTTTAACCGAGCCGCACCAGATTCCAGCCTTATGCTCTTAAAAGCTTCCGGACAAACCCCACATGCTGGGGGATCTCTTATCCAGCCGGGCGACCGAACCTACGAAATCCTCCGCAAGTGGATTGCTGAAGGCGTCAAGTATGACCCTTCCACCCCTAAAGCGTCCAGAATTGAAGTCTTCCCAAAAGATTTCGTTCTGCCACTTCCCGGGATGAAACAACAAATGCTTGTTACAGCATTTTACCCAGATAATACCAGCAGAGATGTTACTGCTGAAGCCTTTCTTGAAAGTAGCAATATTGATTCAGCCCTTGTAGAAAAGAATGGAGTGGTTCAAGGCTTAAGAAGAGGCGAGGCTACTGTTCTTGCAAGATTTGAAGGTAATTATGCTGCCTCTACTTTTATTATCATGGGAGATCGCAAGAATTTCAAATGGGAACCTCAGATCGAAAACAACTTTATTGATCACCTAGTGTTTGAAAAACTTCAGTCCATCAAAGTCTTGCCCAGTGGCCTATGCAGCGATACAGAGTTTCTTCGCAGAATCACCCTTGATCTTACCGGCTTACCCCCGACTTCTGATGCTGTAAAAGCATTTCTTGCAGACAAACGAGAGGGCAAGATTAAGCGAGACGAAGTAATTGACAAACTCGTTGGCTCCGCCGATTACATCGAACATTACACGAACAAATGGGCCGATCTTTTACAAGTCAACAAGCTGTATTTAGGCGATCAAGGTGCAGCAAAGCTAAATAGTTACATTCGTGATTTAATCGCAACCAACAAACCCTACAACAAATTTGCCAGCGAAATCCTTACCAGTTCTGGTTCGAATTTAGAAAACCCCGCTGCAAGTTACTTCAAAATATTGCGCGACCCCGCTGCTGCTGCAGAAAATAGTACTCACCTTTTTCTGGGGGTACGCTTCAATTGCAATAAATGCCACGACCACCCCTTCGAGCGCTGGACCCAAGACCAGTATTACGAGCTTTCCGCCTATTTTGCTCAAATATCAAGAGTCGAAGACCAAAAATACAAAGGCCAAAAAGTCGGGGGCAGCGCGGTTGAAGGCGCCCAACCCCTTGTTGAAGTAATCCAAGATTCAAAATCCGGTGAAATGAAACACGAACGAACTGGGCTGGTTGCACCACCTAAGTTTCCTTTTGCTTTGAATGACAAAGCCGCTGTCAACTCTAGCCGAAGACAGCAATTGGCCCACTGGATTACCTCGAAGGAAAACCCTTATTTTGCCCGTAGTTTTGTTAACAGGCAATGGTCTTATTTAATGGGTGTCGGCCTCATCGAGCCCATTGATGATATCCGAGCGGGGAATCCCTCTTCAAACCCCAAACTCCTTGAAAAACTTGCCTCAGAATTCATCCAAAGTGAATTCAACATTCAGCATATCGTCAAGCTTATTTGTAAATCACGAGTTTATCAACTTTCGGTTCAAACCAATGCTTGGAACAAAGATGATGAATCCAATTTTTCCCATGCACTTGCACGCAGGTTGCCTGCGGAGGTTCTCTTTGATTCCATCCACCGTGCAACTGGTTCTGTTACCAAACTACCAGGCGTACCCGCTGGCACTAGGGCAGCACAATTGGTTGATGCCTCAGTTGATGTAGGTGGTGGTTTCTTTCAGCTATTTGGCAAGCCTCCCCGTCAAAGTGCTTGCGAATGCGAAAGATCCTCCTCCATGATGCTTGGGCCCGTTTTAAGTTTGGTGAATGGCCCAGTCATTGGCGATGCAGTTCGCGACCCAAACAACCTTATCGCAAAACTTCTAAGCAACGAAAAAAATGACAACAAACTCATTGAAGAATTGTTCCTCAGCATTTTAAACCGGCCTCCGACCCAACCAGAAATCAATGCAGGCTTAAAAGCCCTTAAAGATGGTGAACCAGAATTCCAACCCATGATGGAAGAATTTAATCGCAGAACCGGGGCTCTCGAAATTTACAAAAAAAGTGAACCCCAACGCATGAACCAGTGGGAAAAATCCTACTCTAAAGTTGCAGAATGGGAAAACATCAAAGCCTCTGCAGCCTCTGCAAAATCTGCAGCTAAACTTACCAAGCTGGAAGACGGTAGCTTTCTTGCAAGCGGCGCCAACCCACTCCAAGAAACCCTTACCGTGAAAATTCCGGTTGATAAGCAGCCTTGGACTGGCATCTTGCTGGAAATTTTACCTCACGAGTCTCTGCCTACCAAGGGGCCTGGGCGGGCACCCAATGGCAACTTTGTACTTAACGATTTTAAAGTATCCTTCAACCTCGAAGGGCAGAATCCTGCACCCATCCCCCTTACAAATCCAAAATCCACTTTTGATCAAGCGACTTTCCCCATTGCCAACGCAATTGATAACAATTTAACCACAGGATGGGCGATCGCACCCGAGTTTGGTAAACCAAATTCTGCTTATTTTCAAATTCAAAACCCAGCACTATTTAAAGATAAAGGTATGCTAACTATCACCCTTATTCAAAATTTTGGCACCCAGCATACTCTCGGGAGATTCAGAATTTCTCTCACCAAATCCCAAGGCCAGATTCAACCCTTCGGGGCGGAATCCGAACTGGTTAAAATTTTCCAAGTGGACCCCGCTAAAAGAAATCCCATGCAAATAAAAACCACCTAACGGCCTTCCAAACCCAAGACGGCTGAATTGATCCGACTGCAAACCAATCTTTCTTCTTTTGGAAAACCAATCGATAAAAGACAGGTCGGTGCGCAAGATCTCGTTTGGGCGTTGTTAAACTCAAAGGCTTTTCAGTTTAACCACTAATCAAATTAAAGATGAAGCATAACAGTTACCTAAAAACAATCTTTCGTTATGCTTCGCAATCTTTATCCCGATAATTCGTATTTAATACATTATTATTGGCCTTGATAACTCACATTTTTGGAGCATTGTTGTCATGGCAACAAAATGGATAGTTAGGCATGGTGCAATGCGCTTGATGGGAGAATATGATCCCGCTCATTCAACCTATATTAAGGGCGCAACCGTTATCATTCAAACACCAAGAGGCCAAGAGTCTGGCGAAATTCTTTGCGAATCAACAGTCGAAACCCTTAAATGGCTAGTAGATGCGACCACAGGAACTATCGTACGCGAGGCAACCACCCAAGATACCCTACGCATTGCACAGAATAAAAAACTGGAAGCCAAGGCCCTCGAAACCTGCGGGAAAATTTCAGAAAAAAGAGGCATTCAACTTGCCATGGTTGATGTCGAACTTCTTTTTGGCGCTGAGAGGCTTATTTTTTATTACCTATCCGAAAGCAGAATCGACTTCAGAGATTTGGTAAAAGATCTTGCTAGGGAATTTCAAACCCGCATTGAAATGCGACAAATCGGCATCCGCGATGAGGCCAAACTTCTTGCAGATTATGGAGATTGTGGTAAGCCTGTTTGTTGCAACTCCCACATGATCGTAATGCCTCCGGTTTCCATGAAAATGGCTCGTATGCAAAAGGCATCTCTCGATCCCGCAAAAATTTCAGGAAGATGTGGCAGGTTAAAATGTTGCCTTCGGTTCGAACAAGATGTATATGATCACCATCAGAAAGATCTGCCTGAAGTTGGATCGTTAGTAACAACTGAAAAAGGGAAAGGCCGGGTTTTAGCGCAAGAAATTCTATCGCGAAGGCTTTTGGTAGAGTTTGAAGATGGTCGCAGGATCTCCATCATGCATTCAGAAGTTCTAAATATTTCTGCAAATTAAACACTTAATGGAACAAATAAAAATCATGGGTTCTTATCATCCCAAAATCCACGAAATCATAAAAAAAGATCCTAGGTTTCCCTACGAAGCCTACGAGTTTCTTTTTCAAGCACTTGCATACACCCAAAAATTGCTCGGAAAAATAAAACCTCCCGAAGGGGCAGAACCTGCCAAAGAACATCATGTTTCAGGCAAACAATTGATCGAAGGGATCCGGAAATTTGCCCTTGATGAGTTCGGCCTTATGGCTCGGTGTGTTTTCAACCAATGGGGTATCAAAAAAACCGGTGATTTCGGAAACATGGTTTTCAACCTAGTCGAAATCGGACTCATGAGCAAAACTGATAATGATTCTTTAAATGATTTTGAAGATATTTTCGATATTGAAACCGGCCTTATGCGTGATTATGTGATTGCTTTTAGGCCCGAAAACGAGAGAGCACGATGAAGCCAAACCGATTTAGGCTTTTTCTTGCCCTAACTTTGTTTTTATCTTGGATTGGTTATTTGGGCTTTTTAGTCACCCATACCACCCGGGGCATCGATGGCAAACCTGTTCGCTTGTCCCTTCCCCAGTTTTTAGCTTCCGAACTCGATGTGATAATCGAACTTCAGAACCATGAAAACACTGTGATAACCCGTATCACCGAAATCCTTTATTCTTCTTTAAAAGACAAAACGCCAAAAATTGGTGAATCCTTAACAATTAACAATCTTGAAATACCCAACACCCAAAAAAACGAAAAAAACATCTGGATAATTCCTCTTCGTAGCATGGATTCCGGAAAATCTTACGAAGTCGTTCCAATCCCTGCCTCTCCAGGCTTTTCGGGCAGAATTACAAAAATTTACCCTGCTTTCGATGGTGTTTTACTCCAATACAAAAAATTACCCAAACCCTAAATCCGCTCAAAAGCATTTAAAGTTTCAAAAAAATAAATGTAAATACACTTGGAATGCCGTTTTCACCTTGCCTTAAGACAATAGCTGGCCTATATTTACTTTTCTCCAAGGCTAGCCATGCTAGCGTAGCTCAATGGCAGAGCACTGGTTTTGTAAACCAGCGGTTGGGGGTTCAAGTCCCCCCGCTAGCTCTGTTAGGGCGGTTGTAAGAGTAGCTTTGTAGAGAATTTTACAGAAATTTGTTACTGTATAATTTTAGCGCCTTCAGAGTTTAAACAAGGGTGAGTGTAACTCTGATTTTAAGGCGAAAAATTCGGCCGGGTAGGTGGCCGAGCGGCCAATGGCAGCAGACTGTAAATCTGCCGGACTTTGTCCTACGGGGGTTCGAATCCCTCTCTACCCACTGAGATTTCTGTAAGATTATCTGCCATGCGGGTGTAGCTCAATGGCAGAGCACCTGCCTTCCACGCAGGCTATGGGAGTTCGATTCTCCTCACCCGCTTTGTGGTTCCCTTAAAAGTTCCACTACGCTGCTGTAGCTCAGTGGTAGAGCACTTCCTTGGTAAGGCAGAGGTCCTGGGTTCAAGTCCCAGCAGCAGCTATTTAGTAAGTCCGGGCACTTACTACCAATGACTATCCCAGTGTTTCACTGGGGGATCACTTGTTTTTTTAAAATAACAGGTGCATTTAATTGGTTTTTTCCTAGAATCTTGGATGTGGCTTTTGTAAGCATCCTTGTTAACCTTATTTTGATCTTTCGGAGGCGTGATGGCTAAGGAAATTTTCAATCGTAATAAACCCCATGTTAATGTTGGAACCATTGGGCATATTGACCATGGCAAAACTACCACGACTGCTGCTATCGTGGCTCGTCAGGCCCACATTAATAAAATCCTGAAATTCAAAGATTACAAGGAAATCGCCAAAGGCGGTACTGTCCGTGATGAACTTAAAACTGTTACAATTGCTGTAGCACATGTGGAATATGAAACAAAAAAACGCCATTATGCTCATATCGATTGCCCCGGGCATGCTGATTATATCAAAAATATGATCACCGGCGCAGCTCAAATGGATGCTGCAATTCTCGTGGTTGCTGCAAACGATGGCCCTATGCCACAGACTCGTGAACATATTTTGCTCGCCCGTCAAGTGGGTGTACCTAAAGTAGTTGTCTACCTCAACAAAGTAGATCTTGTTGACGATCCAGAACTTCTTGAACTTGTCGAAATGGAAATTCGCGAACTTCTTAATAAGTACGAATACCCAGGCGATGAAGTACCAATCATTCGTGGAAGCTCGCTTCCTGTAATGCTTTCTGGCGGTAAAGATGAAGTTGCAGGCAAATGCCTTGATAACCTCATGGATGCCTTGGATACTTACATCCCTGACCCAATTCGTGAAGAAGATAAACCATTCTTGATGAGTATCGAAGATGTATTCTCCATCAAAGGTCGTGGTACTGTAGGTACCGGCCGTATCGAACGCGGTGCTTGTAAAGTTGGTGACGAAGTTGAAATCCTAGGTCTCCGAAAAGACCCAGTGAAAACCGTTATCACAGGCATCGAAATGTTCCAAAAAACCCTCGAAAGAGGCCAAGCTGGTGACAATGTTGGTGTTTTGCTTCGTGGTATTGACCGAGATGGCCTCGAAAGAGGTCAAGTTCTTGCTAAACCAGGTAGTATCAACATTCATACTAAGTTTGAGTGTTCAATTTATGTACTTAGTAAAGAAGAAGGTGGTCGACATACTGCATTCTTCAGCGGTTATCGTCCCCAATTCTATTTCCGCACCACGGATGTTACAGGTTCTGTAACTTTGCCTGCTGGTGTTGAAATGTGTATGCCCGGTGACAATGTTAAAAGCATGATAGTTCAACTTTTACCGGATTCACCAATTGCAATGGAAGAAGGCCTCCGCTTTGCAATTCGTGAAGGTGGTAGAACTGTTGGATCTGGCGTGGTAACCAAGATTCTCGAATAATACCAGCCTTTTTTAAGCCATGGGGCGCCCGAACGGTAACCATTTCCAACCGGGTGCCCTTAGTTTTTAGACTACTAGTTTTTGGAGTTTAAGATGCGTGAATATGTTTGGCTCGAATGTACTGAATCAGGCGAACGCAATTACAGGGCCCAAAAAGAAACCCGTGGCCCAGAACGCCTTGAACTTAAGAAATACTGCCCAAAATTGCGCAAAGTGACTATTCATAAAGAAACCCGCAAAAAGTAATTCCTGCCAAGCTTTGTAATGTTTATGATGAAATAGGGTTGATTACATGAATAATACGGGTGTAGCTCAACTGGCAGAGCACCGGTCTCCAAAACCGGGGGTTGAAGGTTCGACTCCCTCCGCCCGTGTTCTTAAAAATATTATCGGGAAAATAATTATTTTTCTCGTATGATCTTCTTTGGCGAACGATTGCTAACTCGCCTGGTTTTTTCAAACTGTTGGTATTCGTAGGATAAAAATGGCATCGACCATTAAAAACAAGCCCGAATCAAACCAAAAAACTTTAAACGCTAACCCTGCGATTTATAGTTTAGGTTTCTTAGTATTGTTTGTTGCAATTGCTTACGCACTACTGCAACTATTACCTTCAATGTGGTTTAATTTATTAAAATTCTCTTCCTCACCTACCTCTAATATCACACTTGCCTTTGTTGGGTTTGGAATTGGTATCTTTGCCCTAATCGTTATTGGGAAAAACAAAATATTTCACGAACTACCTGGCATTAAAGCGGGTATTTTTATTGGCTTCGTCCTTATACTTACCAATATCTATTTCGATTCTTGGTGGGGTAAATTTTCAGAAACACTAGTATTTGACAAAAAGCTTTTTTCTGAATCGTTTGGGTTAGGATTAGCAGGAGCTGGTATTGTTCTTGCTGCCATTGGTTCATTCATTTTTTTCTTCCGTCCTGAAAATGTTAAGCTGTTTACTCGTATCGAAGATCAAGGTTGGTTTTCCCGCGATTCATTTAAACAAAATCAAGGTGCCAAAATTCGAAGAGGCACTATCATTTGTCTGCTTATCCTTTTTGGAACAGGTATCTTAGTCCTTGTTCGAAATGATACCCTTGCAAGAAATGGTTCTAACTGGCAGATCGAAATTCCGTACACAGGTAAAGTTAAAATTAACCCTGACAAAGTGGGCGATGCGCTTGGGTTACTGCAATCCGCAGGATACAAACCTAATGAACAATTATTTGTTTCTCGTGACTCTTATCGTTTAGCAAACTCAGCGATTGATCCTAACCTTTTTGTTAAAATTGGTTTATTGACAGGTGACTCCAAATATAAAATTGGTGAGATTGTTACTAAAGATGCGTTTCAAGAAGAATCGCGCGAACTAGTAAAAACCGATCGTAAACCTGCTGAATCTGTTCAACTTAAAGCTGCAGAAGGAACTGTTATTTACCAGTCTTTTGTTCTGCTCCCCGGGGTTCAGTTTTCAGGACCGATTCTTCTCATTATTGTTGCTTTATGGGTCTCATGGAAAGTTGTCAATATTCCGGTTTTTGCCGATTTCTTGATCGCAACTGAAGCCGAGATGAATAAAGTTTCTTGGACAACCAAAAAGAAACTGTTTCATGATACCATTGTGGTACTAACCACCTTGGTTTTAATGTCTGTCTTTTTGTTTGCGATGGATCAGTTTTGGAGAATTTTCCTGACAAAAGCGGGGGTGCTTCGTTTCGGTCAGGATAATGTTCAGAAAAATACAAGTGTTGACCTGAAAAAATGGTAAACAACTGTTTCGGAGTTCGAAACAATGGTATCGGATAATTTAGAACAACCTGTTGACCCTTCAGTCGATCCTGAAAGTCATCCCGTTCAAAGTTCTACACCTGAAATTAGTGCAAAACCTAGCTTGGGTAAAAGCTGGTATGTTGTCAAAGTTCAGAGTGGTAGAGAAGAATCCATCAAAGAAGCACTCGAAAAACGAGTTAGAATTGATGGTTTGGAAGAATATTTTGGCCAAATTTATATTCCAATCGAAAAAGTTACTGAAATGCGTAGGGGTAAAAGAGTTTCTAGAGAAAGAAAGCTTTTTCCTGGCTATCTTATGGTAGAAGTTGAATTTAATGACCCGATTTTGTACTTGTTCCGAGAAACTACCGGAGTCGGTGATTTTGTCGGTGGCACTGCCACTCACAAACTTCCTACTCCAATGAGTGAGCGGGAAATCGAACGCATGCTGCGAGTAAAGGGTGATAATGTTGCCCCTACCATTGTCAGCAAACCTGCTTTCGATGTCGCCGATCGAATCAAAGTGAAGGATGGAACCTTTGCTGGTATGGATGGCGAAGTTAAAGAAATCATGGAAGCATTAGGTCGGGTTAAAGTGGAGTTAACTATTTTTGGAAGGCCAGTTCCCGTTGAATTGGAATACTGGCAAGTTGAAATCGTTTAAATAAGGGTTTGAAATGGCAAAGCAAGTTACAGCTCAGATTCGTTTACAGTGTCCAGGTGGTCAAGCTACCCCTGCACCACCCGTTGGCCCAGCATTGGGGCAACATGGTGTGAATATTGGGGCATTTGTTTCCCAATTCAATGAACGAACGAAAGATAATAAAGGAATTATTGTTCCTATTGTTATCACAGTTTATTCTGATCGTTCTTTTGAATTTATTGTAAAAAGTCCCCCAGCATCCATCCTTCTGAAAATTGCCGCAGGCATTCCTCCTGAAAAGAAAAAAGGCGGAGATGTAATTCCTGGTGATGAAAAAACTAAAGGCAGTGGCAAATATAAGGGTTTTAAAGTATCTCAAGCTCAGGTTCGAGATATTGCGCAAAAGAAACTTGTTGACCTTAATGCTCGTGACTTGGACCATGCTGCTCGTATCATAGCTGGTACTGCTCGAAGCCTGGGTTTAACAGTCGAAGCATAAGCGTAAATAAAAATCGTCAAGAAACGGCCAATATCTAGTGGCCGATCTTACTATTTGTATCTACTATAAATATTCACGAATAATTTGGGAAATAGTCATGGCAAAATCAGATAAAGAATCAAAAGTATCCGAAGATGTAGTAACTCCTGTTGCAGCACCAAAGGCTACCCCTACTAATACAAGTTCCGAATCTTCCGGTAAAAGGAAGGGCAAGCAGCCCGGTAGGCCACCTCATAAGGGGAAAAAACTTAAAGCTCAGATCGCCTCAATTTACGCAAAAGTAGCTAAAGAAGGCCAAATGTCATTAGACAAGGCAATTACAATTCTTAAGCAAGTCAAACGTGCTAAATTTGATGAATCTGTAGAAATCCACATGAGCTTAGGTATTGATTCTGCCCAAAGCGATCAGATGATTCGTGGAAGCGTTGCTTTACCTCATGGTGTTGGCAAAAAAGTTCGCGTTTTGGTTTTCTGTCAGGGTGATAATACCTCCAAGGCAAAAGCTGCAGGTGCAGACTTTGTTGGTGAAGGCGATTTAATTAAGAAAATTCAATCTGAAAATTGGTTAGATTTTGATGTTGTCCTTGCTACCCAGGATATGATGGGGCAAGTTAGCCGTCTTGGTAAAGTTCTTGGGCCCCGTGGATTAATGCCTACTCCAAAAGCAGGAACAGTTATTGGTTCGGGCCAAGATATTGGCTCAATTATTAAAGAATTTAAAGCAGGTAAGGTTGAATATCGCTCGGATAAGGGTGGTAATGTACATGCAGGTGTTGGCAAAATCAGTTTTGATACTGACAAAATTATTTCAAACGCTATGGCTTTTGTCGAACAAGTTCGTGCTTCAAAACCAACCGGTATTCGTGGCAACTACATTAAGTCTATAACGATCTCAGCGACAATGTGTCCTGGTATCCCAGTCACGATTCAATTGAATTAAAAGGATAAGATCAGACCCTAAAGTTTGATCCTAAGCAGGATAGAAAAAATAATGAGCAAGCTTATAAAAGGTATGGAAATTGAGTCCCTTCGTAAGGACTTTAACAATGTCAAAGATCTAGTTTTTCTTGAAGTTCAAGGAATTACTGCACAAAACAACACTGCACTCCGTGCAACTCTTAGAAAAAAGAAGATCCATTTTAAAGTCGTCAAAAACACTTTAGCTCGTATGGTTTTAAAGGAACAAGGCATTAACATTGCTAAAGATTCCACTTATTTTCATGGCCCAACAGCTTTAGTTTGGGGTGCAAATTCAATCGCAGAATTGTGCCGAGCAATCGAATCTGAACTTAAAAATCCTAAAACATCAGCAGGGTACAAAACGACCGTTAAAATAAAAGGTGCTGTTGCCGATTCATTGCTTGTTTCATTTGATGTTGCAATTAAGATGCCAACTCGTGAAGAAGCTATTGGGAATATTGCTGGCCTGCTTCTTGCGCCTGGTGCTAAACTCGCAAGTCAGATTATTTCAGTGGGTGGTATTATTGCCAGTCAAATCAAAACAATTTCCGAAAGAATTCCTGCAGAAACCACTGGGGTTGCTGCAGAGTCTACTGGGGTCGCTGCAGAACCTGCTGCTAGCTAGGGGTATTTTTTTTTAACGTTATTACGCACCAATAGCTGCTAAGCTTCAAGCAGCATTTAAGAAAGGAAAGTTTCCATGTCCGATGCAACTACTTACGCTCCTGAGATTAAAGATCTTGGAGAAAAAATCGTTTCCCTTACTCTGGGCAAGGCAGTCGAATTGGCTGATTACCTTGAAAAGGTTCATAATATTAAACCTGCTGCTGGTGCTGCCGTTGTTATGGCTGCCGCTGGTGGTGCTGGTGCAGGCGCTGAAGCCGCACCTGCTAAAACCGAATTCACTGTGGTTTTAGAAGGCATTGCTGCTGCTGACAAGAAAATCAGCATCATCAAGGTTGTTCGTGAAATCACCGGTCTTGGTTTGAAAGAAGCTAAGGATTTGGTTGAAGGTGCACCTAAGAATGTTAAGGAAAACATTGCTAAGGATGAAGCTGAAGCCGTTAAGAAAAAGCTTGAAGATGCCGGTGCAAAAGTAAGCTTGAAGTAATAGCATAATCTTGATTCCGGGAAGTATCTTTAAAAAATAAAGATGCTCTCTGGAATTGATATTGTTTTTTATTTGTAAAAGCTTGGTTCTTATGGTTTAATACGATATTACTGTTATTTTGATATTTGCTCTGGATAAAGGAAATGGATTCCCTTTATTTGGAATTGCTGCTGTTTGAAAGGGAAAGTTTACTTGCATATGTCAGCAAAAGAATATCCTAATACAGAGTTATTTGATTTTACAAAGGTACTTAGCCAGGTTAATATACCTGGCTTTAGCTATTTTGGGAGATTTTATCTTATGTCAAAAAATCTTTGTAATGTCTATATCGGTTTAAACCAGTTCATTATTAAGTTTGCAAGCTTCGTTTTTAAGCTACTTAGTAATCCGGTTTTTATTATTAATTTTTGATGTTCCCGTTGGGCTGACTTGGGAACGTTTTTGGTTTGTCACCTCTTTCGTACCTGTCGGCATTTTTGAACTTTGCTTGGAATCCACCAAGGGTAGGAAATACTTGCCATGCCCATTACTTCTAAACGCACAATCACCCCAGAAGTTGTTAGAAACTTCGGTAGATTTGGCGATACGATTGATGTTCCTTCATTAACCGACATCCAGACTAAATCTTACGATAGATTTATACAACTAGATGTGCATCCTGAAAAACGTGAAGCTTCTGGTCTAGAAGGTGTACTAAAAGAAATTTTTCCTATCGAAAGCTACGATAAGACGATTCGTCTTCAGTATCTTCGATATGAATTGGGCAAACCTCGTTTTGGCCCTGATGAATGCAGGCAGCTTAGGCTGACCTACGGAAGGCCATTTAAAGTTTGGCTTCGACTAGAAAAAGAACAACCAGTTGAAGAAGAAGTATTTCTTGGTGAAATGCCCATCATGATTGGTGGTGGCGAATTTATTATCAATGGGGCGGAGAGAGTTGTTGTTAGCCAATTGCATCGCTCACCAGGCGTTGATTTCCAGAAAACCATCGATGGTGATAAGGAACTTCATAGCTGCAGAATTATTCCAGAGCGCGGTAGTTGGATTGAAATTAATGTAACAAAGAAAGATGCATTAAGTGTTCGAATCGATCAGTCAGGCAAGTTTTCTGCCATGACTTTACTACGAGCTATGGATCCCAACTATTCTACCGATGCAGATATCATCAAAGAATTTTACGAAACTGAACCTGTAAAAATGACTGTTGCAGGCAAAGCTAGGCTCAAGGGTGCCCAAGTGGTTGGGGATGTTATTGATCCCGAAACTGGTGAGATTTACGCCGAAAGTGGCGAAGTTCTTACTGAAGAAAAGGTCAATGCTATTTCTTTGACCAATGTCAAAGAAATCATCATTCTTAAAGCTGCTAAAGATCCTATCATCATGGCATCTTTGAAAGATGATGCAACAAACACTCATGAAGAAGCATTGCTGAAAATCTATCAAAGGCTTCGTCCAGGTAATCCTCCCCAACTACAAAAAGCTAAAGAGCTTTTTAAAGAAAAGTTTCAAGATCCTAGCAGATATCGATTGGGCAAAGTTGGCCGCTTCAGGTTGAACCGAAAGTTCGATCAGGAAATTCAAGAGTCCGAGATGACTTTGCGTTCAATCGACTTCCTTAACGCAATTAAATATGTTCTTAAATTGCGTGCTAAAGATGGTTATGCCGATGATATTGATCATCTTGGTAACAGGCGTGTAAGAACTATTGATGAACTTGCTGCTGATGAGTTACGCAAGGGATTTCTTAAATTAAAGCGTACCGTTCAAGAACGCATGAGCATGCGCGAACAAACGGATATGACCCCAAGGCAATTGATCAATCCAAAGAGTATCTCCGCTGCCATTGAATACTTCTTTGGCCGAGGTGAACTCAGTCAAGTGGTTGATCAGACCAACCCATTGTCACAGTTAACGCACGAAAGGCGACTTTCTGCCCTTGGGCCTGGTGGCTTGAACCGAAAAAGGGCTGGCTTCGATGTGCGCGATGTTCACATTTCACACTATGGTAGAATATGCCCAATTGAGACTCCTGAAGGTACGAATATCGGCCTTATCTCACACCTTAGCATTTATGCTGGTGTCGATGATTATGGTTTCCTTATTACTCCCTATAGGGCAATCAAAAAACGCAAGTTGACAACCGAAATCAAATGGTTGCGCGCAGATGAAGAAGCACTAGCTAACCTTGCCCCAGCGGATGCCCCATCCGATGGCCAAAAAATTACTGAAGAGAAAATTATTGCCCGCCATGAAGGTGACTTCAAGCAGGTTGGCGCAGATGATATTGAATACATTGACATCAGTCCCAAGCAGATGGTTGGTGTTTCTGCTGGCCTTATCCCTTTCTTGGAACATGACGATGCAAACCGTGCATTGATGGGTTCCAACATGCAAAGGCAAGCGGTTCCTCTGTTAATCACTGAGGCTCCTCTTGTTGCTACCGGCCTTGAGAAAGATGTTGCTTACAATAGCGGCATGGTTCTGAAATCACCGCTGGAGGGTTACATCACTTATGTTGATTCCGATCGAATTATTGTCGGCCATCATAAACTTGCTGACACCGGTGAGGGCAGCGTTCTTGATCGCGCACGAGCTCAATCTGGGTATCGCGAATTAGTCCTTCGTAAGTTTGTTGGTCTAAACGAACATACCTGCCAGAACCATAGGCCTTTGATTAAATTTGGTCAAAAAGTCAAAAAGGGTACCGTCCTTGCCGATGGTGCTGCCACCAGTCATGGCGAACTCGCCTTGGGCAGAAATGTGCTTGTCGCATTTATGTCTTGGGATGGTTACAACTTTGAAGATGCGATCATCATCAGTGAGAAATTGGTTCATAACGATACTTATACTAGTATTCACATTGAACATTTCGAAATCGAAATTCGTGAAACCAAGCTGGGTAAGGAAGAGTTTACCCGCGATATTCCCAATGTTTCACCCAAGGCCCTTGCAAACCTTGATGAGCATGGTGTGGTTCGTATTGGGACTTATGTTCAACCAGGCGACATTCTTGTTGGTAAGATATCACCCAAGTCCAAGAGTGAACTTACTCCTGAAGAAAAGTTGCTTTATGCAATCTTTGGCCGCGCTGGAGAAGATGTTAAAAATGACAGCCTTGAAGTGCCCTCAGGCATTGAAGGAATAGTCACAGAGTCGAAGAGATTCTGTCGCAAATCTAGCATGACCGATGATGAAAGAAAGAAACTAGATAAAGAATCCCGCGATGAAGAAACTCATTACAACAAAATGATCATTGACGAATTCCGCTCAATGCTTACCGAGTTGGGTGGCGTTCTCGATAAAAATCTGGTCAAAGATTTTGCAGGCAAATCTTCCACCGATAAGGATGAAAAAGCCCTTCTCGACCTTGCTCAACACTTTACTATGGACAGGCTCGATATTCGTAGCCCAGATCGGAAAAAAGATTGTGTTGAAGTTTACGGCAGACACCGCGAACGCTTGAATACTTTGTTTGACGAAAAGGATCGCAAGCTCAACATCCTTAAAATGGGTGATGAACTGCCTCCGGGCGTTCAACAGATGGTTAAGGTTTATGTTGCTGCTAAACGACAGATTTCTGTTGGTGACAAAATGGCCGGCCGCCATGGTAACAAGGGTGTTATCTCCAAGATTTTACCTGTTGAAGATATGCCTTATCTTGCTGATGGTACTCCTGTTGATATTCTTTTGAACCCTCTTGGTGTACCAAGTCGTATGAATGTGGGTCAGATTCTTGAAACCCACCTTGGATGGGCTGCTTCAAAGCTAGGATTCAAGGCTATTACACCTGTATTTGATGGGGCAACCGAAGAAGAAATTCGCGATGTCTTGAAAGAATGCGGATTGCCTGTTTCTGGCAAAAGCTACCTGTTCGATGGCAGAACAGGCGAACGCTTCGAACAAGCTGTCACCGTTGGTTATATTTATATGCTTAAATTGCATCACCTTGTTGATGACAAAGTGCATGCCCGAGCTACTGGTCCCTATTCACTCATTACCCAACAGCCCCTTGGCGGAAAAGCCCGCTTTGGGGGACAGCGCTTTGGGGAAATGGAAGTATGGGCGCTTGAAGCTTATGGTGCTGCTTACATCCTTCAAGAACTTCTTACCGTCAAGAGTGACGATGTTGAAGGTAGAACCAAGATTTACGAATCCATGGTTAAAGGTGAAAACACCCTCGAAGCTGGCACACCTGCAAGCTTCGATGTTCTAACCAATGAAATTCGTGGATTGGCGTTGAACATGCAACTGGAAAAGAAGCGTTTATAGTTAATTTACACCCCGGCTTTGTTTGCTAACTAAGTCGGGGTTTGTGTTATTTATTGAGATTTTCCCTATAGGTCGGCCGGGGTTTTTTCCGGATTCTTCACTGCGGAGGCGATGCTATCTATGAGCAATGCTAATAATGGTGATAGTTCTTATGATCGTATTAATGACTATGGTGCTGTTCGCATCAGTCTTGCTAGCCCTCATGACATTCGTAATTGGTCATTTGGCGAAGTAAAGAAACCCGAAACTATCAATTACCGAACTTATCGACCTGAAAAAGATGGTCTTTTTTGCGAGCGAATTTTCGGGCCTGAAAAAGATTGGGAATGCTCCTGCGGTAAATACCGTGGTATGAAATACAAAGGCATGATTTGCGATCGTTGCGGCGTAAAAGTCGCCCATAGCCGGGTGCGTAGAAAACGCATGGGCCATATCGAACTAGCAGCTCCGGTTGTTCATATTTGGTTCTTTAAGGCGATGCCTTCCCGCCTTGGAACATTGCTTGATATGAAAACAACCAGCTTGGAAAAAATTATTTACTTCCAAGATTATGTGGTCACGGATCCTGGTGAAACCCCACTCAAGAAAAGCATGCTCCTTACCGAAGATGAGTACCGTAAGAGTCGTGATAATTATGGTGATGGCTTTAAAGCGGAAATGGGAGCCGAAGCTATTCGCAAACTCCTTACCGGCCTAAATCTTGTCGATCTTTCAATCGATCTAAGAAAACGCCTAGATGTCGAAGAAAAGAAAGAAAAGCCCAGCAAACAAAAACTAAAAGACCTTGTTAAAAGGCTTAAAGTAGTCGAAGCTATCCGAGATTCCGGATTGGGCGGCCCACAAAACAAACCAGAATGGATGGTGCTTGAATGCATCCCTGTGATTCCTCCAGATCTTCGTCCGCTGGTTTTGCTGGATAGCGGCAACTTCGCAACTTCAGATCTTAATGATCTTTATCGCCGTATTATTAATCGTAATAATCGTCTTAAAAAATTGGTCGATCTGAATGCGCCCGAAGTTATCATTCGGAATGAAAAGCGTATGCTTCAGCAATCTGTTGACTCCCTGTTTGACAACAGTCGTTGCAAGCGACCTGTACTTGGATCAAGTAACAGACCGTTGAAATCCCTTACCGACATGATCAAAGGTAAGCAAGGTCGATTCCGCGAAAACCTTTTGGGCAAGCGCGTGGATTATTCCGCCCGTTCGGTAATCGTTGTTGGACCAGAACTTAAATTACACCAGTGCGGTCTACCCAAGAAGATTGCGTTAGAATTATTCCAACCTTTCATCATTCGAAGGCTTAAAGAATTAGGCCATGCTGACACTATCAAGTCGGCCAAGAAAATGCTTGAAAGAAAAGATGATAATGTCTGGGATATTCTTGAAGAAGTCATCAAGAACCATCCAGTCCTTTTGAATCGCGCTCCTACCCTGCATCGTATGGGTATCCAAGCTTTCGAACCGGTCTTAATTGAAGGTAATGCTATTCGCATACATCCTTTGGTTTGCAAAGGTTTTAATGCAGACTTTGACGGCGATCAGATGGCAGTGCATTTGCCTTTGTCAATTGAAGCACAAGTTGAAGCAAGCGTGTTGATGATGTCCACCAATAACATTTTCAGCCCTGCCAATGGTCAGCCCATTATTAGTCCTTCCCAGGACATCGTTATGGGTTGCTATTACTTGACCGCAACGCGAGGCGAAATGGGCGAAAGCGGAGAATCAGGTGAAGGCAAAATTTTTGCCAGCACTAAGGAAGTTTTCACTGCCTTTGATTTACGCAAAATCGGCATTCATGCCCGCATTCATGTGCGCCTTCCTATCCACAAAAAGTTTATCTCAGAAATTCGGTTTGAAAAAGATAAAACCAAGGTTGAAGAACTTCCAAGAAAACCCAATGGTCTTGTTACCAGCACCGTTGGACGCGTTGTCTTCAACAATATCCTTGATGATCGCATGGCCTTTTATGACCTTGCTCTTTCAACCAAAAATCTTTCCCGCATTATTGCTGAGTGCTACCAAGCCCTTGGTAGACGCGCTACAATCGAACTTCTTGATCGTATGAAAGAAATCGGTTTCCGCGAATCCACTAGATCAGGTCTTTCGTTTGCTACAGACGATCTGCGCACTCCTGATACCAAAGAAAAAATCCTTCTCGAAGCTGAAAAGGATGTCGAAAAGATTCGTAAAAATTACGACAAAGGTAATATTACAGAACGCGAACGCTACAATAATGTTATCGATCTTTGGACTAATGCAAGTAAAGCCATCACCAAGCAGATGATGGAAGATCTTCGCAATGATACTCGTCCTGATGAGCATGGCAAAAAACGACCTTACCTTAATCCTATTTTCTTGATGGCACACTCCGGCGCACGCGGGGGTATCGAACAGATCCGCCAACTTGCTGGGATGCGCGGCCTCATGGCCAAACCTAACGGCACCATCATCGAAACCCCAATCAAGGCGAACTTCAAGGAAGGCCTTTCCGTTCTTGAATACTTCAGTTCAACCCACGGTGCCCGTAAAGGCTTAGCAGATACCGCACTTAAAACCGCAGATTCAGGCTACCTCACCAGGAAACTTGCTGATGTGGCCCAAAATGTTGTTATCACAATGCACGATTGTGCCACATCTTCGGGTATTGATAAATCCGCTATCCTTAAAGGTGAGGAAACGGAACGCTCACTCGCAGATACGATTCGTGGTAGGGTAAGCAGGGTTACCATTTCCAATCCTGTTACAGGTGAAACTATCGTTGAAGAAAACGATATGATTTCAACAGAAGCTGCTCAAAAACTTGAGCTTTATGGCATCGATAAGATTACCGTTCGAAGCCCCATGACTTGTCTTGCTCCTTTGGGTATTTGCAGACTTTGCTATGGCATGGATCTTTCAACTGGTTCACTTGTTGAAGAAGGCATGGCTGTAGGCATCATTGCGGCCCAATCGATCGGAGAACCGGGAACCCAACTTACCATGCGTACCTTCCACATCGGTGGGGTGGTGAAACGCGAAGTAGGCGAGAGCGAACATAAGTCCAAAAAGGCTGGTATCGTCAGTTACGAACGCCTCGACATTGTTATCAACGATAAGAAAGAAAAAATTGCTCTTACCCGAAATGGTGAAATCAAAATCCTGGGGCCCAAAGATAAAGTTCTTGAAACCTATGCAGTGCCTAACGGGTCGATTCTATTTGTTGAAAAAGGACAGCAAGTTGCTATTGGAACTATGCTTTGCAAATGGGATCCACATATTATTCCAATTATTGCGGACCGCGGTGGTAAAATCAAATTCGACGATATCGTTGAAGGCGAAACTTTCCGCAAGGAAAGTGACGAAGTTACCGGCGCAGAACGCTGGGTAATTATGGAACATAAGGGCGAACTTCATCCTCAAGTATTTATTGAAGATGAACGCGGCCAAAAACTCATGTTCTATTACATGCCTGAAAAAGCCATCCTCGAAGTTCGTGAAGGCCGAATGGTTTCTGCTGGCGCACTTCTTGCGAAAACTCCTCGCGAAGTTGCTGGTACGCAAGATATTACTGGCGGTCTTCCCCGCGTTACCGAAATCTTTGAAGCTCGACGCCCTCGTGATCCCGCTGTCATGGCAGAAGTGGCCGGGATTGTCGAAATCGGTGATAAGCGTCGTGGCAAACGAACTATCTGGGTTGTTCCAGTTGATGATCATGGTAAGCCTTTTGGTACCAAGATCGAGCATCTTGTTCCTCCTGGTAAACATCTTCGAGTTCATGCGGGTGACAGGGTTCGTGAAGGCGAAGCCTTGGTTCAAGGCCCGCTTGCCCCTCATGATATTCTTCGTATCAGTGGAACCGAAGCTGCACAAGCTTACTTGGTTCGCGAAATTCAAGCTGTTTATCGAACTCAGCGTGTTGATATCGATGATAAACATATTGAAATCATCGTTTCCCAGATGCTTCGTAAAGTCAAAGTTGAAAAAATGGGCGACACCGGATTACTACCCGGCTCGGTCATCGATCGTTTTGCTTTCCAGCATGTCAATCAACGGCTTCGTGAATGCGTTAAGATCAAAAAAGTTGGTGATTCTAAGTTTGAAGAAGGCAAGATCATTGCCAAGGATGTATTTGAAGAAGAACGAGCCCTGCTTGAAGCTGATGACAAAGTTCTTCCTACATTCACCAAGCCTGAACCAGCTACCTGTAGCACCCAACTCCTTGGGATTACCAAGGCCTCCGTTCAGTCCGATAGCTTTATCTCGGCCGCTTCCTTCCAAGAAACCACCAAGGTTCTTACCGAAGCAGCGTTGGCAGGCAAGGTTGACTACCTTGTTGGACTAAAAGAAAATGTAATTCTTGGTCACTTAGTTCCCGCTGGAACTGGTTTTAGTGATCACCAGAATTCCGAAGTTAAGGTTAATTCTCCTTATGTTAATGAAAGCTCAGGAAACATCCTAGGCAAATCAGAAGACAAAGAAGCACTCTTAACCAATTAGTTAGTAAGGACTTAGGTGTTTTCAAATGAATTTCTGAAAACACCTGATTGAAGCAGTTACTTGACCTTGTGTGGATATGTTCCTAATTTAAATGTTTACAGTTATTGTTCCCTTTAGGGTTCTTTATCTGTGTAACAGAAACTCTTGATTTGGTTTGATACTATGCCAACGATTAATCAATTAGTTCGAAAGCCCAGAGTTCAACAACATAGCAAACCCAAGCATCCTGCGATGCAAGGTTGCCCTCATAAAAAGGGCGTTTGCTTGCAGGTTAAAACAATGACCCCTAAGAAGCCTAACTCTGCGCTTCGTAAGGTCGCCCGTATTCGTCTCTCTAATCAGATCGAAATTACGGCATACATCCCTGGCGAAGGTCACAACCTTCAGGAACATTCAATTGTTCTGGTGCGTGGCGGTCGTGTACGCGATCTGCCTGGGGTTCGATACCATATCGTTCGTGGTGTACTCGATTCACAAGGTGTATCTGATCGAAAGCAAGCTCGTTCCAAGTATGGCACGAAGCGCGAATCTAAGTAATCATTCCTCCTGATCCAAGCATAAAGGTAAGAAGAATATCATGGGAAAAAGGACTGCAAGCGCTGAAACGCTGAAACCCGATCCAGTTTATAATTCCAAGCTGGTCAGCAAATTTATTAATTGCGTCATGACTTCTGGCAAGAAGCAGACCGCTTGTCGCATTTTCTATGATGCGATGGCACAAATCAAAAAGCGTATTCCTGATATGGATCCGCTCGAAGTGTTCACCCAAGCTGTTGAGCATGTTAAGCCAACGGTTGAAGTCCGTAGCAAACGGGTTGGTGGTGCAACTTATCAGGTTCCAATGCAAGTCAACCGATCCAGACAGCAAAGCCTTTCGATTCGCTGGATTGTTGGCGCTGCTCGTGCTAAAGTTGGCCGCCCTATGTACCTCCGCTTAGCTGACGAACTGATTGCTGGTTTTCGTCGTGAAGGTGAAGCGATGTCAAAACGCGACAACACAATTAAGATGGCAGATGCGAATAAAGCGTTTGCACATTTTGCCTGGTAAGTTAACCAGCGTTTTAAATCACTGGGCCTTCTGGATTTCATTCCAGTGGGCCTTTTTTATTTGATGCCTCTATTTCCTTTTTCCTTTCTTGAGTTGTCCAATGGCAAATGAAAAACTCGACCTCTCTAACTTTCGTAACATTGGTATCATCGCCCACATCGATGCAGGCAAAACTACCACTACAGAACATATTCTTTATTATGCAGGCGTTGTTCACAGATTAGGAGCGGTTGATTCGGGCAACACCACCACTGATTACGATGAAGAAGAACAAGAACGCGGAATCACCATTTACAGCGCTTGTATCCCTTTCCAATGGCGCGAAACAAGAATTAACCTGATCGACACCCCAGGCCATGTCGATTTTACTGCCGAGGTTGAGCGCAGCCTAAGAGTCCTTGATGGATGCGTTGTAGTCTTTGATGCTCAAAAAGGCGTGGAAGCACAATCCGAAACAGTATGGAGACAAGCCGACAAATACGAAGTTCCAAGATTAGTTTTTATCAACAAGATGGATGTAGTTGGTGCAAACTTCGAAAACGCAATAACAGAAATCATCTCCCGCCTAGAAGCTAAACCCGTCCCAATTATCATCCCAATGGGTAGCGGATCTATCAAAGATAGCAATAATCCTTTTCATGGAATCATCGATCTTGTTGAAATGAAAGCTCTGGAATTCGATCCATCCAACCAAGGCAAAACTATCAGGATATTTGATATCCCTGAAAGGTACCAAGCCTACGCCAACACTTGGCGTGAAAACCTCATCAACAAAATTAGTGCGATAGATACAAAAGATCGAATTGCAACATTTTACCTGGAAGGCGCAGAGATACCACCGACTTTGATTCGTGAAGTATTGCGCGAGGGAACCCTTAAAAAAATCATTCAGCCAGTCCTTTGCGGTAGCGGTCGCGAACATATTGGAATCCAACCTCTACTTGATGGGGTAAGCTGGTATTTACCCAGTCCGCTTGATAGGCCTCCCGTAACAGGAATCAATCCTAAAAAGAAAGACAAGGAAGAAAAACGCAACTCCGAAACTAAAGATCCTTTTTGTGGTCTTGTTTTTAAAATCACATCCGATGCACATGGGGAACTCTTTTTTGTGCGCATCTATTCAGGCATTTTAAAAGTAGGCAGCAGGGTACTTAATACCGGTAGGGATGTAAAAGAATTTGTTGGCAAAATTTACCACACTGCAGCAGACCCTGCCAGCCGGACAGAATTAACAGAAGCATTTGCAGGAGACATCGTTGCAGTGGTTGGCATGAAAGAGGCGATTACAGGAGACACTATTTGCGATCCCCTTAATCCTATATTGCTAGAGAAAATCAATTTTGCAGAAGCAGTGGTCAGCCGCTCCATTGAACCGGAATCTTCTGCTGATAAACAAAAACTGATAGACACTCTGAATATTTTAAGGAAAGAGGATCCAACTTTTTTAGTAAAAATCGACCCAGAAACAGGGCAAACTTTGATGAGTGGTATGGGAATGCTGCACCTAGAAATAAAACAGCACCGGATGGAACGAGATTTTCGCTTAAAAGTTCGGGCAGGAAAACCTAGGGTAAGCTATCGCGAAACCCTTAAAAAACCGCTTCGAGTCGAAGGGGAATGCATAAGGCAATCTGGGTCTGCAGGCCTTTTTGCAAAACTAGTGGTTGAATTTTCGCCTTACCCTGCAAGTAATAACAAAAACGAAGATAACATCAAAGTTTCGCACAAACTAAAACCGGACGATTTAACCCAAACTCTGCTAAATGCTGCAGAACAAGGCATTAAACTTGCACTCCAATCAGGCGAACTGGGTTATCCTGTGATGAATGTACAGGCAATTATTACCGCTGCAAAAATGGATGAACAACTTTCTACCGAAGTAGCTTTTCAATCTGCAGGTGCCGATGCTGTTCAAAAAGCTTTAAAAGACAACATGGTGTTATTAGAACCCGTCATGAAACTTGAAGTAACCCTTCCAGAAGAATATTTAGGACCAATTACTGCGGATTTAAATGCAAGGCGGGCCGAAATCCGAGAATTGCACATTCGTGGCAAAATGAGGGTTGTTGAAGCAATAGTACCAATGGCAAAACTATTCGATTATGCAGATAAATTACGAAGCTTAAGCCAAGGGCGCGCCTCTTCCACCATGGAACCGTTCTCTTATGCCCCTGCCCCGAATGAAGTCTTAAAAAATATGCTTAATCCTTTTGCATTTTAACCTTAAAATAACCTATGCTTTTTGCATAATTAATGTTTTTCTTTTGTTTGTTGTTGAAAAGAACCAATTATTCCTTATTTTATGTGTTTGGATGCTTTGCACTTATATTTTTGGGAATCTTGACAGTCGGTTCCTAAGTGCATATTCTTACTGTTTCCCTTTACATCGGGAATATAGAAGTAATTGTGAGGAGCGGAACGGTGGCTAGCAGTAAAGAAAAAATCAGAATTCGGATGGAAGCATATGACCACGAAGTTTTGGACAGAACTGCCCAAGAAATCGTATTAATAGCAGAACAATCCGGTGCTATCGTTAACGGCCCTATTCCACTGCCTACACGCGTGGAACGATATACAGTGCTGCGGAGCCCGCACATTGACCGAAAATCAAGAGAACAGTTTGAAATAAGAACTCATAAACGATTAATTGAGATTCTTCAACCTCAGGGTAAAACCATTGAAGCCCTTAACAAAGGCCTTAGTTTACCACCAGGTGTAGATATCAAAATCCGCGTGATGGCTGGTGCCACAAAATAACTTTGGTGATTACTTCCATATAGAAGGCAAAAACCTTGTGGAATGATTAAGCATCAGATTTATAATTAGTATGTTGAGATAATTTAAGTTTCTGGCAACCGATTTGTGCCGAATACAGTATTATTTGTAATAATGATTAATCTAAAAAAATTGATTGATCAGGGCGATTAAACAGGCGGGATGGAAATGTTAACCGTAAATGTCTTCAATAAACAAGGTGAGCAAGTTGGTAGCGAAAGCATCAACCCTGCCGATTTTGGTGGCGAAGTTAAAAAACAACTTCTCCATGATGTTGTGCTTATGCACCTTGCTAATCAACGAGCTGGTACCCACAGCACCCTGCGCAGGGGTGAAGTTGCGGGCAGCACTAAAAAGCTGTTTCGTCAAAAAGGAACCGGAAATGCAAGAGCTGGTAATAAACGAACAAATAAACGCCGTGGTGGTGGTACCGCTAAAGGTCCAAAACCAAGAGATTATGAATATCATCTTCCTAAAAAAGCAGTTCGAGCAGCCACAAGAATGGCGCTCCTAAGTAAATTCCAAGATAACGAAGCTTTAATTATTGATGATTTAACACTCACCGAAATCAAGACTAAAGGTATTTTAACAATACTTAAGGCATTGAAACTTGACGAAACAACCTGTTTACTTGGTATTTCAGGTATGGATAAGAAACTTTACCTTTCTGCAAGAAATTTGCCAGGGGTAAAAGTCCTACCAGCGTCTGAATTAAATGCCTATACGGTGTTAAGACAAAAGCGATTGGTTCTTACCAAGGAAGCATTGGAAGAACTGAAAAAGAAAAAAACTAACTAGTTTATCGATTAGGTATTAGGATAAATAGCGATGAATACTTCAATGCATAGTAGAAGAATGAAATCTGGTGGCCCAAAACTTGATGCTCACCAAATTGTAATTCGACCTCTGATAACTGAAAAAGGTACACACCAGTCTACCCATAAGGCTGCTTACCCTTTTGAAGTTAATCCTTGGTCAACCAAAGACGAAATCAAAGGCGCTATCGAAGAACTTTTCAATGTAAAAGTTGCAAGAGTGCGAACGGCTAATCGATTGGGTAAAAACAAACGATTTAAAAATAGAATTGGGAAACTCTCAAACTGGAAAAAGGCAATTGTTACCCTTAAACCAGATAGTCCCAAAATTGAATTATTCTAATACTGTTTCTTATAGATTTGTGATATTGAGGTGAGAGATGGCAATCAGACAATACAAACCGGTTACTCCCGGCCGTAGACAAGGCAGTGTTAGCGACTTCGCTGAAATAACTGACCGAAAACGAAAACCTGAAAAAAGTCTTTTACTTCCAAAGAAAAAGACAGGTGGCCGCAACAACCAAGGGGTTACTTGCACAAGGTTTCGTGGGGGTGGTCACAAACAAAAATATCGTATCATCGATTTTAAACGAAATCGTGATGGAATTGCCGCAACGGTAATATCGATTGAATATGATCCTAACCGTAGTTCCCGTATTGCATTACTTGAATACGTAGATGGCGAAAAAGCATACATTCTAGCTCCTGAAGGTTTAACCGCAGGTGATAAAGTTATTAGTGGTCCAGAAGTCGAACCTAAAATTGGCAATTGTATGCCACTTAAGAAAATTCCACTAGGTTTAATTATACATAATATTGAACTTCAACCTGGCCATGGTGGCCAAGTATGCAGAAGTGCAGGAACTAAAGCTACTCTTACAGCTCGCGAAGGAAAATGGGCTCAGATTACTTTGCCTTCTGGAGAAGTACGAAGAGTAAGTTCTGATTGTAAAGCAACTATCGGAATGATTGGCAACACGGACCATATGAATGTTAGCTTAGGAAAAGCTGGACGCGCAAGATGGATGGGGCGAAGACCTCACAACCGTGGTACCTCGATGAATCCAGTGGACCATCCAATGGGTGGTGGTGAAGGTAGAACAGGTGGCGGTAGAAATCCTTGCGGACCTACTGGCGTACTTTCCAAGGGTGGAAAAACTAGGCAGAAACGAAAACCTTCGAATTCTTCCATCGTTAGACGAAGAAGACCTGGCCCTCGTAATGCAGGTTCATAATTATAACTGGTCAGAGTCGAAAGTTACACTACACTAAGTAGATATGGATTTTTTGGAGCTAATTCGAGCATGAGTCGATCGTTAAAAAAAGGACCCCATGTCGATGAAAGACTTTTTACTAAAGTAGAAAAGTCTGTCAAAACTAATAATCGTGAACCTATTAAAACATGGGCTCGAGATTGTACTATAATTCCAGAATTTGTTGGAGCAACTTTTCTGGTTCATAACGGAAAGTTTTTCCTTAAAGTTTATGTTACGGAAGATATGGTTGGACATAAGCTTGGTGAATTTTCTCCGACAAGAACTTTTAGAGGCCACAGTGGCGGTAAAGCCAAGGCATAGTTATTAAACATACCCCGGGGTGGAGCAGAGGTAGCTCGCCAGGCTCATAACCTGGAGGTCATAGGTTCAAATCCTGTCCCCGGAATTATTGATAGTGTTCAAGTAAGTTTTAGAGGTGGGTAATGCAGTATAACGCTATACACAGATATGCAGATATGTCGCCTAGAAAAATTAGGCCTTTTGCTACATTAATTCGTGGTCGAACTGCTGAAGAAGCACTCGAACTATTACGGTTTGTTCATAACCGAAGTGCTAGATTACTTGAACAAGTAGTTAAAAGTGCTTTAGGTAATGCTGAATTCCGTGGTGCACGAGATATCGAAGAACTCATTGTGAGTGAATCTCGAGTTGATGGCGGTCCAATCATGAAGCGAATTATGCCTCGTGCACGTGGAACTGCTTATCCAATTAAAAGAAGAATTGCACATATTCACGTTACGCTTTCCGATGGGCAAGTAGAAGCGGCGGAATAATTTTTGTTACCTGTTAATTTCATTGCGGCAGAAATTATTAGTCTTAAGGATTAGTTAAAATGGGACAAAAAGTACGACCAACAGGTTTTAGAACTGGAATATTTCTTCCTTGGCAGAGCACTTGGTTTGCAGGAAAAAAAGATTTCGCAGAACTGTTGTTTGAAGATCATAAAATCAGGAAATTTATCCATGGGCGTTATAAAAGCTCGGGAATTTCCAAAGTTCGTATTGAACGAACAAGAGAAAAAGTGGTCGTTGTTATTCTTACTTCTAAAGTTGGTGTGATTATTGGTAAAAAGGGACAGGAAGTTGAAAAACTTACTAAAGACCTTGAAACCCTTTGTCATCGCCACATAGAAGTGAAAACTATTGAAATAGCAAGACCCGAAATTGATGCTCAACTTGTTTCGCAAGAAATTGCAGAACAATTGGCAAAGCGTGCAAGTTTTAGAAGAGTTACTAAGCGAGCTCTGGAAACAACAATGGAGGCTGGTGCTAAAGGCATCAAAGTCCAACTTTCCGGTCGGCTTGGTGGTGCTGAAATGGCAAGGACTGAAGGTGCGATGGCTGGTAGCGTCCCACTTTCAACTTTGCGTGCAAAAGTCGAGTTCGGCTTCACCGAAGCCGTTACTGGACAAGGTAATATAGGCGTTAAAGTTTGGATTAATAACGGTGATTTCCTGACTGAGGAGACTATCGATGGCTCTGATGCCAAAGCGGGTAAAGTTTCGAAAAAGCCAACGCGGCAAAATAAAAGGTAACGCCCATCGGGGCAATACCGTAAGCTATGGTGAATACGGCTTACAGTCCTTAGATTCTGGTTGGCTTTCTGCCCAAGCTATAGAAGCAGGCCGTATTACGGCTTCGCATGCTATACATGGTGAAGGAAAGTTATTTATTAGGGTTTTCCCTAATAAATCAATTACGTGCATTCCTGCTGAAACCCGTATGGGTAAAGGCAAGGGTGAACCAGAGTATTGGGCTGCAGTTGTAAAATCAGGCATGATTTTATATGAAATTGGTGGTTTGCCTGAATCTGTGGCAAAGGATGCATTAAGCAAAGTTGCTTATAAAATGCCTTTCCGTTGCAGGCTAGTTTATAGAAGGCCAAGTATTGGATAATTACCAAGTTTTCTTGGTAGGTAAGGTAAATTACTATGAAATCAGTAGACTATAAAGGGATGAGTGACGAACAGCTTGAAATGTCTTTGAGAGATTTGGTAAAAAACCTTTTCCACTTAAGATTTCAATCTGCTACGGATCGTCTTGAAACCCCTAGTGAGATTCGTAAAGCTAAGAAAGAAATTGCAAGGGTTAAAACTTTTCAACGAGAGCGTGCGATTATTAAAGAGCGCGCTGTAAGTTCAGGGAGTAAGTAGAAAATGTTGGAGGCGCAAAACACCCGTGGTCGAAGGCGTATTATGGTTGGTGTTGTTACCAGCGATAAGCGTAGTAAAACCCGAACTGTGGTAATTCCACGCTTGGTCAAGCATCCTAAATATGGTAAGTACATTCGTCGAAGTACTACCTGCCATGTTCATGATGAAAATAACGAATCACATATTGGTGATACGGTTGAAATCGTTGAATCAAGGCCGCTTTCTAAAACTAAGTTTTGGCGTTTGTCAACCATTATTAAAAAGGCCCTCTCAGCATCTCCGAGTGTTAAGGAAATTGCTCAACCGGTTTAATACCAAGATAATAGATTTATTTCTGTTATTTACCTCAGAAAATATTAGGTATCTTATGATTCAGATGTACAGTTACTTAGATGTTGCTGATAATACCGGTGCAAAAGAGTGCATGTGTATTAAGGTTTTAGGTGGTACCAAACGGCGATCAGCAGGTTTGGGCGATGTTATTGTATGCAGCGTAAAGAAAGCAATTCCTGGTGGTGAAGTTAAACCAGGTGAAGTTGTAAAAGCTGTAATTGTTCGAGTTAAAAAAACAACACGAAGATCAGATGGCAGTTATGTCCGATTTGACAGAAATGCTCTAGTTCTGGTTGATGCTGATATGAACCCCCGAGGGACTCGTATATTTGGTGCTGTAGCTAGAGAATTACGGGAATGTGGTTTTGCCAAGATTGTAAGTCTTGCTTCCGAAGTTGTATAACTTCCTCCTTTATTGATTTGCTGAAGAAGAGATTAAGCCATGCATGTAAAAAAAGATGATCTTGTTGAAGTAATATCAGGTGACGATGCTGCAAAGGGTCGTGCTCTGAAAGTTCTTCGGGTATTAACATCCAAGAATCGGGTTGTTATTGAAGGTATTAATCGTGTTTATAAACATGTTAAGCCCAACAAATTAAATCCCCAGGGTGGTCGGCTTTCAGTTGAAGCTCCAATTGCTGTTTCCAATGTCTTACTTTTTTGTCCCAATTGTAAAAAAGGGATTCGGTACGGCCGAAAAATTGCCGCTGATGGTAGAAAATATCGTGAATGCAAGAAATGTAAAGCCGATTTAGGTACGATCTCCAAGGCAAAATAGTAGTATTAGTTACTTGATTGGTATTTTTATATTTGTTTGGGCTTTAGCCCAGTGAGTGAAATATGGCAAGGTTATTAGAACGATATCATAAAGAAATAGTCCCTTTGATTTCCCAGAAACTTGGAAGGACTAATGTATTTAGCCTACCAAGACTTTCTAAAATCGTTATCAATATGGGTGTAGGTAAAGCACTGCAAGATAAATCTAGGATGGAACAATCCGCGGATCAACTTGCACATATTGCAGGTCAGCGTCCTCAGATTACTAAAGCGAAACTGGCAGTTAGTGGTTTCCGCTTGCGTGAAGGTAACGCTATCGGTTGTAGAGTTACTCTTCGTGGTAAAAGGATGTACGAATTTCTTGACCGACTGGTGAGCATGGCTCTCCCTCGTATTCGAGATTTTCGGGGTTTAAATCCCAAGAGTTTTGATGGCCAAGGTAATTACAGTATGGGTATTGCTGAACAAGGGGTATTCCCAGAACTTGATCCAGATAAATTGAATTTTGTTCAGGGTATGGATATTACCTTTGTTACAACTACTAGAAGTGATGAAGAGGCGCGTGACCTTCTTCGTGCTTTTGGTATGCCATTCAAGGAATAATTACGGGAAATAGTAAACATGGCAACGGACGCAAAATTGGCACGGTTTCGCAGAGATATGGCGAGACTAGATAAAAATAAGAAAGACCCTAAGAATCATCCGATGCTTCCAAGGGATAAGATTCGGGTTAGGCTTCGTTGTAAGATTTGTGGTCGACCCAAAGCGGTTTATCGTAAATTTGGTATTTGCAGAATTTGCTTTAGAAATCTTGCAAGTGATGGTTTAATTCCTGGTGTAACCAAGGCAAGCTGGTAAGGTACTCCTAAAATGATGACAGATCCGATTTCAGATATGCTCACTCGTATTCGTAATGCAAATCGCATTGAGCGTCCACTTGTGGATATGGATTCCACTAATTTTAAAGTTAATCTTGCAAAGGTTCTTAAAGAAGAAGGTTTTATTGTAGATTATCAGGTAGGCACTTTGCAAAAAGATGCCCATGGTGCGAAAATATTGCATCCTGAAACTGACCGCAATAAATCGCACCTTATTCTTCGAGTTTTTCTCAAGTATGGCCCTGAAGGTGAAAAAGTCATCAGGCATATTGAAAGAAGTAGCAAACCTGGTCGAAGGTACTATTGCAGAAGCAACCAGTTGAGGCCCATCCTTGATGGATTGGGGATCAGCGTGCTGTCAACCAGCCAAGGCGTTATGAGTGATCGTCTTGCCCGCATCAAGAAATTGGGCGGCGAAATGATTTGTAAGGTTTGGTAAACTAAGGGATATTCCCATGTCGAAAATTGGTAAAAAATTGATTGTAGTCCCATCCACCATTAAAGTAAAAATTGATGGTGGCAAGGTTTTCTTGGAAGGTCCCAAAGGTAAGCTAGATTTGGTTCCTCACAAGAATATCAAAGTAAGCTTTGATGATGATGCTAAAACTATTCATGTTGAGCGCATTAATGATGAGCGTTTAAGTAAGTCTGTTCACGGCCTTACTCGTACGCTGATTGCTAACATGGTTGAAGGTGTTTTAAAAGGCTTTGAAAAAAGACTTAGGATTGAAGGTATTGGTTATCAAGCAAAAATGGATAAGAAAGCTGTGGAGCTTACTGTCGGTTTTGCTAACAAAATCAAGGTACAGCCTCCAGAAGGTGTGACCGTTGAAGTTCCAGAACCAACAATGGTTCTTGTGAAGGGTGCGGACAAACAAATGGTTGGTCAGTTTGCTGCCGATGTCCGGGCAGTTCGTCCCCCTGAACCCTACAAGGGTAAGGGTATTCGTTACGATTATGAAATTGTACGCCGCAAAGAAGGTAAAGCCTTCGGTAGCGGTGGTTAAGGTTGGAAGATAAAAAATGAGCGAACAAAAGTTAAAAGAAATTAGAAGAATCCGCAGACAAAATCATGTTCGAAGAACAGTGATTGGGTCTGTTATTAGGCCAAGGCTTACTGTGTTTCGAAGTTCGAAACATATCTATGCACAGCTAATTGATGACTCCAACGGTTGCACCCTTGCTTCTGCAAGTAGCAATTGTCCTGATATTAAAAAGGCATTGTCCTATGGAGGGAATGTCTTAGCTGCTAAGGCCGTAGGCAAACAAATTGCTGAAGTTGCGATTGCAAAAGGCATTTTGAAAGTTGCTTTCGATCGTGGCTATTATCGATATCATGGCAGGATTAAAGCTCTTGCTGATGCTGCTCGTGAAGGTGGTTTGCAGTTTTAATTTTCATCCAGATAGTTTTCCCATAATAGGTATTCATAGATCATGGCAAAAGATCGGGAACCAAAACAAGAAGAACTTCAAGACCGCGTGATTAAAATCCGCAGGTCTGCAACTGTGGTCAAAGGTGGCCGTCGTTTTAGCTTCAACGCATTAGTCGTTGTAGGTGATACCCGCGGCAGAGTTGCTGTAGGATACGGTAAAGCCAAGGAAGTTCCTCCTGCTGTAGAAAAAGCGACGAAAGATGCTCAGGGAGCAATTAAGAGGTCAAGAAAAGTATCCCTTCGTGGTGATACTATTCCTCACCGTGTTATTGGTCGGTTCGGAGCTAGCCGAGTTATCTTAGTTCCTGCTGGACCTGGTACTGGTGTTAAAGCCGGGGCCGGTGTTCGGGATGTACTTGAAGTTTGTGGTGTTAAAAACATACTTACAAAAGTACATGGTAGTACAAACCCAATTAATCTCGTAAAAGCAACAATTGAAGGCTTGCAACAACTTAGGTCTCGTTCTGAAGTTGCAATGCTTCGTGGAGTTACACTCTAATGGATCTGACACAAGTACATAAAGGCGTTAATAAGCTTAAAACCAAAAAACGCGTAGGTCGTGGTGTTGGTAGCGGTCATGGAAAAACTGCATCCCGTGGTCATAAAGGCCAGTGGGCAAGTGCAGGTTCCGATAAACCAATTGCAGTGTTCGAAGGCGGACAAATGCAATTGTTCCGTAGGATACCAAAACGCGGATTTAGTCATGGAATGTGGGATAAAAAATTCCATATTGTTAATTTGGGTGCAATCGATACTCACTTTGATAATGGTGATGTAGTTGACCCTGAATCAGTAAAGAAAAAAGGTTTGGCGAACGGCCCCTCCGATGGTATTCGAATTCTTGCTAAGGGTGATCTTACCAAGAAACTTACTGTCCGGGCTCATCATGTTTCCAAATCTGCAATGGAAAAGATTATCGCTAATGGTGGTGTTGTTGAGATAATTCCACCGCCAGCAAAGCCTGTCAGAAACAAAATGGGTACCAAATCTTAGTATTAAGATATTGGTTTTCTTGTTTCTTTTATGGTGTTTAAGATTACCATTATTGGAAAAAAATTGAGGGTAATCCGGATTGTTTTCAATTGGCAATCTGCGGTAAGCCCCACTGCAGGAGCTAAAATATGGGTAAGTTTAGTGCAATTTTAGCTATTCCGGAACTTCGGAATAAAATACTTATAACTCTTTTATTCTTGGCTGTTTATAGGGTTGGTTATTCCATACCCCTTCCTTTTGTTGATCAAAACTTAATGAACCGCAATGTTGGACAAGGTGGCCCCTTGGGTGATATCCTAGGGTATGTTTCGATGTTTAGCGGTGGTGATTTAAGTAATGCAACTCTCTTTGGCTTGGGCATTATGCCCTACATTTCTGCATCTATCATTTTTCAATTATTAGGCGCTGTTTATCCACCCTTGGAAAAACTCCAAAAAGAGGGTGAGTCTGGGCGCAAAAAAATCAACAATTACACACGATGGGCGACAGTAGTAATCTGTTTTTTTCAAGCCTTTATGTATGTTCAATTTATTATGCAACCATCTTCCAGAGGTGGGCAGGGATTCGCTTTGACGCAACCAATCGATTACAATGTAGGGTATTATTGGATAACTATGGTTTTGATGATGACCACTGGAACCATGTTCCTAATGTGGATGGGCGAGCAAATTGATGAATACGGTATTGGTAATGGTATCAGTTTAATTATTATGGCAGGTATTGTTGCAAGGATTCCTGCTGCAACGGCATCATTGCTTTTCGAAAACGGTAAGTTTAAAGAATCTATTTTTACACTTGGTGGCGGTTCAAGCCAAGATATTAGTTTTGAAAAACTGGTTGTTTTAATGCTTCTTTTCGTAGTTGTTGTAGTTGCAGTCATTGCGATTACTAAGGCTCAAAGAAGAATACCAACACAATCGGCAAAGCATGTTCGGGGTCGAAAAGTATTCGGTGGTACTAGACAGTTTTTACCGTTAAAAGTTAATCAAGCGGGGGTTATGCCCGTGATTTTTGCCAGTAGTTTACTGATACTCCCCTACTTTGTATTCAACTTTATTTCGAGTGCCACCGATTGGAGTTGGGCTCTTGCATTAAAAGATACATTTGAAAGGCAAGGCTGGGCGTATACGGTACTTTTTGTTGTGATGATTTATATTTTTTGCTACTTCTGGACAGCAATTATTTTTAACCCAAAAGATGTCGCAAATAATTTGAAAGACTTCGGCAGTTTTATTCCTGGCTATAGGCCTGGTAAAAGAACTTCTGAGTACCTTGAAAAGGTAATGATGCGAATAACTTATGTTGGAGCAGCTTTCCTAGCGATTATTGCTGTTATTCCCACATTAATAACAAGTACGATGGATGTAAGACAGGAAGTTGCAAGTTTTTATGGTGGCACTGGATTGCTGATTGTGGTCAGCGTAGCCTTGGATTTAGTCCAGAAAATTAATAGTCATCTTGTAATGCGAAACTACCCCGGACTTACAGAAGATTAATATTTTATATTAGTTTTACCTTCCTTGTTTTTTGTTGTACTCTGCTGATTTGTTTTGGTTTAAAATATATCATTTAGGTACTTGTTTTCCACCAAGATCCTGCATTAAAATGGTTGTACCATGCGAATAATTTTAGTAGGCCCACCTGGTTGCGGTAAAGGTACTCAAGCCAAACTTCTTTCTAAAAGAATGAAAATTGAGCATATTGGTACCGGCGATTTACTTAGAGAAGCCATCCGAAACGAAACTTCGGTTGGGCGTCGTGCAAAACCTTATGTTGAAGTTGGTAACCTCGTACCAGATGAACTGGTCAATGATTTAGTTAGCGAACGGTTTCAAAGGGATGACCGACCTAAAGGTTTTATTCTTGATGGCTATCCAAGAACTCTGATGCAAGCGAAAAATTTAGATACGGTTTTATCTTCACATAGTTTACCATTGACTGCCGTTGTATTGCTTGATGTCTGTGATACCGAAATAGTGAAAAGAGTGACCGGCAGATGGAGTTGCCCCAAGCTAGGGTGCAAAGCAACATTCCATACGCTTAGCAATCCAAGCAAGGTTCCAAGAATCTGTGATGATTGTCAAACGGTAATGGTTCAACGCGAAGACGATCATGTGGAAACAGTAAAATCAAGGCTAACCGTTTATCATAAAGATACGGTTCCCTTGTTGCCTTATTATGAACAGCATAATCTGCTTAATAAAATTCATGGAACAGGAGAAATAGAAGAAATCTATCAATCCATGGTTAATGCTTTAAGGATTTGAGGACCAATGTTGCGGAACCTTTTTGCAAATAAGCCAGAATTAAAGACACCCTCCGAAATCGGGCTTATGCGCGAAGCAGGCAAGTTGGTGGCTAATGCCCTTAAAATGTGCAAGGGCATGGCAAAACCGGGTGTTATTACAGCCGATATCGATAAAGCAGTTGAAGATTTCTACAAGCAAAACAAGGCCATTTCCTTGTTTAAAGGATATCCAGGAAAAGTCCCCTTTCCCGCAGTCACTTGCATATCCATCAATGAACAAGTAGTCCATGGAATTCCGGGCGGAAAAGTAATCCGCGAAGGAGACATACTTAAAATAGACACCGCTTGCAAACTAAATGGCTGGTGTGCAGATTCAGCAATCTCAATTCCAATAGGAACGGTTAGTGACGAAAAAAGAAGACTTATTGAAGTAGGAGAACAAGTTCTTAATATCGCTATCCGAGAACTTTCCCGATGCAAATGGTGGACTGAAGTTGCAACAAAAATGCAAAAAGCAGCAGAAGATGCAGGGTTTAGTGTTGTAACCCAATATGTGGGGCATGGCATAGGTAAATTAATGCATGAACACCCCCAAGTTCCAAACTATGTTAACAGAGAAGTTATAAAGCAGGATTTTAAACTCGAAGAAGGTTTGGTGCTTGCAGTAGAACCCATGATAAATATGGGAAAAGCAGAAACAGAAGTCCTAAGAGACTATTGGACGGTTGTTACTCGGGATGGTTTACCCAGTGTTCATGTAGAGCACACCTTGGCATTAACGAAGAATGGGGTTTATGTATTAACTGCCGAAGAAGACTTAGTAATAAAAATATAATAAACTTAAACCTTCATTTTGTTGATGAATATGAAGAAAAAAGATGATTTGGACTTGTTTTTTCAATCAACTACTTGCCGAAGACCCTTATCCATGGTAAAAAAATAGTTTACCTTAATCCGTCAGAAGGACGGGAGTGAAATATGAAAGTTAGAACAAGTGTAAAACGAATTTGCGAAAAATGCAAATTGGTGCGTCGTCAAGGTAAAGTTTATGTAATTTGCAGCGATCCTCGCCATAAACAAAGGCAGGGTTGATCAAGGGAGCTAGAGAATGCCGCGTATTCTAGGTGTAGATATTCCGAATGAAAAACCAACCCATATAGCATTACGCTATATTTATGGGATTGGACCCGTTCTCGCATTGCGCCTGTGTGAAGAAGCTCGTGTTGACCCGCTTCGCCGTGCCAAAGAGCTGAACGAAGACGATGTAAGCCGCTTGGCGAACATCCTTGACCGAGAATATGTAGTGGAAGGGCCTCTCCGCAGGCAAATCCAACAAAATATTGCTCGATTAAGAGACATTGGATCCTACAGAGGCTCGCGCCACCGCCGTAGCCTACCTGTTAGAGGTCAGAGAACAAAAACAAACGCCCGCACCAGAAAAGGTCCAAGAAAGACCGTTGCTGGTAAGAAGGGTGTAAAAGAACTTAGAGGTTAATTTTGTAATTTAATTTTCACGGAGATACTCTTTCGTGTCCAAGAAGAAAAAACAGCGTCGAAATGTCAGTCGGGGAGTAGCCCATATACTTGCTACTTTCAATAATACTATAGTCACCATTACTGATACTAATGGTGACACCCTTTGTTGTGCATCGGCTGGAACTTGTGCATTTAAAGGCAGCAGGAAAAGCACTCCTTTTGCAGCACAACGGGCAGCAGAAGAAGCAGCATCCCGTGCTTTAAAGTTTGGACTGAAAGAAATTGAAGTCCGAGTTAAGGGCCCTGGCTCAGGTAGGGAATCTGCAATTACCGCGCTTCAAGCTTCCGGCTTGAATGTAAAAGCAATTGAAGATGTAACGCCACTTCCTCATAATGGATGTAGGCCGCCTAAGCGTCGTCGAGTATAATAGGAAAATGTATCAATCAGGAAGATTTATAACTTTTAACCGCTAGAGATAGTAATAACATCCATGGCAAGAATCACCGACCCAGTATGTAGAATTTGTCGAAGAGAAGGCGTAAAGCTTTACCTTAAAGGACTCCGTTGCGAGTCTCCTAAATGTGCCATCGAAAGGCGTAACCAACCGCCTGGTATGCACCTTAGACGAGGGAAACCAAGCGAATACGGCATCCGTCTTCGTGAAAAACAAAAACTTAAAAGGTTTTATGGTTTGCTCGAAAGGCAATTCAGAAGATACTTTGATATAGCAAGCCGTTCTAAGCAAAATACGGGTGAAGTATTAATCACCTTGTTAGAACGCAGGCTTGATAATGTTGTGTTTCGATTGGGATTTGCCCCAAATCGCGCAGCAGCTAGGCAACTGGTAGCGCATGGCCATGTTACCATCAATGGAGTACCAACCGATATTCCAAGCTTAATAATGAAGCCAAATGATGTTGTATCAGTAAAAAATCGCAAGCGATCAATCGACTTGGTTAGACTACAAGTACAACAGACTTCACCTAACATTCCTGATTTTTTAGCTATTACAAATCAGGAACCTCCTGAAGGAAAAATGACGCGCATGCCGACTCGTGGCGACATGGATCCGCATATTGAAGAAATTCGTGAACAGTTAATCATTGAATTTTGTTCCCGTTAAAAATGGCATATTTTTATTTGATAATAATAGGCTTTTAATTATCAGCCTTCAAAAAGTTTAGGAGTTTTAATTATGCGTATTCGATGGCGTGGTTTGGAATTACCAAGTAGGGTTAATGGTGATCGTTCAACTCTTTCTGATACCTATGGTAAGTTCTATGCAGAACCTTTTGAACGAGGTTTTGGTGTTTCGATTGGTAATAGCATTCGTAGGATTCTTCTCTCAAGCTTAGAAGGTAGTGCTATAACCCAAGTTAAAATTGAAGGTGTACAACACGAAATCACCACGATACCTGGTGTGGTGGAAGATGTTATTGATATTATCCTTAATATTAAAAGCCTTGTAGTAAAAAATATTAGTGATTTACCACAAACCATTCGTATTGAAAAACATGAAAAAGGTGTGGTTACTGCTGCAAATATCATTACAACTGAAGCAGTTCAGATTATTAATCCTGAACATGTAATTGCAACATTAACTGATGATGTGCCTTTCAAAGTTGAAATGACTGTTGAAAATGGCCGTGGCTATCGTATGGCAGAAGAAAATGTAGCTGGTGATCGCGAAATTGGTGTGATCCCTATTGACTCAAGTTTCACTCCTGTTGTTCGTGTGAAATACGAAATCGAAGATACTCGAGTTGGTCAAAAAACCAACTATGACAAATTAATTATGGAAATATGGACCAACGGTACAGTGACCCCCCAAATGGCACTTGTAGAAGGCGCTAAGATTCTTCGGAAACACCTTAATCCCTTTATTCAATATGCTGAGCCAGGCCCAGAAGTTAATTTGGAGCATATTCAAGAACCTGTTGCCTCCTCTACGGTTGATGTTGAACTTGAACGCAAGCTCAATATGAGCCTTGCCGAATTGGAGTTATCAGTAAGGGCAACCAATTGTTTAGAATCTGAAGGTATCTCTACTGTACGCGATCTTGTAATGCGTTCTGAAGAAGAGTTGCTTGAAGTTCGTAATTTTGGTGAAACTACCCTTAAAGAAGTTAAGATCAAACTTGATGAGCGTAATCTTAAACTTGGTTTAAGATCATCCGCTCTTCGTAAGTAAATTGTAATTTTCATAACTAAATATAGAGATTGAGCCATGCGCCATTTAAGAAGAGGCAGACAACTAGGCAGAAATCAGGATCATCGAATTGCGTTGTTCCGAAATCTTACACGAGCTTTATTTACTCATCGTAGAATAATTACAGGTCTCGAAAAAGCCAAAGAAGTTCGGATATTTGCTGAAAAGCTTATAACCTTGGCTAAAAAAGACACCTTGCATGCTCGCAGACTTGCTCTCGCTCGACTTCGTGACAAGGAAGCTGTGGAGCTTTTATTCAAAGAAATAGCCCCTCTGTTTGCAAACCGCTCAGGTGGTTATACCCGGGTTTTAAAGCGTCAGGAAAGGCGTTTAGGCGATGGTGGCCAAACCGCATTTCTTGAATTAGTGTTGGAATCGCGAACGAAGGAAGTTAGCACTAGTGCACCAGTGATTATTGACGCTGAAGTAAAAAGCTAATTTTTAAATTTAGATAAAATAATAAAGCCAAGGTATTTTACCTTGGCTTTATTTATTTACCCACCTTAAGAAACTGCCAACCTAGGGTTGACTGCATTTTCACCTCAAGGTATTAGTCAATCCAACTTGTTAACTTTAATGGTTGGAGAATATGATGTTTAGCCTTCAGTTTATTACAGCAGTTGTTCTGTTTCTTTCAGGCCAAAATACTGGTTCTTTTAAAGAACAACCTCAGGTTGATGACTGCTTAAAAATAGAATTATCGCTTAATTTAAAAGGCGAAATGAAAGTGCAACGCGATGGAAAAATGGTTGCTATCCCCATGATTGCAACTGCTAATCACCATTTTGAAGAAAGGGTAATTCATTTATCTACTTCAGGAATTGCTGATAAAGTTGCTAGGAATTATTCAAAAGCAGAAGCTTTATTTAATATCGAAGGCAATAAATCTGAAAGAACCCTGCGCAAGCAACGAAGCCTAATTGTTGCTCAAAGGCCTGAGAATTCGATTTTTGTATATAGTCCAAAAGGCCCCTTATCTAGAGAAGAATTAGAACTTACTGGGGAACATTTCGACACCTTATCGATTGCAAATTTAATTCCAAAAGGTCAAATTCCAGGAGAAGCATGGAAATTAAAAGACTTTACAGTTCAAGCCGTTTGTAATTTCGAAGGTCTTTCAGAACATACACTTACTGGAAAAGTTGTTTCCAACGAAAACGGAATTGTGACTTTTAAAATTGAAGGAACAGCAACTGGTGTTGAATCTGGTGCAAATGTTACATCCACAATAGATGCAACTGGTGTTTGGCACCAAAAAACCGCAAAAATCACAAACCTTAATTGGAAACAAAATGATAATAGAGATGCTGGTCCAGTTAACCCTGCTTCAAAAACAGAAATGGAAATCGTAGTCAAACGGGAAGTTCTTGAAACCCCACAAACATTAAATGATGCCGCCTTGGTCTCAATACCTCAAGATTTCGATGTACCCAATTTAATGACTTATGTTGAATTCAAAGACCAGCAAGGTCGATTTGATTTATCCATGAACCGAGATTGGCAATTAGTTGCCAAGACTGAAAACCACCTAGTCTTGCGATTGGTTGAAAAAGGCGACTTTATAGCTCAGGCAACAGTTTCAGTCTGGAGCAAAGCAGAACCAGGAAAACATCTATCGGTTGCAGAATTCAAAAATATCACTGAAAGAACCCCGGGTTGGGTGGTTGAAAAAGACTTACAAGAAGGAGAAGTTCCTTCGGGGGATATAGGCCGATGGGTTTACAGAATTTCCGCATTGGGCCAACTTGACAATGTTCCTACCATGCAAAATTATTATGTAGTCACAAGTCCGGGTGGGGAGCAAGTTGTTGTGACATTTAGCTTATCTCCGAAGCAGGCAGAGAAATTAGGGACAAAAGATTTGTCGTTAATAGGTAGCTTAGAATTACCTGGAACTATAGGAAAATAATAGCTCTAGAGTTGAAATAGGTGGATTGGGTTAATTAGTATAGGTAGGGAAACAACAGTTTAAAACAATTTCCCCTAACGATATTGTTCTTAAGTAGACGAAATGATTTTGATTAATTTAAATTAGGATCAGATTTAAGCATGACCCAACCTGTGGGTAACAGAATAAGCGAAATGCCTATTAATTCTGTAATTTCCAATGATTTATGCCAAAACAAAACATCTCCAATAACAGCAAAAACAACTTGACTAAGGCCAACAACTGAAAGTTTGGTAGGGGCACCGCTTGAAAAGGCTAATGTTAAAAAGTTCTGACCAATTGTTGCAGAAATTCCTACTCCCAACAAAAGCAGCAAGATTTTAAAATCCATATCACCAAGGGTGGAAGCAACATTAGGTGCAAAAGGCAAAATTAAAAGGGATAACGCAGTTGCTACGCCAGAAAAATGAACCACAATAGCTTGGGTGGGTACGCCTTTAATTTTATGCAGTCCAATCATCGCCAATGCGGTAAAAAATGAAGCTATTATCGCAGAAGCAATTGCCAAATAATTATCACTGAAGTGCGGTTTTTGAATTAACCCAACGCCGACAATTCCTATACAAACAGCAACCCAATCTGATAAGGATGGCCGTTTTTTTAACATGGGCCAAGACAACAATGCCACCCATAAAGGAAACATATTGGTGACGGTAAGAACCAAAGAAAGCTGCAATTTTGTTAAGGCATAAAAGGAACAGACAAGACTGACACTGCCAGCGATACTTCTAAGCCAAAGGCTCCGCGATCCAATCACGACAGGGTTGATTCGAAAAGCCAAGGCCAGGATTAATGAAAAAAGGAAAACCAAAAAAGCTCTAAAAAAGGCAATGATTTGCCAATCAAGACTAATCCCAATTGCTGAAATATGCCCGAGGGCAAAAGTAAAATTGCCCATACAAGTAAATGCGATACAACCAAAAACCATCCACAAATAGGGTAAAAAAACCGGTCGAATCATTCTCTACCGCCAATTTGTGTAGTTACAATTAAAGAAATTATTAGATTACTCAGAAGCAGGAGAAGGATGGGCTACTTTGGGCCATTTTCGTTCAAAGCCTTTGTTCGTCCAAGTGACATCATTATCGATATCGTGGCATTTTTGGCAAAACTGATCGGTTTTTCCCAGCCTAGATTCCTTGTCGGCGAGCGTTTCGCCATCCACCGCTTTCCAAGGATTAATAAGTTTATGCCAGACTTCATCATTGGGTTTTTTAACATGTTCGCTCGAGGGGCCATGGCAACTTTCGCACCCTACATTGGTAAGATTAGGAGTTTTATTAAAGTCACTGAAACCTGATTGATACCCAAAGCCGATGGTATGGCAGACAATACATTCGGGGTCATAGTGTCGTAAAGAAGGATCCTTAGCATCAACAAGGGTTTGGTAGGCATGACTATGAGTTGATTTTTTCCAAACATCATATGCGGATTCGTGGCATTTCTTACATTTTTCGGAACCGACAAAAACAGGATTTGAACCAGGTGCAGAAACCTGAACAGGGTGTCTGCCTTGCCCAAATCTTGACAAGTGATTTTCTTTTTTAAGTTCTTTAGCGTAGGATTCCATGAGTTCCATAACGGGGTGATTCTTTTTTGCAGACTCAGTCGTGATATAATCTTCAGACATTTGTTCGATAGTGTAACGGAATTTAAAAGGTTGGATCGGGTCACCCGTTTTATAAACACCCAAGACCCCGACATATTTACCTTTGGTTCCCATCCTGATGATGAGCGATTGTTTTTTATTTTCATGGTTGACGGTAACCGGATTAGAAGAAGGTTCATCTTCTTCACTAAGGCACATTAATATTTGAAATTCAGGATAGGACTGGGCCGCCTTCAAAGCTTCGGTAGCAGGTTCGCCCTTGGGGCTACGATTGAGCACCCCCTGATAAAGCAAGACTTTAAGTTGAATGTTTTCTTGGGCCATTTCCTTTAACACCGAATCTAAAGCTGCTTTTGATGGGCCAAACTTAACCCGGGGATCCTTGATTTTTTCAGCAATATTCGGGCTAACAACACCAGTAACACCCAATTTGACATCGGAACCCTTGATATCAACCTTTTGCCAAGCAGAAACTTGATCAGGAAATTCTTTTTCCCGATCTAGAAGATTTGCAGAAACAACCCTTGGACTAGGTTCGTTGAGTGCGTATTCGGCTAAGGCGTTAAACAAAGGCAAGGCCGTTTCATACTCCCCAAAACCAACAACAGAATAGCCAATCTTTTTCTGGGCATTCATTGCATAGCGATATTTAATCAACCCTTGCTCATTAGGAAGAGAAACAGGCCCTTGTTTTTGAGGAAGATCGCCAAGATCTAGAGCAGTAAGGTTCCAGCCATTATTTTTAAGTGTTTGAACAAAATTATAGCGCCTTTCCAACCCGCCGACTTGAGGCTTGGAACAACCGCAGGGCAGTAAATAGCCATGTTGCTGGGCGGTAAGAATTAAAGTAAGGTCGGGTTTTTCCCATTTTAATAGAGATTTGGGGAGGGGCGTTGTCGAAGCAATTGGAACCGGTTCGTTACCTTTAGTTTCTTGGGCGCGAACTTTGGTAAAGAGTTCGGAATAATAAGCAACTAAAGAAGATGCTATTAATAAAGCAAAAACAACACCAGTTTTTTTAGAGACCAAACAATGTTCTAATAATACAACAAATTTAGTTTTCATGTACCAACCACCTTCCATGGTGTAAAAAATTTAACGATACATAATAATTATAGGCATGCTGCAATTAATTATCTGCACGGCCTTCAACGGGAATACGAATAGACCTCGATGCATTGCCTTTGGATTTAAGATAAAAGGAACTATCTCGAAAAAACTCATCATCCCGCGGGAAAGGCCCACTAACAGTATTAGGCAGGATTTCAACTGAATACTTCCAAGTCCTTCGTCCTAATACATCCTGAGGCCACCCGGTCACAGCCTTAACCCTAAGGTAAGAAGTTGTTTTAGCAACATCCAGCTCAAGATCGATTTCTTGCAAATCAGTTTCAAGTTTCAATTCTTTTTTGGCGCCCAATCCTCTTTGAAAAACCCCCATAGAAAGCCTCCCCCGTTGCTCTGCATCAAGAATTCGAAACTCGCCCTCAACCTTACCTGTAATTTTTGTTTCAACGCGGGTGTCAGATTCTAAATCCTTTTGATTATTTTTTGTAATAATGAATTCGATTTGGCGGCTAAAGGGTCCAAGTTCCATCAAATCTTTTCCACCTGGAACACTATAAGATGCAGTAATGGGAACCAAATAACCGCATAAAAGCGGGATACCATTAAACAATTTTTCATCATTTTTCAATTCTTCATTAGTTAAGCGAACAGGTTTTCCAATAATGATAGTTTCGTCAGGTCTGGGTCGGGTCATTCGAACAATAAAGTCGAAAGATTTCCGGGTGGAAGAATAACATTTAAAAGCTACTTTTTTTTCTGGAACAAGTGGAGATAAGACATCTACCGTGATTTCAACAGGATTAACAATAAGTGCAGCCTGAACATTAACAAAAGCTTCGAGCCTAGATTCATTCCCTCCGCCTTTTTTTCCCATCCACATGTTAGCAGTCAGACGATTTGGACCTAGTTTTTCGGTTTTCCATTGAAGCCTAATCCAACCCACCGAACCACCGCTTAGAATAGGCTGTTCATTTTTTTCCAACGCAACAGGGGTTATTTGTTTTTCAAGAAGCGTTTTAACATCATTTTTTGACAACGCCTCTTCAATTTTCAGCAAGTTAAATTTACCCATGGCATCTTTGGTGCTATTATTTTTCAACCATTCTGCAGGGATTTCAAATACCAGAACACTTGTACAAGTACAATTCTTACTATCAAGCCCGATTTTTAAAGGTAGCAAGCCATCATGAGCAAAGAGGTAATCTTGCTTTCCACCCATTTTAAATTCATTTTCAAGGGCGCTTATGCCATCAGATGGGTAGATTTTTTGCAAAAAAGTGAGTTCTTGATTGGATCCATCTTCTTCAGATTCTGAGGATTTAGCAGTGGAGTTCTCGTTTTTTGGAACCACTATTTTTGCTTCGTTTAGTCCTCCGAGATAATTCATTGCAAAGGTGAGACCAAACACCATAACCCCAAAAAGTAGAACAGCAAAAACACCTTGCGAAGACTTCATAGCCAAACACCTCAAACATTAAAAATCGCGAAAGATTATGATAACATAAGCCTCATAATTATTGCAAATATGTGGAAAAGATTCTGCTAAAAAGTGGGCTTAAAAGAAGTAAAGGTATAACCTTCTTCATTTCCCCTTAGGAAGTTCCAATAATTGATCCAAAGCTTTTGCAAAACCATCTGCATTTGCATTAGTTGAATCTAATTTAAGCATCTTTATGACCCGTAAGTTTTCGCAACGAACCATTACCACAACACTCTGATCGAGTTTATAATTCTTCAAATCATCCAGATCATCGACCCCAACCTCGATAAGATCTGACTTATCTTCGGCAATGGAAGAACGAATGCCTTTTACGAATTCATTGCGTTTTTCGTCATCCTTAACGACATTTTTAATGTCTGGGTTTACGAAAATTGCCATTGCTGATGTTGGAAAGCCTTTGCTTTTATTTCCTTTGATTATTGCATTAAGATCTTCCAGCGATTTTGGAAGATATTCAGGCACGGAAGGCCCTTGAAAAAACATAAGAATAAAAGTTTTGTCTGGTTTCTCGTTGATAAGGGCGCGCAAACGATTTTTTCGAGGGCCATTAATAATAAAAGGGTAGAATGGCCCAGGCAAAATCTCTCCTTCTTTAAAAACAAGTTCAGAAGCAGGAGAGCTTTTGTCTTGAGCAGCATTAAGCAATGGATAAAAAAGAAGCAAAATCAAAAACAAAGAAAAAATTCTCACAGTAAACTCCCAAGAAGAATAAATAAGACTTTAAAATAATATTGATGAGGTAACATCAAGTTAATATTTTCGAAATAACTTCGCCATGAACATCCGTTAATCGCATATCTCTGCCACCAAACCGGAATGTTAATTTTTTATGGTCAATTCCAAGCAGATGCAACATGGTCGCATGAATATCGTGAATTTCAGCTTTTCCTTCAATGGCATGATAACCAAAATCATCCGTAGCGCCATAATTCGTACCACCCTTGACACCACCTCCAGCCATCCAGCAGGTAAACCCGAAGGGATTATGATCCCTACCGTCATTTCCTTGTGCAAAAGGAGTCCGCCCAAACTCACCAGACCAAAGTATAAGGGTAGAATCGAGCATACCCTTTGCTTTAAGGTCTTGGATAAGTCCAGCAATAGGCTGATCAACTGCAAGCGCATTTTTTTGATGACCATCTTTCAAATTACTATGTTGATCCCAGCGATCGCTTCCCACGGAAGGGCAAGTTAACTCAATAAAGCGTGCACCCCGTTCAAGCAAACGCCTTGCAACAAGACATTGCGTACCAAAGATTTTAGTGGGGTCGTTTGGAGAATTTACACCATAAAGATCTTGGGTTGCCTTCGATTCGGTTTTTATATCCATGAGGTCAGGAATGGAAGATTGCATGAGAAAAGCTGTTTCTTGATTGGCGATAGCCGATTCAATCTGATCATGAACACCATTTTTCTGGATATTCAACCGATCCAGGCGATTAACAAGATCCAGTTTATCTTTTTGGATCTTTTCTGAAGTTTCTTTACGCTTAATATTGGCAACCGGTGCAGGGCCATATTTAAAGACCGATCCTTGATAAGCAGCAGGTAAAAATCCACTGTTAAAATTATCAAGGCCACCGGGGGGAATAAGGCCACCGTTTAAAACTAAAAAGCCGGGAAGCGTTTTATTGAAACTTCCCAAGCCATAACTTGCCCACGCACCCCAACTCGGCCGCCCTTGAAACCCGCTGCCTGTATGCAGAAAATAATTAGCACTGGTATGCTCAGGAAAATTAGAAACCGCTGATTTTATTACCGCGAGTTCATCAACATGTTTTGAAATATGAGGAAACAAATCGCTGACCCAGATACCACTTTGACCATACTGCTTGAATTTCCAGGGCGACTGCAAAATCTTGCCAATGCTATTAAATTGAGTGGGTAGCACTTTTAATAACTTATCGGGCGATTCGCCATGATATTTAGTCAACATGGGTTTAGGATCGAAGGTATCCATCTGAGAAGGGGCGCCATCCATGTAAAGAAAAATAATATTTTTAGCTTTAGCTTGATGGTGTAATCCACCCGAAGGGTTCATTTTGTTTTTGGGGTTTTCCCCAGCATTAAGCACACCAAATGCAAGAGCCCCGAAGCCATTTGCGCAGCCGATAAGCATTTGCCTTCGCGAAACAGCTTTGGGTTGAAAATTTCCGCAATGCATAATTTTAATCCTTGAAGGCCATCTTAGGGAATCCAAACAAATTCTTTGACATTCCATAAGGAATGCGCAATTGACGCCCATTTTTCAAAGTCAGATGCAGTAGCAGCCGATGCTGATAAATATGCCAGGCATTCTTCAAGTTCCAAGGAAGAAGGCGGGCGATTTAAGGCCTGCCAAAACATGGTATCTAAGCGTATAAGAGGTTCAGCAGATTGCGCGATGATTTTTTTTGCCCATTTTTCAGATTGCTGATGCACAAACGGATCATTCATCAAAATCAAAGCTTGGGATGGAACATTTGAAAGACTTCTTTTACCAACCGTGGAAAAAGGAATTGGGGAATCGAACGCAAGTAAAAATGAAGATAGAAAATTCCTTCGCACCGAAAGATAAATACTCCGACGGCCTGCCCCATCAAGTGGGCCGCTTGCTGGCCTGCCCCTACCCTCTTGAAATGCAGACAAATTAATATTAACCGGTGGACCAAACATGGTTTCATTTAATTCACCAGAAATTAAAAGCATTGCATCTCGGATCGATTCACCAGAAAGCCTTTTTATTGTGGCATGGCTAAGGAAAAGATTTTCAGGATCATTTGTTTTCGCAATATCTGAAGGGGAAGACGAAGTTTGGTAAACAGAGGAGAGCATAATTTTCTTGATAGTCTTTTTAACAGACCAGCCATCTTCAACGAATTGTAATGCAAGAAAATCAAGCAACTCTGGGTGCGTTGGTTTCTCTCCAAGTAACCCAAAATTATCAACCGAGGCAACAATGCCTCTCCCCAAAAGATGATGCCAAATGCGATTTACCATAACTCTAGGAAGAAAAGGGTCAGTTTGGATATTGGTCATCCATTCGGCAAGTTGAAGTCTGCCACTGCCGATATTTTCTTTGGGAAGTTTAGCTCCCCCGAGGGCTGTAAGAAAAGAACGAGGGGCAGCTTCGCCAAGGATTTTGTGACTGCCCCGAATGAAAACTTTCTCATCTATTCCAGTGCCTTCTTTCAAGGCCAACCCCAATTGAGAATCCCAAAGCACTTCGCTGTGAAGTTTGTTTTGTTTTTCAACAAGATTGCCTATTGGCTGTTTTGCAGTGGTATCAATTTTCAAAAGGCCACAATTAATCAAGAGATTACCAAGGGCGGCCAAAGTTGAATTTTTTGAGATATCGACCACTTTTTCCAGCTTCACCAAAGAGGCAAGTTCAAGAAGTGATTTTTGGATCTCTTGGCTAAAGAGCTGATCGTCAAGCGCTGCTAATGCCCGGGCAACATTCTCGTATGAGGGGATTGGTAATAAAGGTTTATCTTGCCCACCCTGCAAAACCAATCGAACGGCAAAGTTAAAGTCATCAGAAGAAAATTCTAGGTGCGCTGGCAGATTTTTGTATCTAGAAAGATCGATACTAACCCAACCCCAATCATTCATATCAATGATGCGAACCAAATTCCCGTGTAAGGGGCCAGCAATCATAAGATGCGCCCCAACCGAAGAGTAGACTTTAGCTTTACCCTTTGCAAGAAAATGCACCCAACCATCCTCAAGATAAAAAGAAGGCGTAGATAAAACTCTACCAGCCCTGTTAGCGCCAAGGGATCCTGGTTCGGGCTCCGACCCTTTTGCGTGCTTTAAATCTTTCCAGAAGGGATCGATCATGGCTGCTGAATATTCAGCAAATTGGAATTTTGGTGAGGAATTATCGCCTAATAACCTTAGCGCACCTAATCTAACAGGTGCATGACCATAACTAAAATCGTCAGGCATCCAATCCGAAGAAGGTAAATTCGAATAATCAGCAATGATCTTTTTATTTTTAAATGATTCTTTAAATTCGAGGTCAGAAACACCAGGCATCGTGCGTTTAATTCCAGATCCTCTCAACTCGGAGTGAAGAATCTTTTTGGCAAAGAAGTTATCTTGGTGCTTGGGGTCTGCGTCCACCTTCAGCAAATAAGTCAAAAATTGTACCAGCGTAGTTGGGTCAATTTTCTCTGCAAGAGCGATCTTTTCCAATTCGTTTTTGTTTATTTTCCCAAGTGCCAGAAGTGGTGCATCATTTGGCATAACAGAATTGGTTTGCTTAATGGCATCGACAGCAATATGCCCCCAACCAATAGTTTCTTGATCAACAATTTGAATCGTAGCCTTCTTACCTGCAAAACGACGAACATCCATGGAGTTCAGTTCCATAGCATTTTTGTTTTTCCCCGTGATGCTAATTTCAATTTTCCCATCAACCAACAAATTGACACAAGTTTTTCCGAGGTGACCGCCACCGCCCAACAGAAAAGAGATGTAGTTTCTTTCGATCAAAAATGGCAAAGAGGTAAGTGTGCCGATGGGTCTATCAGAATGAACAATTTTTTGTCCGTTTTTTTGGATGTAGGAATTAACAAGAAATTTCCCTTGGAAGGATCCATCTTTTTGCTCTGGTGCAAGATCGTTGGATGAGACAGGGGTTGCACCAAAAGCATTACCTTCGACTTTCCACCCTTTAAAACTACCTGACTCAAAATCATCTAAAAGAATATCTTGGCTAACCGAGTTAGGGGCAGACGGGGCCTTGGTCAGGTTATAACCAAGATTCGCGGCTTTAGAGTACGCAGGGAAATTAGCAGCAATATTTTTCAAGACATCACTTAGCTCGGACTTTATTTGAGGCTCAAGACTGGCCCTTAACTCAACCAACTTTTGATCAACCTTCTTGTTTTTTTCTAGGCTTTGAAAACGAACCAACCGGTAATGACTACTTTCAAGAAATCCAAACAAAGAGTAATAATCCTTGGTGGGAATTGGGTCAAACTTATGATCATGGCAACGGGCACAAGCAATAGTAAGGCCCAGAAAAGTTTTGCCAATGACATCAATTCGGTTATCAAATCGATCTGCTTGATCAAGCCTAATATCGACAGGGGAATGGACTTCCTCACCAAGGTAAAGAAACCCGGTGCCAAGGATAGATTCGTTCCAACCTTCGGTAGGGTGAACTCTTGGAATAGGGAGAAGATCGCCTGCTAAATGTTCTTTTACAAATTGGTCATAAGGTACATCATTATTAAATGCCCTAATTACATAATCCCTGTACTGAAAAGCATTGGGAATAGTTGCATCGAACTCATGCCCGCGGGAATCCCCGTAACGAACCAAATCAAGCCAATGCCTTGCCCATTTCTCGCCAAAGGACGAAGAATCAAGCAATTTATTGATAATTTTTTCGAATGCATTGGGTGAGTTATCTAGAAGAAAAGCCTTGGTATCTGCGGGCAAAGGTGGCAAGCCAATAAGATCAAAATAAGCTCTTCTGATTAAAGCTTCTTTTTGCGCAGGACTTGCAGGGACGAGATTTTTTTCGGTCATTTTCTCTAGAACAAAGGCATCAATCGAAGATTTAATCCAAGGGTTGGATCCCAAAGACTTGGGTTTAGATTTACTTAATGGCTGCCAAGCCCACTGCTTTTTTCTTTCATCGATATTAAAAGTGTTGGTTTTTACAGCAACCGTATTTTCGCTTGGCCAATAAGCGCCATCTTTAATCCATTTGCTGAGGTCTTCAATTTGGGAAGCAGACAGTTTGCTCTTTGGGGGCATCTTGATTTCATCGTTATAGCCCACAACCTTCATCAACAAACTTTCATCAGGTTTGCCCGCAATAAACAAATGGCCGGTATCACCGCCCTTTAAAACCGAGGACTTCGAATCCAATAAAAGCCCACCCCGTTGCTTTTTGGATACACTGTGACACTCATGGCAATAAGTAACGAAAAGTGGACGGATTTTGTTTTCAAAAAAGTCGTGTTCTTTTTGATCAGCACCCGATACATGATGAATCGAGGAAATAAAAAACAAGGGAAATACTAAAGCAAAAACTTTCCAACTCATAACCACCCCTTAGTTTACAGGAGGGGAAAAAGAACCACATTTATTATAACCGAATTTGGGCCTCAAATCTAACCGAAAATAAGCAGGATCATTGCTGCATCAAGTCAATGCAAATCAGAGTGTTTCTACCGCGAACATATAGCAACCCATGAGCTAAAACAGGTGCGCTCCAGCAAGGTTCCTGTAGCAAGGGAACGCCATTGGCAGAAAGCGCTGCAACAGATACTTTCTCAAATTTTTCAGGGTTAATTTTGATTAAATACAGCAAACCATCTTCTGCCTGACATATAAAATGACTATCCACCTGAAGCAAGGAGCATCTAGTAAGGTCTGGAACGGACCATTTAACCTTGCCTGTGTTCAATTCAATGCAACGAAGCTCGGCATTTGACTTATGCCTGCCACTGGAGCCATAAATAAAACCATCGACATGAATCGGAGTATTCCAATGCGCCATCATAGCTTTATCGCGCCCCCGGGTTTCATCATCCCAAAGAACCTTAAGCGCCCCCTTGTTAACTTCAAGCAAAACAGAACCAGGGCCATAAGTTTCAGAAATAAAAATCTTGTTTCCAATAACGACAGGAGTTGCAGCATTGACACTCTCAAGAATTCGGGAACGCCAAGGGAAAAAGAAATCCTGCTTTCCAGTTGCAGGCTCAAAGCCAATCAAACCACCTCTTGCAAGATGCAATCCATATTTCCGATTATCAATTGTCGTAATCAAGGGGCTGGAATAACTGGCAAGTTCATCTGAAAACTTATAAACGATCTTGCCTGTGAATTTATCAAAAGCAACTAAGGCGCTGCCGTTGCCCTTCAATTGGGTGAAATTATTTTTATCACTGCCTTTGGGACTGCCACCAACGGGAACCAAAAGAAGTCGCCCATCGATAGTAGGGGTACTCCCAACGCCAAAGAAATTCTGGACAACACCAAAATCAACCACGGTGTTGATTTTCCATAGCACTTTGCCATTTGAAATGTCAACGCAATGAAGTAGGCCTTCAGGGCCGAGAATATAAACGCGGGCACCATCAACCACAGGATAGCAGCGTGGGCCGTTGCTATATCCATACAAATCTTGGTAGTCAGATTCGTAAGTAAAAGCCCATAATTCTTTACCATTTTCGCTATTGCAGCAACGCAACTTTGCAGTACCTTTAGCTTGATCAAAAAGGAAAGCCCTGCCCCTACTGATGGCAGGCATGGAATACCCCTCTGACATTCGAGCGCCCCAAAGAATTTTAGGGCCCGAGGCCGGCCAAGGAGTTATACCTTTCTCTGGTGAAAAACTATTGTTGTTTTTTCCCAAAAATGATTCCCAATCGGATCCAAATTTTCTGGTACCTAAATCATCGGGCAAGGATTCACCCTGAGGTTCTGCCCCTATACCTTTGCAAGGGGTTACAACTAGAATTAAAAGAGCAGAAACAGCAGCAAACGCCAAAGGGATTAATCGAAACATGAGGGCTCCATACCTGTTTATTAATGCGGGCTATTTAGATTCCAGATCTTCAACGCCATCAAAGTAATCTGCAGGGGGTTTACGAATAAATTCAATCGATTTTGCCATCAAACTTAAAGAAGGAGCATCATAATTTCCATTTTGATTGGAAATAAGCGGATATAAATCCCTGCAGGCAGGGCCAAATTCATTCGCTTCGTAATGTTTTAGTGCAGATTCGTAAACATCGGTATCACTTCTCCATTCGATTGAAGAAACTTCGGCGTGCAATTGATAAATATCTACAGGTTGATTAATGCCAATAACTCTGACTTTTCGAAGCCGCCTAGTTGCAAAACTATTCCCGATCATTTGTTTTGTAGAACCACTGATTAAAATCGGTACTCCCAACACTTTGGTAGCACCTTCAATACGGCTTGCAAGATTAACCGTGTGGCCTAAAGCCCCGTACTGAAATTTAATTTTACTACCCGTGTTTCCACATAAAGCCGTACCGGTATTTATGCCGATTCCAATTTTTACAGGAAGAGTAATTTTATTTTTCCATCTTTCTTGGATTGCGGGCATCCTTGCGCTCATAGCCAAAGCAGCTCTACAGGCCTTGATTGCGTGATCCGGTTGGGGAGTTGGAGCGTTCCACATTGCCATAATCCCATCACCCATATAACTGACTACAACCCCATCAAAAGCCATAATACAGGATGTCAATTCCTCCATAACATCGGAAACAAAATGACAAGTATCGGTTGGATTAAGTTGTTCCGAAATTCTGGAAAAAGCTCGAATATCAGAAAAAAGAACAGAGATTTCAGTTTCATTACCGTCAAGGAGTTTAGGATTTTTCTGAAGCTCCCGGGCAAGGTCTGCAGAAAAAAACTGTTGAAACTGAACGCGCAAACGCCCCGCCTCTGCCTCTTGTTCTTGCCTTGCAAGGCCGGCGCCTACTGAACTTGCAATGATCTGAACAATTTGAGCCTCGAGGGGATTAACACCAATATTGGAGCCAGAATTAAGGGTTGCCTTATTTCGAATACCGTAAATCGCTCCAACAATTTCCTCGTTTTGACTAAATATTGGTGAAGCTATAACGGCCTGAATATCCATTACGCTTTCACTTTGGGACTGCAGTGCAGTACCACTTTGGTAAAAGGTTTTTTTCTCTTTAACCATTTTCGAAAGGACCCCCGTACTAAATTCTCGGGAATCTACATCTACATCTGGAAAACGCGCTTGTACCATCCACCTGCCGTTTTTAATCATCATTACAAGGCCACGGTCTAAGCCGATCAATTCGACAACGGCCTTAGCCGTATCATCAAAGAACGCCTGAGACCCCCCTGCAGATTTTTGAATTGCGATTAAAGTTTCAAACCATAAAGCCAGTTTTTCAGGACTGGGGGATTTACCCAAATCAATCAAACTTCCAGAAGATGCACTAGCATTTAAAGTAAGCGCAGCTTCAAAGCCACTTTCTAAATCACCAAACTCTTCTTCGCCATCTACCAAACCGTGCTCGACTTTAATCGAAGTTTCACCAATAAAAAAAGTAGCGGGTAATCGAATTGTATTTGAAGCCCCAATGAGAATGGGTTCACCTTCAGAAAGTCGAACAGAATTTCTTTGGCTTAAATTTACAAGGAGAACGGAAGAATCGTTAAGTTCTTCAATTTTTACATGATTTCCGGAGACATAAAGATCGTTCGAAATGTAACGCGGGATATTATCCCTTTGCGGGGCCCGCCCAAATTCAAATGGGCCATTCGAATGCTCAACCTCTACAGTTTGCCCATCATAAATGATTGTAAAATGAATCATCAAAAACCTTCTGTTTCTTTCACTACTAATATTTCTAAAGCGAAATACAGATGTAGGTTATCAAACATAAAAGCTGGCGGGAAGCTTTTTCCCACCAGCTTTTTACTGTTTCATAGCTTTTTTAACTTTAAAAAGTTAAGCCAAATTGAATGGATAAGGCTTCAAGGCTCAAATCACTTAACCGCTTCGATGCTTTGCCAAAACTTAAGGATTGAAAATCCAAACTATCCACCATGTTAAAGTAATTATAAAGTTCATAACCAATTTTAAAATGCATATGGTCTTTAGTAAGAACTGCGCCAACACCGGTTTCCAACACAGGAACAATTTCGTGATATTTGTTACTAATATTGTAAAAAGTGGTTGTACCATTCCCATTAGTTTCAGTTAAATTATTATTGAAGGTTCCACTAAGAAGTGCAACTTTACCCCTAGCATAAAGCCCGAAATGTTTATTCAGAGCATAAGTACCTTCACCCCCTGCAGTCAAACCAGCGCCGGTAAAATTCACCGGACTACTAACAAAATCGTTGACCGCACCAAGGGTTCCACCGTTATAAATTGCGCTAAACTGCTGTTCAATCCATGTAACTCGGCCACCACCTGTAAACCTAAAATTCAGATTGTCCGCGGCCCTGTAAGTACGGCCCACATCAAGATCAATCACATTCATGTTGAGGTTTCCCATTGCAGAAGCAGTGGAAACATCATCGAAAGTGTTATTGGTGAGGGTCGCATAAAGCGTGCCCCCATTTGGTGCAGCTAAAGCTGATGATGCACTAGAGTGAAGGTAAAAATAATTCACACTTGCATCCCAACCATCAGCAAATTGGTACCCCAAACCAACACGAAAAGCACTGCGGGTTTGATAATCAAGCGAATTAAGATTGCCATTTATTACTCCTAGCCTATCGCTCGAAGTAATTGCAAAATCAAAAGCATCGCGCCTAGGCTTAACTAAAAGGTATTCACCAGTTAAGAACAAACCTTCAAGTTTATAACTTTTGCCATTCCGTTCGGACCCCAAATATTCCGAGGTAGCATCCTTAGCTTCCAGAGATACGGAACCAGGCACAACTCCGGGTTCATTCGTTTTAATTTCAGAAAATGGTTTGGCGATACTGTCTTTCAGAACATTATCTTTATCGCCCGGAATAATCGAAGTCGGTGAAAAAATGGGCGGGGGAACCTGATCATCAACAGGCTTCGTTTTGTTTTTCAACAAATCCGCAGGAATGGGAAGCACAAAAGGCTTTCCATCTATGGTTTCTGATTCTTTTAATTTGACCTGTTCCACAGGGGATTTGACCTGTTCCACAGGGGACTTGACCTGTTCCACAGGGGATTTGACCTGTTCCACAGGGGACTTGACCTGTTCCACAGGGGACTTGACCTGTTCCACAGGGGACTTGACCTGTTCCACAGGGGACTTGACCTGTTCCACAGGGGTTGGTTCAAAAGGGGCTGGCATGACCAAAGGTTCGACTTCTGCAAAAACAGAAAATGTTGATCCAAGAAAAGCTGCAATCGCTAATCCGACGCGAAACTTATTACCATGTAGATTAAACATACATCCCCCAAACGCATAAAAATAATATGTATTACTTCAGACCAAACCCATTTCCAATCAATTTGAAAAATTACAAACCTGATCTCCCAATCATTGACGGATTTACCCTGAAAACAAAAGCTGTCAAGGTCGTTTTCAATACCGGGTTTCATTTATTTAAAAAATAATATATAACTTAGGTTAACTGATTTACAAAAACGGTCTTTTATTAACACAATTTCAATTTAATTAGGACTTTTAAGATGATTCCCTTTAAAACAAAAATAGTTGCGACATTAGGCCCCTCGAGTTCCAATGAGCAAATGATAAAAACGCTTATGCTTGAAGGGGCGAGAATCTTTCGCTTGAATTTCTCGCATGGACAGCATGAAAATCATCTGGAGAACATTGATTTAATAAGGCGAATTTCTCAAACGATCGGAATTGAATCAACTATAATTGCAGATCTATGCGGGCCTAAAATCCGTGTCGGCATTTTTGTCGATGGCAAAATCCAAATTAAAAAAGGCGATATCGTCACCTTAGATACCAATCCATGCATTGGTTCAGCCAACCTTATTCATTCGCAATATTCACTTCTTGCACAAGAAGTTTCTTATGGGACACGCATTTTGCTAGATGATGGATTATTAGAATTTAAAGTTCTCGAGAAAAATGAAACTCAGGTAAAAGCTGAAGTTATTCGAGGCGGCGAACTTAAAAATAACAAAGGCATGAATCTTCCTGGATTAACTCTTTCTGTTCCTGCTTTAACTGAAAAAGATAAAAAAGATGTTGATTTTATTGTAAATCACCCTGTGGATTACATTGCTCTTTCTTTTGTTCGCAGCGCATCCGATGTAAAAATACTGCAAGAATATATTGAATCTAAAGGTGCAAACATACCTGTTATTGCAAAGATCGAAAAACCACAAGCCGTAGCTAACATTGACGAAATTTTATCTCAAGCAGATGGAATAATGGTTGCAAGGGGCGATCTAGGTGTTGAAATGGATCCCGAAAAAGTTCCAATTATCCAGAAAAATTTAATCCAGAAAGCCCGCGCCGTCTTCAAACCAGTTATTGTTGCAACCCAAATGCTTGAATCCATGACATCAAATCAAAGACCAACTAGGGCAGAAGTATCTGATGTTTCGAATGCAGTTTTCGAAGGAACCGATGCCTTAATGCTTTCAGGCGAAACCGCTGCAGGCCTTTATCCCGTTGAATCTGTGCAAATGATGCGAAAAGTTTCAAAAGAAGTCGAATCTTGGCAACTACAAAACTATCAGTCTGCAACCAGTTCATTTAATGCCAACTTTATTTCATCTGATCCGCACCGACAATCTGTAGCAAAAGCAATTGCAAACATCACACGAGACATCGCAGTTTGTGCAGTTGTAGTAAGAAGCCGAGGGGGGAAATCTGCCTCCGTAGTTTCTTCAACCCGGTTATCTCCTCCAATTTTAGCTTTATCTACCGAACCTGCGGTAGTCCGCAAAATGAATCTTCTTTGGGGGGTAACCCCTATTTTGGTTAATGCAGATGAATTCGAAGAGCCAAAACTATGTGCCCGAAAAATAGTTTCAAGCATGCATCTTGCTAAGCCAGGAAACTTCATTTTACTTCTTTCCGGGTTCGGAAAATCTGAACCTGCGATCACTGTACTTCCCGCATAAAGAAATACTCTATGAACAACATTTGCCCAAAGTTGCCTATTCGAAACTCCGATTCACACAAAGGCACCTATGGCACCACTTTGATCATCGGCGGTTGCAAAGGAATGTCTGGCGCAATGGTGCTATGTGGCACAGCAAGCTTAAAAAGTGGCGCGGGGTTGGTTCAAATAGGCACTCCCAGTTCGATCAGGCGGGAGGTTGCTATCGGGAATCCCTGTTACACCACTATCGATCTTCCAGAAGACGATGAAGGCCGATTTAATCAACAAGCTATTGAAAAAATCAGTCCCTTTATTAGTAAAGCCAACGCAGTGGTACTTGGCCCTGGATCAGCGCCCACCAAAGCCTGCGAAGAATTGGCATCTCACCTCCTAAGCCTTGATATCCCTGTTTTATTAGATGCAGATGCCTTAAACAGCATGGCTCCCGATGGATTCCCCACACACTTTAAAAACAGACAAGTTGTAATCACCCCACACCCAGGAGAGTTTTCAAGACTAACGAAGTTGACCGTAAAAGAAATTCAAGCTGATCGCAAAACCCTCGCCATGCATTTTGCCCTAGCACACGGAATTATTGTTGTTCTTAAAGGGCATGGCACCGTGGTGAGTGATGGTAAAAGTGTTTACACCAATACAACAGGAAACCCCGGAATGGCAACAGGGGGCAGCGGAGATGTACTTTCAGGAATTATTGGGGCACTACTTGGGCAGGGAATGCATGCGTATGATGCTTCTAAACTTGGAGTTTATTTACACGGATTAGCAGGAGACCACGCAAAAAAACAATTGGGGGAGCACAGTTTAACCGCACTGGATATTCTTGCTCATCTTCCAAGCGCCTTTCTTTTTCACGCAAAGGCTCTGTAATAAAAGCACTTTCGGCAAGTGTTATAAGCCGGCTTAAAATCAAGGGCATTCGAAAATCACATCAAGATTTTGCAGACTTCTTAATTAAGCGCGCAAACTCATGAACCGATTCTTCCTGCATCTCTGTTTCAATTGAACCTGGTCGCATGGTACGAATCTTGGACATTGCCTCTTTAGGCGACATACCCTTGGCGACATAATAAGAAGCTAGGGTCACCCCGGTTCTTCCCATTCCAGCTGCACAATGCACCGCAACACCCATATTTGATATGTGGGCTTTTAATATCGATTTTATAATTCGATCTAATTGAGTTAAGGTGGGGGGTTCCATATCCACAACAGGTTCATGAATCACCATTAAGCCTGCACCATCGATCCAATTGCGAGGCAATTTTTCTTCGGTAAGGGTTATCAGCACATCAATTCCGTTTTTTCTAAGCCATTCAATCTCATCCTGAGAAACAGGCCGGCCCATGCCTGCAAGCTTCTTATCATCCACCCATGAAAATCCATAAGGTTCGCTCATCGGCTACTCCTAATACATAAGGTGCTGGCCATACTTTTGCCTAATCTGATTCAATGTCTCCCAAACCTTGTCGTCCTGCTTCATGAATCCTACCACAGATGCGGTGGATGCACCCAACGCCTTGGAAACATCACTAACGCGGGCCTGGCAAAGTTCCAGCATATCAAGCAGAGCCCCAATAGCGGGCAGAAACGCAGGATTTTTCACACCTACAGAAAACCTGCCTTGCGTATCTAATGCAGGCAATATTTCTCGATGGTTTGCAAGCCATCCATCATCTGTCCCAACTTCCAAAGGTTCGCGCAATTTCAAATAAAAAGCTTTGCGCAATCGCTTTAATGCTTTCGCCTTGTTTTCATGCTGAGATCTGCTTTCTTCCGCAATCACCAACAACTGGCTGGCAAGATGCCTTATCCTTACTGCAGAACTCGTTTTATTGCGTTTTTGCCCACCTGGGCCACTTGCACGGTAAGTATCCACCTCGCATTGACGAAGCAACAAATCATCAGAAAGATTTACCCATTCATAGCGCATGATAAAAAACAAGGGGCCCATGGTTGTGGGACCCCTTGCCAATTGGAATAAAAATCAAGCCTACACTTCAAGCTTCCAGGGCTTGCGCATTGGATTGCTGAGCATTGCGTTGGCTTCTGAATTATCAAAAGTATAAGCCTTAGGATCCCACTTTAGGCTCTTGCCAGTTCTTAGGGCAATAGCACCAATTTGGCAAACAATCACAGAACCACCACCAATGGATGCATTACAAATTGGCTTCTTGCCATTTTTTCTGCATTCAAAGAAATTCCCCATGTGATCATTCGAAACTTCAAGCCTCACCGCATCTGGCTTAAGGGGTTCTTCAAGCAATTTAGGATCACTTGCAGTAATCTTACCTCGATTTACAAAGATCCACTGGTTGTTTTCACCCACAAACAAAATACCATTACCATCTTTATCGCCGATGGTATCGGGCAAAGTATTATCTGAAACCAAAAGCTTAGCGCCATTGGCATAAGTATAAGTAACTTTGAAAGTCGGATGACAATTATAGCCGTTGTTGCCTTTATAAGGTTCAGCACCTTTGGCCTCAACTGCAATAGGGCCACTTCCATCCATACCAAGCCCCCATTGAGCAATATCGATGTGGTGAGCGCCCCAATCGGTCATTTTGCCACCAGAGTAATTGTAGAACCAACGGAACTCATAATGGCAGTTGGTGAAATCAACCTTTTTAGAAATGCCCTTGGCATTTTTCTTTTCACCACGATCTTCATAAAGATAATCAACCATTGGGGTAGGCCCAAGCCACATATCCCAATCCAAAGTTTTTGGCGCTTCGGCCTTGGCAATGGCACCACTCACGGGATTACCACCAATGCGGGCTTCAACTTGCTTGATCTTTCCAATACGGCCATTGCGAACCAATTCGCAAGCAAGTCTGAATTGCTTACTAGACCTTTGCTGACTGCCAGTTTGGAAGGTACGGCCTGATTTCTCAGCGGCTTTCATTACTGCCAAGGCTTCTTCAACAGTTAATGTCAAAGGCTTTTCGCAGTAAACATCTTTGCCTTTTTTAAGAGCTTCAAGCGCAACCAAGGCGTGCCAGTGATCTGGAGTTGCAATCGTTACGGCTTCGATATCCTTACTGTCAAGGAGTTCACGAAAATCTTTAAAACCCTTAACATCGGTAGAGCCGTCTTTCTTCATCATTGCAACCGCATTGGCAAGATGATTAGATTCAACATCACATGCAGCAACAAAAGTTGCTTTATTTCTACGGGCATCACCATAAATAGCCCGACCCCGACTTTGAGGGCTGCCAATTCCGATTGCACCCATTACTGGGCCGTTAGGGATTACCTGTTTTTTAGCTTCTTGGGCTGCAACGGTCTCTTTGGCAAACCAAATTGGATAACCAGCAGAAACTAATGCAGCAACTGATTTTTGGACAAAACCGCGCCTAGACATTGAGTCAAAATACATATTCAGCTCCTAAATTGTTAAACAAGGATAATCCCCAACCTTAGCAGATTATAACCAGTTGAAACCTCACTTGTAAAAGGAATTGGCCTACCCATTCACTTTTTTTCATGTTATTGCCATCCCCGAAGGAAAAACCCTTTATTGGTAATATGGAGAATTAGTATGAATTGGAAAACGAATTTGGCCACTTTATGCGTGGGATTATCCATTTTAACATCCTCAACCCTTGGCCAAGCCCCCCCTTCTAAAAAATTCCCTGCAACAGTGGCTAGTATCAATGGCGAGCAAATTAGCGGTGGTGAACTAGAAAGCATCATTAAACAAATGGGCCCTAGTCCAGTTCAAGTACCAGAAAACACCAGAAAGCAAATAGCTCGAGATGCCATGGCAATGCTGATAGATGATTTGCTAATGCAGCAGTTTATCAGGCAAAATACAGCGGCAATCCCTGAACAAGCTGTCGATCAAAAGATGACAGAGTTAGCGGCAGAGCTTAAAAAGCAGGGAAAAACCATTCAAAGTCTTTGCAACGAAACCCAACAAACCGAAGCCCAGTTAAAGCGAACCATGCGCCTTAAATTGCAATGGGGAAATTTTGCTGCAGCGAAAATCAAAGATGAAAATGTTTACAACTATTATCTTCACAACAAAGATTTTTTTGATGGCACAATGGTCGGGGTTTCCCTGATTATCATGCGGATTTCCCCAGGCATGAGCCCGAGTGAAACCGCAAAACTTAAAGGCAAAATGCAGGAACTTAGAAACCAGCTTTTGATGAGTAAAATAGATTTTGCTAGCGCTGCCAAAACTTATTCGCAAGATGCATCTGGCCCAATGGGGGGCAATCTGGGATTAGTTCCTCGTAAATACGCTTTGGAAGAACCGTTGGCGAGTGCAGCTTTTAAATTGGCGCCAGGGCAAATCAGCGATGTGATTGAAACAGAAATGGGAATTCACTTAATTAGGGTCAATGAAAGAAAAGAGGGGAAACTTTCAGACTTTACAAAAATCAAAGACGATGTCAGAGATTTTTGCAGTGAGGAATTCTTTCAAGACACTTTAACAAAACAAAGAAAAACAGCCCGAATCGAAGTCTTCCTACCCTAGACCTTCTGTCAATAGCCCAAATCAACCAAAAAGCTTCGGGACAATCGCCCGGGGCTTTTTTTGTATTTCTCTCATTCCTTGTTTCATTTCTTAGTCGATTTCGTCTAAACTTTAAGAAGGTAACCAACAATATGAAATAGTGTTTTTTAATTAATTATCATGACTTCAATCAACCGGTATCTCCAATTGCCACAATGCTTGCCAATACTTTTGGGATTGGCCTTTTGGATTTCATTGCAACCACTCTACGGAGAAGAACTTTCAAGCGAACACGAATTATTAAAAACCGCAGGGTTCAACCCCACCAACACTCAATCTTTAATCCCACTTTTTAAAGCTCGTTCTTCATCAATACCCGCGAAAGAAAATATAGATAATTCGATTTCCCTTCTTTTAAAAGGAACGCGGGAAGAAAAGCTTACCGCTAAAAAAGATTTAATATGCATGGGCGACTATGTAATCTCCGCACTAAAAAAAACATCAGCCGAAAGCCTTGACCCCGCATCAGAAAAAAACATTAAAGATTGCATCGAACTGCTTGAGGGAAAAGGGGCTGAAAATCTTATTTCTTCTGCACTAAAAGTTCTTGCATCTGAAGGAAAAACCGAATCTGCTGAGGTTTTATTTGATTATCTTCCATTTGCTGCAGGAGAAAATTTGCGCAGCGAGTGCGAATCAGCTTTGAATTCCTTGTTTCTAACTTCTGCATTGAGCAGAACTACCTTCGAAAGAAAAATAACTGATACAAACCCCTACAAAAGAGCCGTTGCATCTGAAATTCTAGTGCGCAAAGGAAACCCAAATCAAATTGCAATGGCGAAAATACTACTTGATGACCCATCTTCGATCGTCCGATCAAGATTAGTGATTGCCTACCTAGAGAAGAAAGACCGAACCGCTTTGCCTGCCGCTCTTAAACTTTTGGCTTCCGATTCTAAAGATATCTCTTCTGCGATTGAAACTGCACTTACCACCTTGGCGGGCGAATGGGCGATACAAGGGCCAAAAAACGATGACTTATTTTCAAGAAATATCAACCAAGCGGCTTGGAGTGCATGGTGGAAGTCGATTAATGAACAAGATTTTCTTGCCTTATTGAAAGAAGCAACCGTGCCTGCCGCAATAATCCAAGAGTCTGATAGGATTTTCAAAGAAAACAACATTGAATCAACTAAAAAACACATTAACACTCCCTTATTTAAAAACAATCTAGCACTTCAGGCCTTTCTTTTAAACCGCGCAGCCTTTGATATGAATATTGCTAAATTAATTGAGCCAGATATCAACACCATTAAAATTCAACTACAATCAAACCAAATAACCCCCGCACTTATCAGGCTAATAGCTTTGGTACGGCCCGCAAATGCCATCGAAATCATATTGGCGTATATTCCATCTTGTCATGATGAAAACATACAAGAACATCTGGCAGAATTGCTAGGCTTTTATCTGGTTGATCAAAACACAATTGCAGCGTCCTTGGTAGTAGCATCAACCTCAAGCATTGAAGAAATAAAAACTTTTGCAGGAAGGGTTCTAGCGCAGTCATCAAATGGTGAAGCCCAAAAAATATGCACAACCTTGCTCTCAGATTCATCACCAAGAGTACGGTTTGAAGTCGCCCGGGAACTGATAAAAAACCAGAACAAAGCTGCCATCCCCGTGTTAATTGAATTGCTTACAAAAGCCCCCGGGGAAAAAGCAGAAGCAATCGACCAGATTCTAAGGGCAATCGCCAAGGATAAATCCCCTGAAAGCAAAAATGATAGCAAGGCGGATTCAGCAGCATGGAATATTTGGTGGCAAAAAGAGGGTGGCGAATTAGTGCTGACTCCGAAAGAAAAAAACCAAGATACACTAAAAAACTTTCTAGTGGTTGAGTCGTTCAATCAAGAAAAAAAATCAGGCCGCGTCTTATTGATCAACCCATCTGGCAAAATTCTCTGGGAAATTTCCAACCTCTCTAACCCAACTGATGCAATCTTATTGCCAAACAACAAAATCCTGATCACCGAGCAGGGTGCAAATAGAGTCACCGAACGAGACACCAAAGGCAATATTTCTTGGGAAAAAGCCTCAACCAATCCTTTCCTCTGCCAGCGCCTTTCAAATGGCAACATTTTTATTGCTTCCAGAAACAAACTCATTGAAGTCAGTAGAAATGGTAACGAAGTCTTTAGTTTTTCTTACTCCAACGGAACAATCCTAGCAGCATGCAAAACACGCGCCAATCAATACGCTTTGCTTGATTACAATGGGGCCTTTTTAAAACTCGATTCTAAAGGCAACGAAGTCTCGAAATCAAGGATCCCATTCCCGACCAACTTCGGAATCAATGGCGGCGCAATAACTCAAAATGACCGCGTTCTTGTAAGTATTCCAACAGTCAACAAAATCATGGAATTTGATTTCAACGGCCAACCAACATGGGAAGCAACTATTACCATGCCGGGTATCCCAACAAAACTTTCCACCGGCAATGTGGTGGCCCCAAGCTTAAATGGATCAAAAATTGTTGAAATCCGAATGGATGGCAAGATAATATACGAAAGTGCAGCAAATCCTTTTCGCTCAATTAAAGTAGGCAAGGTACCATGAAAAACAATATTCTTAATGTGGGGCCAATACAACTAGGCAAACTGTTAAGCGCACTTGGTATCAGCTTAGCCATCGCCTTTTGTTTTACCCTGCCCAAACCAATCCTTGCGCTTGCAAATGAAGATTCTCTGGAATCCGAGATTGTTTATCTAACTAAGGCGGGCTTCTCTCTCGCACCAATAGATTTAGGAACCTGGCTGACACGAAAATCAAAAGGTTCATTTACTGAAGCTGAAATCCTCAAAGCCTTAGCAGATCTTTCATCAACATCAAGAGAAATTCAAACTCAAGGAATAATGGCTATTACCTCCATGGGTCCGACTGGAAGGCCAGCACTAAGAAATCTGGAAAACTCCTCCGAAGGTTCGGTAAAAGCTCTCGCAAAAACCTGTTTGGATATGGTAGGCGCCCAATCAGGCAGGACTGAAATCGCAGTAATTCGAGCTTTAACATCAAGTTCGCCCGAACTTGCAATGCGTGGCATACTCGAAGTATTCCCCATTCTCGACGATGAGATAAGTTGGGATTTTGCCAGAAAAGCCCTCTTTGAATTGACATGGAAGAAAGGTACACCCGATCAATTAATTCTCGATGCCCTTGCCTCGCCTTCCAAAACTCAAAGAATTTTAGCATGGGAAATGCTACTTCCTGCACAAAAACTTCTTCACAAAGATTTACTGCGAAAACACATTAAAGATGATTCCCCCGAAGTCAGATTTTTAATTGCTTCAACTCTTTTACGCAATCTAGATGCACTAGGCGTTGAATCTCTGATTGAGTTACTTCCCATTCTTCCTGAAAACAAAGCTCAAGAAACAGAAGAACTGTTGCTGGAAATGGCAGGTGATCTTGCACCTCAAGAATTGATGAAGAATAAAGGAACTCCCAAGGCAAATACAATCCTCTGGAAAAAATGGTGGGCCGAAATCGATGGTGAAAAACTATTGCCCCAATTCACGCAAAAGATTCCAACCCCAGTAGATCAAACAAAAATCAAAGAATTGATCCGGGAGCTAGGCGATGATAACTTCGAAACCCGCGAGAAAGCTTCTACGAAAATCAAGGCCCTCGGAGACCTTGTCGTGCCCTCGCTTAGATCGCTCACCAATTCCATGGATGTTGAAATTAAAGGAAGAGCAAAAAGCCTTCTTGAAGAAATGGGTGAATCCAAATCAAAACCCATTTCTCCATCTCTTGTACGAATCCTTGCGCTTAAAAAAACCAAAGGCCTGTTGCCCGCATTATTAGCGTACTTTCCTGTCGCAGAATCTGATGATCAATTCTACGAATTCCTTGACTACGCAATCCTTTACGCACGCCAGCAACCAAGCCCTGATGATGCAGTATTAAAGTCCCTAAACGCAGAAAATCCGAGAGTTAAGCTGGCTTCCGGAATTCTGCTATTACCATTCGATGATGCGAATTCTAAAGAAGCAGTCAAAACAATGCTAAATGACAAAAACCCTTGGATTCGAAATCGCATGGCCTTGGCCCTTGCAAATCTTGCTGACAAATCTGCTATCCCTGTTTTGATAAACACGCTCGCAGATTTGAATCAGGATCTGTCATCAGATACCGATACCTTTCTTTTCGAACTCGCAGGGGCAAACCTCCCTACCGATCTTCCTGCTTCACCTTCAGACCGAAAAAAAACCAAAGAGGTATGGCTTGCTTGGTGGTCAAAAAATGCTGATAAAACTTCACTAACGAAAAGCCTGCTAGGCAACTTGCAATCTATTTCCAATGGTGGCATCATCATTTCAAGCCTTGCCAACAACCAAGTCCTCGAGTTGGATCGCAATGGCAAAGCTCGCTGGACGATCACTGGGCTTTCAGGCCCCATGGATGCACAGGCTCTTCCCAATGGGCGCATTTTAATCACCGAGCATCACAACATGAAAATTACTGAACGCAGCACCAAAGGTGATATTCTGTGGACCAAAACAGTTGCATCTAACCCTCTTAGTGCAACTAGGCTTCGAAGTGGCCTTACTTCCATCACCTGCAGAAATATGATTCTTGAAGTGGATCGATCAGGCAAAGAAATACTTAATTTGCCTAGGCCTCAAAGCGACATAATGAGTGCGGAAAGGCTTAGAGATGGATCTTATCTTATTGCAACCAACCAAATGACTTTGTTGAAAATTGACCGCACAGGCAAAGAGTCAAATATTATCAGACTGCCTTTGGGCGTCGCAAGCCATGCGAATGATATTCTTCAAGACGGAACGGTTATCTTGCCCTTGACCTGGCATAACAAACTCCAAGAAATTGATCCTTCAGGGAAAGTTGTTTTAGACCTAACGGTAACTCAACCCACGGCTGCGGTAAGATTACCCAATAAAAACATTCTCATTGCAACCCAGACTGTTCCTCCCAAGTTAATCGAGTTTGACCGAACAGGAAAACAACTTTCAGAAAAGCAGGCCCTTCATCCAGTGTTCAGGATTCGAACCAGATAACCAAATCAAGCCAGGAGGCTATTAAAATGCCAGTACGACAATTAGGGGCGTTAATTTTAGCAGTGTTACTGCCCTTCGCCATAGATAACACGACGGAAGATGAAAAAACCGTTGCAGATGCAGGTTTAAAATCAGATGGCAACTCACTGATACAGTTTTTGGCTCGTCGTTCAGAAGATAAGGCTGACCCTATTCAGATCAAAGCCCTAATCACAAAATTAGGCGATGACAATTTTGATATCCGTGAACAAACTTCTGCAACCTTAAATGCTATTGGAATCTCAGCGTTGCCTGATTTAAAAGTAGCTTCTAAAAGTTCGGATGTCGAAATATCTCGAAGGGCAAAAGATTGCATTCAAAAAATTGAAGAAGGTTCACGAAAGTTCGTCGTCACAGCATCAATCCGGTTATTGGGCACAAAGAAGCCTGAAGGCGCACTGCTAGCTTTGATAAACTATTCACAGTTTTCAGAACTTGATCAAACCACTGAAGATTTAATCTATGCTATCACTGCTACAGGTTCCGAAAACGGAACCCCTTCGAAAATCATCCTTGAAGCCATTCGTGGAGATAAACCCTTAGCCAAAACAATCTGCGCAGAAGCGTTGGCGAATATCAATCCAGACTTATTTAAAAAAGAAGCACTCCATTTGCTTAACTCTGATGAACCCAGAGTGCGCTATAAAATCGCTCTAGCCTTTGCCAAATTAGGCGACAAACGATCCATCGATCCGCTTGTCAGCAGTATCAGTTCAGTTAGCCAGTGGGAATCCTCATTATTGGATCATTTACTTAGGAAACTACTGCCTTCGAACATACCGCCCGTTGGACTTTCTCAACCTGAACTTCAAAAAGAATGGGCAAAGCGAACTGCAGACACCTCAAAAATACCTGAAGCTCTGCTTGCTTTTAGTGCCAAAAATTTCGGAAAAACCCTCATTGTTTTATTGGATGCGGGAAGAATGATTATGCTCGACTCCCACAATAATATTCTTTGGAAAATCGACAATCTGCAATTCCCCCTTGATGCTCAAATCCTTCCAGATGAAAAAGTTCTGGTTGCAGAACACCAAGGAAACAAAGTTACGGAACGAAATAAAAAGGGTGAAATAATTTGGGAAAAGAAAATTGATGGCCCGCTTGCAGTGCAAAAGCTTGAAGATGGATCTATCTTCATCGCCTCAAAATCTAATGTCGTTTTTGTTGATCCAAAAGGCAAAGAAATTTCAGAGTTCACACCGCCCAACAATGAACCAATCATGAAGGCCAACATCGCTTCCAATGGCGACATTTGCCTTGTCCTTAGCACCCTACAAGGAAATGCGAAGTTTGTACGGTTTGATAAAAATAAAAAACAAGTTACCTCTTACGACATCGATGTGAGAACCTCAGGGGGAAAGGTGGATATTCTTCCCAATGGAAATTCCCTCATTACTGAAGTTTATGGCAATAGGGTGATCGAATTTAACAACGAAGGGAAAGAAGTATGGCATTTTGAATGCGAGCAACCTGTGGCTGCGGTGCGATTGCCAAATGGCAACACGCTAGTAACATCAATGACGCAAATGAAAGCTCTCGAAATTGATCCGAAAGGCAAGGAAATCTGGTCTTACAAATCAAACACTAGGGTTACCCGGGCATTCAGGCCATGATTATAAAGTCTTCTGCGATCCCTCCTGTTTTTAATTCTCGCTTGCAACCTTACAATTCTTATTCTCCCCAAGTCTTGCGCAATTAAACATTCGATAATTCTTTTGATGGCACGGATTGAGGGCAGCCGATTGCCTGGTTGGACCCCGCCTAATTAATGGCGGCTATGCAATTGTTTTCAAGGACAAATCTTTTTTGATTCCTGGTGGGAAAGACTTTAAGGGGCAGAAAACAAAAAATTCCTTGCGTCGAAAGAACCTACCCGTATTATTCTTAGGCTTTAGATTAATGGAACCCGGTCGAGTTCGTCTTTAATACTTGAATTTGGGGGCAAAAGCCCTCAATGATTATGATTAGAGGAGAAATTTGATAAAAACCCTTAATTTAAACTTAAATACTGGGTGTTCCGTTATTTTTGGCCCTACTTAGATCATGAATACCCATGCCCATTTTTTGATAGTAACCCGCTTAGGTCAGACGCTTGCCAAGTTGAACTTGGATGGCAAAGAAATAAGAAACTGGGGCCTATAATCTATTTTACATGGTCATTTTTCCCAACATTAGCGAATTATTTGGCCCGCCTAATCATTTTATAACCAATGGGGGCTTGATTTCTTCGCCGAAAATACCATACTTAAATTAGCTTCGCTGGAGTGGTGGAATTGGCAGACACACCATCTTGAGGGGGTGGCGCCCGTAAGGGTATGTGGGTTCAAGTCCCACCTTCAGCACTGCATTTTAGTAGGCCTGTTTTAAACCCCTCGCTTTTCTTTTTCATTTCGCTTATTCTTTTCTTCAGATAGTTTCAATGGCCTTCCTCTTTAAACTGGATTTATCCCCATGCTGATTCATATCACAAAATACTTTTTTGCTACTTTAGCCTTTGGATTGTTGGCAACATCGACTGCCATTGCCCAAGACAACCGACAACCCGATGTTATTTATGGCAGAAAATATGGCCTTGCCCTGACCATGGATGTTTTTAAGCCAACGGTAAAATCGAATCGGGCTGCCATCGTAATGATTGTCAGCGGAGGATGGTTCTCGAGCCCCGAGGCAATTAATCCCAAGTCGACTAATCCGTTTACAAGCCGTGGCTATCATGTATTTGCAGTGGTGCATGGCAGTCAGCCAAAGTTTACCATTCCTGAAGCAATTGAAGATATTCATCGTGCTACCAAATTCATTAGATCCAAAACAAAAGAATACGATATTGACCCAGATAAAATTGGGATTTCTGGAGGTTCTGCTGGCGGACATCTTTCCTTGATGATGGGAGTCGCAGGAAAAAAGGGTAGCGAAGTAAATTCAAAAGACCAAGTTCAAGGGTTTGCTAGTGGTGCTAACGCAGTTGCCTGCTTCTTTCCACCCACAGATTTTCTCAACTGGGGTGAAGAAGGTAAAGAACAATTAGGCAGAGGCCCCCAGGCAATTCCTAACATAGTGGCACCGTTTGATTTTGTGGTTTTCAATCAGCAAAAAAAACAGTTCGAATCTGTGGAAGACATTACGGAAAGAAGAAAAATCGGGGCAGCTATTTCCCCTGTTACTCACATCAGTAAAGAATCCGCCCCATCGTTGATCATTCATGGCGACCAAGACAAATTAGTTTCTATCCAGCAGGCCGAATCTTTTGTAAAAAAAATGAAAGAGGCAGGGGCAATTGCGGAGCTAGACACCCGAAAAGGGGCAGGTCATGGCTGGGCCAATATGGATAAAGATCTTGAAAAATTTGCCGACTGGTTTGATCTGCACCTATTAAATAAAAAGAAGTGATGACATCAAAGCCATCACTTCTTTTCCACTTCGAGAAAATCTAACAGAAACTCTAGCCTACAAAAACACCGCCCGTAAAGAGTGGGTCGTAAGCATAGAAGTAATCAATATTACCCTTCAGATACTTGAAGACCTTAACTTCGGGCCCGCCTTTGGTGTAAGGAGCTGTTATGATTTCAGCGGTTCCATCGTTGTTGATATCCGCCATTGAAACCGATAAACCACCTGTCAGATTAACATTAAAAGCAAAGAAGGTGTCGATAAGGTTGGTGCCCGAACCATTGAACACCTTAATATGAGGGCTACCGCCTGGCCCTGCAGCAACAACGATATCACCAACTCCATCGCCGGTATAATCACCTGCTGCAACAAATACTCCTTGATTGATACCAGGGTCAAAAGCGAAGAAGCTTGCTAGTATAACCTGTGCGCCCTGCGAAAGTTGTAACCCGCTAACTGCAAGAACATGGGGGCCACCACCGGGGCCTGCACCAACCACCACATCAGAATAGCCATCGGCGTTTAGGTCACCAGAAGCAACGCTTACGCCCCCTGTAAAGGTAGGACTATAAGCAAAAAAGCTAGCGATATTAGAATTATCTAGACCACTAAAAACCTGAACATGGGGGCCTCCACCCTGCCCAGCACCGGTGATGATATCCGCATAACCATCGCCATTAACATCACCGACCGCAATAAAGATACCCGAGGAGAATGCTGAATTATAAGCATAAAAGCTCCTGAAAAGTTGCAGGTTTACACCATCATAAACATTAACCTGAGGTCCACCACCAGGGCCTGCCGCTACAATAACATCTGGAATTCCATCACCGGTGACATCGCCAGAAGCAACCCTCACGCCGCCTCTAAATTCAGGGGCAAAGGCATAGAAGCTAACTTCCTGCTGGGTCTGTTTGTTGTAAACATTAACTTGAGGGCCGCCACCAATATTGGTGCCTGTTATGATAAGGTCACTAGTTGCAGTAACCCCCTGAGAAATCGTTGCAGTTGAAGGGGCTAAATACCTATCAATGGTGCCATTAGGGCCGCCCAAGAAATTTGCAGTGATCTTATGATGACCACCCCTTAAAGAACTTGTCGATAACACTGCTGTATTGTTTGAAATACCAACTGGCGCTCCCAGATTGACCCCGTTATCCACAAATTGTACAAACCCAATGGTTGCCTCAGTCGGTACAATAGAATTGGAAATCGAGGCAGTAAAAGTGATTTGATCAAACCTATTAGATGGGTTTTTTGAAGAAACCAACCCTACGGTTGTAACCGCTGTAGTTAAAATCTGCTGAGTAAATAAAGGAGAAAAGACGCTGCCATTGACATTGCTATCACCTAGATATTGAGCATCAATCTGGAAAAAACCCACCGTATTAATTGTGGTCGATAAAATTGCAGTAGTAGCACCGGTGGTAGCGTTAAAAGTGGTACTAAGAGTTTGCAAAAGTTGAATAACACCATCAATGCGGAAGATAACTTGTCCAGAAGCAGATCCACCTGCATTTTCTGGTGTAACAGTCGCCGTTACGGTTAATGGTAATCCGGTACCATAAATCTGGCTGTTAGAAGAAACAGCAACCGTAGAACTCGACTTAGTTACAGTATTTGCAATAATGTTAGAAGTGCTAGCGCCTAAAATTCCCTGACCAGAATAAGTCGAGGTAATAACATGGGGAGATCCATTTACACTTAGTGTGGAAATCGCTAAGGTAGCAGATCCTCCCGTAACTGACATTGGCTGGCCAATCGCAATTCCTTGGTCAAAGAACTGAACACTACCACTATTAATTATATTTCCATTTGCAGAAGTAATACTGGATGTAAAGCTAATTGTTTGGCCATATCGGGTTAAATTATCAACATCATCGGAAGTGAGCAGATTCGTGGTAAGAACTCCAACGCTAGTCAGGGTGACATCATTCCCGTCGCCGCCAACATAAGAAACTTGATATCGAATGTTATTAGTTGCGGTATAAAAAGCACCTTCAGCCAAACCATTAAAGGTACCAATAACTGCGTCGGTTCCATCATTATTGATGATGGTATAAACCGTACCCGTTGAAGTAGGTGAGAATAGCAAATTAACATTAAGAACAGGGCTACCAGAAAGGTTAACGGTACCATTAACAACTAATTGGTCATAATTAGTCCCAGCAATCACCCCTGCAGAAGCAATATCAAAAGCAAAAACACCAACCGAACTTTGGGCACTAATTCCAGAAGTAGTTAATTTACTTACAGTGGAAGACAGCGTGCCAGGGTTTACGATACCGTTCTGACCAGCAGTCATATTTAAAACGCCAAGACGGCCATTTCCTTGAAGAGTCCCGCTTGTGTTGACAAACACGGGAACATTATCTTGACCTAATTGATAAACCGTACCCGCACCAACGACGGTACTACCTTGTGTATTACCATTGCCCGAGATAATTAAAACCCCGGATCCGGTCTTTTGAAGTGTAGAAGAACCGCCATCAATTCTACCTGAAAGTGTAAGGGTGCCAGTATCGACACCTACATAAGCAAGTTGGCTGGTACCAGCAAGGTTGATATTACCACCCCAAGTGTTACTGCCACTGATGCTTCTTAATGCCCCTGCCCCCGCGATGCCGATGCCATCGAGATTAAGGGTTCGGTTAGAAATAGAAACGCCGCCATCAAGGGCCAAGGTGGCTGGGCTCGTAGGCACCGAAGTTGAAACTGTAACAAAATTAGAGCCAATGCCAAGATTTGCCCCAGCCTGTACTAATAAGGTTCCTTCCATAACCGAAATAGGCATATTCAAACTAGTTTGGGCTTTGGCAATCGTGGTATTACCCGCACCAATTTTAATTAATTGTGCTCCAGATGCTTGTGTAATCTGCCCACTTATAATCAGGTCGCTACCTGCCCCCGCACCTAAAGATGCGGTTCCAGAAGCGGTAATTATACCACTCCAAGTGTTTTGGCCAATGCTCTGTAATGCACCAAAACCATTATAACCCGTTCCTTGAATCGTTACATTATTGGCAACATTCAGACCACTACCTTTTAATTGAATCGACCCCGCCCCTGATAAGGCGGGCAATGGGGGGGATAACTGAGTAACACTAACTAAGGCTGCATTTCCCAAAGCATTATTGTTCTCAATCTGTAAATTCCCATTACTAACAAGCCAAGTTCCTGAAAATGTGGCAGAGTTATTGGCAGATAAACCAACATTCATCGACCCACGCTTTTCCAAAGTAATTCCACTTGCAGCTCCAACCGTACCACTAATAAGCAACTGGGAATTTGGAGTACCACCGATACTTGCATTGGTCTGCGCAGTAACAGTACCTTGCCACTCGGCCGAATTAGGGTTAGCACTAGGAGAAACGACTTGGAATGCGCCTAAGCCTTCCACCCTAGTGCCGACGCTAATAGGGGTACCAGGATTTTGATCCGGTCCATTGTTTGAAGCCGTTGCAGTATTACCATCTTGAATAATCAAATTATATTGTGAACCAAAAACAAGGTTTTTTCCACCATTAACCGCATCGCCCAAAGTAAGCGCCCCAGCCAGTTGCTGACCTACTGCCAATAGGCTACCCGGCAATTCCCTTACGATAATATCTTTTTGACCATCGGTAGGAATTCCAAGCGCAGTATTATTTTGGGCATTTAAAAATCCATCAAAGATAACTACATCGCCATTAAAGGTGTTGGCTTGAGTTAATTCTACTGTACCTGCTCCCCACTTTCGTAAGCCTGCTGGCCCGCTTATCACTCCATTAACTTCAGTACTGCTAGCAAATTCCTGCCCGACACTTGGGTCTCCATTTGGATTTGCAGGAACCCCGGTCGCAGAAAGTGTTGCAGTTGCAGTTGCCCCAGTTCCACCGCCCCCCGAAATTACAATTAATGGGGCGGTTGTATACCCCGTACCGCCACCCGCAACGGCAATCGCCGTGATTACATTGTTAACTAAAGTTACAGCACCTGCTGTTGCCGCAGTTGGAAGAGGGCTTAGCGTTACCGTAGGCGCTGATGTATAACCACTTCCACCGTTGGTAATGGCGAATGAAATAACTGCCCCATTCGCGATATTAGCGGTTGCGGTCGCACCGCTTCCACCACCGCCCAAGATAGTAACAGTTGGTGCTGTTAAATAACCATCACCGCCGGCAGTTACAGGAATTGCTGTAATTACTCCATTAACAAAAACAGCGGCGCCAAGAGTAGCCGCAGTATGACCCGCAATAGTTATAGTAGGAGGTAAGGTGTAATTAATGCCAGCATTTGTAATAGTGATCGTGGTAACCACACCATTTCTTAAATTAGCAATTGCAGTGGCACCAGTACCAACCCCTGTAATAGTAACCAATGGGGCTGCAGTATAACCAGCCCCGCCATTTAACACGGGTATCCGAGTAACCAAACCATTAACAACGGTAGGAGTTCCAGCTATTGCTCCATTGGGTTCTTGGATAGTTACAGTAGGGGCCGCAGTATAACCAGCACCGCCATTTGTAACATTAATTGAACCCACGGCTACTGTAGAAATCAAAGTGTTACCAAAGGATGTATTACCATAAATATCAGAGGGGATTGTAGAAGTGGTAACTTCTGCTGGATTAGAATTTAATGTAACGGTTCCATTCCATTGATGAGGGCTTGCAATAAATGAACGGTTTGAATCCCTACCAGTGAACTGGCCAAAAGGCACAAATTGGGGAATAACTCCTGGTATAGAAACTGCAGCAGTTAATGGCCTATATCCATCTCCCCCAGTAAGAATTAAATTCCGGTTTGCAATGGTGATTGGAGAAATAACCCTGGAACCTTGGTTACTTCCATATCCATCTGCTGCTAACATTAACGAACCACCAGAAACTTCCACATTGGAATTGGTGAGAGTGGGCCCAAGACCCAAACTATCTGAAACAATTAAAATGCCTTGCTGAACAGAAGTCGAACCAGTATACCCATTTTTGGATTCAAAAACTAAAAGTCCAAGACCTTGCTTCACGATCTTGTTATCATTAACATCGTTCAGCAGAACATACCCGCCAGAACCAGCACTCGTGGATTCTGCCCTATCAGAATCCAAAATTAACCACGAACCTTCTTGATTCACATTAAATACAAAGGATGATCCCTGAGGAGAATTTGGATTACCTACATTAATCGGGCTATAAATCCAATTGGCATTCCCAGTTGAAGTACCTGTTGGGTTGGTTAAAGAACTACCAACATAATTTGCAGAAATTTGTGTTTGTATATTTAATGGCACCGCTGGATTAGTTGAAACATTGGTCAGCGGATCGACTGTGGCGGGATCCACAAAAACTGGTGATCCAATTAGAAAAGAATTAGGTTGAAAAAAAGGGGTGGTTTGATCATTTGTCGCACCCGGAAAAAAGAATGCTGCTGTTATTGTGGTTGGGAAATTATTAACAGGGGAAATTCTGGGATTCAAAGACGGCCCAAATTGAGGATTATCCCGGCCATACATGGTATAACCCGCCCCCTGAAACTGAAGTGAATCTACATAAACCAAGGGAGCAAAATAATTCGCCCCAGTATTAGGATCCCGTAAATAACCAGGCAAATTACCATTAGAGTCTGGCGAAAGGTCATTTATCAAATTTACTACAATTGGCCCAGGTGGTGGCGATCCGGGTAGGGGTGTTGCTGATGTGTCAATCCTTGTTAAATTACCAAAAACACCTGCAGTAGGGGTAAGTAATTGTGTATCAGCTATCAATGGAAATACCAGCGTATCTCCATTTTGTGGAAGTGTTGGCTGGCCTAAAGTTACAGCCCAATTATCCCCCAATGTTTGAAAACCATTGTTAAGTTGTATTGATGCCATAAACGAGCTAAAAGTAGGGTCGCCATTTGTTCCATAAGCGGGCGGTGGTCCTACAGTTCCATCGGTTCCAACCCCAGCCAAGCTTCCACCCCAAACCTTTGTTGCGCATTCGATTCGCTCTTCCAAATTTTCAATATTAAGTTTTCGGGCGGTTCTTCCCTTGTTCGATTTCTTTAAACCAAACATTCTCTTGATCGATTCCAATTTCCAATTAAAAATCATAGGAGGCTCCTGCCTAATTGAATGCCTAATGCAAAACTATCTCCTTTCATATCGACCTTTTAACCCATCCAAGTTTTAAAACACGCATTATCAGTTTGATGGATTAAATCATTTCAAGGTGAATAATCGTCAAATTCAAACACCTTGTCCCATTTGACCCATCCTCAAATAAATTGCCTGTTCAGCTATTATTCACCCTAACTAACTTTTAGATTCCAAAATCATTTGACATGGAATTATCTTTTTTTCTTCACTTACCCACCACAATCCAAATTCAGGCATCTTCCCAACATTTCCCACAATTAAATGCAACACATTGGTATCTTCGATCATTTCCAAATCTTTTTTACTTAGAACGGGATGCGAAACTGGGTGAGAATGATAAACCACCAAAACCTCTTCCCCCTTCTGCCTTATCTCCTTATAGGCCTTGAACATACTATCCGCACTTGAAAGGAACTCAACCTCACTTTTCAAGCTGTTTTCCAAGCGATAAACACTGTTTACCACCCCAATCCTTTGTCCCAACCTATATTCAAACTTGCCTCCTAACAATCCACAACACTCTTTAGGTAACTCACTAATTGCGTGATTTATGACTTCATTTAAACTTACTTCCTGCACCAAAAGCTGAAAAGGCATTGACATAGTTGCGACTCTCTCGAGAATAACACTAGACCTCTGCAAAACGCAGAAAAGTAATTCTACCCATTTTACCATTTGGATGAGATTCGTAATGACTGGCACCAAGGCAAAACGAGACCGTGTTATTCTTGCATATTCAGGCGGCTTAGACACCTCCGTTATGGTTCATTGGATCCAAGAAAAGTACAACCTCGATGTTGTCACTTTTACTGTCGACCTAGGCCAAGGGGAAGATATCGAAGCTATTAGGCAAAAAGCCCTCAAGACAGGTGCGGTTGAAGCTATTGCAATCGATGCTAAAAATCTCTTTGTTGATTGCTTCGTTTGGCCCGCCTTAATGGCAGGCGCAATTTACGAAGGTAAGTATCCTCTTGCCACCGCTTTGGGTCGGCCACTTATCGCCAAACTTATGGTCGATGCTGCTCGCGAAAATAATGCCCAAGCTGTTGCCCACGGCTGTACCGGAAAAGGAAACGATCAAGTTCGTTTCGATGTCACTTTCCAAACACTTGCACCCGACCTTAGAATTATCGCCCCTGTTCGTGAATGGAAAATGACCCGCGATGAAGAAATCGCCTTTGCTAGAGAGCGCAATATACCAGTCGAAATTAACGAAGATAACCTCTTCAGCATCGACCAAAACATCTGGGGCCGCAGTTGTGAAGCAGGCGTATTAGAAGACCCTTGGATCGAACCGCCAACAGAAACCTTCGCTTGGACCAAAGATGCGGCCCAATGCCCCAACGAACCTGCCTATGTCGTAATCGACTTTGAAAAAGGCATTCCTGTTGGCCTTGATAACAAAAAACTCGATGGCGTTGAACTCATTAACAAGCTTAACAAACTTGCGGGGGATCACGGCGTAGGCCGTATTGATCATGTCGAAAACCGCCTTGTTGGTATCAAGTCTCGCGAAGTTTATGAAGCACCGGCTGGCGTTGTTCTTCACCTAGCACACCGCGAAATCGAATCCCTTACCATGAGCAAACAGGCCCAACGCTTTAAATCCTTTGTCTCTCAGGAATACGCAGACCTTATTTACAACGGGCAATGGTTCAGTGTGTTCCATCAAGATCTTGCTCAGTTCGTTGTCAGCAGCCAGCGTTTTGTTTCAGGCCAAGTGCGTATGAAACTCTTCAAAGGAAGCGCAACCGTTGCTGGCCGCAAAAGCGAAAATAGCCTTTACAGCAAAAACCTTGCGACCTACGAAAAAGGCGATCAATTTGATCACGATGCAGCCAAGGGCTTCATTCGCCTTTGGGGCCTTAGCCAACAAACCCAAGCACAGTTGCAATTGCTCAAAGACGGAAAAGGCTTTGAACTTCCTGGCATTCTTACTGATAAAACCAACAACAAATAACCTTCAAAGGCCCCCTTCATGCCCTATGAATCGATGAATATTGATGAACTTGCAAAGTACCTCAAGCAAGATGCTCGAGATGTACACAAACTTGCAAACAAAGGCTCCATCCCAGGAAAAAAAGTGGGAGGCGAATGGCGCTTTCATCGCAACGAAATTAATTATTGGATCGAATCCAATCTTCATGAGCATGAAAACGAAACCTTGCTTCACTTTGAAAACCATGCCCCCATTGAATGCGAACGCGGCTTGCTGGTTAGCAAGTTTCTGGGCGAAGCTTGTATTGCAAGCCCATTAAAAGCCAGCACCAAAGCTTCCGTTCTAAAAGAACTCGTAACCCTCGCAGAACAATCCTGGCAAGTTTACGACCCAACCTCCATTCATGCTGCACTTGTCGAAAGAGAAGCCATCGCAAGCACTGCGCTAGCAGGGGGAATCGCCATTCCTCACCCACACCATCCAATCAAAAACACCCTGGGCGAGTCTATCGTCTCGCTGGGCATCGTACCCAATGGAATCCCATTTGGCGCACCTGATGGAAAACTTACAAGCATCTTTTTTCTTGTTTGCTGCATTGATGACAAAACCCATCTCCAGGTACTCGCCCGGTTGACTAGGCTTTTCCGCAGAGAAGGATTTTTAGAAGCATTGCGCGAAATGAACTCCCAAGCAGATATCTGGCATTTAGTTCGCCAAACCGAGCTATCACTGATGCTACCTAATTAACTCAGATCAGGTTGCAAACAGCGCACTCTTATTCCTTTATTTTCAAGGATTCTTTCTGCAGCAAGGTACCCCGATCGCACAGCACCCTCCATCGTTGCAGGCCACCCGGTTTGAGTGTAATCACCTGCAAGATAAAGGCCTTTGATCTGCGTGGTTTGCAAGGGCCTAAATTCATCTACACCATACGAAGATTCAAAAGTTGCCTGCTTTTCGCTAACCACTCTGCCTCGAATTAATTGGGCTTCATCAGCATCCTTAAAGAAACTAGGTAGTTCCGCCATAACTGCTTGTAACACGGCATCATTTCCACCCTTCAACAACTCTGCCGAGGAACTGATAACCACTTGATAATAATATTCCCCCTTCTCGTTTTTTCCCCGTGAGAAAAGCCATTGACCAATAGAATCCAAAAGCACAACATGCGGAAGATCCGTAATCGGGCGATCAAACCATAAATGCACGCTCGTAATAGGCGCTGTTCTTAATCCTTGCAACATTCCAATGGAAGGGTCTAATTTGGCTAACGGGCCCAGTAAGTCCACAACGCGCTGAAATGGGACCGCCAGTAAAAGGTTATCTGCCTCAATGGTTTCAGAATTATCCAAAATAACTTCCCAAGTAGAATCACTTTTTAATCCAACCTTTTTAACAGCATTACCAAGACGAATATCAACACCTGCTTTCTTTAGCCAGCTAATCACTTCTTCGCCATAAAGCCTAGAAAGAGGCACCATGGGCAATCCAAGTTCATAAGCTTTCGAGTTTTTCCAAAACACATCGACAAATACTTTGCGTGCGTAATGTAATCCTACTTTTTCCATGGGTGTATTTAGCGCGCTAATTAAAACCGGGGCCCAAAATCGATCAATGCAACGCTGAGATTGAAAATGATTGGCCAACCATTCTAAAAATGGTGCATCTTCTTCTGCTTTCGTTAACCTTAATAACCCCATCCCTAAGCCTAATCTGATTTTTTCATTCCAATTGAGAAAATGGGCACCTAAAAAACTCTTGGCAAAATGGAACGGTGCAGGCAATCGGATACCTTTGAAAAGGCTGGTTTTGCCATCGGGGGTTCGCCAAAACATGTTTGGCTCATCTTTTATATAATGACTTATGCCAATTTCTTCACAAAAATACTGCAAGTTTGTACAGCATTTCATACTCACATGTTGGCAATTATCAATTAGATCGCCGCTGGCCAAATCCACAAAAGAGGCTGCCCGACCCCCTATTTTTCCCTTAGATTCAATTAAAACAACCTTTTGCCCCTGCTTGGACAAGGTTCCTGCGGCAGCCAAACCTGCCAATCCGCCACCAATTACTAAGGTAATTGGCTTTTTCATACCTAACTTTATGTTCATTAATCCATAAACTCATCTTGCCGAGATTGAATGCAGAACTTATGTTTTATTATAGGTAATGCAAGACAATGTCTTGGTACCAGATTTCCCGATAGCTCAATGGTAGAGCGCCTCGCTGTTAACGAGGATGTTCAAGGTTCGAGTCCTTGTCGGGAAGCTTGATCTTTTTGCAATTCCCCTATAAAAGCCGATAAAACGCTATAATTCTCGGGGTTTGCTATCAAATTTTGAACATTACTGAACATATCGGAACCGCCCCGAATTGCTGCTTTTTGTGCTGTTTCTGCATCGGTGTGTTGGATTCTTTGCCTAGTGGTTTATTGCTGCCTTTATCGGCCCCTAATTCAATATCAAGCCTAAGGGCTTATCGCCCTCAAATAAACACATAATTTAAGTCATGAAAAAATTTGATTCCATCCTAGCTTACAACAGATTCTTTAGAGTAATTGCAACTGCTTACCAAAATCTATTTATCAATGTGGAGGCTTGATCAATTTGCTTTCTACCAAATAAAAAAGCGAAGCTGAAAGATCTCAGCTCCGCTTAAAAATGTTTATACAGTTTATTACTTGGAAGTAACCTTGAGAACTTTAACATCCTTGTCACATTTAATTTTCACATTGGCACCAACTTTTAGAAGCTCCATTCCAGCACGACCTGAAGACAACTTTCCTGCGACATCAAATTCCACATCTTCGCTGATGCTCAACTCGCGATCAACTTTTTCATTTCCCACTTTTTGATTGATGATCAAAATCCCTTTACCAAGATCGATTGATTTAATCGTCCCGGCAACCATTTGATTATTCTTGGCCTTGGTTTGATTTTGAGCAGAACAGTCTGCGGTGACTAAGAACAAAACAGCAAGCAGCGCAAACATTGATACAAAAGTACGGATCATAAAACCTCCGAAAATTAGAAGTGCGAAAATCGTCTGCAAGACTCTTGCAGATAGATATACTAATTAAACACCTAAACTAAAAAAAAGTTCCCCGCAGACTGAGAAATAAGATGCTACATCATCCCAATGGACTCCAAACCTGGCCATTCTCTTCATCGCCCTAGGCCTACGATGAAAAAAACGACATTAATGAACTAGCGACCACCTCTTAATTCATTAAAAATAAAGGCCCTAAACAAAATGCCCCAGTACCCATTCATAATCGCAACTAAACTAGCATGGTGCAAGAATCTGCAATTGAATGGCTTTGACATATGCTTTTACTTTAGGCCTAAAATCGATCATATGCTGGGCATTGCGATGAGCATTAAGCGCATTCAAATCCGACCATTTTTCGATAACAATCACCGTATTCTCACGCACGGGAGGTTGATCATCAACGCCACTTGCAAGATCAACTGCGAGTCCATACTCCAGGCAACCGTTCTCAGCTTTAACCAAGGGCACAATATTTTTGATTTCCCCTACGAAAGCATCTCGCGTTCCGGGGTTTAAATCTATTGTTGCAATCACATGAATCATAATAAATCCTTAACAAGTTGATAATTGCCAGTTTAAGTAAACACCAGAATTAGAGTAACATTTAAATTATAATTATTAAACCTCATTGACCTCGATTCCCCTTTTGTCAGCTTTTTTCATAATTATGATCATAAAAACAGCAATAATGTTAAATATAAATAGGTAATGGGGTCACTAAAAGAGGAAAGTAGATTCAAACACAACTTGTTCCGTGAGGCAAACGCCTTAGCCGTCAATGGGGTGCCAATTTTCAATCCAATAATGAACGATGGAAAAACAGAGACTTTTATTGCTGTCGAACTTGCTGATTATGGTGGTCACAAAAATGCAGTAGACCAACAGCAACTGTGAAGAAATAATATTAGGACAATTATCACATGAGAATCTTAATTGCCATACTTGCATTGATTACACCAAACTTGACATTTGCAGCAGAACGCCCCAATATTATTTTTATGCTCGCGGATGATCAGGGCTGGAACGGCTTATCTGTGGCAATGCACCCAAATATTGCAGCTTCCAAAAGTGATATTTATCACACCCCTTCACTTGAAAAATTGTCTCTACAAGGTATGCGCTTTAGTGCTGCTTATGCACCAGCGCCTGTTTGTTCACCGACGAGGATAAGCCTTCAAACAGGTAAAAGCCCTGCACAATTACACTGGACAAAAGCTGCACCCGCAGTGGAAGGCCAAAGGCTCATCGAACCAAGAAACATTAAGGATATCTCTGCAAATGAAAAAACCATTGGCGAAATGTTACGCAGTGCGGGATATGCGACGGCACATTTTGGGAAATGGCATATACGGGGCGGCGGGCCAGGCCAGCATGGTTATGATGAACATGATGGAGATACAGGTAATGAACAGGCATTAAAGTTCACCGACCCCAACCCTGTTGACCTTTTTGGTATGGCAAAAAAAGCAGCGACATTCATGGAGAAAAGTAAACAAGCAAACAAACCTTTCTATATTCAACTTTCCTGGAATGCCTTGCATGGTCAGGAAAACGCCCTTAAGGCTACCCTTGCAAAATACGGAAAACTAAACAACGAAAAAAACGCACAGCGAGCCGCCATCACAGAAGACCTCGACACTGGGATCGGCATGGTTTTAAAATCGGTGGATAATCTTAGCCTCGGCGAAAACACCTTTATCATCTACATGTCCGACAATGGCAGTGGTGGCGGACGCGGGGCCCTATCTGGTGGTAAAGGTGATTTATTTGAAGGTGGAATCCGTGTGCCACTTATCATCAGGGGACCCGGAATTAAAACAAACTCATGGTGCAATACCAGAGTTGTTGGATTCGATCTATTTCCAACTTTTTGCGAATGGGCGGAAATACCTGCAAATAAACTCTCCAAAGAAATCGAAGGGGGAAGTATTGTCTCGTTGTTATCAAATGATGGCCAAGGCAAGGTTGCGAGACCCAGAGAATCCTTGGTTTTTCATTTCCCCCATTATCAAGGAGATACACCGCACTCTGCAATCATCAAGGGAGACATGAAACTCATCAAATTCTACGAAGACAGTAAGCTTATGCTTTTCGACCTTTCGAAGGATTTACGAGAAAGCAATAATCTTGCATCAAAAATGCCACAGGAATCAAACAATTTGCATAAGGAACTAACGGAATACCTTTCAGCAATTGCAGCACAATTACCAACACCAAACTTAAAATACGATCCGAATCATAAACCTATGCTCCAAAAAGGGGGCAAAAAAGGTGGCCCAGACTCTGGCATTCAAAAAGGAAAAGCAAAAATCAATCCTTAACATTTAGCCACATGCATAACCCAAAACATATTATTTAAAACACAGCGTAGAGCCGTAAGAATCAACTATTATTAAAGGCTTCGTGTCAACAAATCAAAAGCCAAACCCTTTAGCCGATTGCAAAATCACTATGCAGGCAAATCAAATTGCCTAGAGAAAAGCTCACATTAAAATTTTTACCTTTTACACTTCTTTTTAGAAGAGTATTATTACAAGATGAATTTTTAATACCGCACGAATCAAACATCTGCCACATTGGGATTCTTATTCATGAAACATGCCACTGGTACAACTGTCATTTCGAACGGTACGCTTTTCATTGGAACCGATTCGCCACCAATTCCAAACGCAACGGTGATAATCAGGGATGGAAAAATATTTTTTGCAGGGGATGAAAAAATTGCTCCAACATTAGAACCCGGTGCTGAAAAAATTGATGCCCTTGGTGGCACCATTCTTCCTGGGCTAGTCGAAGCCCATTTTCACCCTACTTATTTTGATGTAGCTTCACTTGAAGACTTGGATATCAAGTATCCAGTTGAGTATGTAACACTTCTTGCTGCTGCCAATGCAAAACTAGCTTTAGAATGTGGTTACACCGCAGCACGCAGCGGAGGCAGCCTGTTCAACATTGATGTGTGGTTAAAAAAAGCAATCGAAGCAGGTATTTGCAGTGGCCCCAGATTGGCTTCGAGTGGAAGAGAAATTTGTGGTGTGGGTGGATTAATGGACTGGAACCCTGATTTTCGCAAAATCGGTATGGATGGATTGGTTCTATTGATAAACGGCGCAGATGAAGCCCGTGCCGCAGTTCGTAAACTCGTTAAAGACGGTGTTGAATGGGTAAAAACCTACCCCACAGGCGATGCAGCTTCACCTGATCTCAACGATCATCATACGCTTTGCATGACTTTCGAGGAAATGAATGCTGTAGTCTCAACTGCGCACAACCATGGATTAAAAGTAACTGGCCATTGCAGGGCAAATGAAGGAATCAAAAACGCTCTTCGTGCTGGGTATGATGCGATCGAACATGGAACCTTCATGGATAAAGAAGCTCTGGATCTTTTGCTTGCACGCAATGTGCCCTGCGTTCCCGCTCTTTATTTTGAGTACGCAAGTATTGAGCATGGGCCAAAATATGGCATGCCAAAAAGTGTAATTGATGGCCACAAAGAAACTTTGGAAGCTGGCGCAGAAAGTGCGCGCATGATTCTCAAAGCGGGCGGAAGACTGGGGATGGGCGGGGATTATGGTTTTGCTTGGAACCCCCATGGCGATTACGCCAGAGAATTAACTTTCTTTGTGAATTATGTTGGGCTCGACCCCCAAACGGTATTGCAATGTGCAACCCGCACTGGCGCTGAAATCATGGGCCTTGAAAATGAAATTGGTACAGTTGAAGCAGGTAAACTTGCAGACATCCTTGTTGTAGATGGGGATCCACTTCATGACATTTCAATTTTGGAAAATAAGAGTAACTTTCTTGCAGTCATCCAAGGTGGCGTGATCAAAGCTGGCAAATTGGCAGTACACAAAATTTGATAGCAGCCTAATGGCATCTTCTTGAAAACGAATCAAGCAATGCAGAATAAAAGAATTAACAGGTGACAGTTATTATATCGAGTTCCGTAGTGCTTGCCCTCCCTTGGTTTTAAAGCTTTAGTTTAGCAAACCAAGCGAATCGTTAGAATCTTGTTTGCATCACTTTTTACAATCGCTATACTTTGGCTTGGTTTAACCTCCCACCTTCATGAAAGGAACATTTCTATTATGTTTCAAAAATCGATCGCAATGCGCTTTTTTGCGCTTGCTCTGGGCTTAGTGCTTGTAAGCTCACTTGCTGCAGCAGACAACGATGGCTTTACACCATTATTTAACGGTAAGAATATGGAAGGGTTTAAGTTCTTCTTTGACCCTAAAGCGCCTAAAGATTCTGACCCTGCAAAAACTTGGTCGGTTAAAGATAGCACCATCATTTGCACCGGCAAACCCACCGCTTTCTTCCATACCGAAAAATCCTATACGAATTATGTCCTCACTTATGAGTGGCGCTACCCTGTTGGCAGTGCAGAAAAGAGCAACTCTGGCTGTTTGGTTCATATTCAAGAACCTCTTAAAATTTGGCCCAAATGCATCGAGCCACAAGGTAGATATTACGATCACGGCAAATTGTTTATGATGGGCCTTGGCAAGGATGATATCAAAAGCAACACCTTCAACGAAGCTGTTTTAAAAACCGCTTTGAAACCTATGGGCGAATGGAGCAAAACTGAAATCACTTGCACTGCTGCTGGCAAAATTAATGTCAAAGTTAATGGCAAAGAAGTCAGTACAGGCGAA